>Ga0247837_1006604_pt1 | contig 16168 bp, 12 predicted proteins | sample LaCtaG_2_FD_187115 | JGI IMG/M metagenome (GOLD analysis project Ga0247837, IMG submission 187115) | Freshwater microbial communities from meromictic Lake La Cruz, Castile-La Mancha, Spain - LaCruzMarch2015_14.5m | ecosystem: Environmental > Aquatic > Freshwater > Lake | place: Spain: Castile-La...
TTACTGCATGCCGCATTGCGTAAGGTGTTGGGCACGCATGTGGAGCAAAAAGGTTCTTTGGTAAATGAGGCACATCTGCGTTTCGATTTTTCGCATTTCGCAAAAGTTACCGAGGCCGAAATAATGGAAATAGAGCAAATTGTAAATACAAAAATTCGTGAAAACATATTGCGTGACACAAAAGTATTACCAATCGAAGAAGCAAAGAAATTAGGCGCGATGGCCTTGTTCGGCGAAAAATATGCAGATTTAGTACGTGTGGTAACGTTTGACCCTACCTATTCGGTAGAGCTTTGTGGAGGAACACATGTGCCGGCTACCGGAAACATTGCCATTTTTAAAATAACTTCCGAAGGTGCCGTTGCAGCTGGAATTCGCCGTATTGAAGCAATTACTGGTAAAAATGCGGAACAGTTTTTCCAAAAAGAAGGCGAGCAGTTACATCAAATTAAAAACTTGTTGTCGGCAGTTGACCCTATTAAAAAATTGCAACAAATACTCGACGAAAAAGCTGCTCTAGAAAAGAAAATTGAAAGCTTCAACAAACAAAAAGCCGCTCAAATAAAGAAAGATTTAATTGCACACCAGGTTGCAAATGGAAATAGCATTCAATTTATCAGTGTAATTGATTTAGATGCTGTAGATGCCATAAAAACCATCGCATTTGAAATCAAAGACCAATTCGAAAATGCGTTTATTGTGTTAGGTCATGTAAGCAATGGCAAACCAATGCTCACAGTAGCTTTGGGCAAAAAATTAACCGACGCAGGCTTCTCAGCAGTAACGCTTGTAAAAGAATTCGCCAAAGAAATTAAAGGCGGCGGCGGCGGACAAGCATTTTTCGCCACAGCCGGCGGCACGGACGTAAACGGGCTGGAAGCCGCGATAGAATTGGCGAGGAAACAGGTTTTTGGGTAGGTAAAATTATTTGGGCGCGCCCCTCCTTCGTCGGGTCAGGTGCTCACCTGTCCCAAGGGGACTTGGTTCGCCCCTTCGAGCGGGCATTTGGGTAATGTGATTCATTTTATAACCCATGGGGCATTTGGTTTTACGGATGATATTCATTATTCCCAAGGTTAAAACCTTGGGCTATTCATTGTTCCCACGGTTGAAACCGTGATAATCATTATTCCCAAGGTTAAAACCTTGGGCTATTCATTAAAAATAAATCGTGGTAAACAAATAATTCTTCACGTAATCTGCTACGCCTGCTTCTAATTCGTAAAACGGTTTTGAATAGCCAATACTGCGTAATTTTTGCATGTTGGCTTGCGTAAAATACTGGTATTTATCGCGAATATCGATTGGTGTATCAATAAATCCAATGTTTTCTTCTTGGCGCATAGCAGAAAATGTAGCACTTACCAAATCCTTAAAAGTACGGGCTTTACCAGTTCCTAAATTGTACAAACCCGAATCTTTTCGGTGCTGCATCAAAAACTCGCATACCTGCACCAAATCTTTCACATACACAAAATCGCGCATTTGCCCGCCGTCGGTAAATTCAGGATTATGCGAACGAAAAAGATTCATTTTTCCAGTTTTTGAAATCTGGTTGAATGCATGAAATATAACAGATGCCATTCTTCCTTTGTGATATTCGTTTGGACCGTAAACATTAAAGAATTTCAAGCCTGCCCAGAAATAAGGCGCTTCATCTTGCTTCAAAGCCCAACTATCAAAATCATTTTTCGAAATTCCATACGGATTCAATGGCTTTAAATCATCTACAATTTCGTGAGTATCGTTATAACCTAATTCACCTAAACCATAAGTTGCCGCAGAACTGGCGTAAACCAATGGTAAACCGTACTGCACGCATTTTTTCCACACATCTTTGGAGTAATTTACATTCAACCTATCGAAAATTTCCATGTTAAATTCAGTGGTATCTGTTCGGGCTCCCAAATGAAAAACAAATTGAATAAACCGCTGGTTTTCATCTATAAACTGAAACAAATTATCGCGATGAATTTGTTGGCTAAATTTCTTCCCAACCAAATTTGGAGCTTTTTCGGGATGCGAAAAATCATCTACTAAAATTATATCATTGTATCCTTGCTGGTTCAAGTATGCGCAAAGGCAAGAACCAATAAAACCTGCTGCTCCAGTAATAATTATCATGTGCTAAAAGTATTAAATCTTTTTATTTTTCCATTTCCCTTTGCTCATATACCAAAAGGAAACAATGCCCATTACAGCAAAATAAAAGGGTTCGGTATACCAAATCTCGTGGACTTCTCCTTTTAAATAAATTCCTAAAAACCAAGCTACAATTAAATACACGGCAATGGTGCAGGTTTCAATTAACAATGCGGTTCGGGTATTTCCGCTTCCAGTAACTCCACTAAACCAGGTCATGGCTAAGCCGAAAAATAAAAGCGCCAATGAAATTACATATAAAGTGGGAATACTTTGTTGAATTAATTCTGTGTTATTATCTTGTATGGCTAAGCTCAACACCCATTCTGGAAAAAGTAAATTTGGGATAATAAAAATTAAAGAACCTATCACAGAAAGCATTGTAATTCTTTTTAACAAAGGCATTACATGTTCCGAGTTCCCTTCGCCAATGGTATGAGAAACAAGCGTGTTTGTTGCGGAACTAAAACCCCAAAATGGCACCATTTGGAACATATAAATAATGCGAATAATTACCGAAATGGCCAATGCACGCTCACCTGCTTGTTCTACTATGATGAAAAAGAGAAACCAACCAGCATGCGAAATAAAATACTGAAACATAACTGGTGAGGCTATTTTTGTAATGTGAGCCATCACGTCTTTCTTCCATTTCCATTGGGCAAATAGCTGGAACGATTGGTGAAATTTACCAGCAAATGCATAGCTAAAAAACACAATTGTACCAACAATTTCTGCTAAAGATGAAGCAATCGCAGCTCCGGAAATGCCCATGGCAGGCAAACCAAAATTCCCAAAGATCAATCCATAATTAAGCACAACATTGGCTGCAGCAGTAGCAAAAGTGCTCCATGAAATGATAGCAGAAGAAGAGATGCCAATAAAAAACGACCTAAATGCCAGATTTACGAAAGCAAAGGTAATTCCCCATGCTCTGTCGTCGAGGTACAATATTGCAGATTTATACACTGCATCGGAATGTATTAATGATTTGAGAATCATTGGACCAATCCATTCCATTCCTGCCCAAAGAAAAAGCGAAAGCGTTCCCAAAAAGATGAGGCTATTATCGAAAATTGCTCCAATTGAGGCATAATCTTTTTCCCCATGTCGTCGGGCAATTAATATCTGAACACCAATAGAAAAGCCTAAACCAAGAATATAAACAGTACTAAAAAACAAACCAGCAAGCCCCACAGCATCTAAAGAAACCTCATCCACCATTGCCATAAAAAAAGCATCGGTGGCCATGATAATATTTTGGGCGATTCCTCCAATAATTATGGGGAAAGCCAATTTTAAAATCTGGCTATACGAGATAGATTGTTTTTCGAGCATCTAAAATTTATTTTATCAATAAAACCAATCCTTTCAAATACTCACCTTCGGGATGAAATAGGCTCACAGGATGGTCTGCAGGTTGTGTTAATTGATGGAGTAATACCACTTCCCTACCCGATTCAATAGCCGCTGCAGTTACAGTATGCCGAAACAATTCACGGTCAACCACCTGAGAACAAGAAAATGTAAACAGAATTCCATTTTTGCCAATTTGTTCCATTGCGGCGCGGTTCAGCCGTTTGTAAGCTTGCACAGCTCGGTGTTTTGCACTCATGTGCTTTGCAAACGCAGGCGGATCGAGTACTACCACATCAAATTTTGCTTCATTCTGTTTTATCCACTCCATCACATCACCTTGTACAGAAGTATGATTTTCTGTAGAAAAACCGTTTGCCGCAACATTCTTATCTGTTAGTTCAATTGCCTTTTTACTCGAGTCGATAGATTCTACATAACTGGCTCCTTGCGCTAAAGCATAAACAGAAAATCCACCAGAATAACAAAATGTGTTAAGAACCAATTTATTTTTTGCGTAAGTACCAAGCAGTGCGCGATTGTCGCGTTGGTCAATAAAAAATCCAGTTTTCTGTCCAGTTACAAAGTCGATATCGAACTTTTTCCCATTTTCAAAGCAAAAGGCATTTGAAAGTTCTCCAGCTAAAAAGCCATTTCCTTCTTGCGCTCCTATTGCTTCTGCAGATTTGTCGTATACATTTGCAATTATTCCTTTTCCAGCTTCAAGAATAGCTCTTCCAATAATTTCCCGTGCTTTATACATTCCAATAGAATGACATTGAATTACGGCTGTATCGGCATACACATCAACAATCAATCCTGGCAAACCATCACCTTCGCCATGTACCAATCTAAAAATATTGGTTTGCTCACTTGGAAAACCAATGCGTTTTCTTATTTCAAAACAATTAAAAATTGCAGTATTCCAAAATGCTTCATCCAATTGAATTTCACCAAAATGCAAAACACGCACAGTAATGGAACCCGTTTGAAAATGCCCCGTTCCAAGTGTTGTTCCGAATGAATCTTGCACTAAAACTACAGCTCCTTCTTCGGGTTTGCCTGTAATAGTAGAAATAGCACCAGAAAATATCCAAGGATGAAAACGACGAATAGAGCGGTCTTTGCCCGGTTTTAATGTAACGATAGGTAAATTTTTCACGGGTCAAAGGTAATTTATATCGCCGGAAATAAATGATTCCTAAATCAAAACAAACTCGTAATTCCGAAATGCACTTTGGCTGTTCTGAATTCGATTGGATTATTAAACTGTTTACCCAATGCGTAACTGATGCTGAAAATTCCTGCTTTGGTTTGGAAACTAATTCCTGCACCAAATCCGTATGGCGTGTCTGTTATATTTCGGTTGATGGCTTTATTTTCGTACCAAGCGCCATTTAAAAAGGCAAATAAAAATGAATTTTCTTCTAATAAATACCTGTATTCTAAATTGGTAATCAAATACGAAGCGGCAAAAATTGATTCTTCATTAAATCCACGTAATGAATTATTTCCACCAATTCGGCTTAATTCATTCTCGAATAAATTACTGCTATTGAGCCAATTACCAAGAAACCCAACATTTAATGTGGCACGTTTAAATAATGGAAAATAAATGTCCGCATCAATTGCACCATTGAATTGAAGCGTTTTTAATTTTAATCCTTCATATAATTCAGGATTTAATGCTGCATTTTTTTTAATGGTTCTATTTCCTGCACCAATCTTAGAAATTATTCTGAACCCTTTTCTTGGATTTAATCTGTAATCGAGTCGCGTTAAATTTAATTCCAATCCGTAAATATTGCTTTTAATATCTGCATAATCGGGCAAAGCAATTAAATTCTGAAGTCCTTTGGTAGATAATAAACTGGAGGATTTATTTTCTAAATATACCTTTAAATAATCTGTTCCCCTCATTAAATATTGAATTCCAATGGAACGGTGTAAATTCAAAAATGTAGAATCTCTTTTATATAAATTAAAAACTCCATCGGCACCAAATTGCGTATTAAATAAAAACGGGTACGCTACACGCAAATTTAGACTTTGCGTTCCTGCCTGTAACCTTCGCCATTCGGCCTCTATGGCTTCTCCCCTGCCTAAGCTATTCTTCAATTTCAAATTGGCTTCACCTGTAAGAAGTAATTTCCCGGTTTCTTGATTATTGGGCAAAACACCAATTATTCCGCTAAAATTACTGGCTTTTCTTCCATTTAAATACATACGCACTAATGCAGAATTTTCCAATAAAAAAACATCTGTTTCGCGCGCCAATGTTACAAATGGCAACTCTTTTAAACGTATTTCTATACTTCTTAAAGCACTTTCATTGTATACATCGCCAGGTTTTATTCCGATATAATTTTGCAAGTATCTATTGGTAATTTTTGCCGTTCCTTTTACTGTAACACTATCAATAATGAATAATTCACCTTTATTTACTTTTAATTGCGCCTTAAATGATTCATTCTTTATCTCAACACTGTCTAACTGAATTTGTGCAAATGGATATCCTTGATTCTCATACCAAAGCAAGAGTTTCTGCATGAGTCTGGCTGTTTGATCTACACTGAATTTTTTATTCCTGTAAATCTTTTCTTTAAATCCACTTGCATTTAATGCACCTGTTTCTAAATTATTATTTTTTAATTGCGCCCATTTATAAATATTATTATAATTTATTAAAACTTTTAATGTATCAATATTTACAAAAAAAGAATCTGCTGTTGCCAATAAATAACCACTTTGCTGCAAGTCAGAAACCAATATTGCAGCTTGTTTTAAGCCTTCTGCAGGACTTGAAACCGTTTTATTTAATTTGTTTTTAATTATTTTTCCATTGTCAGCATCAATTAATAATAACTGCAAATTCTGGCCGAAATTAACCAGTGGAAATAAATTAATAATTAAAAATAAAATTATTCTCATTTAAATAATTTGCCAATTAATAGGAGTTTTTCCCTTATCAATTAATATTTTATTGGTGCCACTAAAATGCTTACAGCCAAAAAAACCGTTATACGCCGACAATGGCGATGGATGCGCCGCTTTTAAAACAATATGTTTGGTTGTATCAATCAATTTTTCTTTTAACTGCGCTGGCCTGCCCCATAAAATAAAAACGAGTCCTTCCCTTTTTTCAGATAACAAACGTATTGCTGCATCTGTAAATTGTTCCCAGCCTTTTCCTTGATGTGAAGCAGGTGATGCTGCCCGAACGGTTAATGTTGCATTTAGCAGCAACACTCCTTGCTTTGCCCACGCTGTTAAATCACCATTCTTGCCCATTTCTACTTGCAAGTCAGCCTTAATTTCCTTGTAAATATTCTGTAAAGATGGTGGCAATTTTGTGCCGTTAGTTACAGAAAAACACATTCCATTTGCCTGACCTTCACCATGATATGGGTCTTGTCCCATTATTACCACTTTTACATCTTCGAATTTCACTGCGTCAAAAGCTGCAAACATCTGTTTACCAGGTGGAAATACTGTGTTCTTTTTTCTTTCTTCAATTAAAAATTCTTTCAGCGAAGCAAAGTAAGGAGCATTGAATTCAGCCGATAGTGCATTTTTCCAACTCGTTTCTATGCGCGGCTGTATTGTTTCTGTTGACATTTTATTTTTAAAATTCTTACCCACAAACATACGCAGAACCAAATAACCACGTTAAGTTTAGAAACCTTTTTTAAACTTATTTCGTAACCTCCAGAATTGTCATTTATGGTGAAATTTTCCTTCATCCAACTATAGTTTATGAAAAGTATCATTTTGTGGAGTGCCTTATTGCTGTTCGGATTATCATTTGTTGCCTGCAAGGCAAAAGTAGATTGCCCTGCGTACAGCGAAGATTGCAACAATAAACAGGAAAAACGCTCATAAATTTTCGGGGCTTCCCGCTTTATGGGCATTTGTAATGTCGCTCCGCGCTATTTATAACAATAAAAAGCGGTCAGGTGCTCGCTTATAGTCCCTTCGGGCGCTATTTAGCTCGCCCCTTAAGCCAACATTTGTGTATTTATAGGCCTTTCGAGATGTTATAAACAAATTCGATTTTTTTTACAATTCGCCTTCTCGTGTAAGATTTATACTTACTTTTGCCATGAATCCTGAAAAGATGAACAGACTGATTAGTGCCCTCTTCACATTAGTATTACTTAGTAGTTTGTGCAGCTCATGCCGCGCAAAAAAAGTTGATTGTCCGGCTTATGGTCAGGAAGTAGAAAACAATACTACCAAAAAGGCTTAGTAAATTGTCACTCCATTGGTTAACTCTTAAAGATTTACAACAATTAGATGCTATTATTGAGCAATCTAAAGATGTAAAATTCGAAAAAATTGCTATTTTCAAACATAGCACACGTTGCACTATCAGCGATATGGTGAAAAACAGATTAGAAAAATCTGTTGTTGACAAAGATTCTCTTCCAGTTTACTATTTAGATTTGATTGTATATCGTAATATCAGTAACCGAATTGCTGAATTATTTGATGTAGAGCACGAATCACCTCAGCTTTTAATTATTAAAAATGGTATTTGTGTGGAACATGCTTCGCACACAGATGTAACAGCCCAGATGCTTGCTTGAGGTTTTTTGAACCCAACATGTTCCAATTTTATATAATATCTTGTCAAAATGAAATGTTCGACACTGTTGGGGTCGTATTTATAACGTTCATTCAATCGCTATTAACATTAAATCCCTTCGGGATTTTTTCCATGAACCCAACAGGTTCTAATATTTACACATCTCTATTATATCATTCCCTCATCAAACCCTGTTTCAAAACCACCCGATTATTGCTTCCAACCAGCTCAATCAACACCATTCCTGTTGCGTTGATACTTTTTAAGTCGAAATAATTTGTGGGATTTGTTTTGTGTAACAACCTGCCATCTATCAAATAAACATTCAGTTGCGTAAAATCCATTGGATGTTGAATGCGTAATTCCATGTTTGAATTTACCCAAACATTTCCAGCAGCATTTGTAGGACTGATGGATGTTGGCGTTTCTATTGTTGTAACTTCTGTATTGGTAATTACTGCAGGATTAAAATCGAAATAAATATGGGCAGTGTTTTCTATTTGCGTTCCTTCTGAAACAGGCAATACGGGTTGAATAGAAAATAAAATATAACCTTGACTTCCTTCAGGATCAGAAGTAGAATCGGGTAATTGAATGTTGGGGAAAAACCAATCTAGGTAAATGTCGTTTGTAACTGTTAAAGAATATTCATGGCTTGCAGATAGCATGCGCAGTGTCGACGCATTTAAACCAGCTTCTAATGTATCGCGGACGTGAATAAACGATGCTGGGAAATTTCCAGTATTTTGAAAACGAATGCGGTAATGAAAATCTTCGCCGGCATTCACCAAAGCTGGCGTGATGGAACTTCCTTTCATCATTGTTTTATCGTTTGGGTCGTAAGAAGAAAGTATTGGAAGCGTATAACTGAAAACATTATTGGCATCGCTTTCTTCATTGGGCAAAGGACTCAAATTTAAGTTCCAGGTAATTTCATCGCCGGGCATAAAAGTGGGCGGTGGTGGAAGATAAGTTGTAATGCTGATTGGGAAATTGGTATAAGCTGCAATGGATGGAATCAAATATGTTATAACATTGCCCGTAACATTAGTTGGAGTTGGAACGCTGCTCACAAACGTTTGATTATCAGGTAAGATTATGGTAAACGATAAATTAGAAACCGTATTTCCAGTATTTCGAATCACAATAGAGGAAGTTTGGTCAAAACCCGCTACCATTAACGCAGGATTAAATACTGCTTCAATTTCATAATAATCAGATGCTAAAGTTAAAGGGAAAAGCAAATTCGTGTCATTATCTGTGATTGTTATGTTTTGACTTGTGTTTGAAGTACTAAATTCGTTCGGAGGTGAAATCTGTACTGTATAGCTTCCATTTGGCAGGTAAGTAGAAAAGCGCCCATTATTACCCGTAAAACCATTAATGGGATTAGGGCTCGTATTTACTTGAACATTTATCCCCTGAATGGGAGGTTCTCCCGCATCTAAAACTGAATTGTCATTTAAATCAACAAAAGTCCTCGTTCTTAAAACGTTTTCATCATTTATAATACCAGGAGCATCACCATTGCATTGCAAGCAAGATGACCAACAATAGCTGAAAGTAGCATCAATAGGTGGTATTGTTATAGTTCTTACTATACCTGTACTGTTTATGCTATTTTGTGCAAGGAACAAATCTAATTCAGAAGAACTTGTAAAACATGCTGTATGTATCGAATTTTCAGGGTAATCATCCACATTTTCGAATAAACCACCTAAGTAAAATTGCCATCCTCCAAAAGTAAATTTAAGCTCTTGGCCTACTGCGGAAATGGGTAATTTTATTGGGAAGTAATATATATTAGGAGAAATTGAATCCGGGTAGAACATAAATTCATAGTCCGGATCTATTGAAAAGTTGGGTAATTGTATGTCTTGTTGATAATCGTAATATTTAATTGTTGCACCAAGGTCTGCAAAATTTCCCAATATCACAGGGAAAGCAAAAATTCCCAGTTCGTTAAAAGATGATTCGAAAACAGAAACTCCATTTGAGTAAATATAATTCAATCGAAATGTTACCGTTACCGAATCTTGTGCTTTACTTTCGTTATATGAAAATGCAATTAATAAAAGGAGAAGTAGCAGTTTTTTCATGGTTCGGTGTTTTAATTTAGACTAAAAGTAGTATTTAATCTTTTACCATTACACTACTTGTTAAAAATTTAATAAGCTAATCAACTAAAACCATACAGTTAAATTCCCAATCAGCAAATTTCCGTTACTTGTTGGTGCACTACGCTTTAAATAAACAGAATTCTCAGAGAAGAAATATTTTTGCTCTACTCTAAAAAGCGCATTTTTACTTATTTTCATATTGAAACAAAGACCTGCGCTGCCTGTGCTGAAATTACCCGCTACGGTAATTGGCGTGATTTGCACATTTTTTTCATCTTTAAAATATTCCACTCTTCCTGCCAAAGACGTTGATTTACTCAGTTTAACTTTTGCGATAAAATTGGCTTGCCACCAATATGCATAACTGAGGGTATTATTCGCTCCTTTTATTTGTTGAGCGCCAGCGTAGGCACAAGTGGTAAATGAAAATCGTCCATCAGGATTATAAATCGCATACACATCACTAAAATAACGCATGCCAAATTGTGGTGCATTGGCGTTAGTTTCATCGCCTACGTATGTATTCCAGTTGATGAGCCATTTATTATTTGGCCTGTATTCTATTTGCGTACCTAAAGAAAGCGGGTTATTGTTATCGGTAATGTTTTGCCATCCATTTAAAATATATAAATAGCCCGTAAATTTTGGTGACAATTTTCCTGATAATTTCACACCCGTTAAATAATAGGGCACATATTCCGGTGCAAAAGAACGCGTATACATGAAATGGTCTTTTGAAATGGCAGATTCGTTGGTGTACGGCGAACCAATTACGCCCGCATCTAGCCAAACATCGCGTTTTGTAGATAAACATACACCTGCGTTTGCCTCGACTAAATTGCGCAGTGAGCCAGCTTCTGCGCTATAATTTGCATTCATATAGGTCCCAAAACCAGGAATAAAACGTGCCCTCACTTTTCCATTGGTGTAATTCATTCCTAAATATGCCAAATTGATATTTATCTCATTGTGACGCGCAGATGAAACAGCGTAAGGTCTGTCGGACGTTTTAGGTTCGTTAAAATCATAACCATAATACACATCAACATAACCGCTCAGTACAATTTTTCCAATATCAGCGCTGTCCATTTGTTCTACCATGCCTGTATTGGCAACTTGGGCAAATGTGTTAAAAGAAAAAAAAAGTAATATTAAAACTTGAAGTAAAAATTTAGATTTCATGCTACACAATAAAAACAATTAAAAGCTATTTTTATTTATCATTTAAAATCAAAGGCATTCCTTTGTTATTGCCCATTACAATAATTTTTGTGTTGGGCGATAATGCAATTTCCTTATTGGCTTTTATCATTTCATATTGCAATTGTTGCTCACTTAATCCTGTATTTATTATTTTTTGATAATCGGCAATTCCCTGCGCTTCCACCCTTTTTCTCTCCGCTTCTTGTTTTTCTTTTTGCAATACAAACTGCATTTTTTGAGCATCTTGTTCAGCATTTATTTTCGATTCAATGGTAATTTTTACAGATTGGGGAAGGGTAATATTTCTTACCAATAATTGCTCTAAAATAAGTCCACGTGATTTAAAATCTTTTTCAATGCCATTAAAAATGCGGGTTTGAAATTCGTCTCTTTTTGTAGAATACAGTGAAACTGCGTCATAATACACTGCATTATCACGAATTTTAGTTCTGGTAATTGGTCTCACAATGGTGTTTCTATAATCAGTTCCTATTTCTTTCAAAATACGTGGAGTTTCACTTGGAATTACCCTGTACAAAACGGTAAGGTCTATGATTACTTCTAAACCGTCGGCCGATAAAACACGAATAGCATCATCTCCACTTTTATCACCTTCGTCGTGCACGCCACTCATGGTATAATTCTGCGTTTTGATGTCGAACATGATAACTTTTGCCAATGGATTAATAACGTTAAGTCCACTTTCTAGCACATGGTTATCTACTTTTCCAAAAAGAGATTGCACACCAGCTTGACCTGCTTCCACTTGCTTGATAATCGCGGTAGAAACTCCCAAAAGAATAAAAATAAATCCTATGAAATTTACATAAGGATAGAACTTATTGAGTCTGTAATTCTCTTTCAAAACAAAATACGATACAGCAATAATGATGATTCCGAGTATAACAATAAACATAATTTCTCTTTTAAATTTTAATGGTGAAATGGATAAATTGACTTAGACTTCTTCAACTTTGGATGAAGTAAAATTATAAATTCTAATGAATGGAATACAGTTTAAAATTTAATTTTTACGAGTTTTTTATCTTGAGAGTTAAAATTCAATGTCGTGTTAAGTCAAGCATTTAAAGACTCTTAAAAGTTCAATTCTTACAGCTTATTGTATGAAGGATTTAATTCGACTCCTTTGGAGTCGTTTTTTTAGTTGTATAAACTTTTTTATAAACATTAGATGCCTCCGGCATCTTTAATAAAACTAAAATTATTGAAATAAACTGTTATTCTTGAAATAAAATATAGGCTGAAATTCCTGCAACATTTATTTTATTGTCAGTAATAGTTGTGATTCCTTTTTCATTTATACCATTTTCATTCGCAACTAACGTCCATTTTCCTGCTGGTAAAACAATTGATTTACTTTCTTTATTGCCATTAAAAATTACATAAATATTTTTCCATTTATCGCCATTTGCATTGTTAATTAATTGGTAAGAAATAATGCCAGCTTCATCTATTTCACTAAATTGTAAATGCTCTTGAATCAAAGCATTGGTGGGCATTCTAAATGCAGGGTGACTTTTTCTTAATGCAATAAATGATTTGTAATAATTAAATACATCAATATTTTTATCCTTATTTAACCAATTAATTTCATTTATTTCATCGGGCGATTTATAAGAATTTTCCACCCCATTTTTGGTGCGAATTATTTCTTCACCTGCATGAATAAATGGCACTCCCTGCGATGTTAAAACAATGGCATTGCTGAGTTTATCCATTTTAATCAATTCTTCTTCTGTTGCATTTTTGGCTGACACTTTCAGTTTATCATATAACGTATGGTTATCGTGACAAGAAACGTAATTGATGCACTGAGCAGGCTCTTTTGCCCATGGTATCTTTGAATGTGAAATTTTTGGATAGTCAATTTGTGGATGTTGTGTTGAAGCAACAATTCCGAATTTTACATCTTCGGCAACATACAAGTTTCCACTTGCAAAACCAACGGAGTGCTCGTCGTTCCATTTTCCTTTTACACCATCGCGCAAATCGTCGCTAAATGCGGCAATATTTTCGAGTTTATACGTTAATCGTTTTATTGCTCGTTTTTCTTCATCTAAAGGACTTCCACCTGCTGTCCAGCCTTCGCCATAAATAAAAACATTAGGATTGATTTTATGCAACGCAGCGCTAATTAAATTCATGGTTTCAATATCGTGGACGCCCATTAAATCGAAACGGAATCCATCTACATGATATTCTTGTGCCCAATAACAAACAGATTCAATGATGTATTTCTGCATCATAGCGCGTTCGGAGGCAGTTTCGTTTCCACAACCTGTTGCATCAGAAAATTTTCCATCTGCATTTTGTCTGTAATAATAACCTGGAACCGAGCGAGAAAAAGGTGAATCAGTAAGACTGCTTGTATGGTTATAAACCACATCCATAATTACTCCCAAACCTTTATTATGAATGGCTTGTACCATTTGTTTAAATTCAAGAATGCGCGTATTTCCATCGGATGGATTGGAACTATAACTTCCTTCAGGCACATTGTAATGCAAAGGATCATAGCCCCAATTGTATTGTTTTAATGCTGGTTTACTTTCATCAACAGAATTAAAATCGAAAGCTGGTAATAAATGAATGTGTGAAACGCCTAATCTTTTATATGGTCTAAACCTGTGGAATTTCCTGCAGGAGTTTTGGTTTCCGATTCAGTAAATGCCAAAAACTTACCTTTATTCTTCATTCCAGAATTTTGATGGATAGAAAAATCTCTAACATGCAATTCGTATAAAATAATATCGGTTTTATTTTTTACTGGAATAAATGCATCATTTTTCCAATTCTCGGGATTTGTTTTATTTAAATCTATAACCATTCCACGCTTGCCATTTGTACCAACTGCTTTTGCATAAACATCAGGGGTTTCGGGTAACCATTTTTTATCTTGTTGTATTTGAAAGGTGTAATATTTATTAATTAAATTTTTATTCACTTTAATTTCCCAAACACCATTTTCTGATTTATTTAAATTGATTTTTTCTGCAGGTGTTATAGCATCATCAGTTTCATAAATGTTTAATTGAACTTGCTCTGCCATTGGTGACCAAATTTTAAATAGAGTTGCTTCTGCGGTGTAACTTACACCTAAATCACTTCCAGTATAAACTGGATAATTGTTGAATGGGATTTGTTGCATTTGTGCGGATAATTGTGAGGTAGAAAAAAGCAAGAACACGACAGATGCGTGCAAAATGAAAAACTTTCGGTTAAATATTTCCATTGAGATTTATGCAAAGATGAAAGGCGAATATAAAGAAGATTAGGGAGAAATTTTTAACAAGATCATTTTGAACTTAATTATGAATTGTTAATTTTGAACTTACTATAGAATTGATTATTAAAATTATACTTATTCAAATTATGTCACTTATTAAATTAAATATATTATGCCTCACATCAACATTTACATCCATTTTGTGTGGAGTACAAAAAACAGAATACCTTATCTTAATACTAAAGAACTTCGATTTAAAGTCTGGAACCATATTAGAGAAAACGCAAAGCAAAAGGGAATTTTTATTGATTTTATAAATGGTTATAGCGATCACTGTCATTGTCTTATATCTTTTGGTTTCGATCAAACTGTTCAAAAAGTAATGCAATTGATAAAAGGAGAATCCGCTTATTGGATTAACAAGAATAATCTCACAAAATCTAAATTTGAATGGCAAGATGGCTATTTTGCTGTTGCAGTTTCAGCATCTTCAGTGGATAGAGTTAGGAATTATATAAAAAACCAAGAAGAACATCACAGTAAAAAATCTTTTCAAATTGAATATGACGAATTTATAGAAAAATTTGGATTTGAAAAGAAAGAAGATTTTGGCTAAAGCCTGATTGTAGATAATCTTTTTGCCTCCAGATAAATCTGGAGGCAATCCAAAATCTGGAGGCAATCCAAAATCTGGAGGCAATCCAAAATCTAAAGGCAATCCAAAATCTGGAGAAAATTCAAAATCTAAAGGCAATCCAAAATCTGGAGAAAATTCAAAATTTGGAAATCATTTAGACAAAATGCCTTTCAATTGGAATGGCCTTCAGGCCATTCTTATTGATAAAAAACAATTTTATTAAGGGGTTTTAACCCCATTTGTTGATTTGGATTTATTATTCAAATCTAGAATTCAATTTTATGTGCCATCAAACCCCTTTCCTTAACATTTCAGCATAAGCATTGGGCAAAATGCTGTTCTCCACTGCTAATGCTGCTTTTTCGACATTATATTCGAACCGGTGAAAAACTACTTGAATGCTTTCTTTAACGAATTTGGAGGAATTTTCTTCTAAGGTTAGCATCACATAACAACCACGCGCATCGCCATCTTTTGGTTTACCCACAGAACCAATATTGATGGCATGGCGAAAAGCTTTTTGGTTTGCTATTTCATACTCGAAAACACGGTGATACGGTTTGTGTGTATGCCCGAAGAATAAAATATCTGCATGAGCGCCTTCTAAAATGCGTATCATGCTTTTTTCTTCTCGGTCTTCAAACAAATACTCATTTATTTTTCGTGGGCTACCATGCACCAGTAATAAAAAAAGAGAATCGTTATTTAACTGATATTCTAATTGCAAATGAGCTGGCAGCGTGCGTAAATATTGCCTTTCGTCTTCATTAATTATTTGGTTTGTAAACGCAATAGATTGAGCTCCCATTGCTCTGTCTTCTTCGGTTTTGTATGCACAACCGCAATCGTCGGAGCTTCGGCCAACGCCAAAATCA
>Ga0247837_1006607_pt1 | contig 16160 bp, 14 predicted proteins | sample LaCtaG_2_FD_187115 | JGI IMG/M metagenome (GOLD analysis project Ga0247837, IMG submission 187115) | Freshwater microbial communities from meromictic Lake La Cruz, Castile-La Mancha, Spain - LaCruzMarch2015_14.5m | ecosystem: Environmental > Aquatic > Freshwater > Lake | place: Spain: Castile-La...
AAATAACTGTACTTGGTCGAGCTCATGTAGTTACTACAGTACCGCATTGCTGCCTGTCAAACAGTCTTTCGAACTCTCTAGACATTTGCACTTCACCAAGGTCTGCATTTGGTACTCCGGAAAGGCGTCAGTACTGGATCACTTCTTTATCGCGTCAGTACACAGAAGATACAGCTGCACTCCCAGCAAACCCTTCCACATGAGGGTCATCGCTATCAAGTAATACGAAACGAACTCCGCAGTGTCGCTGAGAGCACTCAAATAGTGGCTCGCCAATACAGGGAAGGCCTTTAAAGCCACCAGTTTTTTACCCCTCTCAAAATATCTCATAGATTCGCTTGCATGGGCGCCTTTTCGAGTCGCAGAATTATTTTATCCTGCAGAACTTGACTAGGCCTGACACATAATAACCAAAGAAGACGTTGAGGGGAAAAGATAAATATCATAGAAGAAATGCTTCCCTGCTCAGACACTCTGCCAATACGCTGCAAAAGTGTCCTTCCAGGTGCGCAAGTCTGCATACATCCACACCTTTTCCAGCCACATCACTTCAATCAAGCCAATGATCCCTCTCTCTCTAAGTCGGGGAAATTGAACGGGAAGGTAGGCGCAAGTGTTCCTTTAGTCTTGACGATTGTAGAAGTCTTGCATGAATAGGGCATGTATATGCTGAAGTGAAGGTGATGGGTTCCTCGGACTCACAGCCGACGACTCTGGGTTTGTTTCAGGGCTGTAGGGAAGGGTTATGTCCATATAGAGCAGGAGCTCAGCATTCTTCGATCGAAGTCTTCAGCGGGCCTGCTTCCACCCTTGACTGAATGAAGATTCGGGTTTTCCGCTCACGGTATGCAACTGTGTGCCCAGGTCGTCCCCCAGCCCTTCGAACTTAGCACTGCCAAAGCAGATTTCAGTAATCCGTTCAAGTCCGCCCTTCCATGAATTACAGCAATAGACTGCGGGGGTTATTTCTGCAAGTTCGCTGAAGAACATAGGAGCCATTCGCTTTACATAGTGCTAAACTACATCGCGAAATCCAGTCTGGATGAGTTATTCAAGATGCACAGAGTAATGCCAAGAAAGTTGCTGCATCATAGATACATCCACCCACAGCAGTCACTGTACCGCTTTCCATCTGTCAACTGCATACTATGTACTAGTAAGAGTGCTAATTCCTTTTATTTGCCTATCACTGCTTTCCAATTTTCCGCTACCAACACGATTTTCAGCCTAACTATTATTAGACTACTAGATAACTCTCCCGTCGCTTGCCGAATACTTATTAACAACATTCCCCAACTCACAGTTAAACACAACGTTTTTCCAATACACAGGATTCGTATAAACAGTGCAGCAGTTTGGGATCTCTAGTGTATTGGTAGTTAGGGTGAAGTCGGTTCCCTGCATTGAGATCTTGACCAGGAAGTTACTAGTGAAAACCAGCAAAGTGGTGTTCTTTAGACAGGCAAGTGATGGTGATGCATCTCTTTGAGGCAGAGAAATGCTGAGTAGCTGCATTGTTTCTCCGTTGAAAGCCTCTATTGAAGAGTTTTCGTACCCGCCACATAGGTAAACTGCACTGTTCCAGACGACTGGAGTGAATAGAGCTCGGCGAAACTGCATGTCAGGGAGCTGCTCCCAGGCACTACCAACAGGAAAAAGAGGTAAACGTTCACATTTCTCTCCGCCAGGTCCGCAATAGGAGCCAAATACATGGATTCGGCCTCTCCATGCTATAACGCCAGAGTTATTGTGAGGGAATTTCATGTCCGTGAGATCCTCCACTCTACCACTTCGATGTAGCAGTAGCGCGGTATGCAGTACTTTCTCTGAGTGGGTATTACCATTGTCGCCTCCTTCACATACAATTACTCTGTCCGCGTCCACTGTTGCCCAACTTGCATTGAAAGTACATATGCTCCGTGTTAGAGAGACCGGAGACATCAGCTGTAAGGTTTGAAAATCAAAGAAGCAGACATTGTCCTTGTCTATGCAGGCCAGGGTAAGTTGAGACGGCAGAAAAAGGCAAATTTCACGTGCGATATTGGTGCTGAGTCGAGTGAAAACTGGGACAAGTTTCCTCGCCCAGATTATCTGCACTCTGTCCTCCACCCCTGCCATTTCCCTTTATTTCCTTGCCAATGTACTTAGCAGCGGGAACTATTGCACGTGTATTTTCCCAATGCAGCACACATTCAAAGTTGCACGAAAACAATACGGACACATCAAATCTGTCTCTGTACTTGCTAATCTATGACCATTTGTACGACAATTTCGATACTTCTCCGTTAGTGGCAATAGAGGATTTGATATCCCTCAGTTTCAGCTTTTCGTCTTCTGGCAGTGTCGTTCCTAGCGCTAAATCTAGCCTAAGAGGCAAAATCCAGTCTCTAGCCCCAGAGTTCCACCCCATCTATAATGAACAAAGTCCTCTACGTGCAAAGAAGCACTCGGCCCTTCGCCCAGCGAGTAACTCAGAGCCTCGGTCGCTGCCAGGCCGCAAGCACTGCCTACGCTGTCTGCGTCAGTTCCCACGGACTCGGAGTGGAGCAGGGACAGTGCCAAGCGGAGTTCACCAGTCTGCTGCAGTGCTGCAAAGCCACTAAATAGACAGTAAGCTTAGGTACTAAGGACCTGCTTTCCTCATACATATACGCACATACCTAGCTGTATAGGGCAGTTGGTATTGCTTGTATGAGCAATACAGACTTTAACACCTTACGAAATTTGCTGATTTTCAAGCGATTTTGTCGATATATTTTGCTACAAATGTCAGAATTTAGCATAAAAGGCAAAAGCGAAGTCTGATATATGTGCATTTTTGTGATTTTAAGAATTCAGACCTTATGGTGAGAAATAGGTGTTGATTTGCGATACGTTGAGCAGCGGTTATCTCGAATTTAGGCTGAGTTGGCTCCATTTCGCTAGCGAATCATGAAAAGATGGGAAGTTTAGGTAAAAGTTAGTGTCTAATCGAAAGCATTATCATCCTAAAGTCTCTATAAGTCCTTATCGCTGCAATTTCTCAAGGAAAGAATCGTATTTATATAAATCCGCATTCTACGGTTAGAGAAATACCTCCGCAGATCCTCTTTAGCAGGCCAGAAAAGGCCGAAAACCTCCTTTTCACTCCTAGCGCCAGTACAAACACCATATTCCCCTCCTATCCACCCCCTCCCACCTGTCCTCTCCCATTTCCCATACGCCGCAATATCATCCATGGAGTCGTCCCCCCATCTGCCCGCGCAGGAGGACTGGACGGCCAGTCCCACAGCTACCAGCAGCCACAGCAGTGCTCCTCACTGTGCGGACTCGCAGGACCTCAGCTGGCAGCTCTACGCTTCCGATCGGAAGCTTAGTACGCATGTGGACGTGTCACTCCTAGATGAGACGTCTGTGGGAATTTTCCCCGCCTCTCCTCAGCATTTATCCCTCGAATGTTCTCAAGTCCGTCTGCAAGCCAGACTCCTCCGCAGCGACAACCACCAGCTAAAAGCCCAGCTAAAGGCCCAGAAGCAGGACCTGAGGACTCTCCAAGTGGAATACCAGAGCACGATGGCTGCCCTGCACAGGGACATGTGTCAACTGCGAGGACTGCTGAAAGGCCGGAGACGGGGTTGATTTAGTAGAATATCAATGGGAGATAAGCCTCAGACTTCAGAGGTGTCTCAGCCCAAACGGAAAATACGTGTTATCCCCAAGAAACCTGTCGAGCCGCCCCCCGCCTCAGTCCCCGACACACCCACCCTCAACCCTCCCCAGCCCTTCCTCATAACCGACCCAGAATCCCTGTTCCAATGCCAAGTCTGCAGCAAGCAGCTCAAGCAGTGGCTGCTCTACATAGACCAGCCCTGTCCGCGCCTGTGCCAGTGCTGTGTCAAGTGTCTGTTTGACCAGGGCAGTTGCGGAGTGTGTGGGCGAGTGCTGAGTCAGGCGGAAAAGGAGATGGTGAGGATTTACTATGAGACTTTTGTGCCGGAGGACTGGCCTGTGGAGCGGATTTTAGCGGAGTAATAGGGATTGGCAGGTAGAAAGGGAGGAGAGGGGATATGGGAACTAGCTAAAGCGGGCGTATATGCTGCGGAAGCCTTCTTCTGTGAACATCAAGCTTCTGACGTTGACTCCAATTCTCGCAGTGACCGTGTCCTCCACCCTCTTCCTCAGCGCCAATAACTGCACTCCACTCCCTCCCAACGCCTGCGTCCTCATAGTCACCAGTACCAAGTCCACCAGCAAAGTCTGCAGTCCTCCCGCCCTCAACTCTGCCTAGCCCTTACTGTTCACAGACCAGTACCCGTTGAGTTCAAATAGCAGTGCTTCGAGTCGATCTGACCATATGCTGGATATGGTGTCGACGAGGGAGGAGCAGGCAGTCGGGTCGTGGTCAGTGCTGGAGCTGACAGTGGTGTGCAGTTCTCGTAGGACGGATAGGACTTCTTCGCATTTGGACTCCTTTATGTCTCGCTCGATGCGTGGTTCTGCCTCTGTTTCCAGTGCTGATAAGTAAGCTTTCACCCTTTCAGTATACAAAGGAGTGAAGAAATCCACTAATTCGGACTTGAATTTCCCCTGAGCCGCACTTAGTATTTCCCCGCAGTCATACAGCCCGCCCTGTCCCGCATCAAAAAGCGTCTCCAACTTCCACTGTGCCTCTCTCACTACAGCGCCTAAGTTCCAATAGTCACAGCAAAGCACTACCAACTGCGTCATCTTCTTCTTCCCGGATAGCGACTTACTCGAGAGAAACGCATGGAACAGGGTCTGAATCAGTAGTAGCAGCTTCGGAAGCAGGTCACAGGCGAGCAAGGGACTATGTGGCAGCAACTGCGCACATACATCCAACAGGTGATTGCTGTCCTTATGCAGTGCAGCAGCTGTAGCGCTCAGTCGGAGCACTAACACTTCAGAGCCTACATTCATCTGCACTACTTGTTGCTTCCATAACTCACTTCGGATCCGTGCGTCGATCCCTGCCCGGATCCCAGCCACGTGCTCACTCAGACTTTCATGCACATAAGGACAAAGCGCCCTGCTCCACTGTACACTCAAACTCATACCTGGCAATTCACTAAGACTTTGCATGTCTCGTAAACACCCTAATAGTGCATTCACATCTTCCAATAGACTTAGGACTTCCCCCACTGCCCGGCCGACATATAGCGTTTCCTTGGAGGCCCAGAAAAGCACTCCACTGGAAGTACCTAGAAGAGCAAAGGCCTCTTGGGTAGTGGCTTGGACTAGGGAAAAGAAGGCTTTGGCCAGGTCGACTGCGCGGGTGTTAGGGTCTTTGGAGTCCATTCGCTGCAGTAATACTCGCAGTGACTTGGACTTGCCCAGGAAAAAGGCTTCTTGGGCTGCGCTTTGGGCGTGCAGCCGAGTGAGGACCTTGACTAGGGCCTGAGAGTCAGTGGTCTGCAGGTCCGCCAACTGCGCAGCCACAGTGTCCACCACCCTCAAAGCCTGGATATCGAACAAAAGTCGGTTTTTCGGGTCGTTGGAGTCCTGCTGCGCCACAGACTCTATCAAATCGCAGGCTGCTTCGTACCGCTTTTCACTTAGTAATGCGTCCAGGTCGTCCAGTCGTTCCTCCCAGTCCCCTCCCTTGCGCTTCCCCTGCGCAATCTCCTTTTTGCCCTCTATTTCCATCCTCTCCAGCTCATCCAAAACCCCCTGCATTTCATCCAAGCAGGCCTCATACGGCTTCGTGCTAACCGTCTGTAGCGTCTGTAGCTCCCTATAAGCCTCCACAAAGGCCGGGTATTGGTTGTATATCTGCAACTTCATGTCTTCCTGCAGCCGCGACAGGTCGGATTTGAGGTCTGCGACGAAGGAGTTGTAGTCGCGGAGGGTGGCAGAGCGCTTTAGACCTGCCATATGGCTCGAAATGTATATGAAATGGGCATTACACGGCAGACACAGAGAGAAGAATATGGATAGGCTTTGGAGTGCATACTGCTTCTATAGGAAGATAGAGAGTGGGAGTTTCTGCCTGCTCGCAGAAAGCATGGACCTCTGCAGCCAGCAATGATAGACTTGGGCTTAGTGATAGAAAGTGGTTCGATCAGTCTCTACGCTCTCACCCATTTCCCTCTCTATTAACATATCAGCCTGTACTTCTTCCTAACCTCCCTAACAATGGAGGACAGCAACCCTGGTCTCCCAGCAGTCCTGCGACTGTATGGGTCGCTAAGAGGCGGACTGTTGACTGGCAGTGGACTCGTCAGACTGCCACGACTGCATACTGAGACAAGCCTGGCGATGCGGAAAAGAGGCATATTGCGTGATTTCGAAGGAGTGAGGTCGGTGGAACATTGCGCTAGTATGTACCGCAGAAGTGAAGCCACTCCCTACCGCGACCGCAGCTCTCCAGTCATCTCGACTCAGCCAGACTCTGAAGAAAAACTGCTCCGAGGACGCATACGCAAAGGGAAAACCCGCAAGCAGCGCACCACCTCTCAAACCCCAAGCGAAGAGCCTCTCGACCTCTCCACTACCCAAAAACCCCTCGTCCGACGACCTAAACTGAAGCCAGAGCTACACCCCCAGGCCTACTCCTATCTCTCTGGCACACTGGGCAGGACTATTCGCAGGTCCAATGGCATGAAGGCGGGAGGGAAGGAACATGGGTATAAGTTCTATGTAGGCGTGGGGAATAATGACCAGTTGGTGGCGATGCTGATGAAGCGGAGGTGGTATTGGACGAGGGTGGAAATGTGGATGCAGGCGGATTTCATCTGGACTCAAAATCGCACTTTGGAAATCGTGCAGAGTCTCTCTACTTCCTGCCACTCCCTTTCCCCCCTGCTCCCCCTGCCTCCAAAGCGTGCTTTCCATGCCAAACTCCCGGATTCTGGCCTTTCCCTGCTTACAGCGAACCCCCATTATCAGGCCTATCAGGACCTGCCCGCCTATCCGCCGCTGAAAATCTATAATAGACTGGAAAAGACGCATCAGATAACCTCCAAAAAGGGCCTGTATTTGAATATGAAACGATTCTACGAAGACCAGGGCACAGACCCCTTTTCCCGCCTCCCCCTCACCTACCTAATTGAGGAAGGCTCCTCCGAAATGACCCAATTCGAACTCAACTTCCCCCTCCAAGGCGGCCGCAACCTCTGGATCATCAAACCAGGCGAAAACACCAATTGCGGCTACGGAATTCACATATCTGGAGACTTAAACGTCATTAAAAGCCTGGTGAAAGGAGCGAGTCGCTGCAGACATCGCAGCTTTATTGTGCAGAAGTATATAGAAAAGCCTTTACTGATTGGCAGGAGGAAGTTTGATATACGCTGCTATGGACTGGTGACGAGCTTTCATGACCAGGTGCAGGGGTATTTCTATCAAGATGGCTATATTCGCACTTCTTCTCGCGAATTTTCCCTTTCCAACATGGACGACCGCTTTATTCACCTTACAAACGACGCAGTGCAAAAAAACTCTGAAGACTATGGCCGTTTTGAAAGCGCCAATAAGCTTTCTTATGCGGAATTCGAGCGATTTCTGAAGAATTCTCACCCGAAAGTGGATTTTTGGAGGGATATTTGGACGCAAATAAGGGAAATAACGAGGGAGACGTTTCAGGCCACTTGCGAGAAACTGGACCCCAACCATCGGTGTTATACATTTGAAATTTTGGGGTATGACTTCATGATTGACTCAGACTTCAAAGTGTGGCTAATCGAAGTGAACACCAACCCCTGCCTGTCCCTCAGCTCCGCCCACCTTTCCAAGCTAATCCCCGCTATGCTCGACAACGCCTTCCGCCTAGTCCTCGACCCCTACTTCCCCGAGCCAGCCTCCAAGAAGCACTCCCAGGAGTGGGTTTCCCAGTCCTTCGAAAACCGCTTTGAGCTGGTTTTCAGCTCTTTGCAGACTACAGGCCCAGCGCTGGACCTAGTGGTGAGCGACTCTGCCAGTGAAGACGCAGACCAGCCAGCCTAGACATGCCTAGTATATGAGTAGATGGTTAGTGGAGATAGTGGGGTTTGAGGGACTGGGTGTAGTCAGGAGAGGAAAGCAAGGGACTGCCTTCGAAGGCAGTGGAGGGAGAGGGGTGGGGGGAGTAGTAGAGCAGTTGGGGAGACTCGTAAACTAGCAGAATGTCATCAATATATTCGTGAATTGACCCTGGAAGAGGCAGGAAATGCTGTCCGCGGGGTGTCTTTTGCGTCCTTTTCCGCCAATTTCTGCTTATTTCTTACTCCCATTTCTTCCTAATCCGCTCTTTTTGCCAGTTTCTCGCCAATATTCCGATCATTTCAACAACTCTGCGCCTGCAGGTCCTTTCCCAGTCACTTTTACGCTTGAGTTGGGGCTGAATTTGAAGATTTATCAGACTTTTATACTGTTTTGACCCTGAAATTGACTCAATTTGGTCGAATGCGCGCTTAATACGGCTTTTTTCTCTAGAAATTGCCTTAATTTTGCTCCAACCACTGCTCAAATTTGATATTTTAACAGCTTTTATACCAATTAGTAGCCTCAAAATCCCCCTTTTCTGCATTATTCCCCTTTTCCATTGTTTCAAAACCTTCTTTTTCGCCCTTTTCCTCTCCCTAACGTACATCAACTGCAATTTCGCAGCTTTCCGCACCTGTCTAATCCCCCAAATCCTCACATTTCTCAAGGCCAGCCTCAGCCTTTCATACACTAGTCGACCCAAAACGCCCCTAAACAGGGATGTAACGCTACGCTTTGCACTGGAATCCACTGGCTCTGCTGGGCTTCGCAGACTACTAAAGGCGTAAATCAGCTGGTCAAGTTGCTTATATTGACAAATCTGAGTAAATCGCAAGAAAGTGGCTTTATTGTCCTTATTACTGCTTTTCCCCTGCTGCAAAGTGGAAAAATACCTCGAAATCCGCCTTTCAAATAGCCTTTTAACCCTGCCAAACAGCCTTTTCCCTGCCTCAGCAGAGTCCTTGTGCACTGCTTTCCTCAGTTTTTCCCAACAGCCCTGCAATTGTCTCATTTGCACCCTAGCAAATAGCAGTAAAAACGCGGAAAATCTGTAAAAATCAGCTCTTTCGATGGCGATTTTATGTCTTGTTTTGCCCAATAATGCAATTTGCCAATGCACCATTCCCTGTCTCAAAGTGTGCATGTTGTAGGCGGCAATAGCGGCTTTTACCCTGGTTTCCAGTATAGAAAAGGCTCGATTAAGGCAGGATTTCAAGCGAATAGCGCAAAATCCAGCGTCTACAAGCCTGTTTTTTGCAGTATATGAGACTCGGGCTAGGGAAATGGCTGTATGCTTCACCGCAATTGAGTCTGCGACCCGTTTTCTATTGATTACGTTGAATATTGGCTTAAGAAGTGGCGGAAAGGGGGTCAATAGGCCGCTTTGGAGGTTGGAAAAGGCCCATTTCTGCACAGATTGGATAGGGGTGGAGAGCGTTTGGGTCAGAGTGAGTGCGAAGATGCGTGTTTTTAAGTGCTTTAGTTGGTTGGGAGTGGATTTCGAGTGGGCTCTCCGTCTGTCCAGCACCTTTACTGCTCTGATGACCCTCCCAGCCTCACTCCCCCTGGTCTCTAACTCCATTTTCAAACACTATTTCTACCTAGCGACTGCTTTAGGCTTAATGAAGTCCTTGACCTCTATACACCCCGCCGGCACCTTGTAATAGTCCGTGAGCTGCGCAACAATGGTGTCCTTATACTTCACTCCCATGATCTGCACGTCAATTCTGCGTAAATTGGTCCCTGGCTCTGCAGTTTTCTGCTGCAAAAAGCCGCTTGTAGCCAGCAAATGCTGCAGATTCTGCATTATCTCCGTAGGGTCGATGTTGTACTGCTCCAGGCCTTCAATCAGAGTGGTCTTTTTCCCCTTTACTTTGCGGGAAAGGGTGAGGGTGACTTTGGGGATCGGGCCTGTTTTTATTTCAGCGGGAAATATGCCTAAAAGGTCTTCTTTTACGTAGACGTCGATAAAGCGACTGAGGAAAGAGGTGTAAAGGAGGGATTTGGGGGCTTCGGAGTCCACTGGGGAGGAGAGGAGGGAGGCCAGGAGAGGGTCCAGACGCACTACTTTCTTGCTAGAGACGTTTTCCTCGAGAAGATGGTCTGTGAGGTAGTTGCGGAGGGTGGTTTGGGCGTCCTCCTTACTCAGCACCACACTTTCCACATCCGCCACTCCCAACGCCGCAAAGAACCTCCTCAGCTCCTTCCCCGGCCTCAATCCATAGCTAAACCTCACCTTGGGGTACGGACTCTCCCTCTCCTCCCCTCCAGCCGTCCTCTCTTTCGCCTTTTCCCTCACAATCGGCTCAAAGTTGCTCAGCAGTTCATGCGCCTTGTTGACGGAAGTGACCAATTCATGGTCGAATCCTTTGCCTTTAGTGTAAGCGATAAGTCCGGTTTTGTGCATGTTTTTGAGGTAAGTGCCGATTTTCTTGTGGGAGGAGTGCTTGAAGTCGATTTGCATGCTTTTGGGCTTGCACAGCTGCATTAAGGCCTGGAGACGACTGGGCTCGAGGGGCAGGTCTTCAGGCTGGAGGCCGATGAGGAGAGTGGTGAGGAAGCAGAGGTGGATGTTTGAGTCGAGTTCTTCCACAGACAAAGGGACAGATTCAGGGAGGGAGGGGTCTGAGTCCATTGCTACCTGGGCTTGTTCTGGATTGGGGGTTTCTTCGAGTTGGGGGGTTTCAGGGCCTGGGTCCGCCTTTATATCCTCTTCAGTCTTCTTCTCCTCCACACTGTCCCCTTCCACAGCAACCGGCTCCACCGTCTGCGGCCCACTCAAATTCGGGTCCTCCGGCAAGGGCAGCACCTGGTCAAAGTCAAAGCCCGAATTGGGAATCAGCGGCTTCAGCTTCCACAACTCGTCTCGATACACATGCAAAACCTCAATAAACTTCCCTGTGACTTCCTCCAAAGTCGCAAATTGCCCGGAGTCCAGCACTCGCCCGATAGCCACAGGCAGCGGATTCCCCCTTATTTTGATGGACAGCAGTGTGCCGACTGGGTACTTGTTAGAGAGTTCCAGGGGGGAAATGACGCCCGGCCACATCAAGTCAGCCCCGTTCATCAGGAAAGGACTGACTTGGCTGCCGATTTCCACAGCTCGGACCGACTCCGGCACTCTCCAAAGCACAAATAGCGTCGGAAACACCTCCCCCTTCCCCGTCCTGTCCACAAAAGCTGGCACCAGTCCCTCCCCTCCCTCTTCCTGCAGGGAGTACAGCTTGGCTTTGGAGCCGGACACCTTGGAAAGGTGGATGAGGGGGACTGTGGGGAAGAACAGGGCCCAGTCGAAGGTGGGGAAGAGGGCTTGCAGGGAGGCTTGCAGGGTCTTGCGGTCTTTGGAGCTTAGGAGGGAGTGGGACCCGAGCGTCACCCTCTTCCGGAACATATTTAGCCTAGGAAGGGGAAATAGGCCGGAATCACTGAACAATCGGTCACTTTGTTAAAGGAACGAGGAAAAATCGCTTTTTTGCCTTTAGGAGAAATTCGTTGCTGATTTCTATATGAAAAAGCGAATTTCCCTCTATTAGTTCAGCCTTAGTTCCAACCCCTCCCCTTGCCAGGGACCCACCTCCCCACTCTCCCCCTTCACTTCCCTCAGTCTAGGCCTCGTCACCTTGCCTTCCCGCCTACTCGCACATCCCTGACCCGTCCCACCTCTCCCCAGGTCCTCCCTGATTGCAATTCGGAGGGGGGTAAGGGAGCGGATCCGCACAGGTGCTCTGCAGAGGGCGGTTTGGAGAGTGGGTTTGGAGAGTTTGAAGGCGGAGCCGGTTCTTCTGCGGTAGTGAGGGGCTTGGGAGTGGAGACGGTCTGGGGTAGTGGCGGAGGGCAGTGGGGAGGCAGGCTGGGGGGAGGAGGAAAGGAGGAGACGGCGGTGGGTCGTGAGGGCGCGGAGACGGAGAGGCTGGAAAGAGCGGGCTGGAGGGGGGAAGCTGAGGAGGGACACCTGCATATTGCTCTTGTATACTCTGTAATTACTGATTTCCTAAAAGTCGGGAAGAAGAGGAATTCGAGTATGGGAAAAGCGACTTTTCACCTCTATTCGCACACAGACTGCCTGCTAATCCTAGCTAAGTTTAGGTGAGAGGAAAGCCAGCGTGTATCTTGAGAATCAAGAAGGCCTCATAGGCTGGCAGCTGTTCTCTGACCTTCTCCAGCACTCTCACGACTCTTTCCGTCCTCATCATGTCCAGCTTCTTCTCCAGGATCAGGAAGTTTTGGGAGCTGGTGACGAAGGCGTCCACTAGTTCCTTGTTTTGATCGCGGAGTTGGTTCATGTCCGCCATTAGAAGTTGGTTGTCTTCGTTCAGTTCCTGTATTGTCTTTTCACTGCGAAGTCTCGTCATCGTAGTCGCCAGATTCCTGCTAATCACCGACTTCAGCACCAATCCCAGCACCTCCACTCCTCCGACCTGCTTCACAACCCTCAACTCCCCGGGACTGAACTTGTTATGCGCAATTACGGAAATGGACGCGGTATTGACCTCTTCCTCCTCCTCTCCCTCAGACACTGCATTGGAAGCCGCTCCTGAGGACAACCTCGGTATATAACTTTCCGAAATCTGACTTCCAGGCCGAGGGATCCCCAACTGCGCAGACGAAATCCGCATTGAGTTATCAGGTGCAGAGCCGGACTTATGCAGCAACTGCATGATTGTGTAGCTCTTGTGCAAGTAGTGGCTTTGCACTTTGTCCAGCACTCCCGCGACCTTCTTGATGAAGGTGACCTGCGCAGGGAACACGAACTCCTTGCTGTCTCTGACGAATTTCCACCTCCACAGTCCGGATTGATAGCTAATTGACGTCCCGAATATGAGATTCCATATAGCCCGACGCTTCAACTTAAGCCCCTTGTCTGCGTCTTCAGTGTGCCACTTCTCGAAATAGCGCTTCACGAGTCCTGCACAGTCCTTTTGCATCAGAACCGCGACTTTGTGGGCGGAGTTCATTTTCTGGACGATGTGGAAATGCCGGACTCTGTCCTTGAACACGTCCAAAGTGGCGGCTTCCTTTTTGACCTGACTGCGGAAAAGCTTCTCCAGGGCGGATTTGTATCGAAGCTTTTTGTCGACTTTCCAGTGGTCGAAGCAGGAGCGGATGTTCAGGCGGTGGCCTTTGCTTAGCAGGGCGAGCATGTGGCCGACTAGGGCTAAGCGCTTTTCCCGCTTGTGCTGCGCGGCTTCCAACGTGGACAGTTTCCACTTCCACAGCACGTTATTCGCCGTTATTTTCGCGTGAATCGTGTTTTGATAAGCTGCATGCAGTCCCTTTTTCCCATAGTGGAGGTTATTCCTCAGGTTCAAAAGCCGCAGTAAGTACTTCATTTTGTCAGGGAATCGGTCCTTGGCGGTGAGAACGAAGGCAGGCTGCAGGGTTTTGCGAGTGGTATTGGATAGAGCGCGGAGTAGGGAGGCGAGTTTGACTTGGTCTATGAGTTTCCCTTGTTTGATGCTCTCTACGTAGGCTCTCCACTTGGAGAAAGCGTCCTTGGGCCGCTGGGAGAGGGAGTGGAGGAGCGAGCGGAGGCTGCCTTTCAGTTTGTTGGTGTCTCCGACGAGGCGCTCTGTGACGTCTCTCAGTTGTTTATTGGGCAGCCTGCTGAGTGCTGTAAGCAGTTTCGCTGCTTTCACCTGATCCATCACTCTTCCCTTCTTCACAGCCTCCACATACAGTCTCCAGCGGGTCAGGAAGTCCTTCGGCCGCTGCGCCAGTTTCTTCAACAAGCCTCTAAGAGTCCCCTTGAGTTTGCTGCCGTCCCCAATAATTCTGTCATTTGCATCCCTCAGAGAGCGAGAAGGCAGGGAAGTGAGTGCCGCAAGCAGCTTCTGAGCCTTGACCTGGTCCAGCACTTTGCCCTTCTTGACATCTTGCACATACATTCGCCACCGTGCAAATGCGTCCTTTGGCTTGGCGGCGAGTTTCTTGAATAGAGAACGCATAGCGCCCTTGATTTTGCTGCCATCGCCAGAGATTCGCTCAGAAGCGTCTCTCACAGACCGGAGTGGGATTCTTTCCAAGTGGCCCTTTAGCTTTTGCGCCCGGACAGCATCTAGCACTCTTCCCTTCTTCACATTTTGCACATACTCCCTCCAATTGCTGAATGCGTTTTTCGGCTTCTGTGCGAGTTTCTTGACCAAAGCGCGCATCGCGCCCTTGATCTTACTGCCGTCTCCTATAATCCGGTCACTCGCATCTCGTAGCGACCGACCCGGAACTCGACTTAGCGCAGTTAGCAACTTCGAGGCTTTGACTTGGTCCAGCACTCTGCCCTTCTTGATGTTTTGCACGTACATTGCCCACTTGGCAAGTGCGTCTTTGGGCCGTTGGGCGAGTTTCCGTAGAAGGCCGCGCATAGTGCCTTTGAGCTTGCTGCCGTCTCCTACGATTCGGTCGTTGGCGTCTCGGAGTGTCCGGGATGGGACGCTGGTTAGGGCGGAAAGCAGCTTTTGAGCCTTGACTTGGTCGAGGACTTTGCCCTTCTTGACGTCTTGGACATATGTCCGCCAGCGAGCAAATGCGTCCTTAGGCTTGGCGGCCAGCTTCTTGAACAGAGCCCGAATAGCGCCTTTGATTTTGCTGCCGTCGCCCATGACTCGCTCCGAAGCGTCTCTAACTGTGCGGAGAGGTATGCGGTCTAAGTGTCCTTTCAGCTTTTGAGCGCGGACAGCGTCCAAAACTTTCCCTTTCTTGACGTTTTGGACGTAGTTTCGCCACTTGCTGAAGGAGTCTTTGGGCTTTTGCGCAAGTTTCTTGACAAGGGCTCGCATCGCGCCCTTGATCTTACTGCCGTCCCCAATAATCCTGTCATTGGCATCCCTAACGACCCGACTCGGCACCCTACTCAGCGCAGTCAGCAGCTTCTGAGCCTTGACCTGGTCCAGCACTTTGCCCTTCTTGACATCTTGCACATACATTCGCCACCGTGCAAATGCGTCCTTTGGCTTGGCGGCGAGTTTCTTGAATAAAGCTCGCATAGTGCCCTTGATTTTACTGCCGTCTCCGAAGATTCGTTCAGTCGCGTCTCGGACTGGACGCTGAGGGATTCGCTCCAAATGGCCCTTTAGCTTCTGAGCGCGGACAGCGTCTAGTACTTTGCCCTTCTTGATGTCCTGCACATAGTCTCTCCACTTCGCAAGGGCGTTTTTCGGCTTCTGTGCGAGTTTCTTGACCAAAGCACGCATAGCGCCCTTGATCTTACTGCCGTCTCCCAGGATTCTCTCATTAGCGTCTCTCACAGTCCTCATTGGTATCCTTTGTAGGCAGTCTTTCAGCTTCTGGGCGCGGACAGCGTCTAGTACCTTGCCCTTCTTGATGTTCTGCACATAGTCTCTCCACTTCGCAAGGGCGTTTTTCGGCTTTCCTGCGAGTTTTTTGACGAGGGCTCGTAGTGCGCCTTTGATTTTGCTGCCGTCTCCCAGGATTCGCTCACTGGCGTCGCGCACAGTCCGGGAAGGAATCTTTTGCAGCGCTACTAGTAGCTTCTGTGCTCTGACCATATCCAGCACCGCTCCCTTCTTGACAGCCTGCACATACCTCCGCCAGGTCTCCAGCGCATCTTTCGGCTTCTGAGTGTAGTTCCTAACCATCGTCCTAAGCGCCGTTTTAATGTCCTTTTTCCCGTCTCCAATGATCAAATCTGCAGATTCGCGAATTGTCCGCTTGGGGATTTTCTCAAGACTTGTGAGCAGTTTCTGGGCTTTAATAGCATCTAGCAGTTTCCCTTTCCTTGCGGAATCAGCGTAAACTCTCCACTTTCCAAATGCAGATTTCACCTTATTGCCCAGCTTCAGCGCCAAAGCCCGCAGTGCTCCTCGAGTCCTGTCGCCTCCGCCTAAGATCCGTTCGAATAGGGACTTCAGGGAACGCGCTGGTATGCGTTGCAGGGAATTGCGCAGTTTCTGCGCCCGGACTTGGTCGAGAATGGCTCCCTTCTTGACAGAAAGGACGTAGAGACGCCAGGTTGCGAGTGCGCTTTTGGGCTTGGAGGTGAGTTGTTTGACTAGGGAGCGGAGGACGCCTTTGACCTTGCTGCCGTCGCCGAGGAGTCTTTGGTCCGCGTCTCGAAGAGTCCTCATAGGAATGCTCTGCAGACTGTCCTTCAGCTTCTGTGCTCGTACAGCGTCCAGTACCTTGCCCTTCTTGATATCCTGCACATAGTCTCGCCACTTCGCCAATGCAGTCTTAGGCCGGGCTGC
>Ga0247837_1006611_pt1 | contig 16150 bp, 19 predicted proteins | sample LaCtaG_2_FD_187115 | JGI IMG/M metagenome (GOLD analysis project Ga0247837, IMG submission 187115) | Freshwater microbial communities from meromictic Lake La Cruz, Castile-La Mancha, Spain - LaCruzMarch2015_14.5m | ecosystem: Environmental > Aquatic > Freshwater > Lake | place: Spain: Castile-La...
GAACTCGCCGCTATGTGGAAATCACTCGCTCCTGATGAACGGACTCTTTGGAACATCGCCGCTTCCCAGCATTCTTAGATTCTTTGGTCTTTTGATTCTTTGGTCCTTTGGTCTTTTTGGTCTTTTTGGGGGGGTGTGTGACTTTTTTTGGCACTATTTTTTTGCCTTTTCCGACCCCTTATCTTGTTTCGCTTTATACTTTTCATAGTGTCTTCTCATTATTTGCATACATGTTACACTTACTATTATATATGCAGGAACACGTTTCTTATAGTGTTCTGTGTTTGTATTTTTTTGAAGTAATGTATCCACTTTACATGATGTATCGTCATAACCCGGAGTACTAGTATAATTCATTATATATATTATAAATATATATAATCAGTCCTTTAAATATGTTTCTATTTTCTATTTTCTATTTTCTATTTTCTATTTTCTATCCTCCCGAGTACCCCCACGTTTTGGTCTGACTGTTACATATTCACTGCTCTTTGCATTATCTCTATTCTTATGTCTTGTTTCACACATTAAGTCATTTTGTGAAATACCTTTAATGTTTACTGCCTGAAATTCGTGTTCTCCCGTTGACATTTTTTGCACCTCAAATTCAACATATTCACCTTGAACTAAATATTTGTAAATTTCATCCTTAACATTTAATGACGAGTGATGGGCAAAAATGTCCTTATCTTTATGTTCATTTGAATTTACAAATGTGATAAATCCATACCCAGACTTGTTATTAAACCATTTCACTTTTCCAACAAATTGGTTTGTGGTAGTACCTACCGAAGACATTATATATATTATTAATATATAAACCTTTAAATTATTTTATTATTATATAATTAATGTTGTGTATCGCTTGTAATAAATTTAAAAAAAATACAAGTCAATTATTTAATTGCAATAAAGTCAATTATTGTTCAAATCATTCAAAGCTATTATTTAACCATTTTGTTATACGGATTCAAAAAATATATAGAGGATATAGGCGCAGAAAATATCTTACAATTATATACAATAGATTACCTCACGATTTACAAGTATATATATTAAATATGAATTGTCAAAAAATGGATAGCAACAATGAAAAAATTAATTCTTTTATTCTTAAAAAAACACGTAAAATAAAGAATTTAGCTGTTATTGAAGACAATGAAATCACGCTTGATGAACTAACCAATATAATAAATGTGCTTAATAAATATTATTATTTTTTAGAAATAAGGTGGGCAAACTATTATTTATATTATTTCAACAATATAAAGACAATATTATTGGCATTAATATATAAAAAAACGTATTTATTAAATGTAACTATATACAATTCTCTCAACTTTTATTCAAATTTGTTAAATGATAATTTTAACAAAGTCTCTCTAAAACTGATAGGCAAGATAAATACATTTAATCATTTGACTAAATCATATAACAAAGTTATTACATAGTCATAATTTGGCTGTTGGTTATACTTTAAACGCCGTATATAAGTAAATAATTTTATAAATATATTGCATTTTATGTCGTTAGGAAAACTATTTTTAATAAAGGTAACAACTGTTAATATTTCTTTTTTTTGAATAACATCCAAGTTATCATATTCATTGTAACTAGTCTTTGGTAACAACATATACAATAAAACATAAATAATAGATTCAATATCATCGCGTCGCGATGGTTCAATACAGTTAATAGCATTTAAACTTGAAAAATTTAAACTACCCAACATGCCAGTTATTTTGGTCTCGCTATTGTGAATAGCGCCAATTTTATAGATTTTAGAAATTCCAAAATCTATAAGAACTACCTTATTTGTGCTATTTAAACATATATTTGACGGCTTTATATCTCTATGAATAATATTTTTATTATGAACATCTCTTATTATTACTACTAACTCTTTAATATAATTTATTATAAGCATTAAATAATTATTAGTATTGGCATAGATTTCATCTTTTACATTTTGTAATGTTTTAATATAATACTCTAAAACCAAGCAACATTGATTATTATATTCAAATATATCATACACTTTTGAAATGTTGACAACACCTTTCAATTGTTTATAAATTTGGGTTTCATGTTTTATTATGTCTTTAGCTCCTATTTTTATGGCGTAATAATTGGTATTATGCTCTACTTTAATTATTTGCCCAAATTGTCCTCTTGATATATATTCTAATACTATATATTTATTATTTAGTAACATAAGTGCTTATAATGAGTTTTACTTACTATAAATATAGTAACTAGTGTTTATTATATTTATTATTATTTAATATAGAGTTTGCCTTGACATATGCAGTAATGTTTATTTTATATGTCATGTATACTTGTGTCTTTACTATTTGTGTCTTTACTATTTGTGTCTTTACTATTTGTGTCTTTACTATTTGCGACTTGAATATGGGTGTCTTCAATATGGGTGTCTCTAGTATTGATGTCTTTAGTATTGATGTCTTCAATGTGGGTGGCTTCAATGTGTGTGTCTTTAATATTGGTCTCTCTTATTGTATTTGTAAAATGCTTTGCAATATTTAATTTAAGATTGTCTTGTTGCAATAACTGTATAAATAATTCTGGTAGTATTGCAAGAGAACCCGCATAAGTTCTATAAGTGTTATAAAATATAAGGCTATTAGCTTCAAGAATTTTAATACTATAAAACCAATATGGGGGTATTAGTAAAACTTGATTGGGAACTAATTGTATTCTTAACAATTTCACTTTATTATAATCGTCATAATATTTAGGTTCAACATTATAAATATTGATTTCCGAACAAAAATCTAATGTTTCATAGTTTTTCTTAACATGTAAATATTTATAATCTTTAGGAGTACACAACGTGACTTCTATTTTTCCACATGACACATATAAAATATTTCTAGAATTAATACAATATTTTAATTGAGTTACACTATTTATGGAACCCATTATTATATCATATTTTTTAGAAAACATATTGTATGGTCTTATAAATAAATCGGTCGTTTCTAACTGCTTTTCTAATGTTGTTTCTTCTAAAAATTCATAATTATTATAGGTTATAATATTTGATTTGTCATTTGATTGCAATAGCTTACAAAATGCTTCCAACTTTAATTTTACGAAAAGTTCATTTACTTTATTATAAATACTAACTTCAAAAGTAGGATAGTTAGTTTGTAAATAGTCTAACGTTATAGTATTGAATGACATATTATTTATTACTAATGGTTGTTTCATAGCTGTTAAATCTTCTAACTTCTCTTTTGATGGATTCTCTATTTCATATATTTCTAAATAATTACTTGTTTTAATATGATGATATATATGAATATATATAAATAATACTATGCACAATATTAATAAATTTATAATAATTAACATTACTATTTTAATACTACTATTTTAATACATATTATTTATTTAATTTTAACACAAAATAAATAATATAATTATACTATTTCAATAACGATTCACGAGTCATATTTTTATTGTCATATAAAGAATATCTTCTAATGATTATACGCTTGATTGCTCGGTTAAAGGCTCACTTGCTAAAGGCTCAGATGTAAAAGGCTCAGTTGTTAAAGGCCCACTTGCTAAAGGCTCACTTGCTAAAGGCTCAGATGTAAAAGGCTCAGTTGTTAAAGGCTCACTTGCTAAAGGCTCAGTTGTTAAAGGTTCAGTTGTTAAAGGCGCAGTTGTTAAATCTTTTTTTTCAATAATTTCTTCAACATCACACTCAAAAACATCAATCGATTCATCAATATTAATTGTTTCAAAATTTTTAATCTCCAATAACTCTGCTATTTGGGTCTCGTCCATAATTAGCTCATCACTATTTAAATCATTCATACTTTCACCACAAAACTTATTAGACTCACACTCTTCTGCATCGCAACAATAAGCCATGTTATTTGGATTCATAGTGTGTCGATTCATAGTTCCAAATAAATTATTAGACATTAATGAACTAAATAGGGCATGTGTTGATGTTCTAGTGGTATTACTTGAAGTTAGTTCTTCAACTTTATTACTAATCTCATCAACATATTCTTTATGAAGTGCAAGTGTGTCTTTAAGACTATTTATGTTATTATTTATTTCCATAATATTTGATTGATTAGCAATAACAATCATTTTTAATGTATTTAATTCGGCTTCAAATTTAGATAACGTGCTGGAGTTAGTTAGTTCGGCAATTTTACTTTCTAACTGTTCACTTGTCTTATTAATTAATAACAATTTTGATTCTATATTGGAACTTAACAGCTCGGTTACTTTATTAGTATCTTCCTTATAAAGATTAAACAGCTGGGTTTGCGAATTTTTAAAGTCATCTAATCTAGATGATTGAATAGCTATTTTATCTTCAATTAACGACTTAACAGCATTAACAGCATTAACAGATGTTGAATCAATTCTTGATGTGTCGTCATTTAAGAAAGTAGAACTTTCAATCTGAGATTTTATAGCATTTAGTTCTTTATTAAATACATCAAAATTCACTGTAAATAATTTATCAATCTTTTCATCTATTTGTTCAAATAATTCTTCATAATCTTCCTCTTTAGTAATTAATCCTTCTAATTGTCTTATTTTTTGTTCATGTTGTTGTAAAACAAGCAATGGTGTAATAGGTTGATTTGTCGCCGGTGTTTCGGTAGGCTCTATTTTATTTGTGCGCGATGCTAATTGAGGTACACTGGATGCCTCACCACCGGCACGTCTCCTTCGCGCTGAAGCTAATGCTGAACTAGACATTATATATTATACTAGTAGCTTTTTTTTAAGCAATAATTATAATAAATATAAAATGCAATAAATTATAAATGCAATAAATTATAAATGCAATAACTATAAAATGCAATAAATATAAAATGCAATAAATTATGCAACCATCTTATATTGTAAAGCACCATGATGTTTGTAATTGGACACTATAAAATCTTCTTCTTTGTACTCCTCTATAGCTTCATATTTGTTAATAATAGTTAGAGTTGGAAACTCATATGGTTCTCGTTGCAACTGTTCTTTGATTGTAGTAATATGTTCTTCATATATATGACAGTTGCCTTTATAATATATAAATTCATACGGTTCTAGGTCACAGTGTTTCGCCAATAAATGTGTTAAAAAGCTATATGACGCAATATTGAAACATGTCCCACATGCTTCATCATTTGAACGTTGATACATAGAACAACTCAATTTGTTATCATTTGTTACATTAAATTGCATCATAATGTGACAAGGGGGCAATGCCATTTTATCCAATTGGCAAGGATTCCATGCACTAATAATCATTCTACGTGAATTTCTAAGTTTAGGGTCTTTTAAAGTATTAATAACATCGGCCAATTGGTCTATACCTTTATTAGTATAATCATGTGTACAAGAGTTATAATCCGCATTAAAATGACGCCATTGAAAACCATATATTGGTCCTAAATCATCTTCGTCATTACTATGTAGACCACGTGAATCTAAGAATTCGCGACTTCCATTAGTATCCCATATATGAACATTTTGTTCCTTCAAAATCTTATTATTTGTTGAACCTTTAATAAACCATAACAATTCACGTAAACATGTTTTCCATGCAACTTTTTTGGTTGTAATTAGCGGAATTTTATTGTTTTCAAGAGAGAAACGCATAGCACTCCCATAAACTGACAACGTTTTGCCATTTCTTCCTATAAATTCAGTATTATTAGCCAAAATATCATCTAGTAAATTCAAATACTGATTTTCTTCGTGATAGCTAGAATTTCTATATTTTATAGATTCACATGCTCTTCTTAACATTATTATTATATAATGATGTTAATAACTTATATTTAATATTATTTAATAAATAATATTCAATGTTATTCAATGTTATTCAATGTTATTCAATGTTATTCAATGTTATTCAATGTTATTCAATGTTATTCAATGTTATTCAATGTTATTCAAAATTATTAAATAAAATTAGTTTATTATTTAGGTATAAATAATTTTAAGAAAATTATTTTAATTTCTATATATAATAGAAATACTATGTTTGGAGGCTCTTCAGAATCAGAATTACAAGGAGGGGCTACTAAATTGGGTCCATCGTCATTTATAAATTATGTATTTAACTTTGATGGCGATAATAAAGCAATACTATTGAATATGTTTCAATATATTATTATTTCCATAATTCCCGTTGTATTAATATTAAAATTTGTGAAAGAATATATTCCCGAAGACGATGATAAAAAAGACAATTTAGAATTAATATTAGAAATAATATTACAATTAGGTGTATTGTTTGTTGCAATTTATTTTATTGATAAAATAACAAGATATTTTCCAACTTACAGTAAAGTTCCATATTCGAAATTTAACGAAATAAGTTTTATAATTCCCACGCTACTTTTAATGTTTACTATGCAAACAAAATTAGGAGCCAAGATTAATATTATTTATAGTCGTGTACTGCAATTATGGAATGGTTCAAAGTCGTCATATGGTAACACTAATAATGCTAATAATGGTAATGGAACAGCAGTTGTTAATGTTAATGGACAAAATATTCGGATTAGACAACCAATTGTAGCAAACAATATGCACCAAATGAGTCGGTCAGACGTATTAGACAACACACTAATTGCACCACCAAGTAATCAAATGCCTAACAATAATGTTTCCATGATTGATTCTTTACCAAATATGATGAATGCTAATACCTCAAATAATTATCAAGCACAAGCAATGCAAACTGCGTTTATGGACTCAATGGAGCCTATGGCTGCTAACGGGGCGCTAGGTGGAATATTTGGTTCTTCTTTTTAAATAATTTTTTATACTATTTAATTAACATAAAAAATTATTTTCTTTATATTTAATTTATTTCATATTACTTAGGTAATGCAATCGTAGGTAATGCATTCATAGATAATGCATTCATAGATAATGCTTTCGCTTGTAATCCATCCATAGATAATCCATCCATAGATAATCCATCCTTAGATAATGCTTTCTCTTGTAATTCTTTCAGACTACCACTTGGAGCCACTTGAGCTAGTTGGGCTCTGAGACTATTTATTAGTTTTTGTGGGTCAATATCTAAGAATTGTGCTGGTAATAGCTTATTAGGTACTATCTTTTTTATATTATCAAGCACCGTTTTCGAAACTTCTGTTATTCCATTAATTGTGATATTTCCTGATAACAAATACATTATTATTGTAAAGATTGTATCGGTCAAACTAACTATTTTATCAAGACTAATTAAAAAAGCCGATACATATATATGTCCTGCTATTAAAGCAATTATTATTAACCATATAAGTATACACAATACTACATTTAAGAATAAATAAAATATATTTTCAATATATTTTGGCATACTTTGTGTTTTGTTTTGTGCTGGATTATCATTGCATTCTACTTGTGGGTTTTTCCAATTATGAATAGATAATATATTGTTAGAAATAAGGTATTCCATACCTGAAAACAGTAATTGTACTATATAATACGCCAATGTTATAACAAAAGATTTTCTAACCAGTAATAAACCTGCTGAGCACCATGTATGTTGTTTATTCAATCGTTTCAGTACTGTTACTATAGAGCTAAGCACAACATAACAAAGGAAAAAAATAATAAGAAAACAATACATAAAAAAATCTATTATTTTTGCCCACCACACAACTTGTATTTTTTTATCTAAAGGACATTGTATCGCATAATATGTTCTAAGTAAAGAAGAAGTTATAACAAACATTAAAGTTACAATAAACACAATCAATACTATAAATAATAATTCAAAAATCATAAACGGGAGCGCTGCCATATTTACAGTTGTATTTATTATATCAAATATCTCATTTATTAACTTATCTGTACCCATTTGATTTGTTACTTCAGATGTGTTATGGTCTATAATTGGATTTGCAAATGTTATAATTATTATAACCATAATTAAACTTGTTATTAAATAAAAACCACTATAAATATTTCGTGCTCTTTCTACGCCACCAAAAGAATATTTAGTAAAAATAAACAACATAAAATATATAAATAACGTAATTGTGGATGCTATACCTAATAGTGTAGCTATTCCTGGTATACTAACTATAAACCGATGGAGCTGTTTTACAACATTTGTTATCTTTCTTGCACCGTCTTGGACTTTTTCAACCTGAGGTTTAATTTCTTCATCTACGTTGGCATTCGTGGCAGAATTAGTTATGCTAAAACTCATTAAACCAATATTAACATAACTAATTATTTTAAATAATTAGTCGCAATTTATATTTTCCAATTCTTTTAAATCTTCTTTCAAATTATTACAGGCACAAATTTTCTTTATTATTTTATCATCAATTGTTTTTAGATTGACAGAGCAAGTTTTTAATAAATAAGCAAAATAGTCTTGTTTAGCATCATTTTCCTTAAAATCTGGATTTTGAGCTATCCAATCTTGTATCAATTTAAAGTGTGCTTTGTTTAAATTATGCAATGCACCCTTAATTTTTGTTTTTGAGCTGTCTTTTTCCCATGAATCATTATCTTTAATATATAATGTTTCTCTTTTGGTATCAGTACAATGTAATGGTCGTTCAAATAGCGACATTTTATTTATACTTTGAATTATAGCATTACTGAGCCCAATTTCTAAACCTTTATTTTTTGTCAAGTCTAAATCTTCCAATGTTAATTTTATTTGTTTAATAAAGTCATTCATATTTATTGCATTTTTACACTGCTCATTTAAAAATAAATTAATGTTAAAATTTTGCTTAATATGTGCTGTATTATTTGTAACATTACATATTTTAGGTACTATTTCCACAAGTTGACGTTGTTGTTCGCCCAATTGTTTTTGTTGCTCCAATAACTGTTGTTGTTGCATAAGTAGCAAATTTTTAATATCATTATTTTCACTAATTAATCTCATAATCATTGTTTGGTCAATATTATTATTAACTATTACAGGATTAGCGTGCTCTTCTTCTTTTACATCGTTGGATTTTACCACGCATCTTTTTTTATGATTATACAAACTCTGGTTATGCTTGTATACTTTTCCACAGTCACAAGCAAATATTTTATTTGTGCGCTCAGGACTATTATTTATAAGTATTTCGTTGTTTTTATGTTTTAGCGTGTTTAAATGTCGGTTAAAATCACATTTTTTACACGTATTAAAGTCACAAATAATACATTCAAAATAATTTGCGCTTTTTGCGCTTTTTTCATAAGTCATTTATAAGTATATTATACTTATAAAAAAACTTCTAAATCCTTTCTATTGATACATTTTGCGCTTTTATAAGTATTGAAATTGTATCATTATAAAATATTTTGAAGGTATTATATAACCACATCATATATGCTAACAAATTTATGTTGCTTAAAAATGTGCGCTAAAAAGAGTAAAATTTATAAGTATTTTTATAAGTATATAATACTTATAAATTTCGCGCCTTTTTCATAAAAAAAGTTATGGTAAGGCGTTTTTACACCCTTTTTTTATATTTTAAGAGCATAATGCTCTAAATCCATTTTTGCATGGTTTTTTGCCATAAAGGGGTACTCAAAGTAAAACTGGACATTTATAAATGTCCAAAATCAAAAAAATTGGGTCTTTATAAAAAAATAAATTTGTCAGCATAAAAAAAACAGGTATTTTCATAGTTTTATTTGTTAGCATTTATGGTTTAAGTAAACAATATTCAAATTTTATGGATTTTTTGAAAAGATAACCAAATTCTTTATTTTGCAAAAAATGCGAAAATGCGAAAATGCGAAAATGCGAAAATGCGAAAATCAAGTTTTCTATATTAATAAATATTAATGTATATTAATATACATTAATAGTTAGCGATGACTAAGCTAAGTGAAGCGCTTTTCTTATATTCTTTAAATGCAAGTTTTGTGTTATATATAATAGTGTTGTTTGGTGTAGGAGGTTATGCTCCGCAATATTTAGAAAGTTTAAAGTCTTTTTTACGAATTTACATAGGTTTATTGCTGTTTATTACTTATAATCCATATACTTATAAGCAAAAACAGTTCGGAGAATTTGATAGACAATTAGTATTTTCATCGGGTATATTCTTATTATTATCAAGTACATTAATAAGTTCAATTGAAAGTTATATTCAATATAAGACAAAACACTTTATTAACACTGGATTTTCCAAAATTCAAGAGCTAATATAAGTATTTTATGTTATTATATAAAAGATGAATTTGTCAAAACAAGACTATAGGCAATTGCTTGCTTATTATGCTATACAAACTAAAAGCAACGCATCATTAAGCTCTCTTAAAAAAGCAGCTGAAAAAATAATAGCACAAAAATTATGTAGTTGTGTTAAAAAAGTCCCAAATAAAAACCAACCCGAAAGTAGAGCAATTGGAATATGTAATTATAGTATAATACAGCGCAAAAACTTAAAAATCAACGGCTTCACTTGTAAAAAAAAGATGACGCTTAAAACAAGCAAAACAAACAAACATAAACTACTTAAAAACAATGCAACGTTAGCGTTAAAAAACAATACAAAAAAACAAATAAAGTAAGTTATCCTATTCTTAATACATATTTAGGAAAGTCCTCTTTTAATATGTGCGTCATAAAACATATATAACAATAAGGACTAATAACTTCATAATTAAGTCTTTTATGTATTATGGTTTTTTTATTGATGGCATGTTGATGACTATGTCTATAAAGTGTATTGTGACGCATATATATATTATAAAAAAGGTCTTTTGTATCCCTGTAACAATATGCATTTACACATTTAGCTATTGGACTATAGTTGTGTAATTTATTTAATAGCATTACTTTTGCTATATTAGTAGCACTAATTAATGTGTTAAATCGATGCGTTGCGCTTTTAAAAGAATAATAATCATTTTTATGTAGACAATAAAATATATGCCTTAGCATGTCATCTGGTAAACTATCCATTAACCTAAATGTATAATAATTTCTTGCTTTTAAATAATAATTGATTAGTATATTATTATTTAAAATGTTATTATTTAATATTAATAACATTATGTTAATGCAATCAACATTATATCATCCAGAAAGTAATAGCACTGAAAATACAGATGAAACTTATGAGGGGAAACCATTTTTTAGAAAAAATTATGGCGCACCCCATTGGTTATTAGATTATTCAAAACAAGTAGAGTTAGTAATTATTAAAATATTAATGGAACATCGTCATCCAAATATTGTTACTTATTATAATATTGGTTCTAACCACGTTGACATGGAACAAGTGAATTCGGAAAAATCAAATCCACTATTTTCAGAGCGGCCTCTTTTAACACATGAAGACTTAAATATAATAATAGAAGTAATGACTAATGTAAAAGAGTTTTTACAATCTCTCGGAATTATGTATATAGACTGGAAATTTGATAATATGGGCAAATCAGTGGATGGAAGTTATAAATTATTTGATTTTGATACCTCTGGACTAATAGATTTAACAAGTAACGAGTGGAAACTTAAACCGCAACACTTTTGGAGTTATAATGAAGCAATTAAAAACGGTGCTAAGACACCAAAAGAAATTGATGATTGGTCTTTTAACTATAATATTATAGAAGAAGGAGAAAAATGGATACAAACAACAAATGATTAATACAAATTAGTGATTTGAATTGGTGAATATGCGTAATATTATATAATATTATTTATAATAATAAAATAAAATTATATGTCTTCATTAATAGCATTATTAGGAGGAGCAGCCAATAAATTATACGATGACTTAGATGATAATATGCTTTTGCAAAAGTATCGCAATAGTACACTTATGGAATTTTTAAAAGGTATTCATTTTATTACATTTATAAGTTTAAGTATAGAAGAACCAATGTTTTTTATTATACAATATTTATGTAATATTGTACATCATTTTGGAAATAAAGAAGCTTATAACAAACCATACGAACATTCGCTATTATATTCTTTTGTGTTATTATTTTTTATTATAGATTATAAAAAAATAACAAATTTTTGTATAAGCGATAAATTAATAAGTATAGAAACTATTATAGGAAGTGCTGTCGAACCGCTAATTGATTTTGATATCAATGCAGAGTATTCATTTAGTAAACTAATTTATAGGGTTGTTGGAATTATTATAGTAATAACACAATATTATTTTAGTAGATCAAACTCTATAAAATATTTTATAACCTATTTTATAGGATATCTAATTGTATCAATTTTAGTTCAATGTTATTCATTAAGAGTGAAAAAATTAGAAGAAGAAATAAAAGAAGAAGAAGAAGAAGTAAAAGAAGAAGAAGTAAAAGAAGAAGAAATAAAAGAAGTAAAAGAAGAAGAAGAAGTAAAAGAAGAAGAAGAAGAAGAAACAAAAGAAGAAGAAATAAAAGAAACAAAAGAAACAAAAGAAACAAAAGAAGAAGAAATAAAAGAAAAAATGAAAATACACAAGACTAGACAAGAATAGACAAGAATAGACAAGACTATTCAAATTTACCAGCAAGAGCATTTACTTGGAACTCTAATAATGGTTCCACTTGTCCAGTGCGATAATGTATCCATGTTGAAGGAGTGGGTTTCTTGTTGAATGATACATTCACTAGCATGTCACTATAAATATCCCCATAGTGTTGCGATACGTTTTGATTTGAACCAATCAAAACGTGTTTTTTAAAGCACTCGCAACAATAATGCGATTTAACAGAATGTGAGTTTCCATCAACTACCATTGTTGTTTGGTTCATAGGTACTTGGTGTGAGTGATAATAACGCCTAAAACCATAATTCCATACATATGTATGCACGTCCTCCGTATCTTTTTCGCAGTCAATATTCACACACTCATAACGCGGAATAAACACTCCATATTTCGCTGACACTATTTGTCCAGCAATGTAAAACTGACTGACTGATTTGTTAAACAAGCCACACGTCTCCTTGAAGTTAACGAGATAGTCTTTGTTGCCTAGGCGGTCAACAATGAGTGCAATGAGTTCGCTTGGCAAGTCGCAAATGTTGGTTATGCAGATCATTGTATAAGTTTTCGCTTTTGTTGTTTGCTTTCAATCGGACTATAAATAAATGCCAAAAAAAAGAAATCAATTTTATAAAAGACTAGCAAAAATAATATATACAACTTCTGTAAAATTTATGTTTTAGTAAATATTTATAGAATATTACTACATAGATGAATATATTATATTAATTTATATATTATATTAATATAAATTAATATAATAAATGAAATAAATGAAATAAGTATTATTCATTAACCCTTTCGTGTTTGTTTTACTTTTCTATAGCGTCTTTTTGTTTTACTAGAGCGTCTTCTTGTTTTACTAGAGCGTCTTCTAATTTTATTAGTGCGTTTTAATTTGTATTTGCGACCTTTTGCCAGAGCTAGCAACGCCTCTGCTGCCGCTCTTGCAGCTTCGGCCTCCTTCTGTGCTTCTTCGGCCTCCTTCTGTGCTTCTTCGGCTTTCCGCCCGGCTTCCTCCATTTCCGCTAGTGCTTCTTCTATGTCGGCATCCGTTAATGCTGTTTCTGCATATTGTGCGGTTTCACTTCCACTTAGCGCTTGTTCTACTTCGTCGTCCGTTAATGGTCTTGAAGTTCCTGTACCTCCTCCCGCAAAATTAGATTTATATAACATTTTATATTATATATATATAATATAATTTTTCTAAAGTATTAATATTTATTTTTCTAAAGTATTAATATTTATTTTTCTAAAGTATTAATATTTATTTTTCTAAAGTATTAATATTTATTTTTCTAATACTATAAAAGTTGAATACACAAAGTTATAAAACCTAAGAGTTATATTTATAATAATAAAAAACAATAAAAAACAATTAAAATGAAAAAACATAATACAAGAAAACTCGTTCAACATTTCCTTCGCATGCGAAAATTTAGAAACCAAGTTAGACAATGACTTGCAAATAATGTTTAGTCCAATATAATACTCATAGTTGCCTAACTCAGCAACAATGATGGCAATGAGTTCGCCTGGCAAATCGCAAATATTGGTTGCGCACATCATCTCTGCTTCTTGGTTTCTTTGACCGGACTATAAATAAATGCTGAAAAAAAAGAAATCAAATTTTTAAAAGTCTAACAACAAGAATAAAGAGTGTTAGTAATAATTTTTTATTTTAATATTTCTTGTCATTTTTTGATGATTTTTTATGACATTTCTTGAAATTTTTTTGAGTTTTAAATTTTCTTCCCATCCCAAAATATCCAGACAAACGTTTTGCCGTTTTCTTAAATGTATGAATAATAGATTTATTGGGAAGTTTCTTCTTTGTAAAAATTTCATATTTTGGCGTTTCAAATTCTATAAATACTAACTCTATTTCAGTTGTTTTTGATTGCTTTATTAAAGTAGAAATACTAAGTTTATTGTCTACTATAAAATGGAAGCCATCTGGTAAAATCCAGTCTCTATCTGAACCCCATGAATTTTTTACAATAAAAAATTTACCTTCAATTGCAGTTATTAAAATAGCATGCTTATATATTACAAGTAATACATACAACCCTTGTTCAAGGACTTGTATGATTCTTTTAAACCACATTCGTCTATTAAAACTTGGCAATAAGATTCTGCGCAGTGCCAAACCCTCACTTTGGTCTTCACCTTTATCATTAATTTGAAAAAAATCATTAATATCGTGAACCCAAAACAAATTTATTTTTAAAGTTTTCTTCTCTAATGATACTCTAAGGATTTCAAATAAAGATGCTAATTTTGTAATAAGTCTTAAAAACATAACTTTATTTTCTTGGATTTGCCGAAACGTCGGTTCCATTAATCCACCACCAACAACAGCAATTCTGCCTAAGGTTGATTGTTCAGGTGCCAATGATAGTGATATTGAAGACACCGGCGATAGTGGATGCACAACACCTCTAGGATCTTTCCATGTTTTTTTTCCAGTCAGTGTATTTATCCAATAGGGTAAGTTCTTGGTTCGGCTCATGTGCGCTCGCCATCCATATGGTAAGTCTCTAGACACATCATCCATTTCCATATCACCTTGAAGTTGTGAGATCACGTCGTGAAAGTCGTGAGCATCGAAGTATATCCCCTTTTTTTTTGGTGGCGGTAGTGAAGAAACGTGTGACAATTGAGGAAGTGGAAATGGTGGCATTTGAAAATTAGTGTAGTTTAATATATCTTTAATTTTTTCTTCTGTTATATGTTCGTGTATTAATTTTAAAAAATAAAATATTGGAGCACAATTGCTGTATTTCAAACCAGCACATCCGTATTTATTTTTTATGCTATTTAAAATAAAATGAAATAACAACGCAGATAAATTCTCAGATTCCCAATTTATCATTTTATTCAATGATTTATGAATACTAAATAGTTTCCCTTTTCGTTCATAAACATCTTGCGCGTGGGCAATGCAATGAAAAATAGTGTGCTGACTACTGCAATTAATAGTATCATAATACTCATCTAATATCTCGCCTTCATCAAACATAAATTCATCTGACGCCTTTTGTCTCTCTCCAAAATGTATTTTTATTAACCTTGATATTAATCTTGCGATTGAATGTGCCCAACATATTTTCTCATTTCCCTGATTTGTTGAATAGGGTGAAACTTGTCTTATATAACTCATATTATTATATTATTATATTAAGTTAATATAATATTTTTTCTTTTAGAAAGAAAAAACACAACACAAGATATAACAAAGTATATTAACGCCGATGCGACATGTCATTGTAATCAACCGGACTACAAAGCATACTAGCTTAAAAATCGGTTAGATCTTCAGCACGATGACTTCCACAATTGTACCATGTAGAACAGTTAGGATCATTCCAAAAGATGACCCTCACCGGTTGAACTCCATCACAATAATACCCATAATGCTGCGAAACCTTATAGTTTTTCCCTACCAAAATATGTTTCTTAAAGCACTCGCAACAGTAATGAGACCTGTTCCAATGCTTCTCCCCATTCACCCTGATTGTCGTCGTGTTTAGCGCCGCCTGCCGATTAGTATGTTCATATGCTAGGGAGTTGGCCTCCCAAATATATAGCACAGCACCTTCTGTATCCACAACACACGCAGGATTGATACAGTCAGTGCGCTCGGTCGGAACGAACTTATCAAA
>Ga0247837_1006612_pt1 | contig 16144 bp, 14 predicted proteins | sample LaCtaG_2_FD_187115 | JGI IMG/M metagenome (GOLD analysis project Ga0247837, IMG submission 187115) | Freshwater microbial communities from meromictic Lake La Cruz, Castile-La Mancha, Spain - LaCruzMarch2015_14.5m | ecosystem: Environmental > Aquatic > Freshwater > Lake | place: Spain: Castile-La...
CGACTGCCCATCACATTGCCGTAGCGCACCACGGAGAACCTAGTGCCACCGGCCATTGCGTAGTGATTACTGGAGATGAAGAGCTTGTCGGCGGTTAACTTGGTAGCGCCGTAGAGGTTAACTGGCGAGGAGGCTTTGTCGGTCGAAAGGGCCACCACCTTCTTCACACCAGCTTCAAGGGAGGACTGGATGACGTTCTCTGATCCGAGGATGTTCGTCTTTACGTATTCCATCGGGTTGTATTCGGCAGTGTCGACCTGTTTCAGGGCCGCGGCGTGCACCACATAGTCAACCCCCTGCATAGCCATGCGGAGCCGGTCGCGGTCGCGGATATCGCCGATGAAGAACCGGACCCGAGGGTCATCTCCCCAGATTTGGCGCATGTCGTACTGCTTGAGTTCATCTCGCGAGAATATGACCACGCGCTCTGGATTTCGGGTCTCCAAGACCTGCTTGAGAAAAGCCTTGCCGAATGAGCCGGTGCCCCCGGTTATGAGGATGGATGAACCGTCCAGAATGTCCACGCCGGCAGTCTAGCCGCCGAAAAGTGAGATCATTGGCGGGTGCAATCCCTCGTGCTCGGCACCGCCCAGTGGGGTAACCCCTACGGAGTGACCAATAGCCAAGGCCGCTTGACCGATGAAGTACTGCCCGAGATCATTGCCGTTGCTCAGAACTCCGGTATATCAGCCATCGACACAGCCGGTATGTATGGCGATGCCGAGGCCCGGTTGGCCCCCTGGGCTGCGGATTTTTCGATTACGACCAAGGTGCGTGGGGCCGATCCGCAAACTATCCCAGCCCAACTAAAAGCCAGCCTCGCTGCGCTGGGGCAAAGCAGTATCGCTAATTGCCTGATTCATGATTGGGCGCAATTGACCGAGGCGCAGGCCAAAGCATCGGCCGAACAACTAGAAGACATGTAACGAAAAGGGTTGGTGCAGCAAATCGGGGTTTCGGCCTATGACGAAACTGACCTGAATCGCGCTGCCAGTATTTTCGGTCAACTTGAAATCGCCCAGGTGCCCATAAATGTGCTCGACCAACGGCTGATCAACAGCAACATCCTGCAAACTCTCGCCTCGCGAGGCACGAGAATCCAAGCGCGAAGCGTGTTCCTGCAAGGCCTGCTGGCTGCACGTAGCGATACGCGACTGGGCCAGCACCCTGAAGTGATCAAGTTCCACGATTGGTGCGAGTCGAACTGCGAACAGCCAATCGAGGTAGCACTTTCTTTCATCAAGACCATCGCCCCGATAACTGAAGCAGTTATCGGCGTTACCACCGGTGCAGAACTTAATGATCTCGCCCACGCGTGGGCGACTTGTCAGCAAGGCCTCGACACTGATGGCCTCGCTTCCGGCGACATGGCGTTGTTGGATCCCCGAACATGGGCATGATCACCTGGATCTGGGAGGCTTGAGTCGTGACCACGCTGGCGATAGTTCAGGCGCGTATGAGTTCATCCCGGTATCCCGGCAAAGTGCTCGCCCCACTCGCCGGCCAGCCGATGATCTTGCGTCAGCTTGAACGCATCCAGCGGGCTGAAACCCTCGATGGCATCGTGGTCGCAACATCGACCGATGCCTCCGATGATGAACTTGCGCAACTGATAGAAGACAACGAATTTAATGTCGTGCGCGGTGACCTCGACGATGTCTTGGCAAGATTTATCAAAGTCATCGACCAATACCAGCCCGAGACCGTGGTGCGGCTAACCGCCGACTGCCCATTGATCTCACCAAAAGTGATCGACCAAGTTGTCATGCGCTTCCAGCAAGGGGATTGCGACTATGTCTCCAACACCATGACACCAACCTACCCCGACGGCCTCGACGTTGAAGTTGTGAAGGCAAATGGGCTGCAAGAAGTTGCCAGAAACTCGACCGACAAAGATGAGCGCGAACATGTCACACTAGGTGTGTATAGGCGACCAGAGTTGTACCGCATCGTGAATGTTGCAGGTGAGATGGATCTATCGGGCTTGCGTTGGACAGTCGATACCGCGGATGACTACGCGTTCGTTAAGGCGATTTACGACGAGCTCTATCCAAAGAATCCGAACTTTGATCTCGAAGATGTCATGACCTACCTGAAAGAACACCCGAAACGAACCCGCTCGACAAAGGATGCGATCCGTAATGCAGCACTGATAGGGCTGGATACGGGAGCGATTAATGCGTGACCCGGGCCGCGGAATATCAGGCCCATGTTGAGGAGGCATTGGTCCGCCATTACGGCAGGCGCCATCTGTTTCTCGTGGGCGCTCGCTGGTTGGCTAACGGTAATCCCGAATCAGGACATCCGTGCTGTCTTTATACAGGTCCAGTCTCTGCTACATGATCCTCGTATCGTGCTGGCCTTCCCAGGCCAAAAGCACACCCGCTGGACTACCCGCTCGGTGTCCCAGCCGAAGCAGTGTCCCGGGGCAACTTCTACCTGCACAGCGTCGTGCGACTCCTCCTGGCCTTCCTGACAGGCTTCTTCACCGCCATGCTCTATCTGGCCCTGTTCCCAACCGCCAAGCGCTGGTCTCTCCTCGCCGCGATCGCCATCGGCCCCACGATCATCCATGGCCTCCTTGCGCCCGAGAGCAATCCCGTTTGGGTGTGGTGGCTTCAGCCCAACTGGGACATGGCTTGGCTATGCGTCACGGCTGGTGCCCACGTGATTGCGCGGCAACTCGTAAAGGAGCCGAGTCAGTCTCCTGGTTTGTGCAGGCGGTCCCCCACTTGGACGGTACCTACTACTGGGATCCAACCTCCTGCACGATCTGGTCACTAACCCAAGGCGGGTGCGTGGCCAGCATGCCGAGGAGTTACGTGGAGGCAGTGCAGCAGCGAGTCAGGGACGCCCAAGAGCGCATTGTCACCCACACCTACGCCAAACTTCTTGATCTGCGTGACGCTCTCTGCCCTAGTGACACTTGTTCGGTTGAGCCTGATGGCGCGCTTCAGTACTTAGACGGCGATCATATTTCAGCAGTAGCTTCACTACGCCTAGCACCGTTGATTGCCGAAAGCATCACGCAGACGAGTGCCGGCTAGGTCGAGCGAGAAAGTGAAGGCGTAACGAGTGGTGGACCATGTCGCGCTGTTAGTGTGCTGGCACTAAGGAACAGGGCGATGAACAATGGCACCAGATTCACGCTCAGGTAGTCCATTGAATACACGGTTTCAGCAAGGCCTGCCGCCACCATGAATACCAGGAGAGCTAAGCCTGCGGCCTGTCCGCTCTTAGCAGCCCGGAAGGCAACGATGCCGATGCAAATCAGTATGGCAAGGAGTAGCGCGAGCATGACAACCCCATAGCGTGCGAGAGCGTCAATGAAGACGCTGTGGCCGTGTACGTGATTCATCGTTTGGTCACCGCTGTTGTCAATTACGTACTGCGTGATGCCGGAGCCCCCAACTCCGAGCCAAGGTGAACTCAACCAGAGTTCAAGATACGCCGACCAAATTCTGGTCCGGCCATCCAAAGTTGGATCAACGGCTGCTACGTATATTCCAGCGGCCAAGATAGGTGCTCCAAGGAGGGCTAGTCGGAAGGCGACCGCGTGACGCAGTTTCCCAATTGATTTGCTGAAGCAAATCAACACAACAAGTCCGAGCACCATTGCAACGAAGGCACTTCGTCCCTCACTGAGGATAATGATGTATGCCCCCGCCGCTACGATTGTTGTGCGTTGCCACGACTTCATCGATGCGCCGAAAACGACAAGGAAGGCCCCTACAGGGCCTGCGTAGTTGACATTTCCGAACGGCCCCTCCCAACGAGCCGAGATGCCAAAGATTATGTTCAGGAGTGGGAGACGACTGTTGCCAGAACTTTGCGACGCGAAGCCATCTGGGGCGAGGCCGACCTCTCCGAGAATTAGGGAGGCGGTAGCTGAAGCGATCAGCGCGTAGGCGAAAAGCATGGAGGGGCCGATGACATCCCGATAGGCAGGTGGCTTCAGGAGAACCATTGCGACGACGATTGGCACGGAGAAGGTGGTGAGATTGAAGGTGGATCCGTCGAGTTGAGTCAACACGGTTGCGTACGTCCAAGTGACCAAGATGATGACAAGTGCGAGACGTGACGTCGTGGGCCAAGGGGTTGCCCTGCGAAAAGGTAGCCACAGCAACGCAGCTATCAAAAGACCGGACAATCCAAGAATTACTCCGGCGGCCTGAGCCTTGAACAGTGGAGTGACCGGATCAAGGTAGTGCGCGAACTGGGCAATGGGTGGCGTGGCAAATGCCACCCAAAGGTAGATCGCACGTTCCTGACACAAGCGGAGTCCAAATTGCATGCCCGCCGGTAGATCACCCACAGGCTTAAGACTATCTCCTCGCGCTCTTACGTGTTTTGACTGCGCGAATTGTGATGGCTCGGCATTCACAGAGGTAGCGATGCTTGCTAACCTGCACCTATGCGTGTTGTTGTTACCGGAGCCACAGGTCTCCTCGGCAAGTACCTGATGACACGTGGTGACCACACCATCGACTTTCACGGAATTAGCCGTAACGATTGGCGCGTGGGGTCGGGGCCAGAATGTGCCTTCCACCCTGTGGACATAACAAACAGTGTGAAACTCTTTGAAACCCTAGATCTCATAAATCCTGAGGTGATCATTCATGCAGCTGCGGAAGGTGGGGTTGACGCTGTTGAGGGAAACGCGGATAAGTACCGAGAATTAAACGTGGGAGTAAGCAGTGGAATTGCCGCCTATAGTTTTGCCCGAGGTATTCGGTATGTCTTTGTCTCATCTAATGCGGTGTTCGGAGGTTCAGGTCGAATCTACTCTGATCACAGTCCGCATTCACCCGTAAACGACTACGGGCGACTAAAAGCAGAAGCGGAGGATGCGGTTTTGGCGGCGAACGCGGAAGCCCTGGTGGTTCGACCCATCCTAATGTATGGGTGGCCATACCCAGGGCGGCGCTTAAATCCAGTTACCGCGTGGATTGAAAGCCTCAGAGCCGGCAAGACAATCTCAGTTGTTAACGATGTGTGGACCGAGCCGCTATCCGCCTGGGACTGCGCTGACGCCATTTGGAGCGGGATTAAGGCGCGAGCATCAGGGGCAATCAACATCAGCGGTGGAGTGCGCATGACCTTGTACGATTTGGCTTTGATAGCAGGTGAGGTCTTCGAGTTGAACGCAACCAAGATTGAGGCCATTTCGAGTGCGAGCCTTCCGGGCTTGGCCCCACGACCAATGGACACGGCCTTCGATTTGGTTCGGCTCACGAACGAACTCCGAGTCAGTCCGATGGGGCCTACGGAGGGGCTCGCTGTTCTAAGGGATACCGAGATGGGTCATGGAGGTTCTGGTCGTTGATGCCGTTCGAACGCTGTCGCGTATCCGTGGTGATTCCTGCTTTCAACATGGAGCGCCATATCAGTGAGACACTCGACTCCCTGCAAAGGCAGACATTCACCGCGTTCGAGGTCATTGTGGTGGATGACTGCTCGACCGACGCGACGGCGGACATCGTTCTGGATCGGGCAGCCAAGGATTCTCGCTTCCGCTACGTGCGGCTTGAGGCCAATAGCAACCGACCGGCTGTGCCACGCAACCGCGGGATCGCCGAAGCCGTTGGTGAGTATGTCGCCTTCCTCGATCATGATGACCTCTGGTCACCACAGAAACTCGAACGTCAGATGAGAGTTCTTGATGCTCGACCGGATCTAGCCATGGTCCATTCGCATCTGTGGGACTTCACTGAGCGTTCGAAACTACGTGGCCTCATCTTCCTGCCCAACCCGTATCGACGTCTTGCGTCGTACGACCTCCTGCGGCAGCACAATGTTGTCCAGTGTTCAGCGGCGGTCGTGAGGCTGAGCGTCGTGCGGGAGTTGGGCGGGTTTGATGAACACCCCGAATTGCGGGCGATCGAGGACTACCACCTGTGGTTGAGGGTCTCGCAAGAGCACAAGATCGCGTACATCAGTGAGATTCACGGCTATTACCGGTGCAGTCCGAACAGCACGTCGACTCAAGAGACTCTGCACACGAAGCATCGGTATCTGGACGAGAATGCATCCACCGCGATCTTGTCAAGCGCCCCGTCGCTGGCTCGAAGAGCTTCCCGGAAGATCGCTGGGTATCCGCTCGCCCTCTACTACCACCTCCTTGACGGGGGTCTCAGGCAGTTGTTGGACAAGCAGCCTCGGGTATTCGAGGTGAGGTCTTGATCGCAGGTATTCAGAGCCCGTTGGTGTCGGTGGTTGTGCCTGCCTTCAACGCGGAACTCTTTCTGGACAGGTGTCTCGCGTCAATAGAAGGCCAGACCTACGGTAATTGGGAATTGATCCTGGTCAACGACGGATCGACCGATGAAACTCAGGTGATCGCCGAGGCCTTCATGGGGCGACACCCCGATCAAGTTCGTGTGATCTCGACGAGAAACCAAGGACTCAGTTGCGCGAGGAACAATGGGCTTGCTGTGGCGCAGGGCGAGTACGTCGCGTTCCTTGACTCCGATGACGTATGGCTACCTGAGAAACTGGAGAGTCAGGTCATGCTCCTGATGCACAGCCCGGGTGCGCAGGCTACATCCTGTTCATTTGCTCGTTTCGACAGCAATCGCCCCACACGGACTGCCATCTACCACTTTGCGTGGTCCCGCGAGAGTGTCAGACAGTGGCTCCTCCTCGAGGGTCCAGGGCCGGCTCTGGGCTCAACGCTGATGGTGCGCCGCTCTGTCCTACCGGCGATCGGACTGTTTGATGCCGCGCTGGGTTCTCATGCCGAGGACCTGGACTTCGCCTGCCGAATGGTTGCGGTGGGTGCGGTAGTCGACTCGCCACGGGTTCTTGCCGGTATCCGTGTCTGGAATGGTCAGATTCACGGGGATGATCGATCGATGGAGGCTTCACTTCGCCTTCTGTTCCAGCGGTATCTGGGCGCTGAGCCGGAGCAAGCCAAACGAGCCCTGGCTAACCTCGAGATCCTTCTGGCTTCTCGCCAGTTGCTGCGCGGTGAACTGCGGCACGGTGCCAAACGCATAGCGAAGGCCCTCACGATGTCCATAGCGCGCGTGCTCATATTTCCCTGGCAGTTGGCACTCAAACGGTGGCATAGCCGGTTGCGGGACCATGGGTCTTCCAAGGGCCTGTCCACTATCGCTAGCGGCTAGCCTGCCCTCTCTTCGACGATCCGTGGCGACGTACTGATGACTGGGCAAGGTCATCGAGAGTGGCTGCCAGTAGGCTGTTGATCCGCCGTTCGTCGAAGAGTTCAATCACTCGGTCACGGCCTTGCTGGCCGTACGCGTTGCGGAGGCTTGAGTCTCGGACGAGTTCCTCGATGGCAAGCGCCAGTGCGTTGGGATCTTGCGGTGGCACAAGGATGCCGTCGACTCCTGAGCGGACGCTGTCGATGCAGCCGGTCGCTGTGGTGGTCACAACAGGGAGGCCAGTGGCAGCGGCCTCAAGATTCACATTCGGGAAGCCCTCTCTGTGGCTGGGTAGGCAGAAGATATCCAGGGCTGCATAGAACTCGGGCATATGGGTGAGTGGACCAAGTCGCATGATCCATGGCTGATCAAGATCATTCAGGGTGGTCTCAGTGAGCGGGTCGGTGCCGTCGGGCTCCCCGGCCATGACGAGTATCACAGCGGGGTTGCGCTGAACGACACTCGCCATGGCCATCACGAGATCGACGACTCCCTTGTTGGCGGTCAGTCGTCCGGCGAATCCGACGACAATGGCATCCGAGTCGATCCCCCAACGCTCGCGGGCATTTTCCCTTTGTTGGGTCGTTGGGGGGGTGAAGCGCCGAGTGTCGACCCCATGCGACCCTCCGTTCCCCAGGACGAGCACTTTTCGCTGTGAGACGAGATGTCTCCTGACAAGTGCCGCTCTCAGACTCTGGCTGACAGCGATCACGCTGGTGGCAGATGCGCAGGCCAGGTATTCGGTGAGCGTGCCCATGACGCGGTCTCGTCTCGTCGAGAGCCCTTCAAGCCTCAACCCGCGAACCAGGTAGATACGGGTTGGGGTGCGGACTATCCACGCAGATAGCATGCCGATCAATCCGGACTTTGGTGTACCGCTCATGACGATATCGGGCCTGATCTCGCGCAGCGCGCCTACCCATTGGCGAAGGGCTCGGATGTCGCTGGCCGGACTAGGCCCTCGTTCCATAGAAATCGGCCGTACCTTGATCCCCGGGATCACAGCGATTTGCTCGAGCTCAGGGCCGGGGGAGGTCACTAGGTTGACCTCCCAGCCTTCATCGCGGAGGTGCTCCATCTGGCCCTTGAGGAGTACTGCAGCAGTCAGTGGGATGGTTGTTCCCAAGACGAGAACGCGTGACATCAACTGGACCTGGGCCTCATAGAACTGGACCAGAGCCGCAGTTAGTCGCTGCTGGCCAAAGTCATTGATGACTCGCGAGCGCGCCGCCTGACCCAACCGCTGGCGAAGTGCCGCATCGCCCACTAGGGCCTGCAGACTCTCTGCAAGTTGATTGATGTCTGAAGGTGGGAACAGCAGACCCGTGATGCCGTCCTGGACGGCGTCGCTCAGTCCGTAGATGTTGCTCGCGACGCTGGGGACTCCGCAGGACGCGGCCTCAATGACCGAGAGCCCGAAGCCCTCGCGATGGCTTGGCAGGCAGAAGATATCAGCTGCCGCCATGAACACCTCCGGAGTCGAGGTGCGACCAACAATGGACACCGAACCCCCAGACTCCTCTGCCATTGACCGGAGGAGTGGGCTCAAGTTCTCCTCGTCTGGTCCAACAAAGATGAGATGTGTCTGTGTGCCCCTGTCGAGTTGGCTGAAGGCAGAACTCAACTCAACGACTCCTTTGTCGCGAGTCAGGCGGCCCAGGAAGAGAATGACAATCGTATCCTCGGAGATGGCGTTCTCGCGGCGGATGAGATCACGGGAAGCCGGGTTTGGTGCGAACCGGGCGGAATCCACGCCGCAGATGGATCCTCGACCGAGCACTTCGATCTTCTCCGCCTTGATGACTCTCTGATCAACTACGAAGTCGCGCTGCGACACACTGTCGGCCAGGGTCGCAGTGGTGAGAGATCCAATGAATCGGTCGACTGCCTTGAACAGTCTCCTCGAGAGGCCGTGCCGAGTTACCCAGAGCTGGCCCGTGTACCAATGGAATCTATTCGGGACTCTCGTCACCCATGCTGCACTCATCCCTAGCAGCCCGGCCTTCGGGGTAACCGAATGGACGGCGGTGAAGTGACTCCTGCGGAAGAAGCGAATGAGTTCCAGCCAGGCTTTGAGATCCTGCAACGGATGAAGTTTGCGTCGGATCGGCACCCGAAACTGCCGGGCACTGCCAGAAACGAGCGAGCCGCCAGGAAGGAAGTTGGCAACCACCGTGACGTCATAGCTCCCGGCCAGAGCTTCGATGTGAGGGTTCAGGAACGACGACGCGGTTTCTGGTGCCGAGACGACAAAGCAGATTCGTGGACGGGTAGGATTGTCGGGAGCCGTGGGCATGTCCACTAGGTGTCCAAGGGTCAGCGGTTCGGGGTGCTCATCACCGGTCGGAGTTGGGCAGCTACGACAGATTAGCAACTGGAATGCGCATCCCCACGGATGGCCATTAGTAGGGTGATAGGGCTATGGGGGCTGACATGATCGTGAGTTGTCGCATTGCGGTGTTCGGTCTGGGCTATGTCGGGTTGCCACTCATTCGTGCGTGCATCAGTGCGGGGCATGCTGTAGTCGGATTTGACACCAACCCTGCGGTTGTTTCAGGACTGAACTCGGGGATGTCCCACATCGGAGACGTGTCTAACGATGAAGTGGCGCAGTGGCTTGAAGGCGGGTTCACGGCAACCAACGAAGATGCACCGCTATGCGATTGCTCCATCTTCATCATCTGCGTGCCGACTCCTCTGACCCCTTCGGGCGGGCCCGATCTGTCCGCGGTTGAGGCAGCCAGTCGCACCATTGCAAGGAATCTGAGCTCGGGAGCACTTGTGGTCCTTGAGTCAACGACCTACCCCGGAACCACCGAGGAAGTAGTCAAGCCAATCCTTGAGGCTTCAGGGCTATGGGCAGGGAGTGATTTCGCCCTAGCCTTCAGCCCCGAGCGGATTGATCCGGGCAACAGGGAGTTCACATTCGAGAACACACCGAAGGTTGTCGGCGGTCTGACTGCGAACTGCGCGAAGGCCGCAACGCACTTCTACGAGGGCCTGGTTGACGAAGTAGTCACGGTCACGGGACTCAAGGAGGCCGAGATGGCGAAACTCCTAGAAAACACCTACCGCCACGTCAATATCGCGCTTGTCAACGAACTGAGCAAGATCAGTCGTTTGCTCGGTATTGACTTTGGCGAGGTGATCCGCGCGGCGGAAACCAAGCCGTATGGATTTCAGGCCTTTCGACCAGGTCCCGGTGTTGGTGGTCACTGCATTCCAATTGACCCGAACTACCTGAGCCATCGGGTAAGAAGCGAACTCGGTCAGCCCTTCAGATTTGTCGAACTTGCCGAGGAGATCAACCGATCAATGCCCCACTATGTGGTTGAGCGTGTGCAGGAAATGCTCGCCGAAGACGGCGTCCTCCTGAGCGATTCGAATGTCCTGATCCTCGGCGTGACCTACAAGAATGACGTTGCGGACACGCGCGAATCGCCGGCCTACGATGTCGTCCGAATACTGAGAGAGTATGGAGCGGTAGTCAGTTATCATGATCCTTATGTCAGAGCATGGATTGTCGACGGTATTCGGGTTCCGGAAGTGAGCAACGTGCAGCAGGCAACCGCAGAGGCAACCTGCACCGTCGTTCTTCAGAGCCACAGTTATTACCTTGACAACTTGGAGTTGATCGAAAGCGCTAGGTTACTGGACACTCGCGGTGACGTAGCACGAGAATTGAGCGCGGTCAACCCGGGCTGGAAGGTGCTGTGATGGCCACTTCACTTGGGCGGCATTCATGATGCCCGAGAACGATCTATATGGCCACAAGTTGGCGTTCGCATGGTATTGCGGGTTGTCTAGGCCCCGCACTATTTTTGGGACGATTCCTCACGGGTGGGCGGTAGATCTCGAAAGGTCAAGTCGGCGTTTGGCGATTGCTCCCTTGATGCTGTGGAACGAGCGACATCTAACTCAAGCAATTGAATATAACATGAGAAATGTTGTCTGCGCAGGGGCACCGTTCAGTTATTTGGCTAGGACGTTGTGGCCTGATCAGGATTATCCGCGGGGATCGGGAACCTTGGTGTTCCCGCAACATGGTCATGAAACTGGGAGAAACGCGAGTTCTATCCGAGAGATGGTTAGCGCGGTCAAGGGAGCCAGTCCGCCTCCCTACACTGTTGCCGTCGCTTATGACGACTGGTATCTACCCTCCACCCAAGCGTGGAGAGATGCGGGTTGGCGGGTAATCACTTTCGGCACTCGTGGTGGGCGACCGCAATTCTTGGTTCGAGTCGCTTTCGAGATAGCGAGGCACGCGGCAGTTGTTGCAAATCAAGTGCAAACGGCGCTCATGTATGGTGCGTTGCTCGGACGAGACATACGAGTAGTAGGGCCCAGGGTTGAGTGGCCGGAACCGCATCCAAACCCGGCTAATATCAAGGCCGCGCCGTCACTTTGGCCGGCACTTCATGAATCGGGACTAACCGGTGAGAGCGCGACGGCACTTGGCAGATTTGAGCTCGGCTGGAGTCACAATCTGCCGCCGAAGGAACTCGCAGACTTGCTTGGTTGGTCTTCACCGCCACTACTATTGGCGTCATATGCGTTGGCACGCGTATTTGACCTCCGATTTGGGGTAAAATTTCGCGGGGGCCATTTAGACCCCGCAGAGAAAGATGGACGGTTTAGTGACGTCGGTCGCCCAGGAATTTAGCATTATGATGGGTGCATTGAAGCTAAGACTAGCGCAAATCATGCAGAACAATAATTCTGCTCAATGTGGTCGATCGGTACCAGAAGATCGGGGGCAAGGGCTTTGGACTGGATAATCAGATGGGCAAAGAGTCGTATCATCGCGCTGCTCGGTAAGAGTCCAGCGGGTCGCCGAATTTGGTTTTCGTATGTCGATCTAACTTTTACGAAACCTACACTTCGACATGTGCGCCGTGAAATCAGCGCTCTGATGCGAGTCGTTAACCAAGATGCAACAATGCGAACCCGTTTGGTGTACAACAATTCCGTTTCGCCGCCGACTTACGGAAATTTCCTTGAGGTGGTAATGTTGGCTAGATACCTTGCACTCACAGGGTTCGAAATTGATTTTTTTGTTGTAGACTGCTTAAAGGGCAGGCCGGAGTGGAAGTCTAGGGGCCTAGGCGCCTCCTACGAAGATGAGTTTGTCCGGGATCAGATTAAATTGGCGCGACTTCTACTGCCTGAATCGGCCGTAGTTCACCTTGTGGAGCATTCTGAGATTGCCAATGTCTGCGCCTCATCCGAAACTGCCCATACCTTATTCAATTTGGAGGTGTTACGCGAGGAGAATATAACGGCGCAGTGTGTTTACCTTCTTCATGAACTCGTGGTGTCGTCAGGTTCCTCGCTTCCACTCGGGTTTCTCCTCGACAGGAGTCAATTTAGCTTCTCGTCCAATGCCGAACCGAGAATGCGGCCGTACATCGCCTGGCACGTTCGTCGTGGTGCTTGGGATCACGAGCGGGACTCCGTAGATTCAGTCTTAAGAGAGGACTTTTCCGAACTACGGCGCAGATTTCCGGAGCACACAATCATGCTGTTCAGCACTGCGTCTGGAACCGAGTATGCAATGGAGGCGCTGTCTGGCCTTTGTGGCGCCTCCGATTTTGATGCAGGAAGCCCGATTCTGGAAAGGCAGCCTGACAATGGTTTCGTTTCTGCTATTCCTTGGGTCCTAGGCGCAGATTTCTACTACCAGCGACTGGGCGGAGGTGCCGGATGGATCGCTCTCTTCTCTCATCTCCCCTACCTAATGGTGTTGGGCGATGTTGCTTACTTTGAAGGAATCAGAAAGGACTGTCAGGTAATGCCATGGGCGCGAGAAAACCAAAGATGCCTTGTCCTGCCTAGTCAAGCCGGTCGCGTGCGTCTTGCGGAAGTCATAAACCTTACTTAAACCGGACTTGTTTTCGTGGATCTGCGAGGCTTTATCACTTGCGGCACTAGTTGGCTGTCAACGATCATCGAAAAGTAGACCATTTTCGGCAATGAATTGTGTGCCACGTTGTGGGGTTCATTGTGCCTTGTTCTCTGGTTTTTCGCTGGCTAATCGGGTGGGTGTGTCTTTGAGCCGGTAGCTGTTTCCTTTGAGGGTAATGACTTCGGCGTGGTGGACGATGCGGTCGATCATGGCGGCGGCGACGGTGTGGTTACCGAAGACTTCGCCCCATCCGCTGAATGGCAGGTTGCTGGTCAGGATCAGGGAGGCGTGTTCGTATCGGCTGGAGACGAGTTGGAAGAACAGGTTCGCTGCTTCGGTTTCGAATGGGAGGTACCCGACTTCGTCCACGATCAGGAGCGGGTAGCGGCGTAGGCGGGCTAGTTCGTTACCGAGGGTTCCGGCACGGTAACTGGTGGTGAGGCGGTTGACCCATCCGGTTGCTGAGTTAAATAACACGCGTTGGCCTTGATGGCAGGCCTTAATCCCTAGGCCGGTGGCCAGGTGGGTTTTCCCTGTTCCTGGTGGTCCTAGGAGAACAATGTTGCGTCCTTCATGCATATAGGTGCCGGTGGCCAGGTGGGCAATAACATCGCGGGGTGCGGCAGGTTGGAAATCGTAATTGAATTCCTCTAACGATTTCAGGCTATCAAAACCGGCGGCTTTCACGCGGATCAGGGCCCCGGAGGCTTCACGGCTGGAGACTTCTTGACTCAGGACCGCTGTTAAATATTGTTCATGGGACCAGCCGGCTTCCCGGGCAATGGGACCAAGGCGTTGCGCGCTGGCGAGCAGGCGTGGGGCTTTCAGGGCCCGGGACAGGTGCGCGAGCTCCCTAGCAATATCAGCATCCGCATCAACCATTGAGCCGGTTGTTTTCCGAGTCGTCATCACGCGCTCTCTTTCACTGATGCAAACTCACTGGTAGCCGGCAGTGGCTGTGGTGGGTCAAAGCTGACACCGAAAGCGCTGTCATAGTCACCCAGATCACGCACCAACTCGCTATCTGAAACAACCCTTCGGGGTTGGTTGAATTCCCGTCGCAGAGTCGCTGCGAGGGCAACATGATCAGGGTCAGTAACCGTGGCGGTTTTGCCCCAAAACCGGTGGTGTCGGGCAACTTCGATCCCATCAATGATCACCCAAACGTGGGTCAGGTTCATGTGAACGTGGACCATGCGGCCAATGAAACGCGGGTCAACCGAATAGTCATTACTGCCCGCCCGGACGTAATAATCCCGCGCGAGGCGAACAGTGTTAATACGAGTGGTTACCGGGGCAACCGGTGGCAGTGCGCCCATCTGGGCCCGGTCGGCCATGATCGCATCAACCGGGCGCACGCCTAATGCTCGTGGGAGACGATGGTTCGCGCCCACCAACCACTGCTGTAACTGGTCATTGAAATCCTGTGGGGAAGTGAACACTCGCCCCGGTAGGAACGACGTTTCTAAATACTTGTTCGCCCGTTCCACGACCCCTTTCGATTCCGGGTCAAAGGGTTTAAGTTGCACGATCCGGGTCGCGACCGCGCCCGCGAAGAAAGCAACATCGCGGGTTAACACGCCCCGCCGACCAATCCCGGCCTCGTTATCCCAAACCAGTCGGGCTGGCACGCCACCGAAATCATTCAACAACTGCCACGTTCCCGCGATCAAATCCCCCGTCATCCGTGAGGGCAGCATCAACGCGGTAATAAACCGTGAAGCCGACGAAACCATCACCAACACCGGCAGCGAGACCAGGCTCCCATCAGAAAGGGGAATCTTCACCGCAGGGAACCAAAGATCACATTGCCCTTGATCACCCAGGCAATACGACAACCTGTCCGCCGGATCAACCGGTGTAATCAACGGGCGCAGCAAACGAACATGACGGCGAAGATTCGTGATCGAACCCGGCCAGTCAATACGTTCCGCGATCACCGTAACCGGCATCGACGGGTTATCCCGCAGTAACACCGCCACCCGTGCCTCAAACGGATCAAACCCCGTCGGGCCAGCAGCCCGCTCATACTCCGGCGGCCGCACGGCCGCCAGAGCCCGTTTCACCGTCACCCGAGAAATACCCAACCTCCGGGCAATCTCCCGCTGACTCAACCCATCCCGGCGAGCCAAAACCTGAATCTCTGACCAATCAATCACTGAAATCACCTGTCCAATACTGCATCAGGTGGTCTACTTTTCGATTGCCGTTTTTGGCCTACTCTTCAGTTGCCGTTAACAGTTGGCTATATTTTGGGTGGTGCCGAGATGGTTTAGGATCTCCATGATCGCATACGTGACTAAACCCTAGATTTGAACTTTCTAGTTCCTCTCCGATGCATAAACGTAGAACCCGATCCACGGCGAGCCTTCAATGTTTGGGTGCCTGGTGACCGAGATGTAGCGCTCGCGTAGCCAACTAGTCACGAATTCAAATGTCTTTGTCTCTGGTAGACCAAGGAAGTCGTGGCAGCTGACGCACCAGTTCTTCACAGCGATTGAATGTTTATCAAATCCGATGAGTGCTTGGCGCTCCGCACCTTCTATATTAATCTTCAGGTAGTTAATTTGAACAAGGTTTAGGTCAGAAGCGAGAGTGTCCAAGCTCACCATTGGCACGGAGATGGTGAATAGTTCCGTGTTTTCCACGACTCTATTTACTAGTCCATCTGCATCATCCTGAGTGAGGTGTGCCACTCCCTCAGTTGCACCTACCGCGAGGTTAAGGGCCGTCACGTTATGCAAACGCAGAAGTCCAATAAGTTTAGACAGCCTGCGAAATGCGTTCGGGTCAGCTTCAATCGCATAAACATGGCCTTGTGGCCCAACCCAATCCGAGAAAGCCTTGATTTCAGTACCGACCCCAGCCCCGAGGTCCATGACGATGTCGCCGGCTTTAGGCCTGTATTGGTAAGTGAACAGCGCTAGGGATGATTGGGTGTGTGCTGGTGCGTTGAAAGCTGGTTGGGATGTGACTAGTGCGCCAGCTGCCCAGGTGTGAACCCAGTCCGTGCCGTCGAAAGCAACAAGAACGATGCGCCGCTTCATCAGCGAAGAGACGAGCGTTACGAACC
>Ga0247837_1006614_pt1 | contig 16140 bp, 17 predicted proteins | sample LaCtaG_2_FD_187115 | JGI IMG/M metagenome (GOLD analysis project Ga0247837, IMG submission 187115) | Freshwater microbial communities from meromictic Lake La Cruz, Castile-La Mancha, Spain - LaCruzMarch2015_14.5m | ecosystem: Environmental > Aquatic > Freshwater > Lake | place: Spain: Castile-La...
GCCTGGTTAAGAGGTGTAAAGACCCTGCGGGACTGCATATTCCCTTTAGAGAGGGAGGAAATGGTTGAGTCGATTTGCTCCTCTGGGGATATTGGGAAACAGTTTGCTTTGGGATAAAATTTTGGCTTATTTTAGAGAAAATATACAGTCGTAAAAGTATAATAATTTGCCTTAAAAAGGTAAAAATAGACATAAACTATGAAAACTGCCTAAATACGTCTGCTAACGCCCATCTTGGCATTGAGCAGTCATGACAAGACGACCTGGTAGCACTCTGCCACATGCTAGTCTACCTTGTGCTTGGAAAACTACCCTGGAAGCGGCTTCCAGCCCACACAAGAGAGGAAAAATACGCTAAAATCAGCGAAATCAAGGTAAATACGGCAGTAGAAGTCCTATGTAAAGGACTGCCTATTGAGTTTTCGGCTTATTTGGTATACTGTAAGGGGTTGGATTTTGAAGATTGGCCGGATTATGGATATTGGAAGCGGGTTTTCAGGGATTTAGCGACTAGAGAGGGAGAAGGAGCTTTTGACTGATGCTAAAAAGAGCTGAAAGTGAGGAAAACAGTGGGAATCGCTCTAACCCCAGGGAAAATGAAGAATATTCGGCTGAAGACAAGATGCCTGTGCAGAACTATAGACAAAGTAGTATTTGTCCGTTTGCCTAGTTCTAGGAACTCCAGTCTGTTTTTGCTTATTTCCTATGCAAAAGTCTAGTTAAAGGTTCTCAAGCAGTGTAAATGGCGAGGGAGACGCCGATAGACTGGCAAAAGGGCTTCGAGCAGTACGGGGACGAGGGCATGTTCCACGCCTTTGTGGAGAAGTTCGAGTCGGACACGTTCAAGCAGAGCATTGCTCTAATCACTCAGAGAGTCAAGGAGAAGAACTGGCCGCTGCTTAAGCGAGAAGCGCATTCCTTGAAGGGAGCAAGCGGCTACTCCGCAGCAATCCGTTGCCAAGAGCTCTGCGAAAAGCTGCAATTCGCCTCTCAGGAAAGTCCCGTGAACGAAGTGAAGGTCTACCAGGCCTACAACGACCTAATGGACCACGCAAACGTCCTGCAGCGCTATTTATGTCAAGTCCTCAAGCGAGAATTCCTCAATCCTGAAGGGCTATTTGACCATAGAATGCCGCTGAAGCTAGCTGCTTCCAAGGCGCCTGATGCTGAGGCTGCTAGGCCGATTGGAGACAATACGGAAACTATTGGGTATACGATGCAGAGACTGCCGCCGCCCACTGGGAAGTTCATTTCGCCTATAACGAGGCATGATAGTGAGTATGTGGAGGAGGACGCGAATGAGCTAGACGCCTATGACGAACTCAATAAGTATTGGAGGTGTAGTCTGCTGTAGACAGCAGGGAGCCTCAGTCTGCACAGACTAGAAATGGATTCCTACGCCTTGACCCTGTTGCGGAAGGAGTTCAGAGGTACAGCTAGGCAGACTTGACGCAGAATGAAGACTCAGGCTTCTCAGTTGGCCTGGAGGGAGACAACTGGTTCCACTGGCGGGTGTGCTTCCAAGGACCTTTAGACACTCCGTACGAAGGCGGCGTCTTCACTGCGCTGCTTCGTTTCCCCTCAGACTACCCCAACAGTCCGCCTGAAATGCGCTTCACCACTGAGATGTGGCACCCCAACAGTACCAATCACGCAGTTTTCCCTGATGGCAGAGTGTGCATTTCCATTTTGCATCCCCCAGGCACGGACGAGTTCAATAGCCAGGAAAGCGCGGATGAACGCTGGAGGCCTATTTTAGGCGTAGAAGCAGTGCTGCTCTCCGTCATTTCCATGCTGACCGACCCCAACATCAGCTCCCCAGCCAACCTCGACGCTTCCCTGCAATACAAGAACGACAGGACCAACTTCAACAAGAGGGTCCGCAGACTCGCCCAGAAGTCCGTCGAGTACATCTAGTTTAGGGTGAAAGGCCTTCACAGGTATAAGGTTTGAATTGATGTAGATATAGGCGATTTAGGGCTGTGGAGAGAGGATGGAAGCCATATCAGTGAGGAGAACTATAATGCCGCGTAAGAACGGGCTGAGTCTGCCTCTGCACCCTCTTCAAGTCCTCAGCTGGACCGTGATCTCCCTTATGATCGCTGCCAATTATGGGCTGGTCAGGCCTGCGCTTTCCCCTGGTCTCCAGGTAACCCCTACCCAGCCCCTTTTCCTAGTCCTCTCCACAGTCCTGCAAGCCTTCGTCCTCTCCCTCGGCCTACTCCTCACCCTGTGGAACCCCATCGACCCTGTAGTCACCCAGCACCGCTTCGCACAGACCATCGACCATTACGCCTTCGACGAGAATCAGTACAGTATGATGTGTTCGGCCTGTGGAACATTTGTAAGCAGTGGCGCTAAGCACTGCTCTAGGTGTGATAAGTGTGTGGATGGCTTCGACCACCACTGCAAATGGCTCAACAATTGTATTGGATTCAGGAATTATCGGTGGTTTTGGGGACTGATTGTCGCGACTGAGGCGAGTTTCATGGTTCAAAGCGGATTTACGATTTATGTGTTGATAACTGAGGGATCTAAAGGCGTGTATGCAGCTACGAAGGCTGTGCAGGGCCTTTTATGTACACATTTAGCCCTGTCTTTGCTGCTTTTAGTCCCGGTTTCTCACTTGATTGTCCTGCACTGCTACTTAGTTTACAACCATATGACCACTTATGAGTGGATCAAGCGAAGGCGAGAGCTGAAAGTGAAACCCCTGCCTCCCACCCCCAAAGCCGACTCCAAGCCCCAAATCACTCAAGACACTCAAATGGACGCTTGCACTCGCCTAGACGACAGCTCCCTAGCCATCAGTCCCGACCCACCCTCCGACCTCGTGCTTTCCTAGCCCACTGTAATCCATAGCTCTATATGAAGGACCTGCCGCTCTATTGCCCTTACGACGGACTCAAGTTGGTGGACGAGACTTGCACGCGATGTGGCCGGCCCAGACCTCCGGCCTCAATCAAGTGGCGGAAAGTCCTATATGCGAAGCAGCCCTTCGAGGATAACTATGTGAATGCGGATTTCCTGCAGTCCTTGGTGACCCGGGAGACGCAGAAGAACCTGCAGTACTGGGACTTGACAGAGCACACTACGGAAATCACGCATGTGATGTGCGCTTTGGTGCTCTTTTTCACCACGTACCACCTCTGTCTGTCAGGCTCTGTGAGTGCTTCTGCCTTTTTAGCAGTGGAGTACACTTCGCTGTTAGGCGGCTATTTCGCGTATGAGTTCCTGCAAAGACGCTGCAATTGGGAAATCAACACGCTCCTGACAGGGTGCATTCTACTAGGCACACTGCTGTCGCTGTGCCCTGTGCTCGCCACTATCAACCGCAACTACGCGGATGACACGATTTACTTGATGGTCACGATGTTCACGACTCTGCATGCGATACTGTATGACTATACGTTTGTGCGCAGTGAGGTGCCGCAGGCGAGTGGCATGAAGCACTCGGATAGTGCGGAAAGCCTCATTAGTCTCAAGTCGGAAGTCAGTGTGGTGGAAATAGCTCCAGTGAAGCTCGCCACCCCCGGCATCGCCTCCATGAACTGCGGCTTCATCTCAGCTCTAATGCTCAGCTCTCGTCTAGAAAGCACCGCTCACGTCTTTGGCCTGCTCTCCCTGGCTGTAATCGTATACGGCCTTTTACCCCACTTCCGCAGAGTCCTATACCAAAACTCTCGAATCCTATACAAGTCCAGTTCCTTCCTGTTGCTCCTAGTGAATGTGGCGCTGATAGCCAATGAGTCTGCCTTTTTGGCCTTTTTGATTGTGGCGCTGCTGATTTTCATCAGGTATGTTTGCCCTTTGATGCTCATGGCTGTGTATCACTATAAGAACGAGGTCGAGGGACCGTGGGATTTGCCAAAGATTAAGAGTTACTCGATGACGGGGGGCGGGGGCACAGAGTAAGTAGGATTTTATAGCTTTATAGCCTGGATAATGTGTGTTTCCCTATAGAAACCGAAGCTATATTTCAGTTCTTCCCAGCCTTTGCAGTGCTCTGTATCCAATTTCCCAAGCACACATTTAGCCTACAGTCTTCGTTGAAAGTCCAAACAAGCGCAAATAATCGCTGGAAAGCGCTCTGCTGATTTCTTCAGATCGACGCAAGGCGTTTTGCTTATAGTCGAATTTGCGCTTCTTCCAGCCCTCTCTCACAGGGCTTATTTTCTCCAGGATTGAGGATCGTCTGGGTCGAGTTTGAGGCGTTTTGGGCATTGCTGGGGCTTGAAGTAGGACACAGGAAGCGCTGCGTTCTGCAGGACGCTTGGGAATGCACTTATCCCGGGACGGGGAGGACAAATAATGCAAGGCAGGTACTCGTATAACATGTCTCCGCCTTTTCCCCACTTCAACATGCGTCCTGTCCCCAAAGGTCTTCTCCTTCCCCTTCTCCACTTGCGATTGTCTTGATAAAGCCCTGCGGACAAGCAGCGTCACAGCATTGCCAACCAGCTCCGACTGCATAAATGTCCCTATCCCCCACCATAATGGGTGACTCGCAGCCCATCTCTCCTGCCAAAGGCCAAAGTTCCCTCTCCACCGTGTTCAGCCTGTGGAACACAATGATCGGGTCTACAGTGGTGACAATGCCTTGGGCAGTGGAGCAGGCCGGCCTAGTGCTCGGCATGTGTATGTGACATGTAGTGGTCATCGTAGGAGTCGGCGTCCTAGCCTTCTACACCTGCAGTATTATCGTCAAGTTAGGCTTTGAAATGAAGCTGTATGATACGTCGGATTTGATATTCGCCATGTGGGGGAAGTGGGGGCAGCGGATTACGGTACTGATGTCGGCTGTGCTGCTGATAGGGGCGTTGATGGCCTATAATGTCATTCTGAACAGTTCGTTTTACTCGATTTTGGACGCGTTGTCGATCTGGTTTAGTGGGGAAGAGATCGGATGTGCGAACTGCTGGGAGGGCTTTTCGTCCCACTACTCGCCGCTCATACTGATGGGAATGCTCGCAGTGCTCCTCAATATAAAGGAGAAAAAGACCTACATCCGCCTCAACTCCAAAGGCGTCTACTTCGTAATCACCACCGTCCTCTTCATGTGCATCGTCGGCATCCGCGCCCTGTGCATCAACCACTGGACCACCCACGGCTCTTCCCACATGTAACTCCCATACAGCTCCAAAGACCAAAGACAATGCAGTGCAGACTGGAACTGCGTCGACACGAAACATGCTGTGCACATTGAGTTGTTCGAAAAGGGGTTTTTCATAACTGCGGGAGTACTGACATTGAGCTTTTTCGTGCATAACTGCGTGATTCTGATAATAAAAAACAACAGACACGAGGAAAACAATGTGAGAGATTTGGGCTTGGGGTACTTAGCAGTGGGCACTTGCTACTTTTTCATCGGTTTATTGGGCTTTTTCGGCTTTTCCGGGAACGGGTTCCCGCAAGGCGCAATTGAGCAGAACGCTTTAGACATGTTCCAGGCGACAAATCCATTCGCGTTTGTAATCCGCTGTGTGCTGTTCGTGCAAATGACGACAGTGTACCCCATGGTCGCCTACTTAATCAGATCCCAGCTTTTCACCTTTTTCTACAATACGGATTTCCCAAGTCGCAAAGTAGTGATGATTTTTTCCCTGTTAATTACGGCGCTGACTACGATAGTAGCGATGGTTTACCCTAATGTGGGGAGTATTGTGGGCTATTTTGGCGCGATTTGCGGGCTTTACTTTATCTACCTTACCCCGGTGCTTATGCGGATGTATTTGAATAGAAATAACGCGACGATATCGATTAAGGACGAGTCAGGCGCACTGATGATTGCAGACTCAGAAAGTGAAATGTTCGCTTCTAAGCCGCTCCCCCAGCCGCCCAACATCCTTTCCAAGGTACTCCACAGCCTTATCCCTCTACTCGGCCTCATCATCGTCATTTTCCAATTCGTACCCCCTACAGTCCTTTAGCTAGTAACCCATTCACTCTCAATACGTATATGGAAAAGACGGAGTTGGCTTTGCATTATCATAGTGATTAGTGCTAATGCAGCTACTATATGGAGAACCAGCTGTGCTGTAAGGCAGTAGTGGTAGTGATTCTCTCAGCCGGGCTTAGGCGGAGACACTGGGAAATCAGGTCGGACAGACCTGTGTCCGCGTACTTCCGCCAATAGCGAGGGACGAAGGGCACCGTTTCCCCCGGCTTCCACTTGAGGGCTGTAGGCACAAACCCCACTGCAAGCTGGTACAGCAATATCCCGAAACTCCATATATCCGCCGCGGCTGTGACGTTACTATGGTCCTTTACCTCTGGGGCTATATACGGATCCGTTCCACACCTCTTCTCCACATACGCAGACCCATTGGTTTCCGTCCGTCTCGACAATCCGAAGTCGCACAACTTGACCAAAGGATATTCAGTGTCTTCCACTCGTCTATCCAGCAGCAAATTTGAGGGTTTTAGGTCTAAATGCAATACTTGAGATGCGTGCAAATAATCCAATGCTGTCAAAATATCGAAGCTAAATGATCTCATCTTTGCAACTCCTCCGTCGGCTTTGAGGTTAAAAGGCTTGTTCTGCACTTCCATTCTATTGCGGAAATAGTCGTAATCCTCGACGAACTCCATAGCTAATAGGAACTCCTCATCGTTCTCCCCGGCATCCAATAGGTGTACAATATGGCTGTGCACTAGGTCGCGATGCACGGCCAATTCCCGAGAGGCGCTGTTGGTCTGGAGCAGGGAACACATTTTACGCTTTAGACTCCTTTTGATGACTATTTCATGTCCGCTGTCCTGGTGGCGGTACAGGTCTACGACCCCGGGACTGGCGGGAGACTCATATATCCTTCGTGTGAATTGGTAGGAGTCGTGGACCTGGGCATGGCCTGCCTCATTGAAGACCAGTGATGCGTGTGGGCGGATTTGGGTCGGAGAGGAAGGGAACTGGATCATAGTAGATAACGTGGGAGGGACTGCAAGGTGTTTAGACTTGCGGAGACGAAGGCGAAGGGGTTGGATGCATACGTCACCAGCGGACTCCATGCTAATTACAGAGACATAAGGAATTAAGAAGCGAAATCCACCATATTCCTTCCTGCGTGACGCTGGTCACAAGCCATTTAGGACTTATTCTCTACAGCTGCCTTGAGCTGCGTCATCCACGTCACTAAGTATGTCTTTCCCAGGACACCGAACAAATTAACGATCCAAGGCAACTTATAATCAGTCTGCCTCACAACTCGCAAAGTCACCACCCCTTCCTTCGCCTCAATCCAGTACACGCACATCACTGTCGTGCACCTGTCCCGGCCTTGCACTTCTGGGAAACTCTGAATGGCGACTACCATGTTTTCAGTCGAGTGGCACACTACTGTTATGTCCTTTTCACAGCGTTTGACTGCCTTTTTCTCTACGAAGTCCTTAGGTCGGCCGAAAATCACATGGTTGATGGCCGTGTAGACGACCCGGGTGTTGCGGGAAATTGGTGGCGTTTCCTTCATTTCTAGCACGGTGGTGTCCCATTGCATGCGCACTTGCGGCACTTCCAAGGCCTTGAACACTCCTTCTACGGTGGCTTTCTGAGAGAACTTCACCTGCATATACGCCACTCTCACCTCAGGCGCAAGCTTCCCCTCCGTAATAGACCTCAACACCATGTCCTCCACCTCATACTCCGTAGTCCACCCCTCCCACTTAGCCAAGTCCTTCGCATGCTGCTCAATGTCTTCCACCAGTCTCGGCTCTTTGTCCAGCTCTTCTAGGCCTTCCGCCCTCTTATCCAGGTCTAAAGTCCGCTTTTGCTTCTCGTATTCTTTGATCACTCCTTCGAGTTCTTCACTTTGGAACTGGTCTCTCTGGCTGGGAAATACGTCTCTCGTCCCACAGCAGCCCATATTTACCTTTAAACTAATGGGAGGCGTTACTACAGTCAAGGGACTTCACGGAAACGAAGGAAAGTCCGACTTCCTCTGCACCTCGAAAGCCTAAGTAGAGCCTTACAGCAGGGAAATGGCCACAGAAGCGGGTTTTGTCCTAAGGCGTCTTTGAAGTTGAGCCATATGCCGAGGTTGAAGATGGAAGATGTGACTTCTTCGTCTAGGGCCCGCTTGCGTCGTTTCTCGCAGAACTCGATGGTGGTGTGGGCCTGGGAAATCAGGTAAATGTGGAAAAGCCAAAAGGCGGTCACGGCCACGTTAAGCACGATAACGACCAAATAGACCGACGTCACAAACACAATTTCCCCATAGGAACTATCATCATTCCTCTGCGTAATCACCACAGTCTGCCAAAACGACCCCGCCACCACCCACAGCCCCAGCATCCCATACGTCACCATCAAAAAAAAGTACTTATAGTTGAAATACCCCACACAATTGGCGATCCACGGACAGTGGTGATCCATCTTCAACACACAGGTGTCACACAGACGACAGTGGTGGCTGCGGTCTGGCTTGAGCTTGGCACAGCGGGAGCAGGTGCGGACTTCTCCGGTGGTCTGTTTCCGCTCGAGGAATAGCTTTGCATTGGGAGAGTCGCCAGGATGTCTGGTTTTTAGCAGTTTCCAGTCTAAGGTGTCAGGGACGGAGCCGGGGTTGGTGCAGGCGGCTTTGTAGAAGCTGAGAAAGTACATAAACAGGAAGTAGGTGAGGAGGGACAACAGGACTGCACCCTGTATTTTCGCCAATTTGTGCTCATCGGAGGTATGCCAAAAGTACAATTCCGGAGCGTGCGAAGTGCCAACGATCATCGGACAGATATAAAGCACCACATAAATCGGGTAGAGCGACAAGATTAGGGTCAACTTGGTCGCCACAGGTAGGTACACCGCAGCGTTATACAAACAAATTCGCAACTTTTGTCGAGAATTCGCCTCTTTCCAGTATGGCAAATAGTCAATTGTGGGCTGGGTTGTGCGAATTGTCAGTGGGAGTTGGGCTTCTTCCTCAAGTGTTTTGGTCTCAGGGTCCTCCATATCGAATTCGTTTTTAAGATTGCAACGGGCAAAAGGCAGAAAAGGGACGGAATCGCGGCCAATACTGAGGGCATAGACTCCTGGAGCTGGGAATAGGCTAGGGACGTGTGAGAGAAGGCGGAAATAGGGGGATAGGGCTGACCGTTTAGACGGGATTTCGAGGAATTGGGACAATAGAGGATAGAGACACTGAGAAAATGCCGATTTTTACCTATATCTGCTCCAAATAGCCTGGCTACAGGCCGGGATTTGCTAGTAACCCGGCCCAATTCCATATTCCCAGTTCCCGAAATCCACCCATAATTCGACTTAGTCCGTCCCACATACCCTAAATACCCCATACTGTAGCCAGTCCATATCCCAAAGTAGCAACTCCGCATCTCCCTTATATCGCAAACCACTATATGGATAGGACTGAGTCTATAGCGGGAAAGAGAGGCTATCTAGGGGTTAGTTGGCTAGAGCAGGGTTTGATGGCGCCTGAGGCCTGGGTGATACAAATATGGACTCAGCTGCGGCTGAATTTGTCCCTACGTCTGCGTCTACTGCCGACCACCCACCGGCAGACGTAGGGAAAGCCCCCAAAGCGAAGCGGTCTCGCCGGCACAAGCCCAAGCCCGCGCCCGAATCCAAGCCACTGGCCTCCGTCCAGAACCGTCTGCTCTCCGAACAACTCCGCAAGCGCGAGCTGGAGTGCGTGGTCTGCATGCAAGTCATTGGGTGGAAAGGGAAAATCTGGAGCTGCAGTCAGTGTCGCCAGCCTCAACATCTGACTTGCATACAGAAGTGGAGACAGAAGGCGGGGGACAGCTGGCCGTGTCCTGCCTGCAGTTACTTGTATACGGAAGCGCCCAGGTACTTTTGCTTCTGTGGGAAAGTGGAAAATCCGAATAGTGCGCCGGGCATGCAGCCGCATAGTTGTGGGGAAACGTGTGGACGCAGCCGGGGGATGAACTGTCCTCACCTCTGTCCACTCCTGTGTCACCCCGGGCAGTGTCCTCCTTGCACCTCTCTATCCGCTCCTATCCTATGTTACTGCGGTAAACTCAGCTTCCAAGTAATGTGCAAAGACAACGCAAAACCCAGGTCCTGCGGACAGACCTGTGGACGACTGCTGCCCTGTCGCATGCACCACTGCACTTTGCCATGTCACGAAGGACAGTGCCCGGAGTGCTCCGAAACCCGGCAATTGGCATGTCACTGTGAGAAGAAAATGAAGAATGTCGCATGCGCTGTAAGGAGTTATGCATGTGAAGATGCTTGTAGTAAGCCGCTTTCCTGCGGAGTCCATGTTTGTGAGCGGGGCTGTCACCCTGGGAGCTGTGGACGCTGTCCGCGCGACCCCGGCCTGATCACCCACTGTCCCTGTGGGAAAAACCCTCTGAATCTGCTGCTAATTGAAGAGCGCAAAAGTTGCACGGACCCAATACCCACCTGCTACACTCCCTGCCTGCAACTTCTGTCCTGTGGACATCAATGTCAAGCCATGTGCCACTTTGGCCGTTGTCCGCCCTGCACAGAGAAGGTATCAGCCCTGTGTCGATGTGGCTCTATGGCAGTATCCACCGCTTGCGCTAAAGCAGCAGACGCGAAGTGCCAAAAAGTCTGCAAAACCATGAAAAGCTGCAACAAGCATAAATGTGACGAAGTGTGTTGTGCGGAAAAAGGAAAAGTGCGGAACTCCAACGGCAAGCATCTCTGCTTCGTAGTCTGTGACAAGCTGCTGGACTGCGGGAAACACTACTGTCCGCTTTTCTGCCACCTCGGAAATTGCGAGTCGTGCAATGTAGTGATCCGGGAAACGATTGCATGTGGCTGTGGAAGGACTGCACGCGACCCTCCGATCCGCTGTGGAAGTCGAGAAGCGAATATCGTATGTCCCTATTCCTGTGATAAAATACTGCCTTGTGGTCATCGCTGCCGGGCGAAATGTCATGATGACGCCTGTCCGGCTTGTTTGGAACTTACGACCAAGCCCTGTCGCTGCGGCAAGGATCTTCGCGACTCTATTCCGTGTAGTACCAATAGTGTTTCCTGTGGGAAAATATGCTACAAGCTGAGAACTTGTGGGCATAAGTGCTGTCTTAAGTGTCACGAAGGAGACTGCAACGATATGTCCTGCACCTCAGTCTGCGCCCGCCAACGCCCCGACTGCGAACACAGCTGTCCACTCCCCTGCCACGGAGTCGACACCTGTCCTCTCCAGCCCTGCCAAGCACAGCTATTGGTGCACTGTGCCTGTGGTGCGCAGTCTGCAACCTGCACATGTTCCAATAGAAGTAATAAGGAGTGTGATTCGGAATGTGAGCGAATCATTCGCAATGCGAAACTCGAATTGGCTTTAAATTGCGAAAAGCAGGCGGAAACGTACTCGCCGGAGTTGCTGTTATTCGCGAGAACTAACCTGGATTTCGTCCAAAAGCTGGAAAAAAAGGCGCAACACATCATAAAATCGAAGGACAAAATAACCTTTTTGCCTCCAATGAGCCAGGCCCAACGCGCCTTTTGCCACGAATACCTCACTGCCCACTTCGAACTCGAAACAGAATCAGTGGACAAAGAGCCCAAACGAACCATTGTGGCCTACCTCAGTCCTAGAGCCCGACTTCCAGTGCCCTTACTATCCGCAGTGCCCCAAAGCACCCTAGAAGCCGGTGAAGAGCCTAGGGAAATAGTGGCTCATTTACTCTTTTACCAGTTGCAAATGCAGGACACCAATGACGAATTGAAAGCCGCATTGCTAAAGTTCGCAGGAGAGTTTCATGTGAAATGGGTGAATGACCACTCTGCAATGGCCTGCTTCTACAACCTACAGCGCTGCATGGCCGCCAAGGAAATGCTGGAAAGCAGGCCTGGGCCTTTCTCGGTGTTTCGGCTGGTGCAGGAGTGCAAAATGCAGAAGCCTGCAGTTGCTCCTCCAAAGAAGTTCTGCAATAGTCGGAAAAAGGCGAAGGAAGTGATGGAATTCGAAGAGGAGAAGTCTTAGGCTAATAGCACTAGAGACCTAGTTCCTGGCCCGAGGGTTGATGGCCCGCAGCTTTACGTGTTCGTATTCAGATTCGAGGGCTCTAAGCAGCGAAGTAGTGACCTTAATAGAGCCAATGCGGGCAAGGAATATATCTGTGTATATCGCAGTGCTAGCAGAGTGAGTATGCTGACTTGTCAATAAAGCCATTATTTCTTCGAATTTCCGCACAATCAACTCCTCTTGCAAAGTCTCCAGAATCGCAATTGCGGTCTTAAACACCACTTTCCACCCGTCCTATATAAACATTACCAGTAAAATTAGGTCCCAAATCCGGATTAACACTTCGGTTCTGCGGCCTACGCCTTGGTATGCGCTCGCGAACAGGGTCAAAAACCAAGGAGACGAGTAATGACTGGAATTTATCATTTCTTCCTTGAAGGTTTGGTGCAGCTCTGGGAGTAAAATACCCACTAATCGGTCTAATTGGTAGAAAAACAGCTTCAATTTGGGTAGGTTTTTGACCAATAACGAACTCATGTTGAGTTTTTCAATAACCGCTACGAGACACCTGAAAGTCACAGCCTCGTCCTGCAGCTGTATATACAAGTTCCCAGCTATGTAGTTCATTCCCTGGCAATACGCAATATCCGGGTCGTAATACGCATACGTCCTTAGCAAATTCGCTAGAATTACCCCTGTAATATGCGGGTGACTCTGATAAGACCGCTGCACATCCATCGCAATTACATCTTCGATTTCCTTGCCCAGGACGGAACTATTGGAAACCTTCCATAAAAGGGCGTTATAGTCCACAGATTGCTCATTTTCTCGTAGGAGATAGCGCCAGGCTAGGGATCTAATGCGCTCTCTGTCTTCCTCAGTAGTCCGCAGCATGCGGATCCGCAGGAGATGCTTGCCCAATAGCAGTGCGCATCTTTTCGACGTCATCAAAAGGGAAATATGGTCGTTGTCTGCTAAAAACAGAGCTGCGAGCGCCAACGGCAGCAAATCTCCCCAAGCCGACCTCTCCTTTTCCCTCCTTTTCAGCCACCGTTTGTCCTTATCCCCAGAGTCCAACACCCGCTTGCAACTGTGCTGATTCGCCTGCAACTCTGCAAGGAGCACGCAAATCCGCTCACTGTCGAGTTGCATCTTAAAGCAGCAACTCAGGACGTTTTCGCTTGCGACGTCCATAGTCAGGCCTAAGTTCACCATGTGGAAGTTGAACTGGCTGAGGACCATGAAGACAGAGGATTTGTCGGCTTTGTCGGGAGTGGGGTCTTTTTGGAAGAGAGAGGGGAGTTTGATGGCGAAGGTTTTGAGAGTGCCGAGGAGGGTGGAAGAGGTGCGACGCTTTTTGCGCTGGACTGATTGCTTATCCACTGCACTTTGCGTAGCTACCGCCCACTCAATAGTCTGCATCCACCTCCCATTATCCGCCCATATCCTATGCTGCGCAATCAGCGAATTCAAGTACTTCCTCTTCCCATCCTCCATCGCACAGAAGACCTGAGCCAGCGTAATCACCTTGTAGAACTCCTTCGCGTCTCGGTCTTCCGCCAATTCAATTTCCGTCAGCATCACATTGAAGAAATCTGCAAGTTGGTGCAGATTTTTGGCTGAAAGCAATTCCCCTGCTTTTCGGCTTTCTAATAGGTTTAAAAAGGCCATTCGGCCGTCTTCGGTTTTGAGACAGTCCACAAGTCGGGTCAATTTCCCTTGGCTTATTGGGAAGTCTTCGGAGTCTCCATTGGATTCGTCGCTTTCTGACCCTTCGCTTGAGCTGTCCGCCTGCCGTGAGGACCGGGGCACCAACGCATACACCACTTCCTTCATAATCTGCGAATTTTCCCTCGCAGCAACCTGCTCTTCCCCAATTTCTTCCCTCTGTATTGCCTCAAACGGCTCAAACTCCTCCCTCTGCAACTGCGGTAGCAGCGATTTATGCCCATCCACAAACACGCGAATGTCAATAGGACTATTGACATTCCCTACAATCGTTCCCATGTCTGTGAAAACCGATAGTGAACTTTGGTCTGAACGCTGCTGCAAGCGAATGAACTTCTCAATGGTGTATTTGAGGAAGTGAATCCGGCTTTCCTCGCTCTGCTGCAGACTTTCGAGGATTTCCGGCATCCGCTTTTCGTAGTCGGAAAGACTGGTGTTGTAGTCAAAGACGGCTTGGGAGTACTTCTCTGCGGCTGATTTCGCGGATTGACTGTATATTAGAGCCTGCTTTCGGGCCTTTTCCAGCTTTTCGCCTTCTCCTACGGATACAGCCTGACTCGCCCTTTCCTCCGCCTGACACGCCTCTCTATACCTCTCCTTCGCCCTGCCCAAAGCCTCCTTCGCCCTCGTAACCAGACTAAACGCCAGCGCCCCACTAGACAGCAGGCTGGAATTCGAGGAAGTGAAGTGGTCCTGGAACAGGTCCAAAGGCTCGATGACTTCGAGCTGCAGACTTTGGGAGTAGTTGTTGTAGTGTTCGGTGAGGCGACTGAGGCTTTGGGGCAGGGCAGCGAGGGCGGTGCTGAGCGTGTCGACGCCGCTTTGGAGCTGGAAGTCGAGTTGGAAGGCGGAGGAGTTGCGGTCGACTCCGAGGCTGGTGGCGTCGAGTAGTCGTTTGTGGCCTTTGAAGAAAGCGCTGAGAACCGTAATTGCCTTGAGTCCTTCTTTGAAGTGGTGAGTCACCAAGTCGAACTTGTCGAACAACTCCGCGAAACTCATATTAAAAAGCAGCAAACGCTGACTACTCCCTCCAAGCCCTACTGAAACTGTGAGGATTTCCCCTACTCAGTCCCCTATCAAAGTCTCCCAGCCATATGTAGCCGCGCAGTAATGTAGTAATGATGATCCCCGGCGAAGCCAACAGCAGCACTACAGAAGACTCCCACCCTGAGGCTCCTTCCCCAGCAGATCACTCGGAAATATGCTCTTTGACGGCTATGCCCTCAGCTTCACGGCTTCTTCCAGGGCGCCGCTACGCCTGGCCTTTAGTTCCTGCATAGAAGACCCTGTGAACTACATCCAAATCGCTCAAATCTCCGAATCTGCTGGGCAAATTACAAGCTTAGCCACCTTCCAGCACCTCTACCCTCCCAGCAAACTCATGTGGATCCCTGACAAGCAGGGAAATCGACCAGATCTCCTCGCTACTTCAGGAGACGGGGTCAGAGTTTGGCTTTACGGTCCGGAAACAGTGCTAAAAACCCATTTACAAGGGTCTAAAAACGGAGATTTCGCAGGTCCTCTGACCTCTTTCGACTGGAATCAGACTGATTTGTCGCTAATTGCAGCCTGCAGCATTGACTCGACAGTGACTTTGTGGGACTTGGACAGGTCTGTGGTGAAAACTCAATTGATTGCGCATGACAGAGAGGTGTTTGATATTGCCTTTGCACCGGGAATTAACCAGTTTGCGACTGCGAGTGCGGACGGGTCGTTACGTCTTTTCGACCTCAGAAGTCCCGAGCAGTCCTCAGTGATGTTCGAGAACGGCGACCAAACCCCTCTCCTGAGACTAGCGTGGAACAAGGTAGATGCACAGTACGTGGCTGCCCTGAGCATGGACTCCGCCATGGTCGTAGTCATCGACCTCCGCTTTCCCTCAGTGCCTGTGGCTCGTCTCTGCGGCCATCAAAACAACGTGAACTGTGTGGACTGGGCGCCTCACTCCGCCTTCCACATGTGCACAGCAGGTGACGACTCGCAGACGCTGATTTGGGACCTGCGCAGACAGGTGGAGAGCACTGGTAGTTGGGACCCGTTGCTCAGCTACACGGCGAGTGCAGAGGTCGTGTCAATGCAGTGGGCGCCTATGCAGCCGGAGTGGATCGCTATAGCTTTCAACCGCACGATTCAGGCTCTAAAGGTGTAGTTCTCTCTGCACTCCCAATTAGCCCTCCGAAGTGCTCGAAACAGCACTTGGATGTATGTGCAGACTGCTCCTGCTGCTAATTAGGACTGTCTATATAGCCTCTGTATTGGCGAATAGTTGCACCACTTGCGTCAACTCAGTCTGCATCTTATCCATTGCCGCCAGCGTCTTGCCCAGCAAGTGCTCCCTCTCCAGGACAGCAGTGAGGTAGACTGAGGACAGACTGCGCTGCACCAGGAAGTAGGGAGAGTGGCGCAGGACCACTGTGCGTAGAGTTCCAATGGGCACTTTGGCAGTGCTCTCAATAGCGCTTTGGAACACAGCCGCCAACATCTGAGTTTCTTCAATTTCGTCCCC
>Ga0247837_1006615_pt1 | contig 16140 bp, 19 predicted proteins | sample LaCtaG_2_FD_187115 | JGI IMG/M metagenome (GOLD analysis project Ga0247837, IMG submission 187115) | Freshwater microbial communities from meromictic Lake La Cruz, Castile-La Mancha, Spain - LaCruzMarch2015_14.5m | ecosystem: Environmental > Aquatic > Freshwater > Lake | place: Spain: Castile-La...
CAGCACATTTTTCCCCAGTTGGTCCCACACGAGCAAATCGTCCACAAATAGCTGCAGCCAATACCGGTCTCTCACCACTTTCCTCAGAAGCTCTCTGCCAGAAGTTGGAAGTTGCACTGAACAGAGATGTCTGTGACTGATGTCTTCCAGGAAGTGGATATCCATGTAGCTGTCCAGTTTCTCGAAGCCTTCCACGATTTCACCTACACTGAGCACGTGTGGAGGCTGGGGAGAGGGGGGCTGGCCACGACAGAGCGGCAGAGAGCTGAAGGCATAGGGCTCGGCGGGGTATGGTTGTAGAGTATCCACCTTGTTGAACCACGCTGTGACTGTCTCTTTCTCTTTGTAAACATGAGAGAGTTCATCAGCAAGCGTCAGGCCTGCGAAGAGTAACAGTCTTGCCATTTATAAGGCTACCTATGTTGTATACGAAATCTGCAACAGCGCTCATTTGTGTCCATAGAAAGCAGCCCAGGACTATATCAGAGCAGCTGAGTAGGAAGGACTGAGGCCAGGTCTACAAGCAAAGGTCTCAGCTAGTCAAAGACCGTACTGTCATTAGAAGCTGTGTGGATATACAGATTAGTAGTGCAACTGACTTCTAGGCTTTCGGTTAATCGCTGCGCTTAGCAGCACTCCTATCTCTTCTGCATTCCCTCTTAGATACACAAAATGGCCGAAAAAAGCGCTTCTCCCTTCCTCGAAAGACCTGGCAACTGCTACTTCTGCCGCAACTCCCCTGTAGTTGCAGGTTGGAAGGACAACCAGCTGTGTCACTTCTGTGTGCAACTCCTGCAAAGGGCGTATTCCCAGGTTGTACTCACTCCCATCAAGGCTCAAACTCGCTACCAAGCCCAGGCAAGGGAGAAGTTCATACGCATCATGAGGAAAAGGAGAAGTGAAGAGACGTTCCCAGAGAGTAGGTTTAAATGAGGGAATAAAGGGTAATTGGGAGGAATGATGCAGCCTGTGGATGGAAATGAGGGTATTTTACTAGCGAAGGGAGCTATATAGCAGGGAAATATGCGACTTTTCTCGCCTTGAATAGGCAGCATTTCCATATCTTCCCTCTTTCCCGCCTATTTGGCCTATTCTCAGCCGAATTCCCCAATAACTTCCTCGAAATCTCTCAGTATCGGAGCCAGTTCCAGCCTAACCTGGCCAAAAGGCAGTAAATAGCTATATGGATAGCTGGATGCTGGCTGGAGACATCCTCGCAGCAAGCAGTACTGCCCATTCAGTCCTTATTTTGGGTCAAATCGTGCCCTACGTGCCTCAATTCCACCACATGATGAAGACGAAGGACTCCTCGGGCTTCAGCACGGCTGTGCCAATGGTCATTATCTCCGCGAGTCTGCTGCGACTCCTCTTCTGGTCTGGCTTACTTAGGCTGGGCAAGCCCTTCAGCCTGGTGCTCGTCGTGCAGTCCCTCGTCATGATCACCACTCAGCTGCTTCTCATCCATGTCTGCGTACGCTACATGCGTCCCCAGTACAGAGGCAGTGTGTGGGAGGAGTGCTGCGCCTGGGACAGTGTCTTGGTCTACTGTACTGTGTAAGCAGACATGTACCTGAGTGTGTTCTGGGCAGCTGCTTGGTACCTCACCGCCCTCATGTACCCCAACCTCCTCTACTTCGAACTCCTCGGCTTCCTAGCTCTCTTTACAGAGGCACTCCTCGGCCTTCCACAGCTCCTTAAGAACGCCAAAGCCCAGTCCACCGCAGGACTGAGTCCCTACATGGTCTGGGGCTGGACAATTGGAGACTCCATGAAGACTATTTACTTCGCTGTGAAAGGACAGCCACTGCAGTTCGTGGCGGGAGGGATCCTGCAGACCACTATTGACTTGCTAATAATGGCGCAAGTCTACTTGTACCCGAAGAAGACTGTGCAAGAGGAGTTGTAAGTAGGGAAGTAGTAGGTAAAAGATGCGTAAAGGCTATTAGACTATTCGTTAAGTGCTATTCCAGGCTCATTTGAGGCCGTTGAATTAAGGAATTGCCAAATTGGGCCATCAGTCGCACTTCTTTTCGCTGTCCTCCTTAGAAATAGCTCTGCAGGGAGAGTATTTGCTAGCCAAAGGTCTTTAGCTAGTTCTAGCAGCATGCTCGGCGTTAATGTGCTTCTTCAGCATGTACTTGTTGTATAGTGTGCGGGGGCACAGCGGACAGCGCACCTTCGTAGTCTTCTCATGCACCTGTGACACATGAGACTTCACCGCATACTTGGTTTTGAACTTCTTATCACAGAGCGTGCACACACAGTTTTTGCCCGACTCATCATGCACCTTGCCAATGTGCTGGTTGAGTCCCTTCAAGTTGTTGAAAGTCATAGGACAGTGCGGGCACTGGCGGGAAGTGGAGGGTTTCTTTGCACATTGGGCCTTGGCACCAGGGGCGAAGCTGCGTAGGTCCTCGCCCAGGCCAAAACGATCAATAAGCTCGTCCACGTACACTCCCTCATTCTGGAACTCAGTGTCACAGAGCGTGCACTTCACCTTGCAGCACTCGCAACAACCCTCGCTGTCACACTTCCGTGCCATTTCCCCTATGTCTCGCCTCATTTCAACCATTGAAGGTGGAGAGATATAATGTGGATTCAGAAGCTAGGCTGGGTGGCGCATCAATCTGAGACAGGGGACGATCTGCCCATATTGACCATCGACATCGACCCAATTCAACTACGCGTTCTCACAGGCTCCACCGACAATTTACGTTTATGGAGGTTTGTGTGTTTCCTGGATGGCGGCAAAAGCCCTACTTTGCTAGCTGTGCTGAATGAACACCAAGGCACTGTCAACTGTGCGAGGTGGAGTCCTGTGGGGAACAGATTCGCATCAGCCGCGGACGACTGGAAAATAGTGATATGGGAGTACAGAGGGCCGGCTACCCACTCCAATCTCTGCTCTGAGGACAGTATCGAGGACTGGAGGGCGGTGTTCGTGCTGAAAGAGCATAGATCGGATGTCCGGGAAATCGCCTGGAGCAGTGACGGGTCTTTGCTGGCTTCCGGCAGCCTGGACAACACTGTGTTGATATGGAAGTACGGACAGAACTTCCCTATCAAAAGTCTGGACGGAGGGCAAGTGATGGGCCTCGCCTTCGACCCAATGTCGAAGTTCCTTGTAAGTCTGGCGGAAGACACAGTGATGAATGTATGGAGCGTAGGGGACTGGCACTGTCTACGCCAAGTCCAGGGCGTCTTCAAAAGAAGCGCTTCCCAGCCTTTAAAGCGGATATCCATCTCCCCAGACGGACGCTTCATCATGACTCCCGGCCCTCGCAAGACCACTTTCAAGTACATGGCCTCCGCCTTCACTCGCGACTCCTGGGAAGTGGACATCTGCCTCGTAGGCCACTTGCAGACCCTTTCAGTGGCCAAGTGCAGTCCTGTGCTGTACCGCCAGCAGGACGGGTCCTTCACATGGTGTGTGGCTTTGGGCAGCTACGACTGTGGGGTGTCGATATGGAGGATGGGCGAGCAAAGGCCGCTAGTGGTGCGGGACTTGTTTGAGTCTGCAGTGACGGATATAGCCTGGAGTCCGGATGGACAGTATGTGGTGGTGTGCTCCAGTGATGGCAGTGTGGTGCTCATAGCACTTGGGGGGGAGATGGGAGAGACGGTGGACAGGCAGGAAACTAGTGAGTATTTGAGGGGAATTTATGGGGAGTTCCCTGAGCCGGAGGGAAATCAGTATGTGAATAGGCTGATTTCCGCTTTAGTGGAGGAGGAGAATAACCCAGCTACAGTGCCTGTCTTCGAAGAGCTACCCACAAAGCCAATTCCCTCCCTTTCACCCAGACCAAAGCCCCTATCCCAACTCCCCCTGAACTGCCCCCACTCCTCAATATCCCTTTCACTCCTACCTTTTCAGCCACTTTACAGGCTCCCGTCTCAGTCCGTTCGCCCCTCACTTCCACTCTCCGCCTCACCAAGTCCTACCTTGCGCCTGTAGTCCTTGTCCAGATCTACCCAGAGGAGCACCAAAGTAGCTATTTCCAGGCAAGGATTAGATGTCTGGTCGGGGAAACGACGCTGTGGGAAGACTTCAGCTCGCTGTGTCCTGAGAAAGTCGCAGGGAATGGGTTCTTCACAGTGGTCGGGTTCAAGGAAGGATACTTGGGGTTCTATACAGCGGCAGGGAGGAAACTGATGCCTGAGGCTTTTGTAGGCAAAGTGGTGGATTTGCAGAGTAGTTCCCAGGCTTTAGCCCTGGCACTCACAGAAACAGGCCAAATCACCTGCTGGAACCTGTTCACAAGGACACTTCTCTACAGGACCAATGTCCCCACACTGGCAGAAGCGCCTGCCTACAGACTTAATCTGGAGGAGCAGGGAGGACTGACTCTCAACTTTCCCGATAATCGCACAATTGCATATAATCCGAACACCGAGGAATGGAAAGAAGTGGCTGAAAAGGCAACTCTGCCAGCCTCTTCCTTTGAACAGCTATGGCAAGCGCTGCCCTGCGAACTCCCACCAACCCCTCAAATCCCAGAAAGTTCTCTACCTGAAATGGAGCGTCTACTGGATTGCTTGCGAAAGCAGGCACTCACAGCGGAATACACCCACCTGCTGCCCTCCTATATCCAGCGTCTCCAAGAAGCACAGGACTTGCCTCGTCTAAACGCGCTTGTTGTCCATCTCAACCGCTCGAATTGCCTCTCTGGGGCAGTGCGCGCTGCTGTGGCGCCTTTGTTGGGCGGACTCAAGCAGTTGCTCAGTCCACTGAGTCGCTAGGTCTAGTTTATAATGGAAATCCTGCTGGACCCCAGCATCCGGGACTGGGTGTTGATCCCCATTGTCCTCGCCACCTTCCTGGCAGCTGTTCTCCGCAATATCATAGGACAGAACATGCCGGAGCAGCAGCAGCCTTCGAGTGATGAAGTCAAGGTCCAGCAGGCGCTGCTACGGATCAATCGGCTCAAGTCCGCTTGCGGCGTGGTCTCTGAAAAGGCCTTTAAGCTGCGCAGAAGTTACTTTTGTCGTCCCCAAGCAGGTTTCCTGCACAAAGAGTTCGAAAACACTGCGATGAACATGATGTTCGACCCAGGCGCTATGATGGCAGGCATGAAGCGCAACATGGTGTACGGCATTTCCAGTATGTTGCTGCTCACATGGGTCGGCAACTTCTTTTCCGGCTTCATTTTGGCCAGAGTTCCTTTTCCCCTGACACAGAAGTTTCGAGGAATGCTGCAGCGGGGCGTGGAGCTGAACGCTCTGGACGTGACCTACGTGTCCTCCAGTTCCTGGTACTTCCTAGTGCTGTTCGGCATCAGCGGACTTCTGAACCTGATCCTAGGAGACCGCAGAGACCCGAATGAGAAGCTAAGCAACTTGGCAGCGCCAATGATGGCAATGGGCGGTGGCGGCGGCAAAGACCTCAACAAAATCACCATGGCTGAGCGTGAAAACTTTGAAATGGTCCGTTACGTCAGTACTCTCGCGGGTGTGGAAAAGCGCTATTTGGAGCGATTCGCTTAGGATTAGGTAATAATGCGAGCAATTCGCCAGCTGAGGCGCTTCGCCACTTATGACTATGACCTAGCAGTCATAGGCGCAGGGCCAGGCGGCTACGTTGCTGCTATCAAGGGTGCTCAGTTGGGTCTGCGCACTGCCTGCATCGAGAAGCGCGCTACGCTGGGCGGCACATGTCTCAACGTAGGTTGCATTCCTGCCAAAGCGCTGCTCCACAGCTCGCACAAGTACTACGACGCCAAGCACCACTTCGCTGAGCACGGCGTGCAGGCCGACAACATCCGGGTGGACCTGAAGCAACTGATGGGCAATAAGCTGAAAGCCGTCGCAGGACTGACCAAGGGAGTAGAGCTGCTATTCAAGAAGAACAAAGTCACTTGGGTGAAGGGAGAAGCTGCCTTCAGAGACACGCATACGCTGGAAATCGATGGAGGGCAAAGCACTTTGACAGCCAACAAGTTCATCATTGCGACAGGGTCTGAGCCCTCGCAGCTGCCGGGGGGCGTGCTTAAAATTGACGAAAACAGGGTGCTGTCTTCTGAAGGCGCTATGCGACTCACGGAAATCCCTAAGAAACTGGTGGTGATTGGCGGGGGAGTGATAGGCCTGGAACTGGGAAGTGTGTGGGCGAGACTCGGCACAGAGGTCAAAATCGTGGAGTTCCTGCCCAGAATCCTCCCTGGAGCCGACTTCGAAATAGCCAACATGCTCCAGAAATCACTGGCCAAGCAAGGACTCGAGTTCCACCTGGGAGCCAAAGTCATCGGGGGACAGATCTCCAACACAGGAGTGAAGCTCATTGTGGAAAAGGCCACGCCCACTTCTCCAGATGTCCCTGCCACTTTGGACGCTGACTATGTCCTGGTATCTGTAGGGCGGAGAGCCTATACAGCCGGCCTAAACCTAGACGCGATCGACGTGACTGTGGATAAATCCGGCAGAGTGAATGTCAGTGAGCACTTGCAGACTCTAAAGCATCACCATATCTATGCGATTGGTGACTGCGTGAGAGGCCCGATGCTGGCTCACAAGGCTGAGGAGGAAGGCGTGTTCGCTGCGGAACTGATAGCAAAGAAACGCGTTCACTTGAAGTACGACTCCATTCCTTCGGTGGTGTACACGCACCCGGAACTAGCGGGAGTGGGGAAGACGGAGGAGGAGCTGAAGGCGCAAAATATCCCCTACTCCAAGGGCACTTTCCCCTTCCTGGCCAACTCTCGCGCCAAGACCATCTTCGTACCTTTCACATAGGAAACTGAAGGAATGGTGAAGGTGTTAGCCCACAAGGACACCAACAAGCTGCTTGGAGTGCACATCGTGGGTCCCGACGCAGGGGAAATCATCATGGAAGCAGTGCTGGGCATCGAGTACGGCGCCTCTGCAGAGGACCTGGCCAGGACAGTGCACGCGCACCCCGGCTTTTCCGAAGCCATCAAAGAAGCGAGTCTCGCCACCTTCAGCAAGTCCATTAACTACTAAGCTTAGGCTAGATTACCCTTCGGTTGTCCAGGAGTCGCTTGATGGAGTAGACTTGCCAGCTGGAGACGCCCACTATACTGATGCACTCCATCAAGGAGAACCAAAACAGGTTCTTGTTGGCATTGGCGACAGCTAGGTAGGCAGTACTTTTGAAGTGACTGTCTTGGCGGATTTGCGCGAACTCTTGGTCAGTCTGGAAGTCCTTCACTGCCAATTGGATGGACAGAAGGCCGCCTTCGATAGGAGTGATGTGGTCTTTGTTCAGTGGCTCTGTGGAGTTGCCCACTCGCAGGGCTATGGTGAGGGTGATGACCTCGAGTCGCTGCTGTGCAGGTTACCTGCTTGTTGGTGAATGTGAAGTGGTACCGACCTCGGAGTTTGGCTTCAATAGCGAAGAGACCTTCTCTCTCCCCACTGTACTCATACACCACAGTTTGTTCCGGGTCCAGTATCTTCACAGCTACGGCCGCATTCTCATGACTAGAAGCGAAGTAAGCGCCTTTCAGCGCAGCCGGCAAATAGCCAATTTCCTCAAACAGCTCCAAAGAAGCTCTCGGCTCGATTTCCACTGTGACCATATCCGCAATCTCCAAGCCTTCAATTGTCTCAGACCACTGCGCTATATAGCTTGCAGGCGCAACTTCCATGAGTTCCATTGGGTCGAGGACTGCACTGGCGTAGTCTTGGTGCAGGAAAAGCTCTTCAGCCAGGTCTTCTGTGTGGTTGTCCGCGGTAGACTCGATGTGCTGGCTGAGGACTTGCAGGAGAATCGCACTAGTGATCACTGCTTTCATGGCTATAAGTGCTGTGGACACTATGGAAAAGCCCTAGGTCTCTCAGTCTCTGATATATATTGTTAAACTGTAGGATGGTTCAAGCCGAATTCCCGCGCTTCATGCGAAGCTGGTGATTTGAATAGGCGAGCTCAGGAGGCATCTAACAGTTATGGCTTTTTACGAGAAGTTGAACCTGTCCGGCAACGTCCTGCTTCAGAAGGACGACGTAGGCAGATCCAAGCCCTGCGCTCGCAAGCTCCCACCCACAGACTGGGCCTACGGCCTGCCCGACAAGAAGGACTCGGAAGGCGTAAGAGAGCGTGAGTGCCATACAGTGACTTACCTCTGGAAGGAGCACCAGCAGACTGCGGAAGTCGCCCCGGACCGAGACTTCCGCAAGTTGAACAAGATGTGTCTGGGCCAGCGCTGCACCAGTGCCAAGGCCCAGCGCGAGTACCGCAAGCACAACGAGGCCTACATGCCCCAGGCTAAGGGCAGACTGGTGAAAGGCGCTGCGCCCTTCCCTGTGCAGGTCTTTGGCATTCCTTCGCTGCAGAGCGACCCTATGAAGCTGGTCCTCAACAACACCTATGCGAACATTGCGGAGGAAGAAATGGGCAGTCTCTACTCCACTCGGCTGAGTGCACAGAAGAGGAGCACTAGAGGCTCGACCTCGGGCTCTCCCAACCGCAAACCTTCCAGAGACCTTCCAGCTCCTAAACAGCTATTCAAGATGCGTAGGTTCCAGCAGGTCGCGCCCCGCACCGACACCAACCGAGCTCGGCCTTTAGTCGCCTAAGCTAAGTCCCTCGGACTGATATAATGGAGCCACTACTAGAAAGGAACCGCCCTGCTCTGAGAAGTCTCTTCCAAGCGCATACCTGTCCCAATGAATCGCATGTGCTGAGAGCGGCGGAAGTACTGAAGTTGATGGGGCAACTTGGAGTCCTGCCAACACTTATTAGTGCGAATGATGTGCAGAGGTATATGCTGCAGGCTTCTGGCAACCCCACTAGTCGAGATGTCACGCTTACATATATCCAATTTGAGAAGCTATTGAAGGTCATCGCCCACTTCTGCTTCCCACTCGCCCCTGAAAAGGACAAATTCGTCCATCTCCTTCTATTCCTACGTCAGCCCTGCGAAGAGCATTACAAAGTCCACATATCACTGAGAGGCTCTAAATATAAAGGAGTGGAAATTGCCTTCAACAAGCCCAAAACCCGGCCTGGGTCCTCACTAACCAACACACTGCGTAGGCTTTCAACCGACGACCCACTGAGCAGCACCTCAAGAGGAAGCTTCGAATGGGCAAATGAGCATAAGCGGGGCTTGCACATGCACACGTGGAGTGCCTTTACTGAAAGAAAGCACGAGGAAGAGGCGCTATCGCCAATCCTATTCAGCGACTCCCTACCCACCGCAAGTGAAAGTGCAGCGGAAGACTGGACCCAGCCTTTGTGAGGTAACTCTCGCTTCTTACCTAGTTAGTCCACTCCCTTGGGTGGGTCAGTACTGCCACCAGAGCTGCTTCCCGGGACCCAGGCTCGACCTGGTGCTTGTACTCCCATCTAGCTGTAGTGGGCATGGGCATGAGGACGGCTTCTATGTTCGCGTCAGGGGTTTGCAGGCCGAACTTAGTGCCTCGGTCGTAGACCATGTTGAACTCCACATAGTGACCATGGCGGATTTCTTGCCAATAGCGCTCGGCTTCAGTGCTCACAATGTCTTTCCTTCTGGAAACAATAGCCGGGTAGGAGTCCACAAAGGCTTGGGCGCAGTTGCCTATGAAGGCCAGCAGTTGCGGACGTTCGTAGGTGTTCACATCGTCAAAGAAGATGCCGCCGATGCCTCGACTGATTCCTCGGTGCTTGATGAAGAAGTACTCATCACACCACTTCTTGTACTTGGGGTACACGTCTGCTCCTAGGGAGTCGCAGGCGGACTTCAGCTGGGTGTGGAAAAGGACACAGTCCTCCTCGTAGAGGTAGTATGGGGTCAGATCTGACCCTCCAGCGAACCACCAGTCCACCACTTCCTGTCCCTTCATGACCTCCATAAAGCGGTAGTTGCCGTGCACAGTCGGCACGTGCGGGTTGAAAGGGTGGATCACCAAACTCACTCCCGCCGCAAATATGCTGTATTGCCCCAACTCCTGCATATCAATGGCCTTCCCCCTCACACTCATTGCCTCTGCAATCCCCCGATTCAGCGGCAACTCCAACGTAGTGAAGTTCACCCCTCCCTTCTCAAACACATTTCCTCGCTGGATGATGTTGGACTGCCCGTGGCCTTTGCCGTCCTCGCGAGTCCACTGGTCTCTGCGGAACTCTGCGCCTTCCACCTGCTCGAGACTGCGGGTGATTGCCTCTTGCATGGTCTGGATTTTCGCGATTGCTTGGGCCCGGAATGAAGTGTCAGGACCACTCATATTTTTTTTCAGGCGAGATAGTGGGATGTGGGACTGAAGGGGAAGAAGCGATTCGGAAATGTCTGCAGTAAAAAGCCAAAACCAATGAAAGGATTTAGCGGTTAGGTGAGGAAAACGCAAATATTGCAGGGAAAGTCGACTTCAATACTGCAGAAGTTATAATGAAGACATAAAATATGTGTCCGTGCAGAAACAGCCGCAGCAATACTCTGCAGGGAGTTCTTTTTCTATGAGCGAAGCTTCCCTTTTTAACTTCCCTCGAAATCACAGGGAATACCCCTTCTCACATCAGCCTGCTGCCTACAAATAGCCAGTAGAGAGTTAATTTTAGGGAGAAATGCGGGCTGCCAGCACAGTGATGTCGTCCACCTTGCCTCCTCTCCACTGCACTCCCGGATAGGCCTGATGCACTGCTTCTTGAAAGGGACCTGCGTTCTCTGCCTTTGAATTCAGAAAAGCCTGTTGCCCGATTACTTCCGCAATACCCTTCGGAGCCGTGGTTGGACTACCACCCAGCAAATTCACTATTTCCCAGTCATACAGGTTGTCCCAGAGGCCATCAGAGCCCATAATCAGCAAGTCTCCGGGCTCCACTACTAGGCAATAGTGCAGCGCATCAGCGGCTGTATCCTGAACAAAAGGCACATGATCGAGGTTCTTTGGCACATTTGCAAACTGATAAGGAGTGTTGAAGCTGTGCACCGACACCCCAGTCTTGAAAACTACCGCAGGCCTTCCACAGAACCACCTCACTAACATAGCTCTCGAGTCTCCTAGTGCTGATAGCAACAGATGCGAGCCGACTAGGAAGCCCAATAAAGCCGTGCTACTGCCATAGGCCTGCACCTTAGTATGCGCCTCATCGAGCGCCGCTGCGAGGTCTCTACGACTTGCAGTGGGAAGGAGGTGGAGTTGACTGCAGTGATACATCAACTCTCGAGCGAACTGCCCTCCGTCGATTCCATATCGCTGCCAAGCGGAAACTCCATCAGCAAGCCCCACTGCAGTGGGCTTTATGAAATAGGCGTCTTCGTTGGTGTCTGTACTTTTGCCTTTGGTTAAAACGCCGCTGTCGAAGTGGAGGCGGTTTTCCCCGCTTCCGGGCAGACTGGCCTTAGGACTGACTTCAGGTGTGAATACATTTGCGCTGCCTACGTTTTCGACCTATTTAGTCCTTACCAGCACTACAGGGAACTCAGGGAGCAAAATGACCTCTTCCCTCTTTTTTAGTTGGAAGGTGTCCCCGGGTCTCAACCACACTATCGCGAAGAGTTCGTTGGAAGCCAAGGAGTATCTCATCTGCTCAGCGACTTCCCAGGGAGGCTCCGTGAAGCTTCCGCTCAACTGGACAACACTCGGTCCACTTGCCAAACTAATACGTACTTTGCACTTCTGAGCAGTGACTAGCTGCCTCTCCTTGAATTCACGGTAGCCACGAGCAATTGCAGTCTGCATAGAGCCTACCTGCGCTTGCACGAGACTTTGCGATAACGTAAGAGCTGTCATGGGGGGCAAACCTAATATGTACTAGATGAGATGGACGATGACTGTTGCAGTGCCGGGCACTAGCCAGCAGTAAAGTCTGGAAAGCAGGGTAGTTCTAAGGAGGAAACTGTGCGGTGGAGAGTTGAGACTGAGGAGGGCGAAGTGGTGCAGAAGCACTGGACTAAGGGCGTCTATGGTATTTCGGAAGGCCTAGGGGTCCTTATTGCCTCTGCGCTAGTGATAGGATGGGGAGTTAGATAGTGGCCCTCGAGAGATATGGGGAAATTATGCAAGTATCGCTTTCAAGGCAGATAAAGGCTAGATGTCCTACAGCTGCAGGGAGAAAACGGAGCCTGCAAGCGACTTCCCTTCGATATTCTATCATAAGTCCTCGTAGCCTTTCTTAATTCCAGGTTATCCGCGCCAAGTGCTCAAGTCGAAGGACATGTGCAGAGTTGGAGGATTTGCACTGTGCAACTTTCCCCTTCGGTGGCTGGTTGCTTTGATAGGAGCAAATCGGCCAGTGTCAGAGCTAAACATACCGAAAAAGCGTTGTTTCTTATTAATAATTGGCGATTTCCTCATCTAACAAGCCTTTAGCACTGCTACTAAGAACTGAGCCATACAGACAGAGAACGAGATGATGCCAATTAAGTTAGATTAGCTTTGACTTACTATCAAGGCAGCCTGCATTGTGATGTCGTCCGCCTTCCCTCCTCTCCACTGGGCGCCAGGGTAGGCGTGATTCACAGCTTCTTGAAAGGGAGTAACCTGTGCGGACTTGGAGTTCAGATAAGCCTGTTTCCCAGTATCTCAGCAACTCTTTGTGGTGAGAGCAGGTCTTCGCTACTCAGTAGACTGTCCCACAGACCGTCAATGCCCATTATCAGCAGGTCTCCGGGCTCTAGTGGAGCAGTTCCGAGCATCCGCCGATGTATCGTGGATGAACGATGTTAGATTAAGGTTTTTCGGGACCCGGCCAGTTGGTACGGACAGTTGAAGCTGTGCACAGATACTTCAGTTGTGAAAACAATAATAGGTCTTCCAGAGATTTATCGCACCACAATTGCCCTCAAGTCTCCTAGTGCTGATAGTAAAATATGCGAGTCCACAAGAAACCCCAGCAAGGCTGTACTGCTGCCGTAAGCCTGCACCTTGCTATGTGCCTCGTGCAGCCCAGGTGCGAGTTCCTGACAAATAGAGTTCGACTTGAGTCCAATATCTGGCAATTCCCCATCAACTCTCGAGCAAACTGACCTCCGTCAATCCCATACTCCCGCCAGCCTGAGCCTCCATCTGCAATTCCCAATGCTGTGGCTGTCTAGAAGGAAGCATCCTCGTTGGTATGTCGCAATTTCCCCTTCGAAAATAAGCCATTTATAAAGACAAGTCTATTCTCCCCGCTGCGAGGGGAAATGACTTTCGGGCTGAACTCGGATACAAACGAATTGGCCAAACCCACATCCTTGACCTACCTAGTCCTCACCAACACTATAGGGAAGTCTGGGGGCTACTTTATTACGTCCCTCTTTTTGAGTTGGAAAGTCATAGTTTGATGTTGAAAATACTAAAGCTGACGTTTCCGCTGCGAACGGAAGTATTTTCCTTGCCACCCAGCCTGGAACCGTTAGCCAGACGACGCACAGACCATTTCTCCCAGAGAACTTGAAATGCACCAGTTCAGTTTCTAAAGCAAGCAGACTTTTCCGTAAGAAGAAAGCCTACACGCTCCCACGTCCATCCGGATCCAATGAAGTCGTGTGGCTTCTTGGTAAATCCCATCCAAACACCGCTAATTCCCACACTGTTTAAAGCTAGTCCTTTCCACTCCTAAGCTAGCAGGCAAGCTTCATGCAGGTTGGACTGTATAGTATGTAGCTGTCCCTAGTTTGAGCCTATCCTTGACTAGTTCCAACTGGTTGCTCGGAGAGGTGCAATGAGGCTGTGGCTGCGGACTTATGGGGTAGTGGGCAGATCCAACTATTGTCCTCGTAGGAAGGAACAGGGTGCACGGGGTAACGGAATTAGCTTAGATTGACTACCCATGCAGCCAGCACTGTGATGTCGTCTGCCTTCCCTCCTCTCCACTGGGCGCCGGGGTAGGTTTGGTTCACAGCTTCTTGGAAGGGGGTTGCATTCGAGGACTTGGAGTTCAGATAGGCCTGCTTCCCTAGCATTTCAGCGATTTCTTGCGGGGAGAAGAAGTCTTCTTTGGCCAATAGGTTAATCAGGTCGCAGTCGTAGAGGTTGTCCCACAGGCCGTCAGTGCCCATTATCAGCAGGTCTCCGGACTTTACTTCAGTGGAGTAGTTCCGAGCATCCGCCGATGTATCGTGGATGAACGCTGTTAGATTAAGGTTTTTCGGGACCCGGGCAAGTTGGTACGGACAGTTGAAGCTGTGCACAGATACTTCAGTTGTGAAGACAATAATAGGTCTTCCAGAGATCCACCGCACCACAATTGCCCTCGAGTCTCCCAGAGCTGATAGTAAAATATGAGGCCCCACAAGAAACCCCAGCAAGGCTGTACTGCTGCCGTAAGCCTGCACTCTACTATACGCCTCGCCAAGCCTAGTTGCCAGTTCTTGACAACTAGAGTTCGACTTAAGTCCAATATCTCGGCAATTCCCCATCAACTCTCGAGCGAACTGACCTCCATCAATCCCATAATTCCGCCAAGCGGAAACCCCATTTGCAATTCCCAATGCTGTGGCTGTCTGGAAGAAAGCATCCTCATTCACATTCGCGACTTTCCCTTCGAAAATAGGCCGCTGTCGAAGACAAGACATGGCTTCTTATTTCGGGGAGATCTGACCCTTGAACTAGACTCGGATACGAACAAATTAGCCAAGCCCACCTCCTTGACCTACCTAGTCCTCACCAACACTACTGGGAAGTCTGGATGTAACAAGACCTCGTCCCTCTTTTTCAGCTGGAAAGTGTCGCCAGACCTCAGCCACAAGGTCGCAAATAAGTCGTTGGAAGTCAGAGAGTACCACAGAGATTGACACACGTTCCAAGGCGGCTCAGTGAAACTGCCACTCAGCTGAATGGGCACCGCTTCCCAAGGCAAACTAATGCGAATTTTGCTTTTCTGGGAATTGAGATGTTGCTTCTCCTTGAAGTTGCGGTAACTTCGCGCTATCACGATCTGAATAACTCGTACTTGGGCTTGGGTAAAAGATTGCGACGGCGAGTAACTTCTAATGGCCATAGTGTCCAGTGATTATTTCCACTATGTCGGCCAGGCAAATTTCCGCAAAACAAATTGTCACACTTCCAAGTTTACGCTGAGAAATTCCACTGAAGGAAAGACACTCGGCCGAAAAGTCGTCTGTAAATAATTCCATAGATATAAACTATCAACTAACTGTATGGCCGAATCAGTAGGAGGCACAGCAAGTTGCTGCTAAGGCCTATCTGGTCTTAAAATCCTTTCCATTTCGCCATTCACATACTATTGACAGCCTGAAAGTTTAATTCGACGAAATTGCCCTAGTACCCTGGAAATCCCAGAGAAAGGAAATACCTGTCAGATACTCTAATCTCTCAGTTCTAACGAGACAGAAAAGCGTTCCTTTCCAACCATGTTTCCCCTATTTCGCCTTTGCACCATCATCCATCTATCTCTATAAGCACGAGGGATCGAAGGGAAATGGAGGGAGGAGGTGTGTAGGGACTAAAGCGAGACTTTCTTGCGGCTTTATCGAGCCATAGTGAGTGGAAAAGAACAAAATTGCGGATAGTGATGGGGCCGCAGTCGGTAATTCGTGTATAAATTGGCTATTTGAAGTAGCTATAGACTCTAAGAAATTCATCTGATCACCAGCAAGTAGCCGCAGTCACATACAGAGACTTACAGGACTAACAGCGTCAATCTCCTACGACTAGAAATATAACTAGTTCAATCGGGTCCAAAAGACCCAATAACGCTGAAATTGCCTCCAAACGACTGGAACCAATATCAGTCTTGGACTACCGACCATTTGCAGGGAGCTCACACTTGCGTAGGCCTGATTCCATCACTTTCGAACAATTAGCCTTGAAGCACATTATGGCTTCGGCTAGTTTGCCATAGGGCTGTTCCTGTCTCGATGCAAAGGTTTAAAAGGGAAATTAACCAGCATTACAGTGCACCAGTAGTATATTGACACAAACACGAAGTCTCATGCGGCTCTTTCACCAAGGAGAAGTGAACTAGGTTCTATGGGGAGTGCTCCGGACCCTTCCTTCCATATTATCTTCTGGAACGCGACAATGGAAACTCAGCTGCTGGCCTCAGACATGGAAGTCGACCTCGCCTGCCTGTCCGCGCCTCCCTCGAAGTCCTACAAAGGCAGTGTCTCCGGGCCTGAAGACTTCGCTCGCGCCAAAGACTTGCTGAGAGACCGATATCAAGCGTACCTTCTAAGGACTTCTGCACAACTCGCGCCTGCTGCCTGCTGCACAGCGCTGGTGCCATATGTGGAGAACACTCACCTGAAGGCCCTG
>Ga0247837_1006617_pt1 | contig 16137 bp, 17 predicted proteins | sample LaCtaG_2_FD_187115 | JGI IMG/M metagenome (GOLD analysis project Ga0247837, IMG submission 187115) | Freshwater microbial communities from meromictic Lake La Cruz, Castile-La Mancha, Spain - LaCruzMarch2015_14.5m | ecosystem: Environmental > Aquatic > Freshwater > Lake | place: Spain: Castile-La...
TTCCATTGCTTTTGAAGCACGCTCAAAATCGTCTAAAACAGGAATCAATGACACCAAAACTTCTTTGCTGGCAGTCATCATAAATTCCATTCTTTCCTTTGCCGATCTGCGTTTGTAGTTTTCAAAATCGGAATATAATCGTAAATATTTATCTTTTGCTTCGGCTAATTCTTGCTCCAAAGTAATGGGAGTTTCTTCTGCCTTTTGTTCTTCATTAGTGACAGTATTGTCAGTTTGCGCACTTTCGTTAACTATGTTTTCACCAGAGTTTTCTGTTGTTGAACCATTGGTTAATTCTTTCTCTTGCTCGTTATTCATTGTTATTTGGTGTTATTTGCTAAAGTTTGATTGATTTTAAAAACCTACTCTATCAAAAGTATTGCCATTGGAAATTTTGTCCGTTTTTTGGGAAGGGGTTGATTGGTAAACAGGTTGATTAAGTTGATTGGTTGTTTAATTGATTAAGTTGTACATTTAACTTATACACCTATTTTATCAATCTCATAAAACTATCAACCCTATTAACCCTATTAACCCTATTAACTAATCAACTTATCAACACCATCAACCTTCATAACCTTCATTTCCTCCCTTTTGCTCACTCCAAATAAGTATGTTTTATCGTAGTAAATTAGCATGGCTTTTGTCCAATCGGCAAAATTATTTTCTTCTAATAATTGAATAGCTTCTCGGGTTCGTAAATCACCCAAGCGTTTATGAAGTTTTTGGGTAGCTTGTACTAATATTTCTTTGTCAAAATGCCCGTAATCAGTTATAATATTTTTTACTCGTTCATCAATATCTATTTCCAAAAAGTATAATTGATTATTGCGAATAGCATTATGAATTTTAGTTGGCACTTTACAACGGCCAATCATGGAACTTTCGTCTTCAATCCAAATTGGAATTTCTGAATTCATTTTATAAAGTTCGTAAGCCAATAAATTTTCAAATTGTTCATTGGTTGGTTGCGGTGGCAATCCAATATTGCCAAAGGCCGAACCTCTGTGATTAGCCAAATTTTCTAAATCTAAAACTTGAATATTTTGTGCGGAAAATTGCTTTAAAATGGATGTTTTTCCACTTCCAGTGTATCCGCCTAAAACCTTAAAGTTATAATCAGCTTCCAGCTTTTCAAGCGTCCAATGTCTGTATTTTTTGTAACCACCTTGTAATAAATGAACTTGAAAACCAGCAGTACTTAACAAATTCGCCATAATTCTGCTTCTCAATCCGCCACGAAAACAATGAATGATTATTTGTTTATTTTCAAATTGTTTATAAGCTTGTTTAACTAATTTATAAAAATGGGGTCCAACTAATTTATAACCTAAAATTACAGCTGCTTCATGTCCGTTTTGTTTGTAACAAGTACCAACTTCTTTGCGCTCTTCATTATTTAAAATGGGGAAATTTATAGCATTTGGAATATGTCCTTGTTCAAATTCTATAGGTGCGCGCACATCAATTAATGTAAGCGTTTCTTGAAGTTTAAACAGCTCTTCTATGCTAGTAATTGGTTTAATCATTAAATAAATAATTTTTACTTTGTGTTCCTTGATTCATTAATAAATCAAGGATAGATAAATTGGCTTGAAAAGGATATTTTTCGGTAAATACTTGCAAATATTTTTGCATGTTTTCAGCCTCTAAATTTTCATTTTGATTGCGTTTTTTTGCATCAAAATAATTACGAAAATCGGTCACATTTTCATTTTCAAATTCATACTTTTCAGTAAAAGTAATTGGCTTTTCAATTTTCAATAATTTAAAAATAAGTTTCAATAATTCAGTATTGAAATCAAACAAGTATTCATATTTATTTTGAAGATAAAATGGTTCAAAAAAATCTTTATAATAAAACCAAAATGATGAGTTTCCATAAGCCGATTGAAATGCCAGCCAATGTTGCTTTTGCCAGCTTTCATTGTAGTTAATTTTTATATTGCCAATTGTTTGTTTTGTATAATGAATTTTAACAGTTGGAATACTTAAAACTTGTAAACCATTTGCACCTAAAATATGGCAACGATTTGAATAAGTTTGTTTCAAATAATTATGATGTTTTTCAAGCAATAATACATCTGCTAAAAGCAAATGTTTAAAGTAAACCAAATTAGGTAAGTAGGTACTAGGAAAAAGGGCTACTGGCTGCTGGCTGCTGGCTTCTTGCCTTTGAATCATTTTTAATTATATGCTTTTACTTTATTATTAAACGGTTTTTTGCTAGTTGCCAGAAGCTAGCGGTCAGCAGCCAGATAAAGTTCTTCTACTTTCTCCCAATTTAAAATGTTCCAAAAAGCAGTTATATAATCAGCACGTTTATTTTGATATTTTAAATAATAAGCATGCTCCCAAACATCTAAAGCCATTATTGGAGTGCCAAAATCTTTTGTTATTTCTTTCATTAACGGATTATCTTGATTAGGTGTAGAAACTATTTTTAGCTTCCCATCTTGTTTAATTAACCAAGCCCAACCACTACCAAAAGTTCCCATGGCAGCTTTGGTAAATAGTTGTTTAAAATTTTCTAGACTTTCAAAATTTTCATTGATTGATTTCAATACAATTTCACTAGGTTTGGTATTGGTTTTTAACAACGACCAAAACAAAGAATGATTATAATGTCCACCAGAATTGTTGCGCACTACAGCCTGCAAATCTTTTGGAATATTATTGATATTTTCCAAAACTTCATTCAAATTTTTATAGTTCCAACCAGTTATTTTTGCTTTGGCTTCATTCAATTTATTTACATAAGCTTGATGGTGTTTTGAATAATGAATTTCCATGGTTTGTTTGTCAATAAATGGCTCTAAAGCATCGTAATTATAACCAAGAGGAGGTAAGGCAAAATCGTTTTCCAAACTAACCAAAGCATTGGTAATTTGTGCTTCGGCTTTTTGAGTATTAAATAAAGTAGCTCCAGCAACAATTGCTGCTGATTTTACAAATGTTTTTCTAGTTAATTTCATACCACGAATGTATTGTTTTATTTTTCTTAAACCAATTGAACTAATTTATTAAAAGCTATTAGTAATTGAAACGAATGGATTTATTTAAATTTTCCTATTATTGCCAAAAGGCAAAAAAAGCAGGATTGCAATTGTAAATGATAGATAAAATACGTAAAATTGAGAATTTACATATTGTTTTTTGGTTAGTAAAAGACATGTGTTGGATGTTGGAATTTAAAACTGCCGGTGCTTTTATGATTTTACCAACCTTAGCCATGGCATTTTATGTTTCTTATATTTCAAAACAAAACTTAAACAATTATTTAGTTAATTCAGCTATTATTTTTTGGATACTCGCAAACAGTGCTTGGATGATGAGCGATTTTTATTTAAACATACCCAAATCGGTTTCATTCATATTTTTTATTGCAGGCTTAGCTACCATTCTTATCTATATTTGGTTGGCTTTTATTAAACCTTTTTTCAAAACACAACACACCAATGACTAATTCAGATATTGCCGATTTGTTTAAGCTTTATGCCGATTTAAGCGAGCTTCATGGCGGAAATCCTTTTAAAATAAAACAGTTTACAAATGCATTTTTTCGGATTGATAAAATGCTAATACCACTTGAAAATTTATCGATTCCTGAGTTAGAGAAAATAGAAGGAATTGGTAAAGGAATTGCTGCAAAAATTGACGAAATTAACAAAACTGAGTGCTTTGGTGAACTAAATGATTTGATAGTTAATACCCCAGAAGGTGTATTGATGATGTTGAAAATTAAAGGCATTGGTCCTAAAAAAATTGCCATTATTTGGAAGGAACTAGAAATTGAAGAAATAGGTGAACTCCTTTATGCTTGTAAGGAAAATAGGTTGGCACAAGCAAAAGGTTTTGGTTTAAAAACACAGCAAAGTGTAATAAACCAAATAGAGTTTATGTATGCCAGTGCAAACAAGTTTCATTATGCCAAAGTGGAACAAAAAGCATTTGATTTAGTAAAGAAATTACAAAGCTTAAATAATGTTCAAAATGTGTCACTTTGCGGTGCAATAAGACGAAAATTAGAAGTAATAGATGCCATTGAAATTTTGGTTTCAAGTTCTGATTTCCATGGAATTGAAAGCCAGTTAATTGAAAGTAATTTATTTACAGGAATTGAAAAAAACGAAGCAGGTTTTAAAGCAAATTATGAGCAAATTCCTGTTATAATTTTAGTATGTAATAATGATGATTTTGTTTGGTTATTGTTTGAAAAAACAGCCACTGAAAAACATTTAGAATTATTAGATTTAAAAGATATAAATAAACACGCCAATAACGAAGTAGAAATTTATAAAAGTATTCAATTGCCATACATTTTTCCCGAAATGCGTGAGGGAACAATTGAAGTAGAATTAGCCAAACAAAATAATCTTCCAACTTTAATTGAATACTCTGATTTAAAAGGTGCTTTGCACAATCATTCTAATTGGAGCGATGGCTTAAATACTATTGCAGAAATGGCAAAAGCATGTGAAAAATTAGGATATAATTATTTTGGAATTGCCGATCATAGTAAGGCTGCATTTTATGCAAAAGGTTTAAGTGAGGAGCAAATTATTAATCAACATTTGGAGATTGATAAATTGAATAAAAGCAATTCAAATTTTACTATTTTTAAAGGCATTGAATGCGATATTTTGTACAATGGTCAAATGGATTACACAAATGAAGTTTTGGCTAATTTTGATTATGTGGTTGCATCGGTACACAGCATTTTGAAAATGAATGAAGAAAAAGCCATGAGTAGATTGATTTCGGCCATTGAAAATCCATATACTACTATTTTGGGTCATCCTACTGGAAGATTATTATTGTTAAGAGAAGGTTACCCAATAAATCATAAAAAAATAATTGATGCTTGTGCCGATAATAAAGTTGCCATAGAAATTAATGCAAACCCTTACCGTTTAGATTTGGATTGGCGATACATAGATTATGCTTTAAACAAAGGAGTTATGTTATGTATTAACCCCGATGCGCACAATATTGAAGGTCTTAATGACATGTACTTTGGTTTACAAATAGCAAGAAAAGGTGGACTTACCAAAGAAAATTGTTTGAATACTTTTGAAACCGAAAAACTAAAAATATACTTTAACCAAAAAAATAACATTCCAATAAAATAAATCACATATTTTTGAAGCCATTATGATAGAAAATTTACTAAATTTAATTAAAGAAAATGCTGGTGATTTAATTGTAAACAACCAAGCAATTGACAATGTGCACAACGATGCTGCAATTTCTGAAACAGGAAATGCAATTATTAATGGTTTAAAAAGTGAAGTTTCCAAAGGAAATATTTCTGGCTTAACCGAAATTTTAAAAAGCAATGGAAATTTGACAAATAATCCAATTGTTTCAGGAATAATCTCTAATTTAGGTACTACTTTAGAATCAAAGTTTAATGTAAAAAGTATTGATGCAGGAAACATTGCTCAAAACTTAATACCTCAAGTAATGAACCAGTTAATATCAAAAACTAACGACCCAAATGACGATTCGTTTAACGTACAAGGATTGTTAAGCAACTTGGGTGGAAGTGGTTTAAGTGGAATGTTAGTTAACATGTTTGGTTCAAACAAAAATGAAGGTGAAAGTTCTGGTTTAGGTGGAATGTTAAAGAATTTTTTATCATAAACTTTGCAGTGTGAAAGTAAAAATTATATTTGCTTAAGTTCAATAACTTAAAAGTAAAGCAAAAATGGCTCGTAAACAAATTATAATGGAATTTCCTATTAAAGCTTCACCAGCTTTATTGTTTAATTATATCAGTACTCCTAGCGGTTTATCGCAATGGTTTTGCATAGATGTAGATATTAGAAATAATTTGTTTAAATTTAAGTGGGAGGGTGAAGAAACCAGTGCTGACTTGATAAAAAAAGTAAATAATAAAAGCATGAGGTTTAAATGGATAGATTCTGAAAAAGATGAATTTTTGGAATTTGATATCAATGTGGATGAACTTACGGATGATGTTGCTTTAGTTATTACAGACTATGCAGAGGAAAGTGAAGAAAAATATACTTATCAACTTTGGGAAAGCCAAGTACACGATTTAAAAAGTTGTATTGGAGCATAAAAAAAAGCCATCTGAATTTATTTCTGATGGCTTTTTTTTATGTATAAATAATAACTCTAATAACTCATTTCTACAATTTTTACTACATCAGTAGGAGTAATATTTTGTCGTTCGCCCAAAGTATTCATTCCTCTAGCTGTAAAAGTTTTAAAAATAAATGGAGCTGCTTCTTTGTATTTATAGGTGTATTCACTCAAATGAGTTTTAATTCCTACCGATTGAAAAAATGTTTCTGTTTTATTAATAGCTGCTTTGGCTTTTTCTTCCAAAGTTCCTTCAGTTATGTTCCAAACTCGGGTGGCATATTGAGCTAATTTTTCTTTCTTGTTTTCAAAATTATAACGGTAATGACTAGGAGCAATAATGGCTAATGTTTGTGCATGGTCAATGCCAAACAAAACGGTTAACTCATGTCCTATAGCATGAACTGTCCAATCGGTTGGCACTCCTTTTTGAATCAATCCATTTAACGCCATAGTACAACTCCACATAAATTCACATTGCGCATTATATTCGCTCGGGTTTTTTAAAATTTGCGGTGCTATTTCAATTAAATTTTGCATAATACTTTCCGAAATTCTGTCTTGTAACATGGCACCTGTTGGGTAAGTCATGTATTGTTCCAACACGTGTGTAAAAGCATCTACAATTCCGTTCGCAATTTGATTTGCAGGAATTGAACTAATTACTTGTGGATCTAAAATGGAGAACTGAGGAAATAACCCTGGTCCGCCCATTCCTAATTTTTGATTAGTTTCATGCCTTGAAATAACTGAACCCGAATTCATTTCTGAACCTGTGGCAGGTAATGTTAAAACAACCCCAAAAGGCATTCCTACTTCAGTTCTTATTCCTTTTTCTAAAATATCCCAAGGATTATTGCCTTCATATAATGCTGCTGATGCTAAAAATTTAGTACCATCAATTACCGAACCTCCACCAACTGCCAACAAATATGTAATTTTTTCTTTTTTTATTACAGCTAAAGCATTTAATAAAACTTCGTATTCAGGGTTGGCAGGAATGCCACCAAACTCTACTACGTCAAACAATTGAAGTGCTTTTTTTACTTGCTCATAAATACCGTTTTTTTTAATACTTCCTCCTCCATAAAGCATTAATACTTTAGCATTAGCTGGAATTTCTATTGCAATTTTTTCAATCAATCCTTTTCCAAAATGTATTTTGGTTGGGTTTTTAAATTCAAAGTTTATCATTGTTTCTTTTGTTTATACAATAGTAAGCTGTTTTGTTGCAATTTTGTTTTGGCTATCAATAAAATTATATAAGTTTTGTTATAAATAATAGTAATATAACGTAAAGAGGTTTTATTTGTAGCATGTCAGATTTAAAAGCTTCAGTAAAATTTATTGATAAAAATAAGTCAGAATTTTATTCTGTACTTAAAAACAAGGTTGATCAATATTTTATTGATAACAAAATTACCAAATATGCCAATTCATCTATGGTTTTAAAAACCATTATTTTACTTTCGGCTTATATTTTTCCTTTTATTTTTATTTTAGTATTCCAACCCAGTTTTGGAATAGCTTATTGCTATGGAGTGTAATGGGAATAGCACTTGCAGGCATTGGAATGAGTGTAATGCACGATGCAAATCATGGGGCTTATTCAGCCAATAAAAACGTAAACTATTGGTTAGGACATACCCTAAATTTAATTGGTGGTTCGGTATTTAATTGGAAACTTCAACACAATATTTTACACCATACTTATACTAATATTACCCATTTAGACGATGATATTTCCGACAGGTTAGTGCTAAAGTTTTCGCCTCATACCAAGCAAAAAAATTTTCATCAATTTCAGTGGTTATATGCTTTCTTTTTCTATGGTTTGTTAACTTTTTATTGGGCTGCTGCCAAAGATTTTATTCAGTTTTATCAGTTTTCGAAAAATGGTGTAAATAACCATAAAGGAAAAGAAAACACAATCATTTTAGCAAAAATTATTGGTGTAAAAATATTTTATTTTTCATTGATGTTTGTCGTGCCCATTTACTTTTTCAACATGTCGTTTGGTCAAGTGTTTGCTGGCTTTGCATTGATGCACTTTTTTTCTGGATTGATTTTAACTACCGTTTTTCAACTAGCGCATACAGTTGAAAACACTACTCACCCAATGCCTAATAAAGATGGAATTATTGAAAACGATTGGGCCATTCACCAGTTAAATACTACCGTTGATTTTGCGCCAGATAACAAACTTTTATCGTGGTACATTGGAGGATTGAATTTTCAAGTTGAGCATCATTTGTTTCAAAGAATCTCTCATGTTCATTATCCAGCAATTGCTAAAATAGTAAAACAAACTGCTAAAGAATTTGGCATTCCACATTTAGAAAACAAAACTCTTTTTAGTGCCATTATCTCACATGTTTCTTATTTAAAGCAATTAGGCAAACTCCCTAATTTACACGAAGCAATTGGATAAACTAGATTTTTGATTGATGAATTTTTTTATTGAAGATTATAGGCTAATATTAAACAATTACAAATCACCATTACTGCGTTCTTGGAAATGATGATATTCTTGCTAAAATCAACAACCCATCAACATCCGTCATTGCAAAGGATAATTTTTTAGTCCCAACTTTTCAAGGGTTAGTCCCAACTCTTCAAGGTTTAGTCCCAACTTTTCAAGGGTTAGTCCCAACTTTTCAAAGCTTAGTCCCAACTTTTCAAAGCTTAGTCCCAACTCTTCAAGGCTTAGTCCCAACTCTTCAAGGTTTAGTCCTAACTCTTCAAGGCTTAGTCCCAACTTTTCAAAGCTTAGTCCCAACTCTTCAAGGGTTAGTCCCAACTTTTCAAGGGTTAGTCCCAACTTTTCAAGGGTTAGTCCTAACTCTTCAAGGGTTAGTCCCAACTCTTCAAGGGTTAGTCCTAACTCTTCAAGGCTTAGTCCCAACTTTTCAAAGGTTAGTCCCAACCTCACAAGGCTTAGTCCCAACTAGTAAAAGTTTTTTTTTATCAGAGTTTGTTCTCCATTTCACATTTCCCAAATCAAAAATCAAAAATCAAAAATCACAAATCAAAAATCAAAAATCAAAAATGATTTACAAACAGTATATTTGCTCGATTTATTTAAGTTTGAAAAAGTTTACATTAGATATTGACAACGAGGATGAAAGTTTTTTCTATGGTTTAATTTGTAACGAAAAAAACGCACGATTAGCATGGTTAATCAATCGGGCTATAGAAATTGATTTAACAAAAGACAATAGCATTGAGTGGTTTAATGATTTGGAAAACGAAAACTTTTACTTTACTAAATTTGTTTACAACGATGAATTGAATCATTTAAATTATACTTTTTTTGCAAATTATGATGACAATATTCCACTTTTTACTGAGTTAAGAGCCATGAAATACTTTATATTAATTGAAGGTGGTTTGACTTTTTTTGATGAAAAATTATTTTTTAAAAAAATAAAAACTATTAGTGAAATTCAGCTCATTAGTAAAATAGATCAAAGCAGGCTGAAACAAAAAGTAAACTTAATTTTATAACAAAATTTTTAGAAAAACAAATAATGAACAAAGCACTTTTTAACCGCACCAAAATAGTAGCAACTATAGGGCCAGCAACCAGTAGTATAGAAAAACTAAAAGAAATTATTTTAGAAGGAGTTGATGTTTGTCGATTAAACTTTTCACATGGTTCTTACGAAGATCACAAGCAAGTTATTGACAACATAAAATTAGCTAACGAACAATTGGGAACAAACGTTTGTATGTTGCTCGATTTGCAAGGACCTAAGCTTAGGGTTGGAGAAATGGAAAACGGTAAGGTAGAGTTAATTAATGGAGAAATTATAGAAGTTACCACCGAAAAATGTATAGGAACTAGTAACCGAGTTTATGTAAATTTTGAAAATTTACCCAAAGATGTAAACCCAGGTGAACGCATTTTATTAGATGATGGTAAGCTAGAATTGAAGGTAATTGAAACCAATAAAAAGAATTTAATTAAAGCTGAAGTGATAGTAGGAGGTTGGCTTTCGAACAAAAAAGGATTTAATTTACCAAACACCAAAATGAGCATTCCAAGTATGACTCAAAAAGATTTGGATGATTTGAAATTTGGAATAGAAAACAAAGTAGAATGGATTGGACTTTCGTTTGTTAGAAACGAAAACGATGTTATTTTTCTTAAAAATATTATAGAATTAAACGATTGGAGACCACGTGTCATTTCAAAAATAGAAAAGCCTGAAGCAGTAATCAATATTGATAAAATTATTGCAGCATCAGACGGAATAATGGTTGCTCGTGGCGATTTGGGTGTAGAAATGCCAATGGAACAAGTGCCAGTTATTCAAAAACGAATTGTAAAAAAATGTATTGAAGCTAGTAAACCTGTAATTATTGCAACACAAATGATGGAAAGCATGATTGTTAGTCCTGTTCCTACACGTGCTGAATTAAACGACATTGCTAATGCAGTTATGGACGGTGCAGATGCAGTGATGTTAAGCGCTGAAACCAGTGTTGGAGCATTTCCAGTTGATGCAATTCGTTACATGCAAAAAACAATTTTAGAAGTTGAAACAAATACAAATGCACCTTATTTTAAAGGTGTAAAACCAAAAGCTGATAGTGAAACTTTCTTCTCAGATGAAATTTGTTTTACTGCTGTAAAAGTAAGCGATCACCTAAAAGCACATGCCATTGTTGGTATGACTTTTTCGGGTTATTCAGCTTATAAAATCTCTTCATTCCGCCCCAAAGCAAGTATCTTTATTTTTACAACCAATCCTCGTTTAGTTAATACACTTAGTTTGGTTTGGGGAGTGCGTGGCTTCTTATATCGCGAATTTGAAAGTACCGATGATTCAATGCAAGATGTAAATGATAACTTACTAAAAGGTGGTTTTATAAAGCCAGGCCAGTTGGTAATAAACACTGCAAGTATGCCAATTACACAACGTTCAAGAGTAAATACAATAAAGGTTTCTGAAATAAAATAAATATAATTATGAACAAATTATTTTACACCGCTTTGGTTTTAGTCAGTTTTATGGCTTGTAGCAAAACAGACACAGTTTCAACCCCTAATCAAACTATTATTACTTCAGATAGTTCTCAGTATTCAGGGCGATTAAAAGTTACTGTTTTAGATGGCACCAATAATAATTCTGTAATCAATGGAGCGCAAGTTTTCTTATTTCCAACTTTCGAAGATTTAAAAAGAAATTTTTACATAAATACAGTTTCTAGTGTGAGTGGAACTGCCGATTTTGGTTATATTTTACAAGGTAATTATTATTTACGTGCCCAAAGTGGAACAAAAGGCGATACCAATGTTGTGCAAGTATTAGGTCAAAAAACCATTACAAGAACCATGATTGTAAGATAAAATTTCAAATAATGGAATTGCAAGAACCCGATTTAATTGAAAATAAAGTAGCCAACAGTGGTATTATTACCATCGATTTGGAAACATTTAGACATGCTGGCGAACGTGTTTTATTTGATATAAAAGATTGGCTTTTTAGGGAAATGATTTTAAAGGAAAAAGACTTTAGAGAATTTGTTAAAAACCATGATTGGGAGCAATACAAAAAAAAAAATATTGCTTTTTATTGCAGTTCCGATGCCATAGTTCCAACATGGGCTTATATGCTTCTGGCTGCTGCTGTTCAGCAATATGCAAACCGTTATATTTTTGGTGATTTACAGCAATTAGAAATTACTTTATACCACGATGCAATTGCTCAAATAAATGCAGCTGATTACATAGATAAAAGAATAATTATTAAAGGCTGCAGCCACAACGAAATGCCTGTTTCGGCTTATGTAGAAATAAGTAATAAATTATTGCCAGTAGTAAAAAGTTTAATGTATGGCGAAGCTTGCAGCAATGTGCCAATTTATAAAAAAAGATAACAAACAATGAACGACCAATCTGTAAAAATTAAGTTAGGTAATATTACAAACTTAAGCGATGCACGCTTTGCTGCTGCTGCAGGAATTGAATACATGGGATTTTGTTTTGATACAAATAATAGCAATTATATAGCCCCAGTTAAAGCCAAACAAATTATTGATTGGACTAGCGGATGCTTTGTGGTGGCCGAGTTTGGCAATCAAACTATCAATGAAATAATGGCAATAATCGAAATTTTAAACATTGATATTGTAGAAATAAATAACAATTTATTATCAACAAATTTATCAGAAATAGATAAACCAATTATTAAAAAACTAGATATTAGTTTATACAATACAGAATCATTATCAACTGAAATAGCTTCTTTTTCTACTAAAGTTGATGCTTTTCATTTTTTTGCAAGTAATGAAAATATTTCAATAGAAGAAGTTTCGCTGAAAGAAATATGTGCCAATAATAAAATAATTTGGGGCTTAAATACTTCCTCTAAAACTATCAAAAATATTATTGAAACTTACCATCCTTATGCGCTAAATATTGTTGGTGGCAATGAGGAAAAAACAGGGGTAAAAGACTTTGAGGAATTGAATGATATTCTAGAAGTTTTAGGAATTTTTGAAGGTTAGGTTTGGGTAAATAAAGTTGATTAGTTGATTAGTTGATTAGTTGATTAGTTGATTAGTTGATTAGTTGATTAGTTGATAGTTTTAAATAATCAATCAATCTTTCATTTCATGTTTAAGGAAAAACACATTGAATTGAAGTAACTCAATTTTTGCAATTGGGATAAATCGTTAAATATTTATATTTACACAAAAATAATTTACCAAAATGCAAAAACGTGAGTTTATTAAAACCTTAGCTTTAGCAGGAATATCATTGCCATTGGCAGCTAAAAATACAGACGAAATATTTTATAAATTTCATAATTACTCTGTATCTCAAATGGCAAATGATGAAGAGTTTTGGAGCACTTTAAGGAGTGGTTTTAAACTTAAAACTGAATATATAAATTTAGAAAACGGTTATTATTCCATGATGCCACAAGCAATTTTGAATGAATATATTGCCGAAATTAAATCACTAAACTTTCATGCTTCGTTTTACATGCGAAAAAAAATGACTGATGATAAAATTGCTGTTAGGCAAAATCTTGCTAAGTATATAAAGTGTAATTTTAACGAAATAATTGTAACCAGAAACACCACAGAAGCCATGAATACTGTTATCAATGGCTTGGATTGGAAAACTGGTGATGAAGCAATTATGGCTCATCAAGATTATGGAGCAATGCTAGATATGTTTAAACAACAAGCAGAAAGATATGGAATATTAAATAAAATAATTAACATTCCTAATCATCCGAAATCTGATGATGAAATTGTGGCTCTATACGAAAATGCCATTACTAAAAACACCAAATTATTAATGGTTTGCCACATGATTAATATAACTGGTCAAATCTTACCTGTTAGAAAAATATGCGACATGGCTCATCAACATAATGTAAAAGTGTTAGTAGATGGTGCACATGCTATTGCTCATTTCAATTTTAATATTACTGATTTAAACTGCGATTTTTATGCAAGTAGTTTGCATAAATGGCTTAGCGTTCCTTTGGGCGCAGGTTTGTTATTTGTAAAAAGTGAAAACATCGAAAGTGTTTGGCCTGTTAATGGAGAATACAGTTATGATAAAAAAGATATTCGAAAACTGAATCATACCGGAACACAGCCAATGGCAACTGAATTAAGCATTGCTCATGCAATTAAATTTAATGAATTGATTGGTATAAAACGAAAAGAAGAACGACTAAGATATTTAAAAAACTATTGGGTAAATAAAGTAAAAGATTTTAAAAATATTGAAATAAATACACCTTTTGACAATGAAAGAAGTTGCGGAATAGCCAATGTTGGAGTTAAAAATATGAAACCTGCAAACATGGCTCAAATACTTTTTGATAAATATAAAATTTGGACTGTTGCCATTAATAATCCAAAAGCAAATGTGCATGGTTGTAGAATTACTCCAGGAATTTATACCACAACAGAAGAGCTAAATGTTTTGGTAAATGCTTTAAAAGAAATGAGTGCTTAAAATTATGAAAATGAAAAAATTGAAATAAATAAAAAATTGAAAGTAATCAAATCTACTTTTTCTTTTTTACCACTGGTTTTTGATTCATTTGAACTGTTACTTCATTATTTAAAATAGCACTTTCATAATCAACCATAATGATGTTTAAAGGATAATAATCGTAAAGTAAAATTATTCTATGTGTTATGCCTTTATCGGTAAATTGATCAATAGCAGCAATGGTATAAGCGCGTCCGCCCATAGAACATGGCAAGCGTTTTCCATCTAAACTTTTAGTGCTAAAAAAGGCTTGACTTAATCCTTTTCCCGTTAAAGAATCTACATTGGTTTTATCGTAAATTTCATTCCTACTATAAATTTCAATACCAACAAATTCAGGTTTGTTTTCTTTGCATGCATTGATAAATAATTGATTTCCAACTTTTAAATTATTGGTATTTTGCTGTGCAATGGAAAATAAAATTGATAAAATAAATACGGAGAAAAAGAGTGATTTCATATTATGTTTTTACTACTAAAACTGGAATATTAACTAAATGTCTAACTTCATCAACAGTTGAGCCAAAAATAATATCGCTAATTCCTGCATGTCCATGAGCACCTAAAACTAAGACATCTATCTTATTTTCAGCAATTATTTTGGCAATTTCTTTGGCTCTATTTCCAAAACCTAATTGTGTTTTAGTGTTAAAACCTAGTTTTTTCAAATCATTACTATATGATTCCAAATTATTTAAGTCCGATTTTGTTTCCAAGTCCAATGCATCTTTTCCTAATCGTTTTGCAATAGCCGATTCAACAATATGAATCAACAAATAATCAATTTCTTTTCCTCCCAAAGTTAGCGCATGTTGAATGGTTGCTTGGTCTTGTTTTCCAAAATCAACTGAAATTGCAATGTGTTTGTATTTGGCAAATTCTATTTTATTAATATGTAATGCATTGCCGTGTGGCACTATATTTTTGTGTTTAGTAAGTTTTATAACTAGGGGATTGAAAGTAATGTAAAACAATAATGTTAAAGCAAAAATGCAAATAGAAATAACAATTATTTTTACTAATAAATAATCAGAATCAAGTACTTCAAAAAGTTTATAAACCTCTTCAATTACCAATTTTATATTTAAACCAATAATTAAAATAGCAGCAATCCAAGCCAATATTTTCACCCAATTTTTGATTGCAAATTCACCCATTAGTTTTTTACTACTTGTAAAATGAATCAATGGAATTACTGCAAATCCTAATTGTAAACTTAGTATTACCTGACTTAAAACTAATAAATCTCCAAGCTTTTCATTACCAAAAATTAATATGGTTACTACTGCAGGAACAATTGCTATTAAGCGAGTTACCAACCTGCGTAATAACGGACTGATACGTAAATTCAAGTATCCTTCCATTATTATTTGTCCAGCTAAAGTTCCAGTTATTGTTGAGCTTTGACCTGCACAAATTAATGCAATGGCAAATAAGGTAGGAGCAATATTTCCAAATATGTTTTGTAATAATAAATGTGCGTCTTGAATACTTGAAACATTGTTGTATCCTAATTTAAAAAATGCAGTTGCCGCTAAAATTAATATGGCAGCATTTACAAAAAAAGCCAAATTTAGTGCAACAAATGAGTCAATAAAATTATACTTCAATGCTGTTTTTATACCAATAGAATTCTTGTCTATTTTTCTCGATTGAACCAAAGCAGAATGTAAATATAAATTATGTGGCATAACAGTAGCACCAATTATTCCAATGGCTAAATAAAGGGCATTTCCGCCCAAGTCTGAAGGAATAAAACCTTTACTTACTTCTAACAAATTTGGTTTTACAATAATTAATTCAACTATGAATGAAATTCCAATAATACTTACCAATGAAAAAATAAACATTTCTAGTTTTCTTACCCCTTTATTAATTAACAAAAGCAATAAAAATGAATCTAAAACGGTTATCAAAACACCATAAAGTAAAGGCAAGTCGAACAATAAATTTAAACCTATAGCCATTCCAATAATTTCAGCTAAATCGCACGCTGC
>Ga0247837_1006620_pt1 | contig 16129 bp, 15 predicted proteins | sample LaCtaG_2_FD_187115 | JGI IMG/M metagenome (GOLD analysis project Ga0247837, IMG submission 187115) | Freshwater microbial communities from meromictic Lake La Cruz, Castile-La Mancha, Spain - LaCruzMarch2015_14.5m | ecosystem: Environmental > Aquatic > Freshwater > Lake | place: Spain: Castile-La...
TGCAATAGTAAACACCGCTGAACTTTCACCCTTTTCAACTGCGGTGATAGCTCCAAGTTCTGCAATAAGTCCGGTAAACATCACTCACCATTCCTAATGCGATAGACCGATTTAACATCGCCATCAAATACCTGTGTACCCAAATGATCCATACGCATCTGGTCGGTAATAGTTGTTGGGTAATCAAAGGCAAACCAGTGCTTTCCGGTACCTAGCAAAGAAGGTGCCTGATACATGATTAATTCATCGAGCAGGCAACCATCTAGCATCGCACTGCCTAGCGTTGGCCCGGCTTCTACAAATACGTGATTGACGCCTAGTTCATTGAGTTTTCCAACCAGTACATCAAGATCCTTGGATTTAACAACAACTGTTTGCGCTGCATCATCAAAAACCTGGGCATCCTGTGGCAGCTCTTGTTCACCACAAACAATGCGGATTGGGTTATGTGTAAAGCTAGCAAAATCGCCACGTGGAATTAAATGTGGGTTATCTGCAATAACGGTATTTGTGCCAACCAAAATGGCATCTGCTTGACGGCGCAATACCTGCACATCGGCACGGGATGCCTCGTTGGTAATCCACTTGGATGTGCCATCTGAAGCGGCAACCTTGCCATCAAGTGTTGCTGCAACCTTCCAGGTAAAGAATGGTCGGTTCTTGCGAATCTTCATCAACCACGCACGGTTTGAAAAAGCTGCTTCTTCATTTAATACGCCTTCAACAACGGTGATGCCTGCTGCGCGAAGAGCTGCTGCTCCCCCTGCCGCCTTTTCATTGGGATCACTGACCGCAAAGACCACCGTCGAAATTCCCGCATCAATAATCCCTTGAACGCATGGACCGGTACTGCCGGTGTGATTACATGGTTCAAGGGTCACAACAATCGTTGAACCCTTGGCTTTGTCACCGGCAGCTTTAATTGCAACTACCTCTGCATGATCAACTGAATTCATTCGATCATGGAAACCTTCGGCGATGATCGCACCAGTGCTATCAACAATCACTGCGCCAACAATTGGATTGGGCGCTGTCTTTCCTAAACCTTTTTCGCCCACGGAGATGGCACGTTGCATCGCAACTGTGTAATCCATGTGAACCCCCGACTCTAGAAATGAGTATTCGGGGTGGGTGCAAAAAGAGCACTAAGAGGGTAGGCGCAAGCCGACCCTTTGTTTGTTTTCTCTCATCCGGACTTTAACCGTCGGTCTCAGAGTTTCACTGAGTCAACCGATACCTGGCCGGTATCGGGTCGCGGACTTTAACCGCCGGTTCGAAATTACATCGACCCCGAAAACAACGTCATAATTCTACTGCCGTTCCACCCATGCTGGTGACATGAAAAACCCCGCCTACCCCTTAAGAAGGCGGGGAAATTCAATGCTTACTTAGCGGCTAAAGGCAGCCAAGTGGTTGATAGAGCCTCTTAAAAGATTGTTCAGGGCTAGCTTCATATCTGCTGGCATTGTTGACTTCAGCATCACCTGAAGATCCTTGATATCAAGGTTTTCAATGTCGCGGCCTACCTGCATCGCTGCAGCTACATCTGTTGAACCCTGGGCGATCAGTGTGTTGTACAAGGCTTGTAATGTCTTGTCACGGAAGTCTCCTGGTGCACGAGTAGTTGTTGGGTTGAAGTAGTTATATGTCTTCAAAATAACCGCGATCTGATCCATATGTGTCTGTTCAGATTTTGCAATGTTTGCAAACTTCATGGTTGTCACATTCTCTGCTAAGTAGAGATAGACATCGCGTGCCAATTTTTCCTCTTCAATTAGGTATTGAAGTTGAAGCTTTTGTGCAGTTGTTGGACGAGTTGCCGCATTAGCTAATGGGGCAAAGCCAACCGCAGCAATTACTGCAAGAACCATTGCCGCTGTGAATTTCTTTGCTCTCATGATCTGACCTGCATTTCTTAAGGTGTTGAATCAGTTGATTTAACTGGTTCCTCCTTATAAAAACACCATACCCTCGGGGGTATGTACATTTACTGGAAAGCAACTGGGGTTTTCCTGAGACAAATTAACTAAGGGTGTGCCACCACTCATGGCGGTTAAAAACCCCGCCAATCGCAGTGATTGACGGGGCTTTTAACGGGGTTGGTTAAAACATGTTATTTCTTAGCTGCAACCAGATGTGTTTCCGCAACCTTCGCATACGAAACATGCACCTGACATACGCATCTTTACTCCACATGTCATACATAGTGGTGCATCAGATTTGATTCCCATTGATTCCAGTAGATCAGATGAGGAACCGATTGTTGCTGCAAGTGGTGAAGCTTCAATCTTTACATCTGCTGTCTTTACAGCAGCTGGCTTACTTGGAGCAGCTACAGGAGCCGCCGCAGCAACCGGAGCCGCTGGTGCTTTTGGGGTATCGGTTTCCTTTGCGATTTCTGTGTACTCGCCACCATTGTCGAGCGCTGCTGCACGCTCTGCTGCTGTGTAGAGACCCATCGCTGAACGTTGTTCGAATGGTAGGTAATCAAGTGCAAGGCGACGGAAGATGTAATCCATCATTGACTGTGCCATGCGAATATCTTGATCATCTGTCATACCAGCTGGCTCGAAGCGAAGGTTTGTGAACTTCTCTACGAAGGTCTCTAGTGGAACTCCGTATTGAAGTCCGATAGATACTGCGATTGAGAATGCATCCATAACACCTGCAAGTGTTGAACCCTGCTTGCCTAGCTTCAAGAACACTTCACCGAGCGCTCCATCTGCATATGCACCAGCGGTCATGTAACCCTCTGCGCCACCAACAGCAAATGATGTTGTTGTTGCTGGACGTGCCTTTGGAAGACGCTTACGAACTGGAGTTGCGATTGTCTCTTCGACAACTGCCTCCTTCTTCTTCGCCTTTCCATCAGACAAAGGCTGACCAACTTTGCAGTTGTCGCGGTAAACCGCGAGCGCCTTAATTCCTAGCTTCCATCCCTGGAAGTACACATCTTCAACCTCTTCAACAGTTGCATCCTCTGGGAGGTTAACTGTCTTTGAGATCGCACCTGAAAGGAATGGCTGGCAGGCAGCCATCATGCGTACGTGACCCATTGGAGCGATTGAACGTGCACCTAGCGCACAGTCAAATACGTCGTAGTGCTCAAGCTTTAATCCTGGAGCATCAATAACATGACCATTTGCTGCGATGAACTCAACGATCGCTTCGATTGTCTCTTGTGCGTATCCAAGCTTTGTAAGCGCTGCTGGGACTGTCTGGTTAACGATCTGCATAGATCCGCCACCGACAAGCTTCTTGAACTTCACCAATGAGAAGTCAGGCTCGATACCAGTTGTATCGCAATCCATCATCAAACCGATTGTTCCTGTTGGAGCTAGAACTGAGATCTGCGCGTTGCGCCATCCATTCTTATCTCCTGTTGCCAGACATGCATCCCACGCCTTGTTCGCCTCTGTCCATACATCGCGGTCAAGAGTTGTCTCTGACTTTGCAGATGATGATGCAGATGCATGCTTGCGCATTACACGTGCGTGTGGCTTAGCGTTTTGTGCAAAGCCTGCGTATGGTCCGACGATTCCAGCAAGCTCTGCTGAGCGCTTGTAGGTAATACCTGACATCAATGATGTGATTGCACCAGCAAGAGCGCGTCCACCTTCGGAATCGTATGCAAGACCTGATGCCATAAGAAGTGCACCAAGGTTTGCGTATCCGATACCGAGCTGACGGTAAGCCTTTGTTGTGTCACCGATCGCCTCTGTTGGGAAATCAGCGAAGCAGATTGAGATATCCATCGCTGTGATGATCAGCTCTGCTGCCTTACCAAATGACTTCGCATCAAATGAACCATCAGCCTTGAGGAACTTCATCAAGTTCAGTGAAGCCAAGTTACATGATGAGTTATCAAGTGACATGTACTCAGAGCAAGGGTTTGACGCATTGATGCGACCTGTCTCTGGGTTTGTGTGCCAATCATTGATTGTGTCGTCATATTGAATTCCTGGATCAGCACATGCCCATGCAGCTTCAGCCATCTTTGTGAATAGCTTGCGTGCATCAACGGTTTCAATAACTTCGCCAGTTGCACGAGCTGTTAAACCAAACTGCTCTCCCTTTTCAACTGCGCGCATGAAATCATCTGATACGCGAACTGAGTTGTTTGCATTCTGGTACTGAACAGAGATGATGTCTTTTCCACCTAGATCCATGTCGAAGCCAGCATCGCGTAGTGCGCGAATCTTGTCCTCTTCCTTAACCTTGGTCTCAATAAACTCTTCAATATCTGGGTGTGAAACATCAAGAACAACCATCTTTGCAGCGCGACGGGTTGCGCCTCCTGATTTGATTGTTCCCGCTGATGCATCAGCACCACGCATAAATGAAACTGGGCCAGATGCTGTTCCGCCGGACTTGAGAAGCTCCTTTGATGAACGGATGCGTGACAAGTTAAGTCCTGCTCCTGATCCACCCTTGAAGATCATTCCCTCTTCGCGGTACCAGTTAAGAATGCTGTCCATAGTGTCATCAACTGACAGGATGAAACATGCTGAAACCTGCTGTGGCTCCTGTGTTCCAACGTTGAACCACACTGGTGAGTTAAATGAAAAGATCTGATGCAAGAGCATGTGTGTTAGCTCGTGCTCGAAAACTAAAGCGTCATTATCTGTTGCAAAGTAACCGTGCTCTTTTCCAGCCTTTGTGTAGGTAAGAACTACGCGATCAATTACCTGCTTCAAAGACCACTCGCGGTTTTCTGCACCAACTGCGCCACGGAAGTACTTTGTTGTAACGATTGTTGAAGCATTTACCGACCATGTATCTGGATACTCAACACCGCGTTGTTCGAAAACAGTCTCGCCCGTTCTCCAGTTCTGCTGCACCACATCGCGGCGCTCCCACTTCACTTCATCGTATGGGTGCACACCTTCATTTGTGTAGATGCGTTCGATCGTCAAGCCCTTACCCTTAAGAGTGTTGTGGGCCTTGATTTTCGCTGGTCGGTTGATGACCGTCTCTGACATATTTATTTCCCCGTCTTCTAGTTAGTTCTTAATTTTTGTGGTGCGGTATTACTTTTTTCTGTGTTCTTTGATTCGGAAGCAATTGGGGAATTGCTTGAAGGCAGAGCGCGGAGAAGAGCGATCTCACCTTCGAAATCTTCAAGGGAGGCAAAGTTACGGTACACAGATGCATAACGTAAGTAGGCCACCTCATCGAGTTCACGGAGTGGCGCAAGGATTGCCATGCCCACCTCCTGTGCCTCGATCTCTGCTTGACCTGTGCGGCGAAGGGACTCTTCTACGCGCTGAGCAAGCAAAACTAAATCATCCTCATTAACGGGACGTCCCTGGCAGGCTTTACGAACACCAACCAGCACCTTCTCGCGGCTGAAAGGCTCTGTCGCCCCGCTGCGCTTAATAATGTTGAGAAGTGAGAGCTCCTGGGTTGAGAATCGCTGGCCGCACTGGGGGCACTCGCGACGACGGCGGATTGCTGTGCCATCTTCAACGGGACGGGAGTCCACAACTCGTGAATCTTCATTGCGACAGAATGGGCAGTTCATCTCGGCGTGTCCTCCAATCAATACTCGATATTTACCACTTCGGGTGTAACGGGCTTTTTTAAGCGGAATAGAAAACTTACCCTAAAACCACTAGTAATGGAAGTTTTTACCGCTTTGACCCCTACATCTTGTGTTAACTATAAAGCATTTCTTGAGACTCTGCCTGTTGAGTAGATGAAAGCTACCTGAGCGGCGTGTCGCGGCTACGGCAAGGGCTTCTAACCAGCGAGCGGAACGCGAAGCTTCTGTCCAGCCTGGAGGTCATACCCCTTGAGGTTGTTCACCTCACGGATCTCATTGACCAGCCCCTGCACATCCCCCGATGCATACGCTGCAGCCACAGACCACAGGGTTTCCCCTGGTGCTACAACCACGACCTCGTAGGAAGGCGCTGTGCCTGCCTCGACCTCTCCGGCCCCGGACTGAGAAGCAAAGCCAGCTGCCATCACGACGGTCAGCGAAAGAACAACACATGTGCGAGCAAGTCGACCACGGCGCGTCAAGCGACCGGACGGATTGGCCTGCTGCTCATTCATTAAAAAGCCCTGATTTACAATGCTTTTTCCACTTCTTGTTGAACCAAATGAATTGATTGTTAATGTGCTCATGTCTTTGTCTCCTGCTGTCTTACCTTGGGGAAGGTGTTCGAACAACTGTTCGAATAAGACAATTAAACACCCCACCACTGACATATGCAACATTTTTTCGAACAGGTGTTTGAATTTTTCTCCAAGCTGTGTCACCCTATGCCTATGGCAAAAGTATCTGAACTTCCCGATGGCCCTGCAGGCGAGCATGGTTTAACCGCCCGTCAGCTCAAGATCCTTGGCGCAATCAAGGATGCCCTTGAAACCAATGGCTATCCCCCTTCAATGCGCGAGATCGGCGTCGTCGCCGGCCTGACATCCCCAGCCTCGGTCAAGTACCAGCTGGAAGCCCTGGAAAAGAAGGGCTTTATCCGCCGCGACCCAACCCGTGGTCGCGCTCTAGAAGTTTTGATGCCCGATGAGAAGACGGCAGAGAACTCAACACTAGTTGATGCCACCCGCTACATCCCTCTAGTCGGCCGCATCGCAGCCGGTGGGCCAATCACCGCAGAGCAATCAGTTGAAGAGACCTTCCCGCTGCCAGAGTCACTTGTAGGCAGCGGCGATCTCTTTATGTTGAAGGTCGTTGGTGAATCCATGATTAACGCAGCTATCTGCGATGGCGATTTTGTTGTTATTCGCGCTCAAAAAGACTGTAATAACGGTGAAATCGTTGCAGCGATGATTGATGGCGAAGCAACGGTTAAGACTTTCTCACGTAAAAATGGGCATATTTGGCTGCTTCCAGCCAATGATGATTTTGCACCTATCGATGGAGACAACTGCGAAATCCTTGGAAAGGTCACCGCGGTCCTTCGCTCAGTTCGCTAATGTGATGAATTACGCAACATTAATGTTGCGTAATTACAATCTCTCCTCTAGAGTCTTTCGTTATAGACGCCTAACCGAGAGAAGATGCCCTTGCTTAAGAAATCTGCCCTAGTAACAGTTGTTGTTGCCCTTTTCGCAACCATCCTGACAGGGTGTTCATCAAGTGATCAACAAGCAACCGATGTCACCGAGTTAACGGTCTACTCAGGTCGCTCTGAAGAGTTCATCGCCCCTTTCTTTGCGCAATGGGAAACTCAATCAGGTATCAAGCTGAATATCCGTTACGGTGATTCAGCAGAGCTTGCAGCCCAAATACTTGAAGAAGGCGGCAACTCCCCCGCAGATCTATTCCTTTCACAAGATGCTGGTTCTCTTGGCGCAGTAGCAGAGGCTGGTTTATTCACTCAGCTATCAGATCAGGTCGCAGCTGCAATTCCCGCAAACTTTGTGGCTGCAAATCGTAACTGGGTCGGCGTTACAGGTCGCGCTCGCGTCTTTGCATATGCACCAGATCGCGTGAAGACCCTGCCTGTGTCAGTTACAGATTTAACAAAGAGCGAATACAAAAACCAGATCGGTATCGCGCCAACTAACGCCTCATTCCAGGCTTTCTTAACTGCGCTCATTGAAAACAAGGGTGCCGATTTTGCAAAGAATTGGCTCAAGGCGTTGCAAGCAAATGGCGTAAAGATCTATGCAAAAAACAGCGGCATTGTTGAAGCTATCGACAAGGGCGAAATATCGATTGGTTTAGTTAACCATTATTACATCTGGGAAGTAAGTGAAGCTCTTGGTCGACAAATCAATGTAAAGAATGGTTTCTTTGCACCAGGAGATCTTGGCAACTTGATCAATGTGTCGGGTGCTGGAGTTCTTGCATCAAGTAAAAAGTATGCAGCCGCTGAAGATCTGATTAACTTCTTAACCTCTGCAGCAACCCAGGCAAAATTTGTCTCAGACACCCATGAGTACTCACTGATTCCTGGGGCCGCAGCACCTACTGGTGTTCCCGCTCTTGATCAGATTGGTGCGCCAACAGTTGATTTGGCAGCATTGAAAAACATTAAGGCAACGCAGGATCTACTTATTGAGGTTGGTCTGCTTTAACAATGCCAACTACCTTCCCCGATAGCACCCGAGTAGCGCTGTCGCACAACGCGCGTAAACAACGCGCTGTGCGTGGTGTTCTCAATGGTGCCGTTAGGGTCGTTGCAGCACTTGCCTTAATCCCCTTTGTTTACCTGCTTGTCCGTGCCAGCCAAAAGCCGGTCAATGAAATTGCACAGCTATTAATTCGTCCCAAAACCCTTGAAGTCCTTGCAACAACATCAGCGCTGGTTTTGTGTGTTGTTATAACAACTGTGGTGATGGGCGTATTAATGGCTAGCGGGCTTCACTTTGTGCGCTTGCCCTTCAGAGGGTTGCTCCTTATTCCAACGGTGCTTCCCTTGGCTATTCCTTCCTATGTATTTACATATACATGGGTTGCCCTGATTCCCGGGTTTTCCGGCTTCTTTGCCGCAGCTTTTATCCTGTCGATTACAACCCTGCCTTATGTCATCTTGGCCACGCTATCTGGACTTCGAACTGTAGATAGTTCGCAGATAGAGGTTGCTCGTTCTTTGGGATTAACACTTCCTCAAACATTTAGACGGGTGGTATTTCCTCAAGTAAAGGGGCATATCAGCGCAGGTGCACTTCTGGCAGCGCTCTACACAATCAGCGACTTTGGTGCGGTCTCTTTGCTCAATGTTGAGACCCTGACCGTAACGATTCAAAACATGTATCGCGCATCTTATGACCGAAGCGCTGCAGCGGTGATCTCCTTTGTTCTCATCGCCTTTTCAACCATCGTTGTTGTGGCAGATGAAAGGATCAAGCGACAAACACCTGATAGCAAAGTTGTAAAGGTGTACTCAACAAAGAGCACATTGATAGACGGCTTGTGGTTGCGAGTTGCTGTGATTGCAACAGTTGCCTTGTACGCGCTTAATGCGGTACTGATCCCCTTCTATGTTTTGATCTCCCGATTCTTGAGTAACCAGGTAGCGATTAACTGGGGCGATCTACTGTCCGCTTCGATCTCAACTATTTCCGTTGCCGCCCTTGGTGCATTAATTGCACTTGTTTTATCAGCACCGATCGGCATTGTTTTATCTGGCACCCCAAGCCCAATCGGTAAAGCCGCCCAACGAATCATCACAATCGGTCACGGACTACCGGGTGTAGTTGTTGGTTTAGCGATTGTTTCAATCGGTTCAAAGCTTGGCGCCTTGTATCAAACAACATTTTTGCTGGCCTTTGCATACGCCCTGCTATTTCTTGCAAAATCAGTAGCCAGCATGAACTCTTCACTATCCCGTGTTCCAACCAGTGTGAAAGATGTTGCATCGACTTTAGGAATGAACCAGTGGATGGTAATCAAAAAGGTTGTTGCACCTATTGCCGCCCCTGGCATTGGTCTGGGAACTATCTTGGTTTTCTTAACCGCAATGAAGGAGTTACCGGCAACGTTGATGCTTCGTCCAACCGGCTTTGACACATTGGCCACACAGATCTGGTCAGCTGCTTCAATCAATCGATTTAACGAGGCTGCGCCCTATGCATTAATCTTGGTTCTTATTGCAGCTTTACCAACATTTTTGATTAGCCGACCTGACAAGGCCGACCATGCATTTATCCACGAGAACATAGGAGGCGAAAAGTGAGTTCACTTGAGATTTCGCACCTGAAGGTTTCCTTGGGTAACCGGTTGATCTTGGATGACCTCTCATTCTCATTAGCTGAAGGTCAGATCGCTGCTCTGCTTGGTCCATCTGGTTGCGGCAAGACGACACTGCTGCGCAGTATCGCCGGATTAATCCAGCCATCTGATGGAACGATTCGTTTTGGCAAGCAGCTTGTTTCGCTTTCATCCCTGGTGATGCCATCACATAAGCGAAAGATTGGGTACGTTCCTCAAGAAGGTGCGCTTTTTCCTCACCTAAGCGTTGCAGACAACATCGCCTTTGGTTTAGATCGTTCAACATTTACCAAAGATCAGATTCGCCAGACAACCAAGGAGATGCTTAACCTGATTGGTTTGCAAGGTTTTGAAAACCGTATGCCAAGTCAATTATCTGGTGGACAGCAAACTCGTGTAGCGCTAGCCCGCGCCCTTGCAATTAAACCTGCAATGGTTTTACTAGATGAACCATTCTCTGCATTAGATGCAGCTCTTCGTGATGATCTACGTGCCGATGTATGTGATCTGCTACGAAAGAGCAACGCCACAGCAATCTTGGTGACACATGATCGGGAAGAAGCTTTAGTTTCAGCAGATGTTGTGGCACTTATGCGCGATGGTCAGATCATTCAACAAGGATCGCCTGAGGATGTGTACTCCACACCGATTTCACCGGCGATGGCGGTAAGTACCGGCGATGCATTAGTTCTTGATGCATCTCAGGCAGCAGATGGATCAACAATTTATCTCTTCAATTCAAACACCCCTGTAACACCCAACGGACAGATCGTTATTCGCCCAGAAGAGATCAAGCTAGATCGCAACCTAATTGGCGCACAATCCATTGGCCGTATTTCGAAAATCGATTACTACGGACACGACGCAATGGTCACCGTCGAGATCGCAGAGCAATCCATCAAGGTGCGCATCCCGGGCCCATTTGACTACGCGGTAGGTGAGGAAGTCGCGGTTTATCACGCCGGTCCAGTTCGTTTCTTCGCAAAGGTAGAAAAGTAAAGTGCCTAAAGATCCATCCCGCGAAGCGCATTTTCCCGCTATTGAAAAGCGATACGGCGAAAAGATGGCCTACTGGTTCAAGGTCATGGCAAAACTTGAAGGCAAGAAATACCCCGAACAAGTCGCTCACTTAAAAGAGAATTATGGCTTTTCACAAGCCCATGCAAACGCCCTTGTTATGTATAGCCGCGGCTCAGAATCATCCAAGCGCTTTAACACACCAACAGATTTTTACAAATCAGTTACCCCTGAGCAAGCAAAAACAATCAAGGCAATCTTCAAAGCCATCACTACCAAGTTTCCGCAGGTCGAAATTGTGATCGCCTGGAACGTACCTATGGTCAAAGTGGGCAAGGATTACATCTTCGGTGTTTCAGCTTCATCTAAACACATAGCTATCGCACCATGGGATCAAGATGTACAAAAAGCGTTTGCGCCCAAGTTCAAGGAAGGCAAGGCGCTAAAGAAGATCATCCAGCTGCCCAACGACTGGGAAGTTGATGCAAAACTGATTCAAGCGGTAATCAAGGCCAGTCTTGCCAACCTTAAGTAATGCACTGAACTAAGCAAGCTGCTTAAGGCTTGATGTAGATATTTCCATCGCGTTCTGTGACCTCGTAACGAGTCAATGGAGCTCGTGCGGGTCCACCTTTTACAGTGCCATCAATTGGATTGAAATAACTCATGTGGCAGTTGCAGATAATCTCAGCTTTTTCGGCAACAACTTTGCATCCGGCATGTGTGCACACCGAACTGAGAGCATTTACTTTTCCTTGAAAGCGGCTAAATGCAAATGATGGATATTGGTTTTTTGCTGTGTTGACTTCAACAATCTTTACCTGTCCCTCTTTCAGTTCAGAGCTAGCCAAAGCAACAACGCCATCTGCAGTAACAATTGGCCCGGAAGTGAGAGTGGATGTGGGCGAAGGAGTTGGTGTTGCTAAATGCGTTGGTGTTGCAGATGCGCTTGGTTTAGCCGATGCACTTGCTGTTGCAACTGCAACCTTTGCGCCTTGCTTCCAGATCAACTTTCCTTTGGATTTAACAACTGTGTAGACATAGCCACGCCAAACAATCTTTTGACCAACCCTTGTCGCTTTCATTGTTGGACCAGCTGCAGCGGCGATCGCTGGAAAGAGAATAAAAAGTGCGGATAGTCCGAAGCCGCCAACGAGCTCGCGGCGGCGCACTACCTTGTTGATCCATCTATTCATGAGTAAAAAGTAGTGCTGACAAGGCCGCTAAGCCTTTCAAAAACAAGCATTTAACCCAACGCTCATCAAACATTCACACAGGGCACGCATTGGTGAAACCTAGGCCCCGCATTATTTGCCTATGGAATCGACCAACCTGATTAGTCTGCTGATCACTAACCAATTCGCTGTTGACCATCACACTCAATTCGAAAATGAAGAGCGCCAACGTTTCGCCCGCTCACGCCGAACCATGGAAACCCATGACCTAGAGCTTCAAGCACAAATCACAGAGCGCACTATCGCCATCTAAGAGTTTTTCTCTACCCCCTTAGGGAAATCCTCCATTTGAGGGAATGGAAAATGGCCCCCGTTGCCCTATCGCAACGGGGGTTTTCTCTAGCCGTTTGTTAACCCTCGGATGTACCCTTGGCTATGACTAAAAAGAAGAGCCGGAATACACTCGAGTCGAAAAATCAATCCTGCCACTTAAGTATGTAGATCTCATTGAAGATGCCTTTCACGGAATTCTGGCACTCTCGCTTCTGGGTATTGCAATCGGTGCCTTCTATTACAGCATCGAGCGCATCGTCACCACAGCGCCCTTTTTCCCTAATGGAATGATTCAGGGCATTAATGACATTTTGTTTATCGTTATTATCCTTGAAATCCTGCGCACAGTTATTTCGCGCTTTACCGATGGTGTTTATCAACTCGATATGTTTCTTATCATCGGAGTTATCGCAGCAGTTCGACACATTTTGACTGTCGGTGCTTCACTTACTCTTCAAACCGGCAAGAGCGATACAGCTTTTGAAAGAGCGGTTATCGAACTTGGGCTCAACGCTTTGATCGTAATTGCCTTGGTCTTTGCTATCTTTATGTCAAAGTCGGCACACCGAAAAAGGTAAGAGGCTAGGACTCGAAGTCCCCGCCTCTTCCCGTCATCTTCTTTTTATTCTTATTTGGACGTTCATAGGCGATCAGTAATGCTGCAATGAACATTGCAAAGACGCCAATTAAGATGAACTTGTCCATGAAATTAACCCAGAACTGCCATAACTACCAAGGCAAAGACACCGATACCTAGTCCGACGATTGCAATCGCAGATAGTGATAGCAGGTGACGTGATTCTGCAATCTTCTTTGATAGCTCTGACGGCTTGTCTAGACGCTTCAGATCGGTCAACAAAACTTCTGCTTCGCGGATAGTTGCGTACTGCGTGATGATTGCAAGGATTCCAGTTGCTGCTGCAACTCCGATAGCTAAGTACTTTGCGCCATCGCTTGCTGTTTCAAACTTTCCAAATGCTGCCAAAACAAAGATGGCAATCAGCATGAAATTTGGTGCCTGTTGAGCCTTAACTATTTGTGAACGCTTTGTGTTCCAGAGCTCTAATAAACCCTTTTCATCCATGGTTTCTCTCCTAACCCAGGAGTCCAAATGTGAACTCGTGGATAAGGGTAAGGCTCGAAGGTTAAATCTGCATGGCCAATTGAAAACGGCTCGCCTACGATTGGGTTATGTCCCGCACCGCAAAGGTTAAAAATGGCTTTGAGCCAAAGATCTGCGTGCGCTGTGGTTTGCCCTTTGAATGGCGCAAAAAGTGGGCTAAGAACTGGACTGAAGTGAAGTACTGCTCCGATCGCTGCCGTGAGAACAAATGAAGCGGATCATCTATATCCCCTTTGATCACCTGCACCGCAAATTTGGTGCGCTGAAAGATGCAGATCCAAAAACTGATGTAATCGCTTTTGTTGAAAGTGCACGAATGACAACGGGTCGTAATTGGCACCCAGAGCGCTTGTTCTTCCTAATCTCTAGCGCTCGTCACTTTGCTAAATCCCTTGAAGATGAGGGCTTCACCGTTGAGTATGTAAAGGCTGCAACAACGGTTGAAGGTTTGAAAACTATCCAAAAGAAACACAAAGCTCTACCTATAACTTGCGCTGAACCATCAGCCTTTAGACAGCACGACCAGCTCAAAGAGTTCGGTGTCGCCTTTGTTTCCAATGATTTCTTCTTAACTCCCCGCGAGTTATTTACCCAGTGGGCATCAGATCAAAAAAGTTACCTGATGGAAAATTTCTATCGAAAGCAGCGCGCACGCCTAAATATCTTGATGGAGGGCAAAGACCCTGTTGGCGGATCCTGGAACTTTGATAAGGAGAACCGTTTACCTCCCCCAAAGAAATATGAAGGCCCGGCATATCTTGAACATAAACGGGATGAGATCGACAAAGAAGTGGCCGCAGAGCTAGGCCACACAATGACTACCACTTGGGCTACCACCCGTACAGGTGCCTTAGCCCAAATGAAAAACTTCTTCGATAACCACTTTGCCGAGTTCGGCCCGTTAGAAGATGCGATGACAACTGATAACTGGGCGCTGCACCACAGCCTGCTATCCCCTTACATCAACAACAATTTGATTCACCCATCTGAAGTAATCCATGCGGCGGTGAAGGCCTTTAACAGCGGCACTGTTCCGATTGAATCCGCCGAAGGATTTATCCGCCAAATCATTGGCTGGCGCGAGTATGCCAACGGTATGTACTGGTTCTTAGGTTCTGATTACCGCCAGAACAATCAACTCAATGCCACGAGAAAACTACTGCCGCTCTTTTCAGATCCAACAAAGACGCAGATGAACTGCATCAAAGAAACTGTTACCGATATTCAAAGCCGCGCCTGGGTTCACCATATCCCCCGCCTGATGCTGCTTTCCAACCTTGCCCTTATAACCGGTACAAACCCACAAGCCTTTCTTGATTGGATGCGCGAAGTCTTTATCGATGCATCTGAATGGGTAATGGTTCCAAACGTCATTGGCATGGGAGTTCACGCAGATGGTGGGCAGATGATGACCAAGCCATATGCCGCAGGTGGTGCTTACATTTCACGAATGTCTAACTACTGCAAACCTTGTGTCTACAACCCAAAGCTTCGTACCGGTGAAACCGCTTGTCCTTTCACAACCCTGTACTGGGATTTCCTAGATCGTCACAAAGAAGCCTTTGCTAAAAATCACCGCATGAGCCAACAGGTATTTGGCCTTAACCGTTTATCTGACCTACCCGAACTACGTGAAAGAGCACAAGAGGTTTTGAAGGGTCTTGAAAAAGGTTTGATTTAATCGTGGTGGAAGTCCTCGCCACGACCTTTTTTGAATCTATTTTTCTTAAACCGCTGTGATTCTCTTACCCAACGAATATGTTGGATAATCTGCCTAATCTTTTCAATCACACCAATGACCCTCTCATTTCAAATGCGTTTGCAACTCGATCAACAGCGACTATGAAAGCTGCAGTACGCAGATCTACCGAGTACTTCTTGGAGACTTTGTGAACATTGCCAAAGGCCTTTTCCATTCGTGTATCCAGTTCGCGACGGAATTTATCGATGGGCCAACTAAATTGCTGGATGTTTTGCGTCCATTCAAAGTAAGAGCCCATAACACCGCCAGAGTTTGCCAAAATATCTGGAACGATCGTTACCCCATTCATACGCAACTCTTTATCGGCGCTAGCGGTTAGAGGTTGATTAGCTCCTTCAATAATGAAGTCAGCATTTATCCTTGAAGCGTTGCTTTCATTTATAACGCCACCAAGTGCTGCCGGTATCAAAACATCGCACTTGATCTCAAGGACTTCTGCAGCGCCAATACTTTCTCCTACCTCTAGTCCTGCAAGTGTTTTACGCATAAAAATAGACTCAATATCAATCCCTTTAGGATTAAAAATACCCCCGGTTACATCTGAGATTGCAACAACCTTCATTCCCAGTTCTTGGCAAACAAGTGCGGCGTAGCGACCTACATTTCCAAATCCTTGTATTGCAACTGTTGCACCCTTAACTTCGGCCCCACTTTTCTCCAAAGTCGCTGCTGCAATTTGTGCAACACCTCGGCCTGTTGCCTCCTCGCGTCCAGCTGCACCAAATAACTCGACAGGCTTTCCTGTAACACATGCTGGCTGAAAACCCTCTAGGCGATGAAATTCATCCATCAACCAAGCCATGGTGTGTGCATCCGTGCCCATGTCAGGTGCTGGAATATCACGTTGATGTCCCAAAACGTGGACCAAAGAGCGGGTCCAGCGGCGCATGACCTCTTCCTTTTCAATTACTGACAAGGTTGATGGATCAACTGCGACGCCACCTTTTGCACCACCAAATGGAACATCAATCAATGCCGTCTTCCACGTCATCAACGATGCCAGCGCGCGGACCTCGTCTAGATCGACGGATTGG
>Ga0247837_1006626_pt1 | contig 16115 bp, 13 predicted proteins | sample LaCtaG_2_FD_187115 | JGI IMG/M metagenome (GOLD analysis project Ga0247837, IMG submission 187115) | Freshwater microbial communities from meromictic Lake La Cruz, Castile-La Mancha, Spain - LaCruzMarch2015_14.5m | ecosystem: Environmental > Aquatic > Freshwater > Lake | place: Spain: Castile-La...
GTCGCCCTCGCCTTCGCCCTCGCCTTCGCCCTCGCCCTCGCCTTCGCCTTCGCCTTCGCCTTCGCCTTCGCCCTCGCCCTCGCCTTCGGCGGGAACAGGGGTGCACTCGGCCCGGCAGTCGGGGTCGTCGCAGTCGACGTCACCATCGCCGTCGTCGTCGAGGTCGTTGCCGCACAATTCCGGGGGGCTGTCGCAGACAGCGGCGCCAGTGGCGACGGCAGCGAGGGTCACAACAAGAAGCGAGATGGAGACAGTCCGCATGGCGGGCACTGTATCAAGGGCCTCGGCCTGATCGACCAGAAGAAGCGTCAGCTTGACGGCGCGCTTCCCAGGCAACGCCCCATCAAAATGACGCTGCGTATTCAAGCACTTATCAAGGCGTCAAGTACGCGCATCACTTCAACAGGCCATGCCTCGCAGGTCTCACCCGGACGCGAGATGAAGGCCCCGGCGTGCCAGCAGGTCGTCGTCGGCGAACCAGCGTCTGGTGGTGGTCTCGTCGAGGTCGAGGGCCTTGTTCAGGGCGGCCTGGGCGGCGACGACGTCGTCGCGGCAGGCCAGGGCCAGGGCCAGCTGGCGCCAGCCGTCGGCGTCACCGTCCGCACACGCTCCCCGCAAGATCGTCATGACGGCGTCGCTCGCCGAGCGCCTGCCAGCCAGGGCCAGATAGGCCGCCAGATGGCCAAGCACAGCAACGTCGGCGACGTCGACGACGTCGGCGGTACCCGTGCTGCGAGCCCCCTCCAGGGTGGCGATGGCGTCGTCGAGGCGACCGGCCTGGCGCTGAGCGCTGGCGAGGACGACCACCCGCTCCGGGGTGCTGCCGTGGGCGCAGCTGGCGACGGCGGCAGCGACAGCGTCGTCGGCGCGGCCCAGGCGACGCAGAATCTGGGCCCGGATCATGAGGACCATCCCCTGGTCGATGCTCGCGCCCGGGGGAATGCCGTCGACGAAGGCGAGGGCTTCGGCGGCGTCGCCCTCCTGCCCGCGCGTGGTGAGCAGGGCCGACGCCACCACCGCGGCGTGGGCCTGGACGGTGGTCACGGGGGCCCGGGCCAGGGGCCGCAACACCTGCAAGGCGTCGTCGACGCGGCCCGCCGCCACCAGGGATTGGGACGACATGAACGCCCGGGCGTCCGCCCGGTTCTGGGCTTCGTCGACGACGACGAAGCCGCCGCCCGGCTTGCGCTGGGGCCCGGCTTTTTGGTCCTTGGGGTCGGCGGCGGCGTTCACCCGGGGAGCATCCGGGGCGTCGGCGGCGCCGTCAACCGTCCTGGCCGGGTCCTGGCCGGCAGGCACGCCTTGCCCGACCGAGATGGCCCCGCTACCCGAGGCCCATGCCCGTTTTTGAGCCCCTCGACGCCGACGCTTCCTTTGCCGCCGAAGAGGAGCGCATCCTCGCCCTCTGGCAGCGCGGTGACATCTTCGCCCGCTCGGTCTCGGAACGGTCCGCCGACAACGCCTACATCTTCTACGACGGCCCACCGTTTGCGACGGGCCTGCCCCACTACGGGCACCTCGTGGCGAGCACCCTCAAAGACATCGTCCCCCGCTACTGGACCATGCGCGGCCACCGGGTGGAGCGCCGCTTTGGCTGGGACACCCACGGCCTGCCCATCGAGATGGACGTCGAGAAGAAGCTCGGCCTCAAGGGCCCCGGCGACATCCGCGCCTACGGCATCGACAAATTCAACGAGGAGTGCCGCTCGGGCGTGCTCCGCTACGTCGACGAGTGGAAGAAGACCATCACCCGCGTCGGTCGCTGGGTCGACTTCGACAACGACTACAAGACCATGGACCTCTCCTTCATGGAGAGCGTGTGGTGGTGCTTCAAGCAGCTCTTCGAGCAGGGCCTCGTCTACGAGGGCCTGCGGGTGATGCCGTACTCGTGGCGCCTGTCGACGCCGCTGTCGAACTTCGAAGCCGGCCTCGACTACCGCGACGTCGACGATCCGGCCCTGACGGTGCGCGTGCCCCTCAAGGCGTATCCGGGTGAGCACCTGCTCATCTGGACCACGACCCCCTGGACGTTGCCGTCGAACCTCGCCGTCGCCGTCGGCAAGGACATCACCTACGTGCGCGCGAAGGCCGAGCACGACGACGGCAACACCTACATCGTCGCGAAGGACCTCGCCGCTGCCGTCCTTGGCAAGGGCCACGTCGTCGTCGAGGAATGCCTCGGTGAGACCCTCGTGGGCCTTGAGTACCAGCCCCTGTTTCCGTTCTTCAAGGATGAAGCCGACTTCGGCGCCTTCCAGGTGATCGCGTCCAGCCACGTCACGACGACGGACGGCACGGGCCTCGTGCACATGGCCCCCGCCTTTGGCGAAGACGACTTCAACGCCTGCAAGGCCGCGGGCATCCGCGTCGTCGACCCCGTCGATGACGAAGGCAACTTCAAGAGCAGCGTGCCGCCCTATGCCGGCCGCAACATCAAGGACGCCGACAAGGACATCATCAAGGACTTGAAGGCCCAGGGCAGCGTCTTCAAGCACGCCACCCTCAAGCACGCCTACCCGTTCTGTTGGCGCAGCGGCACGCCCCTCATCTACAAGACGACGCCGTCCTGGTACGTCAACGTCGAGAGCCTGCGCGAGCGCATGGTGGCGGCCAACGCCGAAGTCCACTGGGTGCCCGATTTCGTCGGCGAGGCCCGCTTCAACAACTGGCTCAAAGAGGCCCGGGATTGGTCGATCTCCCGCTCCCGCTTCTGGGGCACCCCCATCCCCATCTGGCGCAGCGACGACGGCACCATCCACTGCATCGGGTCCGCCGAAGAGCTCGCGACCCTGACGGGCACCGAGGTCACCGACCTCCATCCCCACAAGATCGATCACCTGTCGTTCACCAAGGACGGCAAGACCTTCAAGCGGGTCCAGGAGGTCTTTGACTGCTGGTTCGAGTCGGGGGCGATGCCCTACGCCCAGGTGCACTATCCCTTTGAAAACAAAGAGAAATTTGAGAGCGCCTTCCCCGCCCAGTTCATCGCCGAAGGCCTCGATCAGACCCGCGGCTGGTTCTACACGCTCGTCGTTTTGGGCACGGCCTTGTTCGGCAAGAGCCCGTTCAAGAACGTCATCGTCAACGGCCTGGTGCTCGCCGAAGACGGCACCAAAATGTCCAAGAGCAAGCAGAACTACCCAGACCCCATGCTGGTGCTCAACCAGTACGGGGCCGACGCGTTGCGGGCCTATCTGATCAACTCCCCCGTCGTGCGCGGCGAGCCCCTGCGCTTCTCCGAGGGCGGCGTCCGCGAGGTGGTGCGCACGGTGCTCCTGCCCCTGCAAAACGCCATGGCCTTCTTCGTCACCTACGCCACCGTCGACGGCTGGGATCCAAAGCAGCACCTCGCGTCGGCGCCCGCCCTGGCCGATCGCCCAGAGCTTGATCGCTGGCTCATCTCGACCCTGCAGAGCCTTGTTGGCGAGGTGAACAAGCAGATGGAGGGCTACTGGCTCTACAAGGTCGTGCCCCCGATGTTGTCGTTCATCGACGACCTCACCAACTGGTACATCCGCCGCAGCCGGGCCCGCTTCTGGGCCAAGGGCCTGTCCGCCGACAAGCTCAGCGCCTACGCCACCATGTACGACGTCCTCGTCACCTTCTCGAAGGTGCTGGCCCCGGTGATGCCGTTTGTCGCCGAGAGCATGTACCAGCGCCTGGTGAAGGAACCCGGCGTGGCCGGCGCCCGGGACTCCGTGCACCTCTGCGACTACCCCGTCGTCGACAGCACCGCCATCCACCGGGACATCGAGAGCGCCATGGCCGCCGTCCGCACCGCCGTCGGCGTCGGTCGGGCCCTGCGCGACAAGTACAAGCTCAAGAACCGTCAGCCCCTGGCCCTCTGCACCATCGTCAGCCACGACACGGCCACCCGTGAACGCCTGCTGCAGCACGCCGACCTGTTGAAGGAAGAGCTGAACGTCAAGAGCGTCGTCGTCGTCAACGACGACCAGGGCTTGGCGACCTTGAGCTTCAAAGCCAACTTCAGGACCCTCGGCACCAAGAAGCTGGGACCCAAGATGAAGCAGGTGGCCAGTGTCATCGAGGGCTTCAGCCGCGCCCAGTGGGACATCCTCGAAGCCGGCGGCAGCGTCGACGTCGAAGGGCAGGCCATCGTCAAGGAAGACGTCATCGTCAACCGCGCCGCCAACGGCGACGTCGTCCTCGGCACCGAAGGCGATATCACCGTTGCCCTCGACACCACCTTGAACGAGGCCCTGCAACAAGAGGCCCTCGCCAACGAACTCGGCACCATCGGCGTCGAGGTCCGCAAGGAGCGGGGCTTCGGCGTCGACGAGAAGTTCGCCACCCTCACCCTGTGGTGTGCCGACGCCGCCGTCGGCAACGCCGCCGTCGCCTTCGCCGCCGCCCTGTGCGAGCGCCTGCAGGTGGCCGCCATCGAGATTGCCGACGCGGCCCTCAGCGGCGACGACGTCAGCCACCGCGACGCCGACGGCGCGGCGTTGACGTTGCGGTTTGACCGCTAGAGCTAAAGGGCGCGGAGCAGGCGCTCGCTGGTCTCCCACAAGGTGGCGACGGCAGCGTCGTCACGGGCGGCCGCCGACGGCGTCGCCGGCTGGCAGTCGGACCAGTAGGTGCCGTTGACGTTCGACGTCGACGGATGGACCGCCAGCAGGGTTTCGGTGGCCGCGCCCTGGGGGATGGACTTCATGGCGGCGGCGCCGAGGCGCTCAAAAATGCCCTCGCCCTTGTCGGCCATGTGGCGGGTGAGGTTGGTCTTGATGACCCCGGGATGGAGGCTGTTGGCCACCCGCCCCGACGTCCCGAAGCGCGCGGCGAGGCCCCGGGCAAACAGGATGTTGGCCAGCTTCGACACGCCGTAGGCCCGGAAGGGCGAGTAGCCCTTGCTGCCGTCGAGGTTTTCGAAGTCGATGCCGTCTTTGGGGGCGTTTTCGTGGGCCATGCTGCTGACCATGACGACCCGCGCCGTCGACGTGAGGGACTCCAGCAGCCCGGTGACGAGCAGGAAGTGCCCCAGGTGGTTGGTCAGGAATTGCAGCTCCAGGCCATGCTTCTGGGTCAGGGTCGGCAGGGCCATGATGCCCGCGTTGCAGACCACGGCGTCGAGGCCGCGCCCGGTCCCCACGATGGCCTTGATGGCCTCACGAACCGACCCCGGCTCCGAGAGTTCGCAGCCAACGCCCGTGGTGCCTCCGGGCCCGCCGATGCCCTCCAGGGCCATGGAGGCACCAGCCGCGGTGCGGCCGGTCCCGATCACGTGGGCGCCGGCGCCAACGAGGACCCTCGCTGTCTCCAGACCGATGCCCGACGTGGCCCCCGTGATGAGGATGGTGCGACCCGTGAGGTCGAGGCCGGCGGCGACGTCGGCGGCGGTGGTGGCGAATCCGAACGGGCTGCTGGGGGTGCTGGTGCTCATGGCGGCTGACTACCGAGCCCGCGGGCCCCGCGCCATGTAGACCCTGGTCCCACCTCGCCGCACACGCCCCCACGCGCCGTCCCCCACGTCTTCGGGAATCGGCCGACGCAGCGAGTCGTTCGGGCTGACTTCGGCGGCGTCGACGTGCTACAGCTGCCGGGCATCTTCGCCTTCTGTCGGCGGGGCAACGTCGAAAGGTTCAGGTCGTGTCCAAAGCGTGCGTTGTCTGCCAGTCGGAGCTGAAGGACGACGCTCGCTTCTGCCCTGAGTGCGGTGCCGAGCAGCCCAAGGTCGAGCTCACCCCCGGTGAAGACCCCCTCCTCGGCGCCATCGTCGCCAAGAAGTTCAAGGTCGAAAAAGTCCTCGGCGTCGGCGGCATGGGCAAGGTCTACAAGGCCCGCCAGCTCGCCCTCGACAAAGCCGTCGTCGTCAAGGTGCTGCATGATCAGTTCCGCGATGATCCCCAGCTCGTGCAGCGCTTTCAGCGCGAGGCCCGCGCCGCCAGCCGGCTGAACCACCCGAACTCCATCCAGATCATCGACTTCGGTCAGGACGAGAGCGGCGTCGTCTTCATGGCCATGGAGTACCTGCAGGGGCAGGACCTCTTCGCGATGCTCAAGAAGGACGGGCCCCTGGCCCCCGAACGCGTCGCCAAGGTCATGATCCAGGTGTGCTCGGCCCTCGCCGAAGCCCACGAGATGAACGTCATCCATCGGGACCTCAAGCCCGAAAACATCATGATCGAAGATCGGCGTGGCCAGCGCGACTTCGTCAAGGTCCTCGACTTCGGCATCGCCAAGATTCAAGACCCCGCCGAGACCGGCGGTCAGGCCCTGACCCAGGCGGGCATGGTCTGCGGTACCCCCGAGTACATGTCCCCCGAGCAGGCCCGCGGCCTGAACCTCGACGCCCGCAGCGACATCTACTCCCTCGGCATCATCATGTACCAGCTCTCCACCGGGGAGCTGCCCTTCACCGCCGACACGCCCATCGGCATCGTCACCAAGCACATCCTCGAGCAGCCCGTGGCACCGCGCACCAAGCGGCCGTCCATCCCCGAGGCCCTTGAGCGCATCATCCTCAAGGCGATGGAGAAGGACGTCGCCAACCGCTACGGGACCGTTGTCGAGCTCGGTGAAGACCTCGAAGTCCTGGCGCGTTCCATGCCGAACGAAGCCACGTCGGAGTTCAGCAAGGCTCCCCGCACGGGCGCCGACCAGAGCCAGGCCAGCAAGGGGACGGGCACCGGCATCGGCAGCCCCACCTCGACCACGCCGACGGGTCCGGGCGGCACCGTCACCAACCTGCAGCCCAACGGCGCCAACGGTGACGTCGTCGTTGGCGGCGGCCAGGGCATGAAGATCGCGGCGGCGGCCGTGGTGGTGTTGCTCCTCGGCGGCGCCGGCACCGTCTTCGCCCTCAAGGACAAGATTTTTGGCGGTGGCACCCCGGTGGTGGTCGCCGCCGTCGACGCCGGCGTGGCCGCCCCGCCGCCGGTCCCGGCCCCTGCCCCACCGCCTGCGCAGCCCCCGGTTCCGACGCCGGCCCCAGAGCCTGCTCCAGCCCCCGCGCCTGCTCCAGCCCCGGCGCCTGCTCCAGCCCCGGCGCCTGCCCCGGCACCCGCGCCTGCTCCGGCACCCGCGCCTGCCCCGGCGCCGGCACCCGCCCCAACCGCGACCCCGGGCAACACCGCTGCCGGCAAGGCTGCCCTGGCCAAGCTCGTGCCGACCATCAACGGCGAATACATGAAGGGCGGCTGTTCCGACGGGACCGTGTCGGCCCTCATCGAGATCGCCAAGAAGCACCCGGCCCTGCCCGACCCCATGAGCTACATCGCCCGCTGCCAGGCCAAGGCCGGCAACAAGGTCGGCGCCTGCTCCGCCGTCAAAGAGTACATTCGACGCGGTGCGTCACCAGCCCAGGCTGCCGCCATCCAGAAGTCCGCCTGCCCCGGCGGCTGACGCCCGTTCAGCGCAACATCTGGTGAACGGCGGGGGCTTGTCCCCCGCTTTTCGTTTGGGCTTCTTGAACCTGGGCTGAATCACACCACCGACCCCGCTTGAGGGTCGCTGCCGTCGGTGACACGCCCTCCGCAGGAGCGTGACAATCATGGCCATCACCTGGATCGACGCCGCTGACTTCAGCTTCCACAACCAGCGCGTGTTCGTGCGCGTGGACTTCAATGTCCCCCTCGAAGAAAAAGACGGCCAGACCGTCGTCGCCGACGACGAACGCATCCGGGCTGCCCTGCCAACCCTCAAGCTCCTCCTCGACAAGGGTGCTCGCCTCATCCTGGCCTCCCACCTGGGCCGCCCCAAGGGCCGCGATCCCAAGCAGTCCCTGATGCCCGTGGCCGCCTGCCTGCAGGCCCACCTCAACCGCGACGTCATCTTCGCCGACGACTGCGTCGGTGACGGCGTCAAGAAGCTGGCCCACGACCTCAAGCCCGGCCAGGTGCTGCTCCTTGAGAACCTCCGTTTCCACACCGGCGAAGAGAAGAACGACGACGGCTTTGCGCGCCAGCTGGCCGAGCTCGCCGACGTCTACGTCAACGACGCCTTCGGCGCCGCCCACCGGGCCCACGCGTCGACAGCGGGCATGGCCGCCTTCGTCGCCAAGAAGGCCGGCGGCTTGTTGCTCAAGAAGGAGACCGAGACCCTGTACGGCCTGCTGAAGAGTCCCCGCAAACCCTTCGTGGCCATCATTGGTGGCGCCAAGGTGTCGGACAAAATCGGCGTCCTGCAGAAGCTGCTCGGCAAGGTCGACACCGTCCTCATCGGGGGCGCCATGGCCTACACCTTCCTGGCCGCCAAAGGCGTCAAGGTTGGCCTGTCCCGCACCGAGCCCGACAAGATCACCATCGCCAAGTCGATCATGGAGGCTGCCGCCCAGCGCGGGGTCCGCCTGCTGCTGCCCGTCGACCACGTCACGGCGGCCGAGTTCAAGGAGGGCGCCACGCCGACGGCCACCGAGACCATCGCCGACGATCAGATGGGGCTCGACATCGGCCCCGCCACCCGCACCGCCTACACCGCCGCCATCAAGGAAGCCGGCACGGTCTTGTGGAACGGGCCCATGGGCGTGTTTGAATGGCCGAACTTCGCCAAGGGCACCAAAGCCGTCGCCGAAGCCGTCGCCACCTGCGGGGCCTTCACCGTCGTCGGCGGGGGCGACTCCGTGGCGGCCATCAACGACCTCGGCCTGGGCAACCAGATCAGCCACGTGTCGACGGGGGGCGGCGCCAGCCTGGAGCTCCTCGAGGGCCAGAAGCTGCCCGGCCTCGTGGCCCTCGGCTACGAGTTCTGAGCCGACCAGGACCCTGACGGCCCGAAACACCAACGTCGTCGAGCACCCGGGTGCGCGACGACGTTGTCGTTTGGGGGCCGTTGTCAGGGGCGGCGTTGGGTCGTTTGGGCCGCCGGGGGCTCAGCTCACCACTTGCCGCCGCCACCGCTGTTGCCGGTGCCCGTGCCACCGCCGCGGTCGACGAGGGTGGACCCCGAGGTCTGGGAGTTGGCGGCCGCGAGGCCCGACGAGACCTGGGCCCGGAATTCCGGCGACACCGTCGAGAGATCCCGCTTGGGGTCGTCGGTGCGGACGCCCACGAAGCTTGGTTCGTCGTCGCCAAAGAAGCGCTGGGCCTTCTTCTTGCGGCGCTGTTCCTCCTCGTCGGCGTTGAAGGCGTCGACGTCGGAGAAGCCCATGGACTTCTTGACGCTGCCCATCTGGGCCTTGGCCTTTTTGGCAGCACCGGTGGCGGCCCGACCGACCGACTGGCCGACGTTCCGCATGGTGTCGCGAAACCCGGTCAGGCCTCGTTGGAGAAAGCTTTGTTCCGCCATCGGATCGCTCCTTCGGTCGCAGTCGACGTACGCATCCGGAGCATAGCGTGCTGGTGGCGCCGGTGCTGCCCCGAGTGCCATTGGCCCGACTTCAAGCACCTCGCGTCCCGAAAGGGACCACAGACGGCGTCCTGTGCGTTGCGCCCGCCGGATTGCTGGTCTAGCCGGAGCGTTCGAGGCCGTGCGCGGCCGGGAGCTACCTGATCATGCAAGTCGTGTTTCTCATCTGGGCTGTCGTCGCCACCGTGGCTGCGGTCCTCTTCATGCAGAAGGCCAACGCCAAGGCCCCTCCCGAGGCCCTGTCCTCCGGCTCAACCAAAGGTGCCCTGGCTGGCAAGACCGCCAGCAGCAGCGCCAGTGACGACGCCATCAAGGCCGTCGAGAAGAAGCTGGCCGAGGCCCGCACGGAGCTGACCTCCCACAAGGAGAAGCTCGCCCAAAAGGCGAAGGAGCTCGAAGAGCTCAAGGAGCAGGCCCGCGTCAAGGCCCGCCGCGAAGGCAAGAAGGAAGCCGCTGCCGACGACAAGAAGGCCAGCACCGATCCCCGCGACGTCGAGATCCAGTCCCTGCGCAAAGGCATGGCCGCCCTCGAGAGCCAGCTCAACAGCGTCAAGCGTGACTCCGCTGCCAAGGAGGCCCAGGAGGCCAGCCTGACCAGCAAGGTCGCCGCCGACGTCGAGGGCGCCCAGAAGGCCGCCGCCGGCGAGCGTGAGCGCCGCCAGACCCTCGAGGAGCAGAACGCCGACCTCCGTCGCACCATCGACGAGCTCCGCTCGACCATCAAGAAGGCCGAAGCCCGCCCCGACATCCCCGGGACCAGCATCGACCTCAAGGCCCTGCCCACCCCCGTGGTCCAGGAACTCGCCCGCTTCTTCCGCAAGGGCGAAGAGTTCGAGCGCCTCCACACGGTGGCCCAGTCCCAGCTGCAGCTCGAGAAGGACCGCACCCTCGAGATCCAGCGCCGCTACTTCGCCGTGTGCCGCGAGCTCGCCGTCCATGCCGGCACGCCGACCACCGCCAAGCAGGCCGACGTCGTCGCCACTGCTGAAGCCGTCGTCGATGGCGACCTGAAGATCGAGGCCAAGCCCGCCGAGGGCCAGGCCACCGGCGAGAAGAAGAAGCGCCGTCGTCGTCGTCGCCGCAAGATCGCGGGCGAGTCCTCCGAAGTCGTTGAAGGCGAAGGCGCTGACGACGGCGACGAAGGCGACGAGGGCGATGACGCCGGCGACGACGGCGACGCTGGCGAAGGCCACGGCACCGACGCTCCTGCGGCCAAGGCCGGTCCTGACGGCGACTCCGGAGCCTCGGCGCCCGCGTGAGTCTCGCCCAGGGGTGCCTCATCGTGGCCCTGGTTTTGGTGGCGGTAACGCACACCATGAGCCGCATCGGCGGCGCATTGGCCACAATCGGCTGGTGCGTCGCCGCTCTCATTTTCGGCGTCGTCACGTTTCAAGAGACCGGCACGGGCCTCGTCTTCATGGGCATCCAGACCCCGGGCTGGCTCTACGTGCTCGCGATGCTGTCGGTGGCCGCCTACAACCTCGCCATCGTGGCCCGCGGCCTGCGCCGTCGACGACGGGAACCGCCGCCGCCGACGACAACAACGCCAGCTCCGCCGACGCCGCCCCAGACCTGAACCACCGTCAACGACGACGGGGAGCGGGTTCGGGCACGGTCAGGTCGAGCACCAGGCGCATCATCAACAACCAGGGTGGCTGCCGTGACGACTTGAGGGCGACGTCGGCCTCGGCGAGCTGGGCCAGTCGTCGGGCATGGCGCTCGGGCGGCAGGGCCCTGGCGGCCCGCAGGACGGGCGCGGCGCGCTCGCCGAAGAGGCGCAGCTCCCGGGCGGGGTCTTTGCCCTCGTCGAGCAGGGAGCGGGCCTGGGCCACCTGGCGCAGCTGCCAGGCCAACAACCCGATCAGCCGAATGGGCTCCTCGCGGGCCGCCTGCATCTGGGCGGCAGCGTCGACGGCGGCCTGGCGATTGCCGCCGGCGACGGCGGCGACGAAGGCGAAGGCGTCTTCGAGGTGGGTGTCGGCGACGTGATCGCTGACGTCGCGGGCAGAGACTGTGCCCTCGGTGGCGATGGCCAGCTTCTCCAGGGCCCGCTCCAGCAGGGTCAGATCGGCCCCGACGGTGACGGCGAGGGCCTCAGCGGCCCCGGGCCCCAGCTGGAGGCGGGCCTTCTTGGCCCGGCGGGTCACCAGGCCCGGCATCTCCCGGTCCTTTGGATGATCAAAGCGACAGACCAGGCAACCCTTTGATTTCTCAAGGAGTTTTACGAACTTGGAGCGGAAATCGATCTCGCCGCACACCAGCATCAGCACCGTCTCGGTGGCCGGGCGCTCCAGGTAGGTGGCCAGGGCGTCGACGTCGGCTTCGTTGAAGCTGTCGCCGTCGCGGACCTCCACCAGGCGGCGGGGGGCCATCACCGGCAGGGTCAGGCACATCGACAGGATGTCGGGGGCGCGCTTGTCCCGGGCGCTGGTGCGATCGTGGTTGAAGTCCGCCAGGCCCCCCGACAGCACCCGGCCACGCAAGGTGGCGACGGCGTCGTCGACGAAGACCCGCTCGGCGCCGCCAAAGGCAATGACCGGCGGGAGGGCATCTTTGCCCTCGATGGTGTTGAAGAACTCGTCGGTGTCCACCTTGGCCATCGCCGCATTTGATGGCACCTCACGGCATGCTCGTCGACACCCACTGCCACATCGACGGCGACCGCTTTGACGACGACCGCCAGGCCGTGCTGGCCCGGGCCCGCGACGCCGGCGTCACCGCCATGGTCAACGTCGGCTGCGATCTGCCCTCCAGCCGCCGCAGCCTCGATCTCGCCCGCACCCACCGTGATCTGTTCGCGGCGGTCGGCATTCATCCCCACGAGGCCAAGGACGCCGGCGACGGCTTCGACGACGCCCTGGTGGACCTCGCCCGCGACGTCCGCTGCGTGGCCATCGGCGAGTGCGGCCTCGACTACCACTACATGCACTCCCCCAAAGACGTGCAGCGAGAGGTCTTTGCCCGCCAGATCGGGGCCGCCCGGCGGGCCAAGAAGCCCCTGGTGCTGCACATCAGAAACGGCGTCGACGACGGCCCGGCGTTCACCGAGGCCCTGGCGATCCTGCGCAGCGAAGGCGCCCTCGACGTCGGTGGGGTGTTTCACTGCTTCACGGGCACCATGGCCGAGGCCAAGGCCGCCCTCGACCTCGGCTTTCTGTTGTCGTTCCCCGGCGTGGTCACCTTCAAGAACAACGGCGAGCTGGGCGACGTCGCCAAGATGGTGCCCGCCGACCGCTACGTCGTCGAGACCGACGCCCCCTTCATGGCCCCAGTACCCTGCCGCGGCAAACGCAACGAGCCCGCCTGGGTGGCCCACACGGCGGCCTTTGTCGCCGAGGTCCGCGGCGCCAAGCTCAGCACGGTGCTGGAGCAGACCGGGGCCAACGCCCGCCGCTTGTTCGGCCTGCCCCTGTAGCGGTCACCGCGACGGCGTCCGTCGACAACGCCAGTCGACAACGCCAGTCGACAACGCCAGTCGACAACGCCAGTCGACAACGCCAGTCGACAACGCCAGTCGACAACGCCAGTCGACAACGCCAGTCGACAACGCCAGTCGACAACGCCGGTCGACAACGCCCTCAGTCGACGACGACGAGGAGCCATTTGGCGCTGCTGCGATCGACGACGGTGACGCGGCTGTCGGCGCCGCGCCCCAGGGCCGTCTTGAGGCCCTCGAGGCGGTCGGCCTGCACGAGGACAAACTCGCGGCCCGATCGACCCACCGCGAGGCGGAGGTCGGCGGCGTTCTTCTTGATCTGGATTTCGGCGTTTTTGCTGTAGAACGTCTCGCCCTTCCAATCCATTTGATAAGCAATCAAAGGTTGGTCACCTTCGCGCAGGGCGTGCCAGGTCTGCAGCAGGTGGCGCTGGGTCCAATGCTGGCTGACCCGGCCCATGAAGCCCTGCACCGCCACCACCGACAGCACGGTGGCCCCGACGACGGCGCCGACGATGAAGCCACGGCCGACCGAGGCTTTGACGTCGAGCAGATCGGCAAGGACCCCGCCGGTGCGGCTGCCGCGCCCCCATTGCCACAGGCCCAGCACCACCGGCAACGCCAGAGCCAGGGCCCCAGCGACAGCTGGCAGCAGCGAGAACGCCGACATCGTCAGGGCCTGGCCCTTGCTGCCCGTGGCACCGGCAAACTCGATCAAGTCCAGACGTTCAACCGGGAAGTAGTACTCGGGCTTGTATCCTTTATAATGATACGTGAAGAGGTCGGGCCATTCCCACGGTGACGACGACAGCTCGCGCAACACGATGGCGCCGACGATGACGGCGAAGCCACCGACCACCAGCTGGGCCCGGGGGGCGGCGTCGGCGACGCGATGGAGCAGATGCCCCACCAGCAGGGCCGCCGGCACCACGAAGGGCAAGGCGTAGTGATGGAACTTGGTCGTCGTCAGCGAGAAGAACAGGAAGGTGCCGCAGGCCCAGACCGAGGCCACCGCCAGCAGGCGCTCCTCGCGGGATGAGGCTGCTGTGCGCAGGCCGTTCAAGCCGTCGACGACGGCGATGGGCACGAGGCCAATCCAGGGGACCATGCCGAAGCCGAGGACCCGCACGTAGTATTCGATGCCGCCGCGGTCGCCGTGGACGCCCGCCCCCACCCGGCCCAGCAGGTCGTAACGGATGAAGCGGTCGAACCAAGTCTTGCGGGCCTCGTCGAGGCCGTCATAGGCCAGCATGACGAGGGGCCAGGGCACAGCCACCAGCAGGAACACCGCCGTGGCCCACAGCAGCCCCGGGCGCCACAGCACCTGCCAGACCCGGGTCGGGCCGTCACCGCCGTAGACGAGGCCGACGCTGACGACGAGGACGAGCCCCGACAACGCCAGCCCCACCGGTCCCTTGGCGAGGACCGACAAGGCAAAGCACAGGGCCGAGCCCACCAGCCAGGGGTCCCGCCCCCGACGTCGCAACACGGCAACGAAGCCAAAGGCGGCGACGACGCCGACGACGCCGACCACCAACCGGGTGGTGCGCTCGCTGCCGATGACGTCGACGCGGTTCAAGAATGCGCCGCTGCGGGCGATCTCCCAGAGCTGAGGAACGACACAGAAAGCCACCAGGCCCAGCAGCCACCAGGGCAGGCGCTGGCGCCCGTGACGTTCCCGCTCGTCGTCGTCACCGAGCAGGGTGGGCAGCACCAACAACAGCCCGATGCTCGACAAGCCCACGTAGGGCATGTCGGTGATGGCCTGGCGCGACAGGAACGCCCAATAGGGTGACGTCGCCAGCACCAGGGCCGACAACGTCGCCGCCCGCCGGGACCAGAAACGGCGGGCCACCACAAAGAGCACGACGACGGTGGCCAGACCGATCAGGGCCGATGGCAGCCGCCCCACCAGCTCCACGCCCGCGGGCATGGGACCGGGGTCCCCCGCTCCCAGCAGCCGGTAGAGGGGGGCTGTCAGCCAGAACAGCAAGATGGGCTTGCTGAAGAAGTGGGCGTCCTTCCAGAACGGGTAGAGGTAGTCGTCGCGCACCACCATCTGCCGGGCCACTTCGGCGTAGTTGGTCTCCCAGGGGTCAAAGAACCCCGTGGCGCCAAGCAGGGGCAAGATGACGCCGGCGGCCACGCCCACAACCAACAACAACGCCCACCGGTCACGGCGGGCGTCGTTGTCATCGAGCGGGTCGACAGCGTCGGCCACGTCGAGGGCTACTCTTCTTCGATCTCAAGGGCGAGTTTGAGGTCGTCGGGCTCGGCTTCGACATCGTCAACGATGAGTTCGTCGTCGTCGCCTTCGACCACGCGGCCGTCGAGTTCGAGGTACTTGCCGCGCTTCTTCTGGATGTTCGTGACGATCTTGGTGACCGTGACGATGTCCCCCGAATAGACGCGATCCACCAGCTTGGTGTCGGCCAGCAGGTGCAGGGCCTCGTCGATGGCCTGGGCACTCGTCGCCGAGATGCGGTTGGGGAACAGGGCTTCCCACACGCCATATCGGCCCAGGGGCTTCATGTGGCTGTCCAGGAAGCGGCGGTAGTCGCTGCCTGGACGGAGGTCCAAACGCTTGCCGCGCCCCTTCTGGACCCGGTAGGTCTCGTAATAGAGCTCGCACAGACTGTCGGCTGCTTCCTGCCGCCAGTCGTCGTCCTCTTCACCATTGCGGCGCTCGCGCGCATCTTCTTCCAGGAGCCTCTTCCAGTCGACCATCGTTCTACGCTCTCTCCCCTCGATCAATCATCCGTGACGCGCGGAGTCTAACCGTTTTTGGCAGCAAGTGCAGATGAACCTCGCTGCTTCGGCAGGGAAGCCCACGGGCCGCGCGGAATGACCCTGCCCGGCCCGCCGTTGTGTCCGGGTGGCCACACTGGTGTGGCATGGGAGACAGCGAATGGGCGTTCCACAAACAAGCCAGCACCCCTGCGCTCTCGGTGAGGGGCTGATCCACGGCCTGGCCGACGGCGAACTGGGCGATGCCGCCGGCGACGACGGCGACGTGGCCACCGACATCCGCGGCCACATCGCCGCCTGCGCCGGCTGCCGGGGGCGTTGGGACGCCGTCATCGGCGTGCGCCGCCTGCTGGTGGCCGCCACCCGCCGCCAGGATCACGCCCCGATGCCACCAGACCTGCTGGCCTGGTTGGGCGACTTCGCCCAGTTCCCAGCCGCTGTGGGCGCCGGCGACACCGACGACACCGACGAGGCCCGCGCTCCCGGCCCCTGAACGGCACCCGCTGTGACGGGCGTCATCCCCGACGAGGCCGCCGGCGCCGCCACCCGACACGTGTCGTGTCCCGATCAGCGGGCCTCCCCCACGATGCCTTCATCAACGCCGAACACCACGCGGCGTCGACGAGGG
>Ga0247837_1006628_pt1 | contig 16113 bp, 10 predicted proteins | sample LaCtaG_2_FD_187115 | JGI IMG/M metagenome (GOLD analysis project Ga0247837, IMG submission 187115) | Freshwater microbial communities from meromictic Lake La Cruz, Castile-La Mancha, Spain - LaCruzMarch2015_14.5m | ecosystem: Environmental > Aquatic > Freshwater > Lake | place: Spain: Castile-La...
ACCAGCCTTGCCATCGACACCGTTCTTGCCATCAACGCCGTTCTTGCCAGCGACGCCATCCTTGCCAGGCAATCCAGCCGGACCAGCCTTGCCATCGACGCCGTTCTTGCCGTCAACGCCGTTCTTGCCAGCAACGCCATCCTTGCCAGCCGCACCAGCCGGACCACGCTCGCCCGCTGGACCAGCCTTGCCATCGACACCGTTCTTGCCATCAACGCCGTTCTTGCCAGCGACGCCATCCTTGCCAGGCAATCCAGCCGGACCAGCCTTGCCATCGACGCCGTTCTTACCGTCAACGCCGTTCTTGCCAGCAACGCCATCCTTGCCAGCCGCACCAGCCTGACCACGCTCGCCCGCCGGACCAGCCTTGCCATCGACGCCGTTCTTACCGTCAACGCCGTTCTTGCCAGCGACACCATCCTTGCCAGCAAGACCTTGCTCACCCCGCGGCCCAACTGCACCGGCCAGTCCACGCTCGCCTGCCGATCCCTGAACGCCTTGGGTGGCCGCACCCAGACCAACGAGGTTGGCTACGCTCGCAGCGAATCCCCGCCCGTGCCACAGGTTCAATTCCCGCCACGTATCGAGTTCCTCATCCCACACCCACAACAGACCGGCATGTTCTTCGTACCATGCATCTCCCCCATTTCCTTTGCGGGGCAGGCTCTTGCGATCGTCGATCAGCCCATGGACGGTCTTGATTGGGGGAAATTTTGGCACTGCCACGTAACGGCTCCTTGTGTTTGAAAAAAGTTCTGGTGTTCGAAAAAAAGTTTTGCTGCGATGCTTCTCTTCCGATCATGGGGAGGCGAGGTGCCTGATCCCCTCATCTCGGTAGCCCGAAGAGTACCCAAAAAATCGGCCGAGTAAACTTCCGCCGCGACGTGATCCCAACGGCAGCGGCCGGCAACCCTCTCGCCTCACACCCCCCCCCTAGATAGTGCCCCCCGCGAGCAGCGTGGCATGCTCGACGAAGAGGTCATCGAGAGATTCCCCGACGATGCCCGTTTGTGGGAGGGTTTCAACACTGCACTGCCGTTCAGCAGCGGTTCGTCCGTGGGACGTTTCAAGTCTGCAAGAATCGAGAAGAATGAATACGCCTGTTCACCGGCTCATGGATTCCAGGTGATGGTTCGGATCCGGTGATCCACCAGACATCCACCGGCAATCGCTGGCAGAAGTGCCGTTGACCGGGCTATCTTTGTAACCCTCGGCAGGAACATTCTCTCCATGCATGCAACTCCCCACGACGATCCCACCCGCGACGATCCCGCGTTTTCGGTCTGCCCCGACCGGCACAGCACCGGCTCCGAGAAATGGGACCGGTGGGCCGACCGGGCGATCCTGCCCCTCTGGGTGGCCGACATGGATTTTAGGGCACCGGCGGTGGTGCTCGACGCGATCCAGGCGCGTGTGCATCACGGTGTGTTTGGCTACACGGCCGACACGCCAGGCTTCGCCCCGGCGCTTGTCGCCCACCTCGATTCGCTGCACGGCTGGAGCCCCGATCCCAGCTGGGTCGTCGGCACGCCCGGGGTGGTCACGGGCCTGGCGATCACGGCCCGACTGCTCACCGCCCCCGACGACGAGATCCTGACGTTCACGCCGGTCTATCCGCCGTTCCTCACACTACCCGGATTGGCAGGCCGCCGCACCGTCCGCGTGCCGTTGACCCAGTCGGCCGCGGCATGGGCCATCGACTGGGACACCCTCGAATCGGCAGTCACCGCCCGGTCGAGGCTGTTCTGGCTCTGTCATCCGCACAACCCGACAGGCACAGTCTTTGGCCGGGAGGAGCTGCTGCGGCTGGCTGACTTCGCCGAACGGCACGGCATCACGGTGATCTCCGACGAGATCTGGTCCGATCTCCTGCTCGACGACCTGCCGCACGTTCCGTTCGCCAGCCTCGACCATCCGGCAGCCCGACGGGCGATCACGCTCACGGCCCCGTCCAAGACCTGGAACCTGGCCGGGCTGGGATGCGCGGCGGCGATCGTCCCCGATCCAGACCTCCGTCGGCGCTGGCGGCCCTCCGGCGGCGGCCTGGTGCCGATGGTGAACGCCCTGGGCTACGCGGCAGCCGAGGCCGCCTGGCAGCATGGCGAGCCCTGGCGTCGAAGCCTGATTCACCTCCTGCGGCTCCACCGCGATCTGGTCAGTGAGGCGGTCGCCCAGATTCCCGGTCTTACCTGCGCCAGGCCGTCGGCGACATATCTCATGTGGATCGACTGCCGCGGCACGGGCGTCGCCGATCCGCAGGCCGCCTGCGAGGCGGCCGGCCTGGGGCCATCCGACGGCCGGGATTTCGGGTTTCCGGGCTTCATTCGGCTCAATACTGCCTGCCCAACGGCTCTGCTGAAAGAGGCCCTGTGCCGGCTCAAACAGGCCTTTTCCAGCCTGTAAAGCGTCACGAGAGAACACGAGAAACCACCAGAAAAAAATACCCACGCTGCCCGCAACCTTCCCGCCAGCCCGCCGTTGAATACGAGCGTTCAACACCCATCAGTGCCGAGCTTCCACGGGAGAGTTTTTCATGCGGATCAGCACGCTCGTTCTTGCCATTGCGGGGATCGCCGCCGCCGATTCCGTCGGCCTTGCAGCACCGGCCAAGGCCCCGGATCCCCAGAAAATGTTCGCACGAAAAGATGTCAACAGCGACGGCTTCCTCTCGCTCGATGAATACAAGACGGGAATGAAGGACAAGCAGTTGGAGAAGGCCGACAAGCGGTTCAAGAAGATAGACTCGAACGGCGACGGCAAGGTGTCGTTCGACGAGTTTAAGGACGGGATGCCCAAGCCGAAGGAGTGATGCTCCGTATTCTGGCAGAACAACCGGCGGAACAGACGCAGAGAGCAAGCCCCATGATCATGCACAGGTTGAAAACCAGAGTGAGATTTCTTGCGCCGCGGATCATCACATGCCTGCTGTTGCTGGCGGCTCTGTTGGCCGTCGGGGCCAAGCCCGACGCCGCAACTGCCGACAAGCCGCAGGCAGCGAAGGCAGGGAAGGCCGCAAAGGCGGCGCGGCGGGCTGGTAAACCCGGCGCTGGCCGACAGCCGCCGATCAGGCTGCCGGGGGCTGTTCTCGCCGAGCCGACGGGGCCGGTCATGGAGGTGGCACCGGTTGATCGCTCGCTCCGGAGTGAGGTGGCGGAAGCTGCGGACCAGATCGATGGCCTGCTCGGGCAACACTGGAGCCAGCATGGCGTCACAGGCAGCGATCCGCTGAACGATGACCAGTTTGTCCGACGCATCTTCCTCGAACTCGCCGGTCGCATTCCGACGTTCGACGAAACCGTCGGTTTCATGGAGTCCAAGTCGCCGACCAAGCGGGCCGAACTCATCGACGAATTGCTCGAGAGCCCCGACTACGTCAGCCACTTCTACAATTTCTGGGCCGACATTCTCCGGCTCAGCGAACGGCCGCAGAAGGATCTCTTCTTCGAACCCTATCTCGACTGGGTGAAGCGGTCGATCGCGGACAATCGGCCGTATGACCAGTGGGTGCACGAGATGCTCACGGCCGATGGCAAGATCTGGGAAAATCCGGCCGTCGGATTTCAGCTCAGAGACAAGGGCATGCCGCTGCCCTACGTCGACAACACCGTGCGGGTGCTGCTGGGAACGCAGATCGGCTGCGCCCAGTGCCACGATCATCCCTTCGACAGTTGGACGCAGCACCAGTTCTACGAACTGGCTGCCTTCACGTCGGGCACGCGGATGCGGCTGGGAGGGCTGCCCGAGAAGAAATCAGGCCTGTCGAAGGAGGAGAAGAGGGAAGCGTTCAAACAGGCCAAGCAGGCGAATGCCGAGTCGGTTCGCCAGATTCGTGAGATCACGCAGGAGGCCCAGGAGCGGATCCGTGCCCGGAAAGCCGATAATGGCCTGCGGTTTTTCATCGCCGCCAACCTGACGAGCGTCAACTACCACCAGTCCAAACTGCTCCTGCCGCACGACTACAAGTATGAAGACGACCAGCCGCTGGCCGCGGTCGCCCCGAAGGTGCTCTGGGGAGACATTCCGACCGATGCCGCGACGCAGGACAAGCGGGAGCAGTTTGCCGCCTGGCTCTCCTCGCGGGACAACCGGCAGTTTGCCCGTACGATCGCGAATCGGCTCTGGCGGAAGGTGATGGGGGTCGGGCTGGTCGAGCCAGTCGACGACTTCCGGGATGACAATCCCGCCTCCTCGCCTGAACTGCTCGAGCATCTCACCGACCTCATGCTCACGCTCGACTTCGACCTCCGCGAGTTTGTCCGCGTGCTCGTCTCGACCGATGCCTACCAGCGCCGCGCCGTGCTGCACGACCCGACGTCACCGTCGCCCTTCCGCTTCACCGGGCCGGCCCTCAAACGGCTCTCAGCCGAGCAACTCTGGGACTCGATCCTCGTGCTGGTGGCCCACAATGAATGGGCCTTCCAGCGGCCGACGAGCGCCGCCTATGCCAAGCTGGCGGACATCGACCTGACCGCCGCCGGCACGAGCTTCGCGGCCGTCGAAAAGGCCTACGACACCTTCAACGACGCCTACGGCATCAACCGTTACCGCGTGCAACTGCAGAAGCAGTATGGATTTCAGGGGCAGGTGCTCGTGCGGGCCAGCGAACTGCCGACGCCCCTGCCGCTTGGCCACTTTCTCAGGCAGTTCGGCCAGAGCGACCGGGAGACGATCGAGGGGGGACGGACGGTCGCCACCGTGCCGCAGATCCTTTCGATGTTCAACGGGCCGATTACGCACAGCATGCTGGTGCCAGGCTCGGTGATTCATGATCTGGTCACATCGCATGATCCCAGGCAGGCGGTCGACGTGGTGTTTCTCTCGATCCTCTCCCACCGGCCCTCGGTTGAGGACCGGTCGTTTGCCGTCCAGGAAATCCGGTCTGCCGAGACGACGGCGGCCGGCTGCGGCAACCTCATCTGGGCGTTGCTCAACACCCGTGAATTCATCTTCATCCAGTAGCGTTCTCGCCTCGGAGCACTCCCATGTCGCACGACCACCACTGGCTCGACCGTCCCCTGGCCCGCCGCGAAGCCTTCGGCCACGTCGCCCGGGCGGCGCTGGGCGTCGGCCTCGTGCCGATGCTGTCGCAGCAGTTGGAGGCTGCAACAGAGAGCACGCCGGCCCGTGCCAAGAACATCATCTATCTGATGATGCAAGGCGCGATGAGTCAGCTCGACACCTTCGACCCCAAGCCGGGCCGCGAGGAGCAAGGGGAGACGAAGACGATCCAGACGAAGACGCCGGGTGTTGTCTTCGGGCAGAGCCTCGAGAAGCTCGCCGGACTCTCCGACAAGCTGGCCGTGATCCGCTCGCTCTCCACGGAGACCGGCGCCCACGAACAGGGCCAGTATCTGATGCGGACGAGCTATCCGATGATCAACAGCATCCGGCATCCCGCCCTCGGCGCATGGGCCGTGCATGCCATGGGGAAGATCAACAAGACGCTGCCAAGCTACGTGCTCGTCGGGAATGGCAACGATCACCCCGGCGCCGGGTTCCTCGATCCCGCGCTCACGCCCGTGCCCGTGGCAGACCCGATGAAGGGCCTCGAAAACACCAAGCGTCCCGGCTATCTCACGGAGGAGAATTTCACCCGCCGGCTCGCACTGGCAGACCGTATCGACCGCGACTTCAAGCAGCGGTATGCCGGTCGGCAGCTCGACGCCTACAACCAGCTCTATAAAGACGCCGTTCGATTGATGGGCTCGGTTGATCTGCAGGCCTTCGACATCGCGCAGGAGAAGAGCGAGGTCCGTGAACGCTATGGCGATTCGAAGATCGGTCTCGGCTGTCTGCTCGCGCGGCGGCTGGTCGAATCGGGCGTTCGGTGCGTGGAGGTGGAATTCGGCAGCTGGGACATGCACCGCGACGTGTTCGACGAGATGGACGAAAAGGGTCCGCAGCTCGATCGGGCCATGGGCACGCTGCTCGAGGATCTCGAACAACGCGGTCTGCTCTCTTCGACGATCGTCGTGTTGGCCACGGAATTTGGCCGCACGCCGCGGCTCAACGAAAACGCCGGCCGCGATCACCATCCGGGTGTGTTCTCCTGCGTGCTGGCCGGGGCCGGCGTACAGGGGGGCTCGGTCTACGGGCAGAGCGACGAGCGCAGCTTCCGGCCCGACAAGGATGCCGTCTCGGTCGCTGATTTCAACACCACGATCGCTGCCGCCTGCGGTCTGCCGTTTGAGAAGGAGTTTCACGCTCCCAACGGCCGGCCCTTCAAAATCGGCGGCGGCGGCAAGCCGATCACCGCCGTGCTGGCCTGACCGGCCTCGACCGCTGTGTCGTCCCTCGCCTGTGGCAGCGAGTTTTCAACTTGCTGTATCCCCGGTGGGGCCGACACAATCGCTTACGCTCCGGGCTTGTATGACGGCGGCTGGACCGACACAATCGCTTACGCTCCGGGCTTCTATGCCCGCAAATAAAAGCCCTCGGCGTAAGCCGGGGGATGTTGCTTTGGGTTGAATAGGGGGGGTGCGCATCTGCCGGTGTCCGTGCCACCGGCTATGCCGCCGACTCGTCTCTCGAGCCAAAGCGAACCGATGCTTCTTCTCACTTGGGGAAAAGTTCGGGGACACGGTTCACTGTCAGGAGCAGACCATGGCACGCAAGCGTTCGAGCAAGGAAACCTATGCCCAAAAAGTCGTCGGCATCGCCACGATCGGTCTGCCGACGCCGGTACAGACGGTGGCGAAGTCGCGATGGGGCTCACGGCTCCTGCTCATCCTCGTGCCGCTCCTAGTCGCCACGGGAGTGATCACGGTCTCTTGGACAGGCAGCGTGCCGAGCATCTCGGTCAACAAAAACCGGGCCGCCGTCGTCGGCGAACAGGTGAAGCAAGAGGCGATCAAAGCTGCCGAGCGTGTCAGGCAATACGGCGACAGCAACTACCGCTGAGGCTGGGTGAGGCGACCCATCGCTCACGCTCCGGGCTTGTATGGGGCGTGGGCCGACACAATCGCTCACGCTCCGGGCTTGTATACCCGCCAAGAAAAGCCCTCGGCGTCAGCCCCGGGTCCAGTGCGAGTCGATGAATCGCCAGGGCCGGCCCACCGGCGGAGAATCCCGCAGGCATTCCGGTAGCCGCTCGGACGCCCAGCCGTCGAAGCAGATCCGTCGGGCGAACCGCAGGACCGACCAGGGCATGCCCACGGCCGAGAAAAACGGCGGGCCGGCTGAGGGCCACGGGCCGCCATGCTGCATGGGCGGCGTCACAGCCAGACCGGTTGGCATACGGTTTTCAATGATTCGGCCAGCCCGCTCCACGAGGATCGGGGCGAGCCGGCTGAAGGTCGCATCATCACGACCATCCCTGGCCGCGTAGAGGCTGGCAGCCAGCGACCCCTGCACGCAGGCGACCGCCTCCGCGAGTTCGTCGATACTGCCGCACCGCACGAGTACGGTCGCGTTGCCGAAGGCCTCGATCAAGAGTGCCTGCGGTCGGGCCACAAGTTCGGCGGCCTGCACCTCCAGCAGGGTCGGACTGTGGCTGCATGGACCGTCGCCGGCGCCGCCCCCGGCCACGATTGTCGCTCCAGCCAACCGCAGGGCGGCGATCGCGGTCACCAGCCGCTCGCGGCCAACCGGCCCCAGCAGCACCTGGGCTCCGATCGCATTGAAGCGGTCCGCCAGCGTGTGGATGAACGACGCTGCAGCATCGTCTTCCACCAGAAACACCACGCCCGGCTTCGTGCAAAACTGTCCAGCAGACCCAGTGACACTCGCCGTCAACTCGCCTGCGATCTCCTCGCCCCGCTCCGCCACCGCCCCCGGCAAGAGGACGACCGGATTGATGCTTCCCATCTCGACCCAGATCACGCGGCCGGCCGCAGCCGCGGCGGCAAAGAGCCGTTTGCCCGCCTCCTGGCCGCCGGTAAAGCCGGTGCCGCCGACCCGGGCATCGGCCACGAGCCGTTCCCCATCCGCCGGGCCAACGCCGTGCAGGAGCTGGACCATGGCCGGGGGAAGACCGGTTTCCGCAATCGCGGAGAGCGCCTCCGCGGCTGCCAGGCGCGACACGCCGGGATGCCCGGGGTGGGCCTTGGCGATGACGGGATTACCGCCGGCGATCGCGGCCGCGAAGTCGCCGCCGGTGACGGCGCCGTAGGCGAGCGGGAAATTCGCCGGCGGAAACACGACCACGGGTCCGAGGCCGAAGGCCGCTGAGCGGATGTTTCGCTTCGAGTCGATCATGCCCATCCGCCAGGTGCCCTCGCGGGCAGCGGCGGCGGCCTGCCGTAGCTGGTCGAGTGTTCTTGGTAGCTCTACGTCGGTCAGCCGTGGCTTCACGGCCAGCCCTGATTCCGCATGCGCCACAGCCACGAGCTCATTGCCTCGGGCCGCGAGCCGGTCGGCATACCGTTCGAGAAAGTCGGCGATCCTCCCCCCTGGCACGGTCGCCAGAGCCGCGGCGGCGGCAACGGCCGCCTCAAGTGCCGCCTCGATATCGCTCCAGCCACTCACCGGCCAAACTTCCGGCCGCTCGTCTCCGGTGGTGGGATCGACGGCGCGAAAGGTGCCTACAACGGTGGCGGGCCGCCACTCTCCGCCGATCATCACGGGCTCGGCGGCTTTATAGAGGTCTGGATGTGGGTCTGGTGATGTCATGCTAGATGATAGCAAAAGAGCTGCGGCCCCTTTTTTGGTATGCTGTCCGGCCAAATCCCCTTAGGAGCCCTGCCATGCGTCTGACCGTCCTTGTAGCCGTTGCCTTGCTCGTTCTTCCCATCCACTCCCGCTTTCTGGAGACCGCTGTGGCCGCTGACACCACCGAAACACCCCATCCGCAACTCCCCGCCGGCGCCGGCAAGCTCGATGCCGACGCCCCGAAGGCTTTCGCCGCCACGCCGTCCGGCCTCCAGTACCGCGTCCTCCGCAAGGGCAGCGGTGCCAACCCCAAGCCCACCGACACAGTGAAAGTCAACTACCACGGCTGGCTGGACGGCGGCAAGGTATTTGACAGCTCCTACCAGCGTGGCGAGGCGATCGAGTTTGGACTGAATCAGGTGATCCCTGGCTGGACAGAGGGAATGCAACTCGTCGGCGAGGGGGGCATGATCGAACTCTTGATTCCGAGCAATCTCGGCTACGGCCCGCGGGGCACCCCGGGCGGCCCGATCCCCCCAAACGCCACGCTCCACTTTCTCGTCGAACTGCTCGACGTGAAATAGAGGCGACTGGAGAGAGCCGCAGCGGCGTCGGGTAGCGATCGAGGGAACCCCATCGCTTACGCTCCGGGCTTGTATGCGCATTCCCATACAAGCCCTCGGCGTAAGCCGGGGGATCGGAAGCCACAGAATCCCATCGCTTACGCTCCGGGCTTGTATGCGCATTCCCATACAAGCCCTCGGCGTAAGCCGGGGGATCGCGTTTTTTGACGTGCGGAATCCGTTCCGGGTCACAGGACAAGTTGAAAACTTGCCACCACGAGGGGAGGGTCACCTCCTGCCTGACAGTGGCCGCGCGTTGTTCAACGTGCGGAATTCCCCACAATGTGTCCCGACCGCCCGCGCTGCCGCCAACGGCTGGGGGGCATGCCGTGGCGTTTTGTGAACGCCACAGTCATGTATTCGGTATGCCGGAAGCCGGCCCGCATGGCGATCGAGGCCAACGGCAGGTCGGTCTCCCGCAAGAGCTGCTCGACGCGGCGGAACTGCACCCGCGTGATCTCCTCGTGCGGCGTGTGGCCGACCCGTTTTGTAAACCTGCTCTCCAACACCCGGCGGGTGGTCTTGAGTGCCCGAGCCACGTCGGCCACCTTGATCGCATCGCAGGCGTGGTCGCGGATGTGCCGCACGGCCGCCACCACCAGCGCATCGTCGATCGCCAGCACGTCGGTGCTCTGACGGGTGGCGATTCCCACGGGTGGCAGCAGCCATTCACTCTGGTCAATCGGCTCCCCCCGCATCAGACGTTCGAGCAGTTCGGCAGCAAGCCGCCCGGCACCGGCAGCGTCTGGAACCACACTCGACAGTGGCGGGCTAGCCAGACCACAGAGCACTTCGTCGTCATCCACGCCCAACACCGCCACCTGATCGGGGACCGCAATCCCGGCCCGCCGGCAGGCATCGATCACCTGCCGGCCCCGGATGTCGTAGCAGGCGAGCACCGCGACGGGCTTTGGGACCGCGGCCAGCCAGGCCTCGACCGCCTCGTCGTCGTCCGACGATACCGCCCGGCGGCGAGCTCTCTCGAAGACCGACACCGCGTGCCCCTTCGCCGCCAACGCGTCTACAAAGGCCCGGCAGCGGTTGTCGCTCCAGCGAAAGCGGTCATCCCCAAGAAAGGCGAAGTGACTGAAGTCACGTTCGAGAAAATGGTCGGCGGCCAGCCGCGCGATCGCGGCATCGTCGGTCTCCACGTAGGGCAGGTCGGATAGCAGCCGGGCCGCACTCACGTCGATCACCGGGATGGCGAGCGTGCGCTTCAGCTTCGCGACCGCCCTCGCCGTGGCCTCGGTCTCGATCCGGGCGATCACGCCGTCGCCGTGCCACTTGGCGAGCGCCTCCAGCGGCGGTGTTCCCCGGCCGTGCTCCGGCAGGAAGACCGTCCACGGCTCATGCTCCCGCACATGCCGGTGGATTCCCTCGAGCAGGCCCCGCGCATAGGCGTTCGACGCCTCGATGACGACGGCCACGCGACGGTTGGTGCGGGGGGTGGGCATGCCTCGTTTGTATCACGGCAGCGACCGACTCAGGGCAGCTGCGCTCTCAGGGCAGCTACTCGCTCAGGGCGTTTCGACCGTCACGGCCATCACGATCGGCGCCGTGCCGTCGCTTCCTTTGACAAACTCGATCGCGGCCAACGGCTCGGGCCTTTTCGGCTGGATTCTCAGGTAGCGGAGCTGCCGACCACCGAGTTCAAAGGCAAACTCGCTCTGCGGCACGTCGATCCGCCGGATGTAGTCGGCGATCTGCTCGCCGTTGACCAGTGGATGATCCTCCTTCTGGCCGTCCGCGTAGACCAGCCGCACGATCATCGACGTTGAGCCCCCACCGCCGCCGGCAAACCCCCAGCCGGCGACGCCGCCGAGCACGTGGAGCGTCTTGACGGAGGAGCCCATCGAGAGCGACACGCTCTTGGGCATCTTCTCCGGCAGGGAGCCCTTCGGGCCGCCGTGCAGCAAGACGACATTGGGCACGCGGTCGCCCTGCGGATCGACGAGCGAGAACGGAACGCCCTGGAACGTCTTGGGCCCCCAGTCCGGAAACACGAGCCGCTCATGGGAAATGTTTGGATCGGTGAACATCCCCTTCGTGCTCACGGCCGTCGCCACCTTCTCAAGCGAGAGCGGCACGAACTTTCCCCGCGCCGTGAGAAACGCCAGCAGGTCGGCGAAGCCCTCGGGCTTGATCTGCTTCTCGAAGCCGACGGGCATGAGCGAATTCGGCGACGGCGTGAACGCATCGATTTCCGACCGCTGGATCGCCACCCGTTTGCCTTCGGCATCGACGATCTCGACCGCGGTCTTGCTCTCGGCCGCGAGCAAGCCCGTGACCACGCGGCCATCCTCGGTCGAGACGGTGTAGGCCCGGTAGTTACCCTCGACGGAACGATTGGGATCGAGGATGTGGATCAGCAGTTCCTGCGCCGGGTGCACCGCCATGCCGGTGAGTTCGGGGCCGACCCTGCCCCCCTCCCCTGAATGCATGTGGCACTTGCCGCACTGCTCCTTGAAGACCAGCTTGCCACGGGCGGCGTCACCCCCTGCCCTGACAACGGGAAGGATCTCGTCGATCACCTTCTGGCGGTCGGCATTCGGCAGTCCGCCGCCGGCGGCCAGTATTTTCTTTGCGCGATCACGTACGCCGCGGTCTGGGTGTTCCGTGAGCTTGGCACGCTCGACGATCGGGATGTCGCCCAGGTTGACCTGCCGCTTTTCGAGCCGCTCCACGAGCGTTGCCGCCCAGTCGCGGTTGGCGAGAATCGTGCGGACCGCCGCCTCACGCACCGGCGGCGTGAACGATGCGAGCCGATCGAGTAGAGCCGCCGGGGCATCGGCCGATGACGACCGCCCGAGGGCGGCAATCAGCCCGGCGGAGATCTCAGGGCTCGCCTTGCCGCCGACCCGCTCCATGACGAGATTCACCACCGCCCCGTCGGCGGGCCGTAACTGCACGAGCCGCTCCGCGGACGCGATCCTGTCGGCATCGGATGCCTTCGCATCGTCGGTGGTGGCCTGGAGCGCGTCGCTGATGCGGCCGATCTGCGAGTCGAGCGCTCTGCTGCCACTGTGCTGTGCGAACGTGACCACCTGGCCCTGAACGCCCGCGGGGAGCGTGTCGACAAGTGTGACGAGCGCTTTGTCGGCCTCTGGGCCGAGCGCTGCAGGGGTGCCCTTGGGCCAACCCCGGGCCAGACCCGTGATCGCGGCGACCGCGACCGGCTGCGGCGACTCAGGGAGCCGGACGAGCACCGCGGCCACGCTGGCGCCATCGGCTCCGCGGGCGACGTGCTCGGCCACCCGCTCGACAAGGGCGAGTGAGGCTGCCGACGCCTTCGCTTCGGCGGGCTCAAACAAGAGCAGTGCCGGCAGCACGCCGGCCGACTGAACCGCCGCGGCGGTCGTGGCCGCGTCAGCCAGCACGGGATCGGCCAGCGTCCGCGGATCGGCGAGCATGGTCGTGACGATCGCCGCCGCCTCCGGCGACGACGGCCACTCGCCGAGCGACTCGAGCACCGCCAGCCGCACGAGCGGCGCGGGGTCGTCGATCACCGTCGCGCCGGAGAGTTTCACAAGCGTGGCGGCATCCCGCGGCAGGGCTTTGATCGCATTCATGCGGACGCCCGCAGACGGATGCGCAACCGCCGACAAGACACAGGCCACGGCCAGCGAGTCGGCCGTCGGGCCCTCGAGTCCGCCAAGTTGACGCAGCGTCCAGATCGCATGGATCGCGCCGGGGTTCAGCCCGATGGCATCGACCGAAGCATTCTTAACGAGCTTGACGAGCGCAGGCACAACGTCGCGGCCACCGTCGGGCCGGCCAGCCGCCCGCTCGACAAGTTTGCGTTGGGCCCGCTCCCGCCAAAACATGTTGTCGTCAGTGAGGGCGGCGACGAGCTCGTCGGCCGAGGCGCCCGCGAGCGACTTCCGTGCGGTGGAGGGCGCGGCGGTGTGCACGACCCGCCAGATACGCCCATGCGTCTTGTCGCGGAGCGGCGTGATGTAGGCCCCGCGCCTGCCGGTCTCGAATCCGGCCGGCGTGGGATTGTGCTGCACGATGTAGTTGTACCAGTCGATCACCCAGACCTGTCCGTCCGGGCCGACGTCGGCTTGGATCGGCGCAGTCCATTCGTCGTCGCTGGCGACCAAGTCCCAGGACATGCGGCTGCTGAAGGCGGCGCCTTTTGGCATGAGCTGGAACGTGGCCACGATGTGCCCCGTCGGCTCGCAGACGAACGACGTGCGGTTCCAGTATTCCCGCGGATAGGCCCGGGCCGTGTAGAGCCGGTGGCCAGCCGCGGCGGTGAATTTGCCATGGTGATCCACCTGCCGGATCGGCACAAACCCGCCATCGCCGCGTGGGGCCAGTTCCATCTCGGGACTGCCGGCGATGCCGGCGAGGGTCGTCGCACTCCAGCCGCGGACGCGTTCGTAGACTCGATTGGCCAGCGGCATGTGTTCGCTGGGATTGCCGTTGGCCGTCGAACCAAACAGCAGGCCCTCTTCGCTGAATCCAAGCCCCCAGGAGTTGTTGTTGGTGCTGCGAAGGTATTCGAGTTTCGAGCCGTCGGGGTGGCACCGCCAGAAGCCGGCGCCGAATCGAAGCTTTTCGCCCGCCACTTCGCCGTTGAATCCCGAGTAGCCCACGATGCCGTAGACCCAGCCGTCGAGCCCCCAGGTGAGGTTGCTCGGGCCGGCATGCGTGTCACCCGTGCCCCAGCCGCTGAAGAGCACCTTCCGCTGGTCGGCCCGGCCGTCGCCATCGGTGTCTTTCAGAAACAGCAGGTGCGGAGCCTGGGCGACAAAGAGCCCACCATCGTGGGCGAGCATGCTCGTGGGGACTGACAGGTTCTCGGCAAACACCTGCCGCCTGTCGGCCCGGCCGTCACCGTCGGTGTCGGTGATCATGACGATCCGGTCGTGGCCCTCGACCTCCGCCGTTGGGTCTTCCTTTGGTGGCTCGACGAGATCGTTTGGATAGTCGACGCTCTCGGCGACGAAGAGCCTCCCATCGGCGTCGAAGGCCTGCGTTAACGGCTTGCCGACAAGCAACGGCTCCGAGGCAAAAAGCTCGAGACGGAAACCCTCGGGCGTGATCGTGTGCTGCCGCGACTGCTCGGGGTCGAGCGGCTTCTGCATCTGCGCAAGCGGCTCGTTTTTCTTGGTAGGGTCATGGCCGGGGGGAGAATAGAAGGCCACCTTCGCCTCATGGTATTCGAAGGGCCTAAGGCCGGCCGGCTGCGTCATCACGGGATGATCGACATAGGCTCCGGCCGTCGCGGGATCTCGGCCGGCCGCGAAGCGGATGCCGCGTTCGACGAGGTTGTGGAAACCAGGGTGGCTCCAGGTCCGCTGGTCGTGGCCCCAGGCGGTGTAGAAGACGCGGCCCTTTCCTTCTTGGCGGACCCAGGTCCAGGGCTCGCGGCTGTCGCCCTCGACACGCTCCTCGAGCACAGTCCGACCACGGTCGTTGTGCTTGGTGTGGACATAGGTCTCGTCAAAGCTCTTAAAACCGCCAAACCCCTTCATCACCGGATGATCCGGCGCGACGTTCACCGTGCGAAACTCGGCCATGCCGTGCTTCTGAAACTGCGCCCCCACGAGGTCGACCCAGGCGGGCGAATTGCGGAAACAAAAACTCGCGCAGTGCAACGGCACGAGGCCCTTTCCGCCCCGGACAAACTCGAGGACCGCGGCCTCGGCGGCGGGCGGCAGGGTGTCGATGTTGGCGTAGACCGCCAGCACGTCGTAGGCGGCGAGCACGCCGGGCGCGAGATCCGAGACCTTGTCGGTGTAGACCAGTTCGATCCCCCGCGGCGCAAGCACGGGCAGAAGTTGTGCGAACCGCTGGGGAGGCTGATGGTGACCGCTGTCTCCTAAAAAGAGCACCCTGATGGGCGACTCGGGCACCATGGGCTCTATCCCCAGCGGCTTGGCCGCCGCGTCGGCACCGACCGCACTCGCAAGTGCCATGGACAGTGACACGATGACACACATCCGGACGAGGAGGCGTTGCATGGCAGGGCTCCGGTTTTGGCAGGCTCACGCCTGCGCTATGAGGAAAATGTCCACTCCGGCAGTTTCTGGATCACACCGCCGTGCAGGGCCGACTCGTGGGCGAGGAGGCCCGTGCAGGTCCAGTTGGCGCTCTGCCGAGCGTTTGGATACGGGTCGCGGCCTTCGACGACCGCCGTCACGAACTCATGGACAAGGTGCGGGTGGCTGCCGCCGTGGCCGCCCCCTTGGGTGAATGACAGGTGCTGGTGGTCGTCGGCATCGTAGACACCTCCGGTCGTGAAGCACTGAATCGGCTCCGGAAGCAGATGGGCGAAGTCGGGCACGGGCACCCGTGCCGGAATCTCCGGCTCCGGCCTCTTGGCGGTATGGAGCACGGGCTCCTCCCCTTCGCAGAGCTGCCACTCGAAGCTCGCCTTCGATCCATACACATCAAAGCTCTCGCGGTATTGCCGGGCCGTGTCGAAGAGCGAACGGATGACCCGCGCGACGACGTCGCTGCCGCGGAGCTTCACGTGGGCACTCTCGATGGCAAACGGTGAGCCATACGCGGCGACGAGCTCCTCCCGAATCCTTCCGGATCCGAAGCAGCTCACCTCCTCGGCATCCTTCCGCTCGAGCGCCAGGCACGGCCCCACGCAGTGCGTCGCGTAGTGCATCGGAGGCAGGCCCGGCCAGTAGTTTGGCCAGCCGTCCATGTCCTGCTGGTGGCTGGCCTGCACAAACTGGATTTTCCCCAGCTCGCCCCGGTCGGCCATGCCCTTGATGAACAAGAACTCCCTCGCGTAGACGACCGTCTCGGCCATCATGTACTTGAGGCCGGTCTTCGCGGTGAGTTCGACGATCTTTCGGCAGTCCTCCACGCTCGTGGCCATCGGCACGGTGCACATCACATGCTTGCCGGCCTCCAGGGCCTGGAGTGTCATCACCGC
>Ga0247837_1006629_pt1 | contig 16112 bp, 16 predicted proteins | sample LaCtaG_2_FD_187115 | JGI IMG/M metagenome (GOLD analysis project Ga0247837, IMG submission 187115) | Freshwater microbial communities from meromictic Lake La Cruz, Castile-La Mancha, Spain - LaCruzMarch2015_14.5m | ecosystem: Environmental > Aquatic > Freshwater > Lake | place: Spain: Castile-La...
CAAAGACTGCATAGCAGCGACCTTCCTAAGGCGGACTTCACCAGGTAGGAACTAGAGCGGTTACCCATAGTAATATGGCTCAGCGGAGTGTGCTGGAAGTCCTTAACAGCCTGCGCGAACAACTCAGCAAGCGGGGGTCCAAGACCATCCGCAACCTCGGCCGCACCTTCAGGGCTCTGGACTCCTTTGATGGCAACCGCAAGGTGGATCGAAGTGAGTTCGCCGTGGGGATGCGTGAAAATGGGGTGAATCTGAGTGCGCAGGAGTACAACATTCTGTTCGACTACTTCGACCGGGACAAAGACGGCACTATGTGCTTTGACGAGTTCCTCGTGGGAGTGCGGGGCTCGCCTAACGCTCGGAGACAAGCAATGGTGGACAAGGCCTTCCTCAAGTTCGACCGTGACGGCAACGGCTACGTGGACGCAAACGACCTGAGAGGCGTCTACAACTGCTCGCACCACCCCAAGGTGCAGCGTGGCGAAATGACTGAAGACCAGGCTTTCCGCGAGTTCCTGACCAGCTTCAACGACCGCAATAGAGATGGACGCGTCACTAAGGATGAGTGGGACGAGTACTATGCAGCGGTGAGCTCGTCCATTGATAACGATGACCACTTCGTGCAGCTCATGAAGACGGCCTGGAGACTAGAATAAGCCCTCCTTAGATAAGCTGGGCGCACTCAAGTGAGATTGGTCCACTTGCAGGTATGTCTGGTTCCTCATACTTGTAGTTAGTGAAAGCGCTAAAGCATGCTATAAGTGCCTTCCGTCTCCTGCGCCAGACGCATCCTTCTTCTCCGCTTGCTTTGCATCCTCCCATAGCAGACTCTCAGAAGCAGCAGAATGGCCATCAGGCCGACTGCTTCCAGCGCCACACCGATATAGAAAGAAAGTGCGCCTTCTGCCTGCAGCCTCATACAGAAACTCGCTCTGCACTCCTCCACACAGTGCCCTCCTTTGTCACTACACAAAGCTTCGCAGGCAGCGGGACACTCCTCGGGCTGGCTATTGAGCACGTCAGCAGCTTCTCTGGCGGGCTCTATGAACCGGGCACAGCCACAGAACCCGATGCAGGCCTGCAAGGACTGACCTGTGGCTACCGCCAGACAAGTCTCCCCGCAGGACACATCACATGCATGCGACTTCCAAGCTTCTTCAGCGGTCAGGCCGGACTTGGCAATCCGCAATAGACTGCCTTGCTCCCCTGTGAAGTGCTGGCCAAAGAACTCGCCTTGTGCAGTCACAACTACCGCGAGACTGCACACCACCCAGACTACCATTATTCCCTCACTCATAGTAATGCTACCGCGAGTGCTTCAAAGGCTGGTAGCGTCCAGACGCATCCTGGTGACGGGTGCAGGGGGACAGGTAGGGCAAGAACTAGTGGTTTTCCTGCAGAACAAGTACGGAGTGAACAATGTCCTGGCCACAGATATAGTGAACAAGCAGGCAAAATGGCCTACTTATACTCGGGAGGAACGCCTAGATGTGCTGGATTTCCTAGCTGTCGACCACCTTGTCGGTGTCTTTCGTCCACATCGAATTTATCATTTGGCGTCGATGCTCAGCGCAAGAAGCGAAGAAACGCCCTTAAAAGCACTCAAAGTGAATGTCGTAGGTGCTCAAACTATGCTCGAAGTGAGTCGAAAGCACGAAGTCTCTTTGTACTGTGCTTCCACTCTCGCAGCCTTCGGTCCTTCCAGTCCCAAAGTAGTCTCCGCCATGGAGATTATGCGGCCCACGACGATGTACGGCATTACGAAGATTCACATGGAACTGCTGGGCGAGTACTACTGCCGCAGGTACCAAATAGATTTCCGCTGTTCGAGAATACCAGTGGTGAACTCCGAGGAAGAGCCTGGAGGCGGGTCTGCTGCCTTCACTGTGAGGATGTTCTACGACTTGTTCCGCACTGGCAAGACGGTGATCCCAGTGGGTCTCGATGCGAAGCTGCCAATCATGTACCTCCCAGACTTAGTGCGAAGTCTCGACGACATCATGGAGGCCCCCAAACAAAGATTCACAGCGAGAGTGTACACACTGGACTGCTGCTCAGTGACTGTGGGAGACTACGTGAACGAGGTCCAGAAGCTATTTCCCACTGGGCAAATCACGGTGGAGCCTGACTTTAGAGACGCTATCATTCGCAGCTGGCCGCATGCTACGAATGCAAGCCTGGCTGCCCGTGACTGGGGCCACCGTCTCTTCTTCTCTCTGCCAGACATGATCCGTGACATGCACACCCGCATTCAAGCCCGCCTGCAGTCTAGATCTGGTAGCGGCTCCTAAAGCCCTTCAGCCAGGCCTGTGTGACCACTGGCTCCGCCTCATCCACCTTCGCTATGATTTTGGCCTTCGCTTGCAGTGCTGCTTCCACATCTGTCTGCTCGTTGGCTTTCCACCACTGGTGCAGTGCTTCGTCCACTTCCCCGAAAAAGGACTTCCGCTTGCTTTCCGCCTGCTCAGAGTTGTACAGCTTCTCCACATGTATCACTTGGAACAACTCACTCTTCACTTTGTTGCGCCAATTCAGCAGTTTGTCAGTGGAGGTCTGCAGAGCGAAGGCGGCTTCGTCTAGTGAGGGGAAGTCCTTGATCTTGCGGACAGCTCTGATTTTCTGCGCAGTAGTGTAGGGCTTGCTGTCCTGGGAAGTGTCGGCGGAGGGGTCAAACTCGAGTTTCAGCGTTTGGCAGTCGTTGTCGATTCGAGGTCTTTTCGCAGGTACGAATTCAGGCGTTTGAGTACCTTCATCAGTGCAAATCGCTTCTTTTTCCGTGTCTCCGGTGCCCAGAAAAGCCCTGATCACCACTTCCTCCAGTCCCAATTTCAGCGCTGTCACAGTCACTCCCTTCACACGCACAGACTCTTTGACCAGTTTCCGCGCCTCGGTGCATAGGGGAAAGTCATCAATATCCAATTGAGTCACCCAGCCAGCCAGCACTTCCTGGTCCACTTTGAGCTTCTGGGCGGCCCGCGAAACGCCGCAGAGCAGTGCGAATTTGGCCACTTCGCGTTTGTCCTTGAGAGTATAGGTGAAGCACAGTCTTGCCGATTGTTGCAATGCTTTCTTTCCCTCTTCCCTCTCATAAATATGACATCAGCGCCTGCCTACCCCTTCAAGCAAGGTCTGCTGTAGCCTCCACACAGGAAAAAGCTGAGTCTCCGCCTGTACGAGTCCTGGACAGACCGCTACTTCTTCCTCAACGGCACCAACCTCGTGTACTTCCTCGAAGGCATGGACGAGAAGCCTCGGAACCGCATCCCTCTGGGCAACGCTGTAATTGAGGGCATTTTCTTCCGAGACGACTTATTTGTGATTACGATACGCTGCAGTAAGGAGCACTCTTCGTTCTATACTCTCGGTCACAATGATGAACATGAGTTGAAGGACTGGTTTGACCAACTCAAGCGGGCCATAGACCTGGCGAATGAGCAGAATACGCTTTGTAGGCGGAGTCGCACTTTGTCGCATTCGGAAAGTGTTAAAGTGCCGGAAAGTGGGGCGGAGGCGAGTGAGGAGCTGCAGCAGCCCTCGCAAGCAGGTCTAAGGGAGTGCTATGAGGAAGTTATGAGGCTGGTAGACAAGGGGACGGGTCCGGAGTGGAAGACTGTGCGGCTGAAGAACAATGCGATAGTGAGAAGACTGGAGAACACAGTGCAACTGACAATGACTTTTCGAAGTACTCCGCTGGCCATGGTATATGGAGCCTTGTTAGCAGTGGAAGAGTATGTAGGGTGGAACACACAAGTCCAGACCTGTCGCTCAGTCATGAAAGTCGGAACTGCGATGGACCTGGTTTCCGTCACGTTCAAAGGCCCTTGGCACTGTCCCCTGCTTCCCTGTCTGCTTTCCCGCCACTTCTCCCAAACCTCCGACTCTGCACTGATCCTGTGCCGCTCAGTCCACAGTCCTGTCTACCCCTCACAACTCGCTCTGCCTTTGCTGGCTTTCTACATGCGGCATAAAAACGAAACTACGCATCTTCACGCCTACATCCGTCTCCCAGTCCAGTGCTTCTATCGACCCGGCTTCACACTCAAACTCGCTATGTCCTTCACGATGCTTTCTCACAGTATTGTCCTGGCTCCAGTCACTGGGGAGGAAAGCTTGCTTGAGGATGTGAATGCAGCACAGCGACCCAGTCTCACACCAGGACCTGTATGCACTACTTAGATGGACATCCTGGATATCGACACAGGGAAAGTGTCACGCATGAGTTACGATGGAATGGAAGAGGAGGAAAAGAACCAGATTCTGCAGATGATAATGGTGGAGTAGGGACTAGACAGGAAGGACTTGACTGCGGCTCAAGAGGAAGCGCTGGCGACAATGAAGGAAAAGTTCCCAGAGGAAAGCGACCAGACACTTATTCGCTTCCTCAAAGCTCGCGACTTCAAAGCCTCCAAAGCTGAGCGTCTGTTTATCCGTTCAAAGGAGTGGCGTCTTCGAACTCACCCCGAGGCCCTCACCATTATAGACATTGCCCACGAGCTCAAGCGTGGCTACATCTTTCGCCACTACCAAGACAAGTTCCACCGGCCTGTACTAATCTTTCGCGCAGCTCGCTATTTCCCCAGCCAGATCAGAGTGGAGGAGGCGGAGAGACTGATACTGTACCTCCTGGAGAGCGGAATCAACGATATGCTGGCTGATGTGAAGGGGTTCTGCATGATCGCAGACATGAAGGATGTGGGACTCACCAACTTCAGCTACCCGCATTTCAAGCATTTCGCACACTTGATTCAGGACTTCTACCCAGAGAGACTGGGCAGTGCATTCATAGTGAATGTGTCCTGGGTGGTGAAGACTATGTGGGTGACAGCGAAGCCACTGCTGAACCAGAGAACCATAGAGAAGATACACTTTCTGGAGACGAAAGAAATGAAGAAGCTGTTGGAAGTCGTGGAGGAAAATGTGCTTCCAGCGGAGTACGGCGGAGCAGCCCAAGTCATAGCATAGCTTTAGAGTGCAGGCAGTTTGCATTCCACGAGTCCTATAGAGGACTTCTTTGGAACATGGATAATGATTCAGTGGGAAGAGCCGCTGTGTGGCTGTTTTCGCAGCATAGGCATCTGCCTAGTGGTCCTGTGTCCAGGCGGTATCTGCCTAGCTCAGGCCCTTGCAGTCAAGCGCGCTACCGGGGACGGGTGTTGTTTGCCCTTCTGCTGTCCAATTGTGCTGTGCTGCATTGGAGCCGGAATCAATAGACACAAGATCAGGGACCGCTACCTGATCAATGGAAGTCGCTGTCGAGACTGCCTTACGCACCTGCTGTGCAGTCCCTGCGCAGTCTGCCAGGAGTACCGCGAAGTGAAGGGCAGGGAAGAAAAAGCAGTAAAGTAGTCCTAGTCTCTGGCCTAGGCGCTATAACTAAGCACTAGACTACCCACCAGTCCCAGCACAAAGCACAGTGCCACGTGGCCGTTGCCGTACCCCTTGGGCTTCTCTTTGCCCACCTCGCCTGCACGTCTGGCTGCAACGCCGTTGTTCATTACTCGCACTTTCAGCTTCAAGTCTTCCACTGTACGCTTCAGAGCTTCGCACTCTGTCCGCAGCACTTCGTCTTCTTCACCTTCTCCCAACACCTCTCTAATAACTGACTGACTCGTCATCATCGAGGAGGACCGAATGGATGCGAATTCCGACATCTGCGCCAGAGATTTGGCAGTCAAGACCACAGTTTGCGCCTTGCCAGTCTTCCAAGCATCCTCAGGCACAGGGTCAGTAGCAGAGCGGTGTTGCACAGCAACTAGTTGGAACTTGTGTGTAGGGTCCACCTCAGCCTTAGCTGTGGCTGTGACGGACACTACCAGCGTTGCTCCGGGCTCGAGGAAGCCCTTGTTGGGCTGGACAGTATATTGCTTCGGAGCAGTTGTCTTGACCTTGAAGGCAGTAGAAACAGCTGATTTGTTGGTGAGGCGCATTGTAGCCCGCAGTTCATTCTTGCCTTCGTCAGGTGAAAAGGCTAAGGAGTCTCCGGGCACTACCTCCAAATATGCCATTATTACAGCTGGCGATATAATCAGCGGGAGCAGAAGATCTAAAATTCCTCGCTTAGGTAGACGCTATCTGGAAATAGCCGCACAGCGTTTGCAGACCTTCGCTGCCTTGCAAGTCTCGCATTTCAAATGCCCGCACTTGAGTCTTTCTGTTCCACGCCTGTTTTCACATGTCGAGCAGGTCACCAAACACTGGATAAGCTGATCTTTCGCTGTTGGGGGCATTGTTTTAGACTTGCATAAGCAACAATAAACAATTTGATCATCGCCAAGGACGCAGCACTTACCACAAAGGATATGACCTTTGCTGCATAGGTAGCCTTCCGTGTGCAGGTTGATGTTGCTGCCACAGAGACACTTGGATTTCATTGCAGCCATACTCTGAAGCCGGTCTTTATCGAGTTGTTCGCCACAGTTCGTGCATTTTTCCTGGTTTTCCGTATGATAGAGGTACAGTGCGCAAACAAGGCAATGACAAGAGAACGGGCAGATATTGAAATCGGCATTCGCGGGCTGGTTGCAAAGGACACAAAGTCTCGCTACTCGGGCTGCAGCTCCACTTTGCGGAGCACTAGATGTCTCTTTGTGTAAGAGCTGGTCCACGAACACAACTTGCTGACACTTGTCGCAGAATATTTTCTCGCCCGGCACTAAGTTGCAAGCATCTGGAAGCTGGGAATAGCACTGCCTAAGCAAGAAGTTGGGTAAAGTGCATTTGCAAGGCGCTGGAGGCAAGCCACTAGCCTGCTCTTCAGTCACTACGAAGACATGCTGACCGTATAGCACCACTGTGCCCATGTCCAGCGGTCCATCTCCCAGAGCAAAGGGCACTCCTGATAGAAAGTCATACATGGCCAGGTGGCAGCGCAGGTAGGTCAAAGCGTCATGCCAGTAGTTCAGGTTTATCACCGAGGAATCGACCGAAAGTGGATATCCTACCAAACCTCTTAGCTTGGAGTCCAACACTCTAACAGCAATTCCCAGTGTGCTATTGTAGTCCTGGCTCAAGCTTTCCAAGCAAACTTTCAACGTCTCCAGCTCTTTCTTCTCCTCCACCCATCTCGGAGCATCTTCCAATTGAGCGAACTTCTCAGCTCTCCGCAGTTCCTGCAGTGTGAAACTGACAGCCAGCAGCATCCCATTGCCTCCCATGCCCACGCACCTCCACGCCTTGCCGTCTCCGAGTTCTGACTCAATCACCACACTTGCAGCCACTGCTTCACTCTCCACTGCGACTGCCATTTACTAGTCTACAGATCTGAGAACGCAAATCTGCCACATTGCTGAGAACTTCCTATAGTCTGCTGTACTTGCACCTTCCTTCCACTTTCGCCCAGTGCCACAGTCTGTAATGAGAGCTAGTGGAGGCAGACTTAAGTTACTGCCTCTGTGAGTTACTTCTTGCCCGCTTTCTTAGGAACTACTCCCGGCTTGGCAGATGGAACCCCTGGCTTCGGGGCAGTAGCTCCTGCCTTGGGAGCAGGCGACGCTGCTCCTGACTTGGGCACAGGAGAAGCGGCCCCTGCCTTTGGGGCAGGAGAGGCAGCCCCAGGCTTCAGAGCGGGAGAGGCAGTGCCAGGCTTTCCTACGGGAGTTCCTGGCTTGGATAGGACGCCTGCCTTAGCGACTCCAGGCTTGGCCACTACCCCAGGCTTCAGTGCTGGACTTCCAGCCTTCTGAGCCTGAGGAGCTGCGATTTGTTCCTGTACTGGAGCTTCGGTTACAACTGGCAAAGGAATAGGCAAGGGCTCCGGCACCAGGGCCGAGGCCTCTCGCCAGGCACGCAGCATTTCCCCTTTGTGGGTAGTGAGGACGCAGCGTAGAGCCAGCCGGGCTGCCTGTGCTTGGAGCTGTAGTCTCGTTGCTTTCAACTGTGCTTGGGAGTGTGCGAGAGCTTCTTGAACTGCCAACAAGTCGCTTTCCACTTTGCTAGTTCTTTCCTTGAGAAGCTTCAACTGCTCTTCACTTGCTTCCAGCGCTATTTTCAAGCTTTCCACCTCTCTGAAAGCTCCGTTTTCTCCGCTGCCTTCTTCAGCTAAATGCAGCATTTCCCCTCTTCCCACAATCTCCCCCAGCAAAGCAATAACTCTGTCTCCTGTCCGTACTGCCTGCTGCAGTCCTTCCTCTTCCACAGGCTCTGCTGTTTCCCTTCTCTCGAGGCCTACAGCGAGTCCTGCGGCCAGTGCCTTGCTTTCTACGGAGGAAAGCACAGAGAGGAGGACTGGAACATTTGGGTCGGAGGAGGGGTCGGCGGGCTGGAGTAGGGAGGGGAGGAACTGCTGCAGCAGCCTTAGTTGCTCACGGAGCAGGTGAAGGAGGTTGTGCGAGTGACTGGTGCTGGGGAAGTCCGTAATGCTGAGTATGTCCTCCACCTGTCCCTCCACCCGCAGACAAGTAGTCATCCAGTCCACTTGCACTCCCGGACTTTTCAGCAACTTCCGCAGCACTCCTCTCATCACTACCACCAAATCCGCCACATCTTCCTCCAGACTCTTATACGTCCTATAAGTGGTTCCCAGGGCCACTTCCCGCTTGAAGATCTCGAGGTCTTTGGCGAAGCGGAGAGCTGGAGAGAGTGAAGGGGCTGACAGCAGGGAGGACTTGGTGGCGAGTAGGAGGCGCGCAGGCTTGGACAAGTCCTCATTAGTCATGACTCGGAGAGTGGCTTCAGACACGTCAATCAACTCCAGGACTTTGGACAGAACTGAGTCTGTGGCCTCTTCCATGCTTCTCCCGATGTCCACCTCTTCACTCATATTATATCCCTTCGAGTCTCATTCTAGTATGAAGAAAGCCAGCTTTCCGAGCTTGGGCGTAGACCCAAGACTTGCCGCCCTGCTCGCTGGCCTCAACATACGAATTCCCACTCACATCCAGTGGAGGGCGCTGCCCTCGCTGCTGACTACTCAGGACCACCACTTCTTGGCTGCACAGACAGGCACAGGGAAAACCCTCTCGTACTTGATACCAGCACTGCAGAGGTGGGTGAAAAGAGGCCAGGAACAGGTGGGGGGCAATTTGGTAGTGACGTGCAATCGGGAGCTAGTGGTGCAGTTGGAGCACGTCCTTTCCCCCTTCAAGTACTCCCTCGGCTTCACCTCAGCTGTTCTCTACGGAGGCCAAGACCCTGCAGCCACTCAAGAAGCCGTCAAGTCTGCTCCGTACTTCCTCTGTGGCACTTTGGAAAAGGTGCTGAGTTTGAAAGCGAAAGGAGAGTTCAGCCTAGATGGAATTAAGCAAGTGATCGTGGATGAGTGCGACACTCTGATAGACTCTGGCAAAAGTGCGCATATCTCCGATCTACTGGCTCTCTCCCTGCCCCAGCAGCGTCTCACCCTGGTTTCTGCCACCTTCCCTCGTCGCCTCGAAACCCTGCTGGAACGCTACTTCACCGCTCACCCAGGCACTGTCATTGACAAACCGTACTTGAGGAGAGTCGTGGAGCAGCGCACACATTTGAATTTGGAACATATAAAGCACGAATTTGTGCCTGTGAAGGACGGAAAAGAGACAAAGCTGCTGCTCAGTTTACTCGGAGAAGTCTCGAAGGAGCTCAAGTCTGATCACACTTGCATCCTCTTCTGCAACACCACTCAAAGCGTCGACTCAGTGCTCGCCCTCCTTCTGAAGCACCGCTACCCCGCACTAGGCGTACACAGCCTCACTCCCGCTACAGAGCGACTAGCCGCCTACGAACAGTTCAGAAAGGGGGAAAAGCAATACTTGGTGTGCACAGACATGGGAGCCAGAGGCCTTGACTTCCCAGCCACTAGCTACGTCGTGCAGGTGGAGTTCGCGAAGACTGCGAGTGACTACCTGCACCGGGCTGGAAGGACTGGGAGGTGCTACAAAGAGGGAACTGTAGTCAGTTTCTACCGTCCTTCAGACGAACGGCTCATTGCCCACCTCAAGTCTTCCTTCGAAGCGCGTAGTCCCCTCAAACTGCCCTCGCCCGCTCTCTCGTAAGCCCCACTCAGGATGGCCTCCATTCAGAAGCCGCTTCGTAAACCAAGTAATAATAGGAAATGAGTCGAGTGCTCAGCTTTCTTTGCTGCGGTAGCAAACAGCGTGCTCCTGTGGCTCCAGTAGTTGAGACCAGGAGGAACCTAGCAACTCTGCGAAGGTCCAGAAGGTCCAGCACAGTGGGGATGACGACAGGCACTACAGTGCCTACGGAGGTGGGAGGCAAGCGGAGGAACCAACCCCTGCACGAGTACCGCTTTCCCAGAGCCGCGGAGGGAGAAGAAGCTAATGTGTCTGCGTGAAGCCTAGTTAGTAGGGAGTCTTGCTTTGCTACCCACAGTTGCATTCCAAGTGTTTCAGCTGCGAACTCTCAGCTATCCCTAAGCAGGCATGGTTGGCCAAGAAGCCTCTAAGTCTTTAATAGGGTGTACTGGACTTGGGGGAACTAATATGCAAAATGTATTAAGAAAAGCGTACAGATGTCTAGAGGCTGCGAAAGCTAAAGCATAGGAGTTGGGAGTACAGAAGTACGTTATATCCAAATCTGTAGATAGGTCCTGCGAACATATTATTGGGCAGTGATCATACTGCTCTACATTTCCAACAGCACAGTTGCCAAATAGCAGTGGAATTCCGTCCAGCTGGCAGACAGTGGAAAGATGGAGGAAACGACTGAGAGAGGAGTGGTGTACTTGCCCTGTCTGCCTCCCTATATGAATTCAAAGCGAGTTCGGAGGTACTTCGCAGAAATGGGCGCAATTGACCGCATCCACCTCACTCCGGAGCCCCGCATCAACCACGTCCTCCGCAAGCAAAGTGGAGGCAACACTCGCAAGAACTACACGGAAGGCTGGGTGGAGTTCCTCGACAAGCAAGACGCCAAGCGAGCTGCCCTTCTCTACAACAACGCAGTCATTGGAGGCAAGAAGCGACACAACTTCTACCGAGACGACAGGTGGATGCTCAGGTACTTGCCCAAGTTCAAGTGGGAACATTTGACTGAAAAAATCCAGTTAGACCTGCGCACTGCCAACAGCCAAGTGCGTGAAGAAGCGAGTCTCGGCCGCAAGCAGAACCGCTTCTTTGCCAAGCAGGTGCAGCAGTCTCGGGAAATCCAAGGCATCAAAAGGAAGCGGGAGGAAAGCGGCACTGCAAAGCAGCCCAAGAAGAAGGTGTTCAGAGAGTTCCAGCAGAGGACGCCTCTAGACTAAGAGATAGTCACTAGTTACTGTTTGAGCAAGTATGTGGGCACATTGGCCACAGTGGGAGGCAGAGTGTATTGGCCAGGGCCTGGACTGCGGTCTTGGCGAGGTTGGGAGCGCTGGGAGCGGCCGAAGCTGAAGCGGGGCCCTGCAAGAGACCGAGAGATGTTGTAAGCGCCAGGAGGTGGCTGCTGAGCTTCCAGGGTGGCAGGCAGCTTGGCCTCCCTGCCTATCACAGGTGTTCTGGCGCGTGTGAGTATTTGCGAGCTAGAGGGACTGTAGTGTGCGGGTCCGGGCAGTTCCTCCCTCTTCCCTTCGCTCTGCAACTTGAGTTTCATTGAGAACTGGGGTGACTCTGGCTGGGCTTTGACTGTGTAGGTGCCGGGGCCAGGGGACTCATTCACCAGTTTCCCCACATCTCTCTTGCCTGCGCCAATTCCGTAAGAAGGTGAAGTCTTGAGCAGAGGAGACGGACAGTATGCAGCAGGCGAGGGAGTTTGCGAGCGAATAGTGTCCGCTTTGGGAGATCTAGCGATGGAGTAAGCAGGAGAAGCAGTTCTATTCAGAGCAGGCGAATAGGCGCCGGGCCCAGGCAGTGCGCTTTCCGTCCTTCCCTGTCTTCTAGGTGTCAGCGAGGCAGCAGTGGCGGGGTTCACCAACTTCACCTCTATGTCATAAGTGCCAGGTCCTGGCAAAGGAGTGGGAGTCAAGCTTCTGAGGTCTCTGAGAGCTTTGGTAAAGGTGAACCTGGGTCCTTCTCTGTGTCTCGCAGGGAGGTAAGCGCCTGGTCCCGGCTCCTCGAAGGTGCGACTGATGTGGTCACGATTGGAACGGCCGAAGCTGAGTAGTGCTTACACTGCTCGAGGCGAGACTTCTGAATGGCTGGGCGAGTAAGCTCCAGGGCCTGGAGTGTCCACCTTGCCTCTAGTCAGTACTTCCGTCTTCAAGCCAAAGGAGTAGGCGCGCGGGTCTCGAGTCGGTTTGGGGTCGTAATTGCCAGGTCCCGGCTTATCTCCGTCAAGTGACACTGGCATTTGCCGAGACAACAACACTGCTCTCGGCCCTTCTCCCAGCCGACTCTTGACAGGGTACTTACCAGGGCCAGGGATATCTCCAGTTGAAGGCAGCGAGTGCTTAGCAGCTCGGTTGAAGACAGCTCGTGGAGAAGCGGGCTTGAAGTCTTTGTCAGTGAGATAGGCAGCAGGTCCTGGGATATCAGAGGCCACTCGCTCTGCCAGACGCCGCCCTGTGCCCATCGAAAACGCAGGTGAAGATTTGAGGCGCATCAAAATTAGCAAGAACCTACGTCACTGGTCTACAAGTAAGTCTCAGCACCACTGAAAGGAACCACCAGTTGTCGTGCCTAGAAAGACGCGCTTATGATTTGAGTTGGGACTTAACGGTTTCACTTGAGTCATAGCGTAGTAGCTTTCCTGCTTCGTAATGCAGTCGTAGCTTGCTTGCCGTCACTGTTCGAAGTCGGAGTGCTGCGGCTTGAAGCTGTGCAAGTCTGAGATGGCAGGAGGCAGTAAAGCACATAGCCTCGGAGGACCAAGCTTTTCTCAAAATTTTGGGTTCCCTTGCACTCTTTGGACTCAACTCATTTCTTCTATGTTTGGCTGATAAAGAAATGGATGACTTGGAGCAATTACAGCTACTCTACATTTCCCCTCAACAACACTTCACTTTGTTCCAGGCCCACGCAAAGAAGTTAGACAAGACAGTTACTCTGCAAAGCTGCAATTTCAGCGAGCCCAGCGATTGTGAACCGTACTTAAAGCATCACCTCAAGCTCACCCAAAACCAACAGTTCGCAGCCCCCCTTGTCGCGATTTTCCCGCACTTCCAGGAAGACACTCAGCAAGTCACTCTCAACTTTGTGTGGGAGCGAGCAGAAATGGGCCTCGACCCAGAAATTACTCGCGAATGCATGCCTCAATCCTCTGTGGGGAAACCAGGCTTTGGGGATAAGAAAACCATCTTCACAAATCAGCATACGGGAGTGAAGGTGAAGGAGGCTTTCAGTGAGTCCTTGGGTGAGTTAGTGCTGTTGAAAGAGTTCACTTCGAACGACCTGGGAGGCTTAAGCGACGCCTTCTCGGAAGCGCTGGAGCAGGCCAGCTCTTCGCACCCAAATATCTGCAACTTGTTCGACGTGTGCTTCTTTCGGACCAAGATTGGAAGTCTGCGCTTATACTTCGTCATGGAGAAGTTCGAAAACGACCTGGAAACGCTAATTCGAGAACAGCCCATGAGACAAGAGGAGATGTGGCAGATGCTTATGGATGTGAGTGAGGGTCTGCTTTGTCTGAAAGCGCATGTAAGCTACACCTAGAATCTCGCGCACTGCAACATCAAGCCCTCACAAATCATGCACAGTCAGAGCGGCCTGTTCAAAATCAGACACCCTCGAAACTTCGACTCACAGACTCAGAGCGATGAAGCAATCTACTCCAGTCCCGACTCCACCGATCAGGCAACGCTGCAGCAAATTGTCCAAGCAGATGTCTTTTCTCTAGGAATCACGCTGTTGCGCCTTGCATCGATGAAGGTTCCTGAACTTTCCTACATGCAGACTATTCCTGAACTGAGAGCGATGATCAGGTGGGAGGTGGATAGTCTGGTCTGTTCGGATGATTTAAAGGAACTGCTTTTTCAGATGATGGAAATCGATCCGGAGAGTCGATCCTCCCTCGAAACTGTCTATGAGCAGGCTCGAGACAAGGTGGCTCTGTACGACCCGCTCCGCGCCGCAAAGTCATTTACCAAGGAAGGCAACTCACTAAAGAAGTTGGAGCAGCGGGAAGCAGCACTATCAAAGTACGAACTCGCACATGCCCTATATGCAAGCCACTTCCCCTATCATCTGGAGACCGCAGATAACCTGCATGCTTGGGGCTTGCTGTTGAAGGAAATGGAAAAGAAGCAGGAAGCCATTGCGAAGTATGCGGAAGCAGACGCAATATACTCAAGGTTCTTTCCGACTCATTTGAACACAGGCGTGAACATCAGGCGGCAAGGTCTCGTTTACAAAGAAGTGGGAGAGAAGGAGAAGGCGGTAGAGAAGTACGCTACCGCGGATGCACTGCTGCAACGCTACCATCCCACTAATGTGCACACTGCCCACAATCTCTTCAATTGGGCTGGTTTCTACCGCGAAATCGAGGACTATGCCAAGTCTGACGAAAAGCGCAGCCAAGCAGATGCTGTGTACTCATACTACTTCCCCTTTACGACCTTCCATGCTGATAACCTACAGTACTGGGCACTGCTTTACAAAGACATGGACAGGTTTGCAGATGCCTGTGAGAAGCACAGTCTAGCGCATGATATCTATCGTGCGTATTTCCCTCAGCCTCGCGGAGCAGCGGATAACCTGAGCAATTGGGGCAAAGTGCTGCAGTGCATGAGAGAAAACGCGAAGGCGGTTGAGAAGTTCGCGGAGGCGGACGCTGCGTACAGACAACTAGACCCGCATCACCTCGACACTGCAACAAATCTGAAGGTGTGGGCGGACTTCCTGAAGGACACTGCGCAGAATGAAGCCGCCTTGCAGAAATACATCGAAGCGTTTGCCATTTACTCGCAATATCATCCCACCCACCAGGACACTGCCTCCACCTTAGGGAACTGGGGACTGCTCTTCAAGAACATGGGACGAATAGATGAAGCGCAGCAGAAGATGGCTGAGGCGGATGCGCTCTTGTCTTCTCTCTACCCCGCAGAGAGAAACACTGCCATTAACCTGCGAAACTGGGCAGATACGCTGCTGATATCAGGCCCTCGGCCACTTGCACTCGAAAAGTACAGAGATGCGGAGAGGATTTTCACCGCACTCTCTGCTAGCGACAGCCAGGGGCCTCTTCAGCTCTCGGACATCGCTGATAAACTCGCAGAGGTGGGTGAGAAGGTGCTTGCGCTGGAACTCAAGGAGCAGGCGTTGGCTCTGTATAAGGCCCATCACTCCACCATCATTGGGTACGCAGACTGCCTCGCTACTACTGCGATGATGTACGACGATATGAGGAACAAGGAAAAGGCAAACGTTTTGTATGCAGAAGCGAACACTTGTTACATGCAGTATTTCAACCGCAACAAAAACACCGCGAGTAACTTGTGGAATTGGGGACTGCTGCTGGCCAATATGAGGCGAGAGCCTGAAGCCATCACGAAGATTCAGCAGGCGCTTGTGATTTACGACATACTCAACGAGAACGAAAACATTCTAGCGTGCGAAGATTTCCTCAAGAAGATGGAAGTCAACTTGAGTCTCAGGGCCAGTAACGTAGGATAAGCTATTGGCGTAGGCACTTAGCTAACATACCATTGTTACATATGAAGGATATGGTCTCGTACTGGCAAGTGTTGGATTGAGAAGATAGCAGTAGAAGAGGAAAGCGAATTCCACCTCTTACACTGTTGCCCCTAATGACGTTTACTATCTAAGCTGGGACTCACACTAGAGTCTCAGTCTGCATTCTTTCAAATGGCGCCTACGAGCTCACTACATCGTCCAGAAGCTGTGGTACGGCTGTTCCTTTCGCCGCTATCAAGAAAAGTCCTAATTGTTTGGCTGGAACATCAAACTCTCCCTTAATGGATGGTTTCTGCAGGAGGCATGCTTGGGATGTTAATACCTGCATTCCTCAAATCAACACTGGTAGCTTAAAGAAATCAATAAAAGGAAATTGTTATATGCATAGTGGAATTCTATATACTTGAACAGGGAAAGACACCAATGGATATGGTAGAACTGCCGCAAATACCATGGAGAGGGAAAGGCAAAGTATGAACTGGGGAAAGCCAGCTACTGGAGTGATACAGAAGAGATAACCTGGGATGTGTCTCCAATCGGCTCATACACTTCCGTCCTTAGACTGTATTCGTCTGACATTAGATAAGCTAGCCTGAGTTCTTTAAATGCTGGAAGTTTCTCTGAGTTGAC
>Ga0247837_1006642_pt1 | contig 16092 bp, 18 predicted proteins | sample LaCtaG_2_FD_187115 | JGI IMG/M metagenome (GOLD analysis project Ga0247837, IMG submission 187115) | Freshwater microbial communities from meromictic Lake La Cruz, Castile-La Mancha, Spain - LaCruzMarch2015_14.5m | ecosystem: Environmental > Aquatic > Freshwater > Lake | place: Spain: Castile-La...
ACACAAATAAACTATGGATTTGTACCTTTTAAATCTGAATTAATTTGCATTGCTATTTTTTTTACTGCAGCTAATATTTCACATTCGGGTATCGATAATGTGAATTGTTTGTCTTTAATTTGAATATTGTCCATAAAGCATTGATTATAAAGCGATTGCCAGCAATTGACTTAATTTGACTACAAAAGTACAAAAAAAACAGTAATTATTCTAATATTTACAGTGAGTTAAGCATTACATTTTGAAGAATTTTCAATGTTTTATAAGCCCTAAATGAAATAATACAGTACAACTTACATTTGAGTATATTTGAACATTTATTGGCTGTTTAAAATAACATATAATATTATTTTTTAGATTAGTGAATTAGTAATAAAAATTTTATTAAAATTCAATGAACAATCTCAATAATTTTCAAACGCTGTATTTCAAACACATAGCCTATTTTCAAAATCAATTAAGGCATAAATTTTACATATTGTAATTATTACAATTGTTAAATATATACAAATAAGTGTTTTTCTGATTAATTTTTATTCGATACACATTCTTATTCCAAAAATATCATCTATATTTGTAACGTAAATGAACAAAAAATATTTACAAAGGAGCTCTTTATTTTGAATTATTCAGTATAGACAACTGACAATCAATTACTTGTTTCTGTTACATTAGTTTTATTTCAAGTTATCAAACAAACTAATTTACTTCAGAGTATTTTAGTCATCATTCACACGTAAAAAATTTGAAAGTATGAAAAACGTACAAATCGTAAACGAACTGGTAGCCTTGCAAAGTAACATGCGTAATTTTGCTTTTTCTCTCACCTTAAACCGTGATGAAGCAGAAGATTTGTTGCAAGATACCACATTAAAAGTATTGGACAATCAGGAGAAGTTTACTGACAATGTCAATTTTAAAGGTTGGGTATTAACAATTATGAAGAATATCTTCATTAACAATTATCGTAAAATTGTTCGTAACCAAACTGTTGTTGACAAAACTGAGGATTTACATCATTTGAATTTACCTCAAAATTCAGGTTTTGACAGTCCGGAGGGGTCGTATGCTATTGGTGAAATTACCAGAACAATTGAGTCATTTTCGGATGAATATCGCATCCCATTTTCGATGCATGTTGAAGGATTTAAATACGAAGAGATTGCACAAACAATGAGTCTTCCTATAGGTACAGTAAAAAGTAGGATATTCCTTGCCCGTAAACGTCTTCAAGAACAACTAAAGGACTACAAGTACTAAAATATCACATATTTAATAAAAGTCGAAGAACATTTCTTCGACTTTTTTTGTTTCACAAAATAAAGTATTTAGAATTATATCGATGTTTATATATCAAAAATTTATCAAGTATGAATACAGCCATTGTAATGCTTGGATCCAATTATCAAAAGGAACAAAATATTGAACTTGCAAAAGAAAAATTAAGTGAGTTTTTTGAGATTACCGACGAAAGCAGATTGTTACTGACCAAACCAATTGGAAATAAGTATAAAAATGACTTTTTAAATCAAGCACTTGTACTCCTTTCGGCAGATTCGGCAATCGAAACTCAAAATCATTTTAAACACATTGAAGATGAACTTGGAAGGTCACCTTTAACGGCTTTGATTGGTGACATACCCATTGATATTGATTTAGTTTTTTGGAATGGTGAGCAAAAACGTATTGATTATGATAAATATGACTTTGTGAAAACATGCATTGATGAATTGCTCGAAAAAAGAATTGAAGTAGATTGAAAACTAATTTTAGAAATTATGCAACCACATATTTTGTTGATTTGTGGATTAATAAGTTTTTCGCAAAGTGCTTGTAGTAAAAACAAACAACCTATGAAACACAATAAACTTACTCCACAAGAAGCTGCCGTTATAATAAACAAAGGTACTGAATACCCACATACCGGTGAATATGTAAACACCAAAGATAGTGGCACTTATGTATGCAAACAATGCGATGCCCCGCTTTATAATTCGAATGATAAATTTGACTCACATTGCGGCTGGCCTAGTTTCGACGACGAAATAAAGGGCGCTGTAAAACGTGTACCTGATGCTGATGGTAGACGAGTTGAAATTGTATGTGCTAACTGTGGAGGACATCTCGGGCATGTTTTTGAGGGTGAAAATTATACAGCTAAAAACACCCGTCATTGTGTGAATTCAATATCAATGAAATTTATTCCGACAAAACAAACTACAATGGATAAAGCGTATTTTGCCTCAGGATGTTTCTGGGGAACTGAATTTTATTTTATGAAAAAAGCAGGTGTAACCGAAACTACTGTAGGTTACATGGGTGGAAATGTGGATAATCCAACATACAAAGAGGTTTGTACAGGTTCTACAGGTCATATTGAAACTACAGAAGTGATTTTTGACACATCCAAAACAAGTTTCGAAGATTTGGTAAAACTATATTACGAAACACATAATTTTGAACAAATTGGTGGCCAAGGGCCTGACATAGGTCCACAATACCAATCGGTTGTATTTTATGTAAATGAAAGTCAGAAAGCAATTGTTGAAAAATACATGAAAATCTTGTCGGATAAAGGTTTCAAGCCTGCTACTTTGCTAAAACCTGCTCCTGTGTTTTGGGCAGCCGAAGATTATCATCAAGAATATTACGATAAAAAGAATGGCACTCCATATTGTCACATCTATCGAAAACTATTTTAAGCAAACATTTATTTTTGTTACATTTGCGCGTTGAAATTTTTAAAATTCAACGCGCATTTTTTATATGTCATTTAAGTTTAAAACCATACAATCAATAAGTTCAGGGCTTTATAAGGAAAAAGGAAGTAAATTTATTTCCTTTGCAATACCTGTAAATACAGTGGACGAAATAAAAGAGATAGTAAATCAATATTCGAATAAGTTTTCGGATGCTCGCCATGTATGCTATGCTTACATGCTTGGCCCCGAAAGAACTACATACAGAACGAATGATAATGGAGAGCCTTCGGGTACAGCAGGTAAACCAATTCTTGGTCAACTAAATTCGCACCAACTTACCGATGTACTTATAATAGTTATTCGTTATTTTGGGGGTGTGTTGCTTGGAACAAGCGGATTGACAAATGCTTACAAAGAAGCAGCTATCGATGCCATCAGAAATGCTCAACTAATTGAAGTTGAATTAAAAACCACATTAAGCATTTATTTTGAATACGTTTTAATGAATGACGTAATGCAGATTTGCAAACAACTTAACGCTGAAATTCTTACTCAAACATTTGAAAACAATTGTTTTATGAAAATTAATTTCAAAAAATCAGACGAAAGTTTGGTTCTTTCTAAGTTTGAAAAAGTTAATGGCTTAACACTTGAAATTACTTAAGATCAACTATCAATTTTAAATTCAACTGCCTACTGGTAAGATAATTGGGAGTAGCCAATTGTTGCCCATAAATATCTGTAACCCAATAATACGAATTTATATTTTTAAAATCGAGTAAGTTAAACACTTCTAAGTTTATCCAAATATTCTTCACACCCCGCAACCATCCTTTGTCCATAATTTTATCAACTCCACTAGCTATCAGACGAGAACCACCAATATCAACTCGACGGTAAGGCGAAGAGCGGAATTTTGAGCGGAAAGCAATATTACGAGGCGCGCCAAAAGGCAAACCATCAGACCAAATAAACTTCAACTGCATTTTATATTTTGGATTATTAGGCAAATAATCCTGAAACATCATAGAGAATGAATAGCGCTGCTCGTTAGGACGTGGCATCCAACCCGGAAAAACTGTTTCGGAAGAAGTTAACTTTCCATCATCATCATAATTGTTTTTGACATAAGAGTCGTTTAGTAAATTCTCTTTCGAATTCATTAACGAAAAGTTTATCCACGAATCGGTCCCAGGCACTAATTCACCAAATAGTTTAAAGTCAACACCTGCAGTATATGCTTCGGCATCATTTTCACCCGAATACCTTACTCGCACATTATCAACCGAATAGCTTACAACGCGGTCCATAAGTTTTAGATAAGCCTCGGTAGTAAACTTAAATGGACGACCCCAAGCTCGAAAATGGTGGTCGCCGCCTAGTAGAAATTGTACAGAGCGCTGTGCTTTAATATTATTGTTTAAAGCAATTTTTATATTTCCGATATTATCCGATACAGTATCTCGAATTTCTTTGTAAAATGGCGCTTGGTAATACACACCAGTTGCAAAACGGAATGTATAATCTTTTTCCCAACTTGGAATTAATGAAGCTGAAATACGAGGACTAACAAGCAATTCGTTATTGAAAGTCCAATAATTGGCCCTTAAGCCACCAGTCAATGTAATTTTCGACCAATCGGTATTCCATTTATGCGTATTTTGAAAAAATGCTGTTGTTCGAAATGATGGTAAATTAGTTTGCGCTTTCAAATTATAGTATAAATCCACACGTTTATCGTTGAATGGAAGTGAGTAACCAGCGGAATCGCGCCATTCCCATTCGTTTATTTTATCCGAAATGTTTTCGAGCTGAAAATTAATACCCCATTTCATTTTATTGTTTTTTGTATTGAACTCACCATTATGAGCAACATTCGCCACAGTGGCTTTCAAGCGGTTACGAGCATGTTCGTGGTATTTTCCAATACCGAGCGAAGCACCTATTTTCTCACCAGGATTATCGGCATCGGTCTTTACTTCACTCAAAATATATTCGCCTAAAATATCGAATGTTTCATTTTCGTTGGTGTAAAATGCCGAAGTTAAAAAACTAAGCTTTGTTTTTTCGGTTGGGCGGTAATTAAATGTCAATGCACCAAACGAAGTTCGAAATAAATCACTCTCTTGTCCTTCGTAAAAAATTGTTAGGTTGCGAGCAGTTTGATAGGTTCCAAAATCAGTTTTACGTTCAGTAGGGCGGAAATTATATTTATTTTGCGAAAAGTTCCCAAGAAATGTCACTTCCCATTTAGGTTTAAGTTGATAGGTTAAATAGGTTTGATAATCTACAAAAGAAGGATCGTATTCCCCTTTAGTTTGCAGCGTACCAAGCAAATAAGCCGAAGTTTTATAACGAATACCATGCATTTGCGTAAACTTCTTATTAGTCGAACCTATATATCCTGTAGCACCAAGCAAACTCATGGAAACTGACGATTCGAACGCTTTAGGTTTTTTATACTGAATATCGAGTACCGACGACATTTTGTCGCCATACATAGCCTCAAAACCTCCAGCCGAAAAGCCTACACTCTGCACCATATCCGGATTAATAAAACTCAATCCCTCTTGTTGACCTGCACGTATAAGCAATGGCCGATATACCTCTATACCATTTACATACACGATATTTTCATCAAAATTTCCACCGCGCACATTGTATTGCGAGCTTGTTTCGTTGTTTTGACTCACACCTGTAAAAGTAATTAGTAAAGATTCGATGCCGCCAGTAGCATTAGGCATAAGTCGGTATTTGGATGGATCAATAAAATCGACCGACGAAGTTTGGCGGCGTTGTGCTACTACATCAATATCTTTGATTTGTTTGGCTTTTGAAAGTAATTCCACCGAAATCTGAACTATTTTTTGCTTTGGCAATAAAGTGTGTCGTACAGTTTGGTAACCAATAAGCGAATATACAATTGTAATGGAATCTTTCGTATCAATATATAAATCGTAATAGCCATTTTGGTTGGTGGTAGTACCTGATTTAGTGTTTTCGACATACACATTGGCCAGTTCAATGCCACGGTTATTCGTATCAATCACATAGCCATAAATACGTACTTTGTTTTGAGCCAGCACGTTCAGGCAAACAAACAACGTTAAAATTAATAAGATACGAAAATTCATAAATATTTTTTATTGATTATCAACCACTATAAAACGGTTATTTCAATCATTTATTTTTTATCATTCAAAATAAAAGCCGTAATTCAAATCGACCTACGGCAATTAATTTTGATTTTGTATGCAAAAATACAATAAAAATGTGAATTTACATCACCACTTACCTATACTTTTGTAGAACATTTTACGATAAACTAATTCCAATTATTATTCATTAAAAAATTGTACCTTTGCAAAACAAAAGCCACTTATAAGTAGTTTAATTAGCATGGACAAAATTACAATAGAAAAAATACGTTCCGAATTTCCTATTCTGAACGAAAAAATATACGATAAGCCCCTAATTTATTTCGACAACGGAGCAACTACACAAAAACCACAATGCGTACTTGACCGAATTATTTATGGTTACGAACACTTGAATGCCAATATTCACCGGGGAGTACATTTTTTGAGTCAGCGGGCTACTGAGGCGCATGAAAATGCTCGAAAAACTGTTGGTGATTTTCTTGGAACTGATAAACGCGAAGAAATTATTTTCACCAGAGGTACTACCGAGGCAATTAATTTGGTTGCATTTTCGTTTGGCGAAGCATTTTGCAACGAAGGAGATGAAATAGTAGTGTCGGTCATGGAGCACCACTCTAATATTGTACCATGGCAAATGCTTTGCGAACGTAAAAAAATGACACTCCGTGTAATCCCGATGAACGAAAAAGGGGAACTCGACATGGATATTTACAAATCATTGCTCAACGAACGTACTCGTATTGTATCAGTTACACATGTATCGAATGTACTAGGCACAATAAATCCCGTAAAACAAATCATTGAAATTGCCCACGCTCAAAACATTCCTGTATTGATTGATGGAGCTCAAGCCGTTCCACATATTGCAGTTGATGTAAAAGAGTTAGATGTTGATTTTTATGTTTTTTCGGGACATAAAATTTATGCTCCAACCGGTATTGGTGCACTTTACGGCAAAGAAAAATGGTTGAATGCCATACCACCCTATCAAGGTGGAGGCGAAATGATAGCAACTGTACGATTCGAAAAAACCACCTATAACGAATTGCCTTTTAAATTCGAAGCTGGAACGCCTGATTATATTGGCTCAACTGCGTTGGCCGAAGCAGTGAGATATGTGCAAGAAATTGGTATTGAAAATATTGCGGCTTATGAACACGAACTCACAGTTTATGCTACCAAGCGCATTCAAGAAATTGAGAATGTTCGAATTATCGGTCAAGCCGACGAAAAAAGTGCCGTAGTTTCGTTTCTAGTTGGCGAAATTCATCCGTATGATATTGGTATGCTGCTCGATAGATTGGGAATAGCTGTACGAACAGGACATCATTGTGCGCAACCCCTTATCGATTCGCTAGGAATTCCGGGAACCGTAAGAGCTTCATTTTCATTATATAATACAAAAGAAGAAATTGATATTTTTATCGAAGCGTTAAAAAGAGTTGTTATGATGTTGAGTTGATTGTTTCGCGTATCGAGTTAAATTTTCACTTAGCTTTAAATCAGTCTTCACTTTACAAACTTTATAACTTTAAGAACTTTACAAACTATATAAACTCATTATGAGCATAAACGAAATACAAGATAACATTATCGAAGAATTTGAGCAATTCGATGATTGGATGGATAAATACGCTTTATTAATTGATTTAGGCAATTCGCTTGAACCTCTTGAGGATAAGGATAAAACACCTCAAAACATTATCGAAGGCTGTCAGAGTCGCGTGTGGCTTAACGCCGAATACAATAATGGTATAATCACCTATCAAGGCGAAAGCGATGCTATTTTGGTGAAAGGTATTGTGTCGTTGCTTATTCAGGTAATGTCGAACCATACACCCGATGAAATTTTGAATACCGAATTATATTTTATCGACAAAATAGGATTAAAAGAACACCTCTCTCCTACCCGTTCGAATGGCTTAGTTGCCATGGTTAAACAAATGAAAATGTACGCATTGGCATTCAAAAGTAAAGGAAATTAATATATTTACTTTCCGATACAGAATTTATATTTATATGATTATAAGCAATATAAGTATTTTAAGGTACAAATATAATACAATGTTGTGTTTTTAATACTATTTGAACGCAATTGAGTGAATATATATATCAATGTTTTCAAAAATCATCCACTATCCCATACAAACCCCTTTTTTCGTTTTTAGCCTTCATATTTAGTATTTGATAGTTTGTTAGTTCGCTGCAATAAAAGCGGCTGTAAGGCTTTGCATATCCTTCTGCAATCATTATTTCATTTACACATCTACCATCGGGCAAATAAACATAAGCCAATGTTCTGCCATAAATATCTGAACTTTCTTTGCTTACTGTTTTCACGGTCAACTTTGTGCCTGGTGGTATGAGCTCAATCAGAAAATTAAGCGATAACCGACCAAGCATCATCAAAAGTTGACCTGCGATATGTGTTTCGCGCTCGTCTTGAATTAATTTTTGACATTGTTTTATTTCAGGGGCATCTATGCCCAAAAAGCGAATTTCTTCCTCCGAATTATTGAAAATATCTTTCAATATTACGCCATCGCCATCAACAGCTTTGATTAATGTTTGTGAATTTGTTATGCGAAAGGTGTGATATGCCTCCATTTTCCCTGTTTTACGTTAGTTTAACATGTTGTATATATATTTAATATACAGTAATTTAGCAATAAAAATACAACAAAAAAACGAAGTAACAAAAACAATTAAAAAATAGGAGGAACTATTATGGCAAGGCAACTTGGACATGTGAATTATGGTGGTACAATCGGACAAATCCGCCACTTTAAAATTAAGGGTTTGAATGGAAATTTTGCAGGGCTGAAAGGTGGTGCAACTGGTGACCAAATCAAAAATGATTCTGCATTCGTGCGTACTCGTGAAAATATGAACGAGTTTGCTGGTTGTGCAGCTGTCGGAAAATCTGTTCGCATTGGTCTTTCGCAAATCATGAAGCAAATGAGCGACCCGCAGTTAACTGGTCGTTTAACTGGTATCATGAAAAAGATTAATCTGGAAGATCAATCGGAAGCTCGTGGTTATCGTGCAATCTTGGTAAGTGCGCAACCTCAGTATTTGTTGGGATTGAATTTCAATCGCCACAATAGCTTCGAGGGCTTGTTTACTGGAACCGTTGAAACTGCAACTACAGCCGAAAGAAAATCGGTAACGTTGAATGTTGATCCTTTCAACACTTCGGGCAATGTGAACGCTCCAGCTGGTGCAACTCATTATCGTTTGGTAAATGCGATTACAGTTTTATCTGATTTCGCGTACAATGCCACTACTAAAATGTACGAACCAATTGAACAGCAGTTGAACGAAACTTCGAAAGTTACTTATTCCGAATATATCGAGTTGGGCTCCAATGTCGCTGCTCCGCTTTCGGTAGTAAGTACTTTACCCGGAAATCCTGTTATGACAGCTGACGTTAGTTTGATTAGCTGTGTAGGAATCGAGTTTTCTCAGAAAGTTGGTGAAAACTACTATCTTTTCAATGTAGGAAATAGTTTGAAGATCAAAAACATTTTCTGATAAAGCATTTCAGAAACTTTAGAGAAAAGCTCTGCCGATTTGGTGGAGCTTTTTTTGTGTCTTGTTGTTTCGATTTTCATATACTGAGGTGAATTAGGGTGCAATCATGGTGGGCTTATGGTAGGCTTATGGTAGGCTTACCCTTGCGCGGGCACTTCATTATTTGCACCCACCACACGGAAAATGGGAAATAACTTTAGGGGCTCAACAAAAGCCCGAAAAAAGTTATTCTCATTTTTCCGACGAAGGTAATTTTAGTGCACCTGTTAATTTGCAAAAGTTTTAATATTTGCAGCCATCATTCGGTAAGGCGGGAAATAACTTTTAACCAAAAAAATAAACTCTAAAAAGTTATTCCCGACTTAAACACCAAAGGTAGATAATGTTTTATTGCGCTATATTTACCGGATAAACAACACAAAAACGGAATAATATGAATGCAAATCAAATTACCAATGAAACTCCTATCGCATTTCTGACAGTTGGACAGCTGCTTGAGCTGTTAGATATGGAGCGGAAAAAGCAACCTGTAGCAGGACCAAAAGAAACAAAGAAATTAGTCTATGGATTACGTGGCATAAGAAATTTATTTGGCGTTTCACATGCAACTGCATACCGATATAAAGAAACAATTATAAATGAAGCTGTAAGTCAACAGGGTAGAAAAATCGTTGTTGACGTTGACAAGGCTCTCGAACTATTCAAAAACAGAATTAACTGTTAGTTTGAATTGAATTTGTAAACAATAATCTGCTTGGCTTTTTCAATGGTTTTGAGATTCTGCCGATACTGATTTTCGAGCTGGTTCATGCTCTGGAAGGTGGCAACCATTTTTTGAAACTGTTCCGGGCTGCGGTCTGATTTATCCAAACCATTTTGAATGCATTTTTTCATATCGCGAAGAATGATAAACGGAATTACCGACCCGCGAAGATACGGATAGAATGTTTTAGACTGCCATAAACAGAAAAGCAGCCAGTAAACCAATTCTTTGTCTTCGGTGCTTGCAAATTGAATTACGAAGCAATTCGGGCATGGTGAATTTAGCGGTTTTCCACTGTTGTTTCCTTTGTTAAGGATAAAGAAATGAGGTTTTGAGATTTCATCTTTCTGATTGTAAGACTTCAAAATAAAGGTACACATAATATAACGCTTAAAGGGTGAATAAAACGAGGGACTACCCCTGCAAATAATTTTTACCTCCAGAAAGAGAAAGAAAAAAGAAAAGAAGAAAAAAAAGGATATACTCTTTAAACAGCCAGAGAAGCGGCGGCTGTCAAGGTTTTTTGTCAGAATACTACCCGAAGCGTAGCGAGGTGTGGAGATTGTGACAAAAACCCGTAGGGCTTGACCTTTACTGACGGTAAGCGGAACGGCTATCTTTGTATATTCATTTTTTTTGGCGGAAAACGTATTATGCTTTCTTATATTAGATTTTTAGAGCAAAGAACAAAGACTTAGAATAGCGTTGAACATCTGCGACATTACTGTATTATAAAACTGTATTAGAGTTGCCCGAAGGGCGTATTATATTTGGATTGAATTTGAATCTGCCTGATAAGGCAATAAAACACCAACTGCCCCAAATATTTGGGGTGGGTGGTCGGGGGCTGGTGTGGGCGAAGCATGTTTAAACCGAATTTTCTTGGTAAAAACAGCCTTGAGCTAGCGTTGATTGCATGGCTTAAATGCGAGAGTAGAGAAACGGAACGAAGTATTAAGCCAGTGCGTTGTAGCGCGAGCCTATGCGAGTGGAGCGAGTGCCCTTGACACAGGAAGCGCAAAGCGCGGTGGCAGGGTGCTGCCGGCAGCTGGTTTGGCGCATTTTTTTGCACGAACAGTGCGTTGGAAAAGGCAAGGGCTGGCAGAAATGAGGGAAATGGAGTGGAATGGTAGCTGAATAAACGTAGTGAAATGCAGCCAATGGAACATAATGACTAAATGGAAGCCAGCTCTTGTGTGCGGTTGGCGATAGCGGTGTGAAGCTTAAAATGGAACATGTGGAATGAAAAGCAAACACGGCTATGCCAACATTGAAAAGTGAGCTGCAAAAAATGTGACAAACCATAATAGCACGAGCGACCGCAGGCGAGCAAAACCCTAAATGGTGGCTGACCCCTACTAACAAATATTATGAGCGAAGCGAATACCTTAAAGGGGATTAGGGGGCAGGTGCAACCATGACTGAGGAATGACAGAACGTGGTGAGCAAAACAAACTAACACGCCAGCATGAGCACCTACTGGAGCGCAATGGTGAGTGTGGAAGAGGTAGCCACAAGGGCAGACGAAAAAATACTACCCGAAGTGAAAACGAGGTGTGGAGATTTTTTTAGGCTGCTTGTTTTACCCTTGTGGGTATGTTTTTGCTTACAAAGTGGCGGAATGACGAAGACCGCTTTACCTATTCGGTTTAAACCTGCGTGGGTTGGTGTCCTGCTGTATTGAAAAGCGTTGTGTTACTTTTATAGTGAGGCGTATTATGTATTTGTATTATGCGAGTAACGCATAAATCCAGTTTGCAAGAATTGCAAACCATACAATGTATTCAGCATATAATGAAATTGCATTTACATTAGGATTAAATTCTATATTTAGAATTGAAATTACACGAAGTGGAATTTGCATTAGAAAAAATGCTGCAATAAAAAAACTGCTTATATTAAGGTTGTACGCTTGATTTAAATCAGCATTTGCAATTTTGCAAAATGCTCTTGTAATGCCACAAAGTGGACATTCGAAACCAAAAAGTGTATTGAATAAACAAAAGTGCGGAAGCTGATTCAGAAATTCAATTAATGAATTTTTGAATATCAAGAATGTAAGAATAAGTAATGTGTTGCTTATTAAAACATTAATATTGTATTGAGTTGAGTTGTCGACAGACAAATAACGCATCAGCCAACGTGGGATTATTGCAATGACCATAAATTGTACTTGTATTAATAGTAAATGCGATTAGCGATAAAATCGCTAACCGCACACTTCAAAAACAGATAAACTACGCTTGCCAAGAATGACCACATTTCTGACAAGTGGTAATTTCTTTATCGGCCATTAAAGCTAATAAACCGATTGGGAAAAAGCATATTGCTACAAAAATTTGCCAAGCTTTGTAACCACCTTTGGCGGTTAATTCACCACATTTAGGACATGAGAGATTTGCCATGATTTTAAAATTAAATTGATTTAATGAGTATAGTTAATATAGAAGCAGTTTTAATCGGTTTTTCTCGCTGAGTTTAAAAATAAGGTTAACAGCAAAAACGCTACTGGCAGTATATGAAATAAAACCAATAGTTTTAGCGGTGTTTGATTCAGAAGTTAGAACTCTACGTTGTTCTTGGATAACTGAGTTTTGATATGTGACAGCGTTAAGATACTGTTCGTAAGTAGAATAGCTATATCTGAGGTCACGTGTCCAAGCCAATGAACTGTTTGAAACTATTGAAACTGGATTTTTTGTAATAACTTCTTGGTCGATTTTAGAGGATTTAATTAAAAATGTAGTACCAACTCCCATTAATGCAGTAGCTGCAATTGAGCTGAAAATGATTGACTTAGTAAGTTTCTTCTGCCTTAAATCAACATTAATTTGTTTTGAAGATTTAATACTGTCGAGCTTAGATTGAGCTTGAATTTGTGAAGATAATGGACGAGGAATAAAAATAAAGGCTAAGAATATTGCCAATAATAATTTTGAGATAAAATCAGTTTTCATACTGTTACTTTTTATGAGTGAATTATTAGTTAAATAATTAAAGCACAAAGTAACGGTAAGAGTTTGACAGCTTATGACAATGATAATTTATTTTGAAAATTTTTTATGAGATTTTGAATGTAATGAAAAAACTCGGGGGAATTGACGATCTCGATATCGTCGAGTAAGCCCATGACGAAGCGACCTACGCCATCGTAGGAGCATACATTGGTTTCGAGTATCCATTCATTATCCGATTGCTTGCTGAGATATTTCGAAGCAAGCGGAAATTCTTCCTGAATGAGGTTTGCGGAACGTAAACCGAGTTTGAGTTTAATGGGTTTTATATCACAGCTATTCATTCGGAATATATCTATGCAACCGGATTGGTGACTGGCTTCGAGCTGCCATGATTCGGGTAAAACTTCGACTGAGCCAATACGAGAAACTTTGAAAAGTTTATTCGTATTCTCTTCGGGGCAGTAACACCAAACTTGTACATAGTTTGTGGTGAATGCATAGGCTTCGACAAAGCGGTCGCGTATGTCGTTGCCGTGTGCGGAAGAATAATTGCGAAGTATAACTGAGCGTTTATTCTCAATTGCTTCTACTAGCTGTTGTACATTCTTGCCATTTTTGCCACTTACAATTGTTTCGGCAAGTATGTTGTAGTTGTAAACGGTATATAGTTTCTTTTTGAGGTTTTGTTTGAGTAGGTTGTTTTCGTCGATATTCTCAATCGCAGATTTGAGAATAAAGGCTTCCTCTTCGGAGAAGTGAATTAATTCACTGATATCTTTGAAATAAGGCGAAGATTTATCGAGCTTTATGAAATTGTCTGTTTTCTTAATCACAAAACCAGCAGCGCGAAAGGTATCGATATAACGATAAACAGAGCGTTGCGAAATGGCAAGCTTAGCGGCTATTTCGTCAACGGTTAATGAATTGTTTGCTGTAAGCATTTTCATTACACGAAGTAAGCGTTCGAGTTTTGGTTGGTCCATTTCGGGCATGAATTTTAATTTTAAATTCTGAAACTAAATCAGATTTTATACGTTTTATATTTTGAAAGTTATACCATATAAATGAAAAATAATATCACAAAAAACTGCAAATAACAGTTCTTATTGTTTTGATAATCAAATAATTATTCCTATATTTGTTGCAGATAATTTATTAAACAATAATGCTGATTATAAATGATTTAATCAAATCGATATTATGAAAAAGGTACGAAACATATTATCAACAGTAGGTGCAATTTTTATTTTCTTCGGTATTTTAAGAATGATAACAGAATTTTTTACATCAAACATTATTATACCTGATTTGATAAATTACATCATTTTATTTTTTACGGCGGTACTTAGCATAAAACTATCCTTCAAATTTTTTATACCACCAGTAAAGCAGAATTAATACTTCTCACGTTGATTTTTAGTTTCTTTGATTATCTCTATTAAGTCTTTTGGATCATCGATTTCTAAATCTTGTAATTTGCGAATTACGGCTTCTTGTGTTTTTCTATCTACACGCCTGTCAATAAATTCACTAATCTTAGTAATTAAGCCTTGTGTTCCGATTTCAAACCCCCATTTCTCAATTTTAAATGTACCACCATTTAAAAGTATTATAAATAATCCGAGCAAAAAGATTGTTTCTGGTTTAGTGGCATAAAATAAAAAATCCCCTGGTGATTGAACCGAAATTTTTATATTAATATCATCTGAGGAATTTTCAAGATTATTTTCTTCTGAAAAGTTATCAATAATCTTTAACAAATCACCAATAAGGGTTATATCATTTGCTGCAATATTATTCTCCTGTTTTACTCTCAATACTAGGAATGCTTGATTGTCTTTAATATAAAAGTCATTCAACATAGTGTCTATATATTCAGAGTAATCATTAATGTCTGAAATTATATGACGAGAATTGAACATTAATTGTAGTTTCGGATTTAAAGAATTGCGAGACGCATCCTTTACCCATTTTATTTCTCTTCTTTTTGCAAATGGGCAATTACCTGAAAAATGTATCGTTTCATTATCTTCATATACATCACTGTCAATATATCCTATTTGAATGTTGTAAGACCCTTTTGCAGGAATGATAACTACATCCCCAATTTTCATGTCTTTTTGAAAAGTTAATAAACGCGAAGCTGCATAGCTTTCGTTTATTTCATCTTGTTCATCAATACTTATAATTTTTTCTTTTAGTATTTCTCGTGCTTTATCGCCCGTTTTCAATACTTCATCAATATCTGCTTTGGTAACTTCGTTGTAACCAATAGCAATGTAGTTACCTTGTACAAATTGTTTGTAATAGTCACCACCCATTGTGCGTACTAACCAGTATTGTCTTTCCCCAGCTATGCTTTTGGTAAGCTCTTTAATTGTTGAGTTTAAATCCATAATTAAATATGTGTTATTAATTTAGTTGTATGAATTTTACAATTCGAATTTATCAGATTCGAATAATTTATTCATCATTGCGATATAAAAAGATTCGGCAAAGTCAGCATGGTAGTATTTAGCAGTTTTGTCATCAGAAAATTTTATATTACCAATGTTGTTAAAGTTAAAATATATAAGGTCTTCAAAAGTAATGACACCATTAAAAATTGTCTGAACCATTATAGAGAACTTACCTTGAAATGAGCTATCTGTACTATCGTAAGTTGATTTTATTTTTAATTTATTGCCAAATATCTCAAATGAAAAATCATTACGATTGATATTTTCAAGTAATTTATATTCAGAACTTAAACCTTCGATATAGTCAAAGAAATTTTGTTTCAGTGCATTCGATTGGACTTGCAAGTTTGTGAGTCTTGTTTTAATACCACTAATTTCGTTCATCATTTGATAATTTGTCATGATATTTGATTTTTAGATTGATAATTTATTTTTATTAACTCAATCCCATTGCTTTAAAGGCGGCATCGATTGGGTCGGAATATATTAGTAGGCTGAATTTGGAAATGAGGTCTG
>Ga0247837_1006644_pt1 | contig 16085 bp, 17 predicted proteins | sample LaCtaG_2_FD_187115 | JGI IMG/M metagenome (GOLD analysis project Ga0247837, IMG submission 187115) | Freshwater microbial communities from meromictic Lake La Cruz, Castile-La Mancha, Spain - LaCruzMarch2015_14.5m | ecosystem: Environmental > Aquatic > Freshwater > Lake | place: Spain: Castile-La...
GCAAGATCTGGGTTTGCATTACCTGTAAATATCATCATAGTTGACATGTGCTGAAAACCTCAGATAAAAGTGAATTGTGGAACTTAAACACATAGCAGAAGACAGCCGTTAAGAAATTATTTTTATTTTAGCGATACCGGTCAACGCTGCCTTACCGGGTATCTTCTGCCGTCTGTTTACTTGTAAGTTAACAAGAATATGGCTGGGGTGCTAGGATTCGAACCTAGGAATGCAGGGATCAAAACCCTGTGCCTTACCACTTGGCGACACCCCAAAATTTTGTAGATCCTTGTTATATCCTTAAAATTTGAAAAAGTTCGCGAATTCCAAATCCATGCGAACAGGTGCGTATTTTGCAGAGATTTAATTTGCTTGTCAATGTAACATTTAAAAAAATACAGGAGAATCTAATATATTGTTTTAATTTAAATCATATAGACTTATTTATTCACCCTTATTATTAAACGCATATTCCATCTTACGCTTTATAGTTAATTTTTTGAGCATATACCTAAGCACCTCGTTCAGGATGACGTTAAACTTTAAATTTTCCATTGTTTTATAATAATTTTAATTACTAAACCATTACCATTTAATTGCATTTTAGTTGGTAAGTTAACATTATTAATCGTCTTATATTCAGTGTAATTAATATTATAACCAGATTGATTCAGTATTATAAGGTTAGTATTTGCATCATATTGCGCTGATTTTATAGTATTTGGTGCAGGTAGACCTCTAACCCAATAATATAAAGAATTAACTGGTAGTCTAATTCCTGTTTGTCGATATAGTAACTCATCAGCATTAGATGAAGTTATTTTTTTATTTCCATCAATAAAAGTTACATTTGCCCCTGATCTTTCAACAAGTACAGCGCCATTACCTAATGGACCCATTAAATTAATCTGATATTGGTTCATACCACGCTGTATCCAATTAAGAGATGCCGTCCAGCTTTTTTTGGAATTTCTTGCGGCTATTGCTCCTGATATTTCCCAGGAAGATAGGGAATTTGCTTTCTTTTTTAATTTATTTTCAGTACCGTTAATACTTTGAGTTTCAGGTGTTAATTTTGTTGGAGCACAAGAGGTAATAAAAATTATTGCTAATATCCAGTTAAGCGTTTTTAATTTAAGATATTTCATGGTATTAATCCTAAATGAAATTTGTCGTATAGTTTTTAAGTTTACAATACGCTAGACTAAAAAAACATGCAATTTAAAGTGTTTAATTATGAAACTTAAAGTTATTTATCCTGGTACTTTTGATCCTGTTACTAACGGTCATCTTGATATTATTATTAGAGCGTCTAAGTTATTTTCAGAGCTTGTGATTGCAGTTGCAACTAGTAGTGCAAAGAAACCATTTTTTCCTTTAGCTAAACGTATTGAACTACTTCAATTAGCCGTTGGTAATTTACCTAATGTTAGTGTAATTGGTTTTAATAGTTTATTAATTAATCTTGTGCATGAGCAAAAAGCCGATGTAATTATTCGTGGATTACGTGCAGTATCTGATTTTGAATATGAATTTCAATTAGCGGGAATGAATCGAAAATTATCTAAGGATGTTGAAACTTTATTTTTGACACCATCAGAAGAATCAATGTTTATTTCATCTTCTTTGGTTCGTGAAATAATAACTCTTAATGGAGATGTGGAAAAATTTGTTCCAAGAGTTGTAATTGATGCCATTAAAGAAATGAAATTGTGAAATCGATACTAGTTAATAAGTTATCTAAGGTTTTTTGTTTTATTACTTTCTTTTTTTTATTTAGTCTAAGCCATAGTGCTGATTATGCAGAAAAACCTTCAGGCTATGCAGTAGCAAGCGCCAATCCTCTGGCAACTAATGCAGGTCTTGAAATTTTAGCGCTTGGAGGAAATGCTTTTGACGCAGCTGTAGCTGTCTCTGCGGCTTTAGCAGTAGTTGAGCCTTATCATTCTGGTTTAGGTGGTGGTGGTTTTTGGTTATTGCATCAAGCAAAATTTAATAAAAATATATTTGTTGATGGGCGTGAAGTAGCACCTATGTCTGCTTCTGAAAACATGTTTTTGGATGAATCTCTTAAGCTTAAATCAGGTTTATCTTTAAATGGCGGACTCGCTGCTGCAATTCCTGGGGAGCCTGCCGCTCTTGTTTTAATTGCTAAGCGTTACGGTAGATTACCATTATCCCAAACCCTTGCTCCGGCAATTAGGTTGGCAGAGATTGGCTTTCCAGTTGATGAACATTTTAATCATTTTGTAATGATGGAAGATCGCCTCTTACAAATGCAAAAATATAAAGCCACCGCTGCAATTTTCTTAAAAAGTGGTAAGCCATATAAAATTGGTGATTTATTAATTCAGCACGATTTAGCAAATACTTTGCGCGCAATAGCTAAATTAGGTCATGATGGATTTTATCGTCATGATGTGGCAAAGCGTTTAGTTGAGTCAGTTAATAAAGCTGGCGGGCATTGGACTGAAAAAGATTTGGCATCATATCAAGTAAAAATACGTGAGCCATTGGTAGGTAATTTTCATAATGTTAAAATTATTACAGCGCCATTGCCATCAGCAGGAGGTGTGGGTTTAGTGACCATGCTTAATATTTTAGCTGATTACCCATTAGGATCATTGTCAAAAGTTTTGCGAGTACATTATTTAGTTGAGGCAATGCGTCTTAGTTATTGGCAACGTTCTAATTTACTTGCTGATCCTGATTTTGTTAAAATCCCATTAAAGCGATTACTTTCTTTAGAAAATGCTAACTATTTACGTAGATTAATTAAGCCAAAAAATGCAACACCAAGTGATTCTTTGCCAGATAAATCTAGTAATAATAAATCGGGTTCTACTACCCATTTTTCAATTATTGATAGTGAAGGGAATAGGGTAGCTGCTACTTTGAGTATAAACTACATCTTTGGTTCGAGTATCGTGGCAGATGGAACTGGGGTATTGTTAAATGATGAAATGGATGATTTCACCATTAAAGTTAAAGAAAAAAATGTATTTGGTCTTGTTGGTGGTGAAAAAAATTTAATAGCTCCCGGTAAGCGACCATTATCAAGTATGACACCTACATTTTTAGAAATGCCTGGACGAGTAGCTATTTTAGGAACTCCAGGGGGCAGCAGGATCCCAACTATGTTATTGATAGCTTCATTAGTATTTAGCGAGGATTATGGTGCCATATCTATGGTTTCAGCCATGCGCTTTCATCATCAATATATGCCAGATTGGCTGCAATTTGAGCCAAATACATTTTCAGCTAAAGAACAAAAAGAATTACAAGATTTAGGTTATAAACTTATCCCATTGCAAGCATATTACGGGGATATGCAAGCAATTACTTGGGATAAAGAGCATAATCTTATAACAGCAGCTTCTGATCCAAGGCATATAGGGCTTAGTACTACTGTGACTAAGATGCAAAGTGGTTATGGGTTGATGAATTAATGGCAACGGCCTGACGGCTATGGGCTATTATGGCCAAGGACCTATCTTCAAATATTATAAAAATATGCTTAATAATTCTCATCTTCAACTAGTTTTTTCATCGAGTTATAAACTATATCAATTAATTCATCTTTATTTTCTAATGAGAATTTAGACGCATCAATTGGTTTACCAATATGAATTTCGGCTTTTTGGTTAAGGTTTAATTGCTGAGTTCTTGCTGGTAAAATATTAAAAGCACCACGGATCCCCATCGGTATAATTGTAGCTTTAGAATTAATCGCGGTGATAAAAGCACCTTTTTTAAAATTGGCTAATTTTCCATCGTGAGATCTTGTTCCTTCTGGAGCTATCCACATTACAATACCTGATTCTAATAATTTTTGCATAGCCTCTAAATCTTTAAGTGCTTGATGCCTATTTTTTCTGTCTACGAATGGAAATTCAGCCGCAGTCATTCCTTTGCCAACAATAGGTATCTTTGACATTTCTTTTTTGGCGAGCATGCGAATAGAGTGGTTGGGAAAAGCCCTAAAACTAATTGGGATATCATAAAGACTTGAGTGATTGCACATTATTATAGTCGGCACACCTTTTTGTGGCTCAACGTTATAAGGATTAACCACAATACAATTTACACTAATCAGATTAAGAATTCTTCTTACCCAAATGCGAAGAGTAGCATCAACCCATTCCCGATTAGTTTTACCAAATAAATTTTTTAATACAGACCGTCCAGTCGTATTAATAGTGAATAACGCAGATAAAAAAATAATCCACAGGGTGCGGAGTCTACCGATTTTCATAAATTCATATTTTAGTTAAGATTTAATTTAAGATTATACTGTAAGTCATTTATTTGTACAATGATAGAATTTAATTTGGTTGGCAATTTGGGCAAAAAGCCGAGTTTCTTCCACCTATTGTAGTGCTTAAAATAATAGTTTCACATAAATAGCATGGATTATTTTGGCGCCCATAAATTTTTAGCTCGTTTGAAAAATAACCTGGTTTCCCATCGGCTGCATAAAAATCGCGTAAAGTAGTGCCTCCCGCTTTAATAGCAAGAGCTAAAGTATCTTTTATGTGATTAGTTAGACTAATAATCTTTTCTAATGTTATCGAGCCCGCAGGACTTAAAGGGTTAATGCCGGCTAAAAATAAACTTTCTGCAGCATAAATATTGCCAACACCAACAACAATTTTATTATCCATTATAAATGATTTTATTGGTTGGGTTTTATTTTGGGCTCTTTTGAATAAATAATCACTATTAAATTCATCAGTTAAAGGCTCTGGCCCTAAATGAGATAATAAAGGGTGCTCTGATGGGGCGTCTTTTATATAAAGCCACAGACCAAAGCGGCGAGGATCGTTGTAACGTAAGATCATGTTGTTTTCTAAGACTAAGTCAATATGATCATGTTTCCCTGCCGGTGTTTCTGGACTAACAAAACGAATATGTCCTGACATGCCTAAGTGAATAAATAAATAACCTTCTGTTAAGTGAATTATTAAGTATTTAGCGCGACGAGTTACATCAATTATTTGTTTCCCTTTACAAAGATGATCAATATCATGATTTACAGGAACGCGCAATTTTTCTTGGCGCACGAGGGTTTTTGAAATAAATTGATTTAATAAACGAGGTGCTACACCTCTTTTGGTTGTTTCTATTTCTGGTAATTCTGGCATTATTTATTCTTCATCATGTTCGATAACGCGACCTTTATCTGAAGGCTTAGTTTTAAAAAAATAGTTTTTAATCATCACAGTAAGCCAGATAACTCCACCTATGATAAATCCCCAAACAAGAACATAAGACAACATTATGAAAAGGCCGACTACTAAAGCAATAGAAATACCTAATATAATAAATGGTATAAGTTGCTCAAAAAGTTTTTGTAATTTATTATCCATAATGAATACCTTAAATGTCAAAAAATTGTGAAAATGGCAATTGAAAAAAAACTATAACTTTCAGTGTCTTATGCGATATTTTGAAAATCAAACTGTTTTTTTCATGATGATTTTTGGTAAATTATCATCTTTAATTTGCTTTTATGCAACATCAGATGTGCAATTTGTGGTATCATATAGCGGTGATAGCAGATATGGTAGCCATTGTCCTTATAGATTAGGTAACATGGTTTAATAGATTTGGACTAGTCACTTTGTAAATTTGTTATGTGTGATTTAATGTTAATCACCAGGCATTAATATTGGAGAAAGCTATGATATTCGGTTTATTAAACCTATCTTTCTGGGGTTATGTAATTGCAACTATTATTTTGACACAAATAACGATTGCTTCGGTCACAATTTATTTGCATAGATATCAAACACACCGTGCTTTGACTTTGCATCCTATTGTTGGTCATTTTTTCCGATTTTGGTTATGGATAACTACTGGCATGGTCACTGCAGAGTGGGTAGCTATTCACCGCAAACATCATGCTACTACTGATGCTGAGGGTGATCCTCATAGTCCTGTAGTTCTTGGTATTAAAAAAGTATTTTGGCAAGGGGCTGAATTATATCGTCAAGCTTCTTGTGATAAAGAAATGATTGAGAAATACTCACACGGCACTCCGGATGACTGGATTGAACGTAATCTTTATCGTCGATATTCAGCTCGTGGCATTATTCTTATGCTTATTATTGATGTTTTATTATTTGGAATACCTGGCGTTTCTATCTGGGCAATTCAAATGATGTGGATCCCGCTTTGGGCTGCAGGCGTTGTTAATGGTATCGGGCATTTTTGGGGATATCGTAATTTTGAATGTTTAGACGCCGCTACTAATGTTTTCCCATGGGGATTTTGGATAGGTGGTGAAGAGCTGCATAATAATCACCATACTTTTGCCTCCTCAGCTAAATTCTCAGTAAAATGGTGGGAGTTTGATATTGGTTGGTTATATATTCGCATCTTATCATTCTTAGGCTTAGCTAAAGTTAAAAAATTACCACCAAAATTGGCAAGGCAGGAAGGTAAGTTGCATGTTGATTTAGATACAGTTAAGGCTGTAGTGGGTAATCGTTTTCAAGTGATGTCATATTACTATAAATCTGTTGTTCGTCCAATTTTACGTCAAGTAAAAGCAACTGATATTAAATCTAATGTCGATAAAAAATTGTTCCAGAGAGCAGGAACTTTACTAAGGCGACAAGAGGACTTGCTTTCTCCACGTGCTAATACACGTTTGCAGGAATTATTAGATCGTTATGAACAATTACGTATAGTTTATAATTATCGTCAATCATTGCAAAATATCTGGATGAAAACAGCAGCCTCTCAAAAAGAGTTGATTGAGTCTTTACAACAATGGTGCAAGCAAGCTGAAGATTCAGGCCTTGATGTACTTAGACAGTTTGCAGAGCATATTAAAGGATATGTTCCTAAACCTGTAGTGTTGTAGAAAAAATAATTACTCGACTTTAATTTTTGTTGGGTCACTCGGCCCAACAATTTCATACTTAAAAATTCTTTAGTTAAAAAATATAAAGGGTTTGTTGGCAATTTCTCTATAATCCCTTACGTGGCAAGACTTGTCCGTGCCATCATGGCGAACTATGGATCCCGTAGACAACTACGCTAATAAATCTTGGCCTGTTAATCAATATAAACAATTACTGTATTATTCTTTAAAATTTTCACTTAGAATTATTGAGTTAAAATATCTTCTAAGGATGTAAGATGACTGACTTAAATTTATTATTAAATACCTCATGGGGCGCTGAGAAATGGATTGATGAGGGATGGTCTAACTTAACAGATGATGAAAAAAGCCTAGTCACTTTAAGATTAAATGAAATGTTTAAAGATGGTCTGCCATTTGATTTAATCTATGATAATACACTTTATATTTATGTCTTTGCACTATTAGCTCAACTCGAAGTCATTGCTATTCAAGTTCCACTGAAATTTGAATCATGCCTGGAAAATACAGATTTAAAATCTAAATTAAGAACACAGCTAATTGATGAAGTTTTTCATGGTTTGGTTTTTACTAAAATTGTATTTATGTTATCAAGCTCTCTTATAATGCCGCCTAAATATAATAGTGACATAGAGATATTATGTGATTTTATTAGAAATGAAGAGTGTCCAAAAGTTGCGATAATACTATTAAATTTACTTGCAGAGGGATTGATAGAGGAGCTTTTTGAAGTGCTATATAAATATAATATTGCACCCAAAGTATTTAGGACTATTCTTGAAGATGAAACCCGACATGTTCAAGAAGCAGAGCTTTATGCTGAAATTGGTACGCCAAATAAAAGCATTATTAAGAAAAAATTAGAGGAGTTTGAGAATCTATTATTAAATAAAATTTTTCTTAATTTTAACTATACTATTTCTTTGGGACTTTTAATTGGGATAGAGGGTGTCGCTGATATTACTGAGCGCCTAGTGAATAAACATAACTACCAACTTAAGCAGCTTAATTTAAAACCAAGTAAAACTTGGGAGTTATATATGGGGCTAGGTGGAAAAATTATGCCTAAAATTATGTATTATGGTAGTACAAAACATCTTGTTCCATTTACGCCATCTAAAAGATTTTTAATGTCAAATTGGACTAATCCTACTGATCCTACAATGACAGGTGAATTTAATCTTAATATATCACGCTTTAAATCCATAAAAAAATCACATCCTGAAATTAGTATTAATACAATTATGCTTCAAGCAGTAAGCCTTTCTTTAACCTATGATCCGAATTTTAGATTGCATTTACAACATAATGAAATTTATCGAACTGAAAAGTCTTATGTCGGTGTTGTTGTAAAATTGCCAGAGTGCGATGATCATCTGTGCACTATTATTCTAGAAAATTGTCATGAAATGACGGCTTGGCAAGTTACAGAAAAAATAAAGTATCATATCGGTATTATGATGTTTTGTTATAAAAAGAGATTACAATTAGAAAAAGAAAATCCACAACTTGAAGTTCAAAGAACTTTTACAAATATAGATAGTAAAGATGGTGGCTGTTACGCTGCATTTCTGGGTAACTCCGTTGTTTCAGTATCTAATATTGGTAGCGCAGGCTACTCCAGAGGTAAGACGCCGCTTTTGAGAAATGAGGCTTTAAAATTTCTATTACTTACGCCGGAGCGTAAATTAGTTTGGAATGATTTAATAGAGGATTTTGAAGCACAAGATATTTTACCAGTGTCCATAAGTGCTGATCACCGTGTCTTTCATGGTAATATTCCAGTACCTAAAATTATTAAAGAAAGTTTTGATATAGTTCTTAATAATATGTTAAAACAAGATTCTTCAGCAAAAGATCCTTTAAAAAGACTAAATAATGGTAATATTTTCGCACTTGAAACTTTAGTTAATGCCAATTTAGAACTTGGCTATAATATACTTTCATTGATGCAAACTATAGCCTTTGATTTTATGGCCCTCGAAGAAATTTTAGAAGTAATTGGAATAAATTTATTGGAAGACATTTCCTTAAGAGGTATCAATTGATAAAAAAAGAAATAGTAATAACAAGCTTAGGCAATACTATCGAGTGGTTTGATTTTGGACTTTTTATTTTTATGGCGCCTATAATCGGTGCCAAATTTTTCCCTCATACATCGGCTGTTAATGCAACCATCCAGGCTTTAATGGTCTTTGCAGGCGGATTTCTTTGTAGGCCATTAGGTGGTATATTTTTTGGCTATTTTGGTGATACTCGCGGACGAGCTAAAACATTAAGAATTTCTATATTAATAATCACCATATCAACTTTTTTGGTCGGTGTTCTTCCTTCTTATGATGAGATAGGGTTTGCAGCGCCAATACTATTTATTTTTCTTCGTTTAATACAGGGCATATCTATTGGCGGTGAATATAGTGGGATAATGATCTATCTTGCTGAATCAGCACCAACTAAAAAAAGAGGTTTTATTACTAGTTTTGCAGCAATAGGCGCTAATTTAGGTTTTTTATTAGCAGCTCTAACGTTGATGGTTCTTAATTTAATTTTCGTTAAAGAAGAAATTATAAGTTGGGCATGGCGTTTGCCATTTATTCTTATTGGTTTACCTGGCTCATTATTTATATATTATCGTTTTAAATTAGCCGAAACCCGAGTTTATTCTAATTTACAAAAAAAACATCTAATTGAGCCCATGCCATTTATCGCAGCTATTAAATTTGCACCGCTGCAATTGCTAAAAATTTTAGGTCTTACTTGTATGGGCTCGACATTTTATTATGTGTTTTTTGGGTTTATGCCTACATATTTAGAGCATTATATTGGTTTCGCACCGCAGAGCGCATTAACTATAGAGAGCATTATGTTAATTGCAATGTTAATTACTGTGCCTTTAGCTGGTATGTGTGGTGATTATTTTACCCGTAAAAAAATGTTAATTATCACCTCGATAGCAATTATATTATTGGTTTTTCCATGTTTTTATTTAATTCAATCTAAATCGATATTATTGGTGGTCTTGGCTTTGGGAATAGCCACTATCTTAAGCTCGCTAGAGCAAGGTAATACACTTGCTTTAGTTGTTGAAAATTGTCCTCTGAACGTTCGATATAGCGGCATAGCATTCACTTATAATTTAGGAAATGCTTTATTCGGTGGGAGTATGCCTCTGATTGTTAGTTTAATGACAGAAAAAATAGGTATTATCTCGCCATGTTATTATTTGATTTTTATGGCAAGCATCACTTTGATTACATCTTTCACCCTACTCAGTAATAACCAGTCTTTAAGAGCGCTTCGTCACCTTACGCCACTGAGTATGCAAAAGAACTCTCAATAAACCCAATATAAAGCAATATAACGCCAAACATTAAACCAAACAAGCTAAATAAGAATGGTATTTCTTCTATATATTTTGAAAGTAGCGCTTTCCATTGCTTAACAAAAATGACTCGAAAAATTCCAATTAAAACCATACTGGTTCCAATTAAAGTTATGATTAAGGTCCATCCTAAATCAAAGCTATTGGCGAACATTAACGATAAAGAACCAAAAATTGTGGGAAGTACGCCGCCCATGATGTAACCAGAATCTGACTTAACCATGTGTTTTGCCATGTCACGAGCATCTTCTAGATTAAATAAAATGCCTAAAGAAAGTATTAAAGATACGAAGCCAAACCAGCGAGCAAAAATTATATATGTCATATCACCAATCCATAGTAATTGTATATACCCAAAAATTAGCATTTCCAGGCACCTTGTATTTTAAACTAAATCGTATCATTATAATTAGATTTAAGGAAGTGTATTAACAAGGAGCTTTTATGGCTGAAAGGATGAGATTAGCTGATATGAATAAGAAAGCCTATGATTTGCTTTTTAAAATTCTATTCATCATCTTCGGTTTTTTGATAATAGTTTCATTATCTGGTTGTAAAGAGAACTTTATTGGCATGTTAAACCCAAAGGGAATAATTGCTTATGAAGAACGTAAGTTATTTTTTGATACTTTGGCTTTGATGTTGATAGTAGTTTTACCTGTAATCATCATGAGCATTACCTTTGTTTATCATTATCAAGTTTCACATCGTATAAGGGATTATAAACCAAATTGGAGCCATAATTTTTATTTAGAAGTACTATGGTGGGGTATTCCTTGCGTGATTATATTGGTCTTAGCTACAATGACTTGGAAAAAGACCCATGAGTTAGATCCTTATCAACGAATTGCGGGGCATGATGAAAAACCTATGTTGGTGCAAGTTATTGCTTTGCCATGGAAATGGTTATTTATTTATCCCGAACAAAATATTGCAACTGTTAATTATCTTGAAATTCCTTTAGGCCAGCAAGTTGAATATTGGATAACGACAGATAATGTCCCAATGAGTGCTTTCTTTATCCCTCAGCTAGGTAGTCAGATATATGCGATGTCAGGAATGAGAACCCGCCTTCATCTTTTAGCTAATGAGCCTGGAGTTTATGACGGTTTAAATACTCAATTTAATGGCGATGGTTTTTCAGATATGCATTTTGAAGTTCACGTAGTGCCTCCAAAAGATTTAGAAAAATGGTTTGTCAAAGTCAAAAAATCATCAAATTCATTAACTAATGTCTCCTATAATCAGTTACTACAACCATCAATGGGTGATAAGCCAAAGAAATTCTCAAGTGTAGAAAATGACTTATTTAATAAGGTAATAATGACTTATATGAGCTCTGTAGGTGCTTTGCATCCTCGTCAAACTACAATTAAATTCCATAAGGAATAATCATGTTTCAAAATTTATTATTTGGTAAATTAAGCTTAGCTGCCATTCCCTTTGATAACCATTTTGCTATGGGGGCAGGGGCTTTTATGGTGCTAGTGGTTGCTAGTTTTCTAGTTGCAATGACAGTATTTAAGAAATGGTCATATCTTTGGAATGATTGGATTACCACAGTTGATCATAAAAAAATTGGGATTATGTATTTAATCTTAGCTTTTGTAATGTTGCTCCGTGGTTTTTCAGATGCACTCTTAATGAGGTCACAGCAAGCAATTGCTGCGGGAGATTCGTTAGGTTTCTTGCCTCCTCATCATTTCGGTGAGATTTTTACAGCCCATGGCGTTATTATGATTTTCTTTGTTGCAATGCCACTTATTTTTGCATTGCTTAATATGATAGTCCCTTTACAAATTGGCGCGCGTGATGTGGCTTATCCTTATCTAAATTCACTTAGCTTTTGGTTAACTTTTGTGGGGGCGATGTTATGCAATACTTCTCTGGTAGTAGGGCATTTTGCCTCAACAGGTTGGCTTGCCTATCCGCCTTTATCTGAGTTGTATTATAGTCCTGATGTTGGTGTTGATTATTATATATGGTGTTTGCAAATTTCAGGTGTTGGAACTTTACTTGCGGGCATTAATTTTATCGCCACTATTTTAAAAATGCGTTGTAAAGGTATGACATTAATGAAAATGCCAGTTTTTGTTTGGTCTGCATTATGTGCCATGATTTTGGTAGCCCTCGCATTTCCCGTTTTAACTGTAACACTTGCTCTTTTATCGTTAGATCGTATGCTCGATATGCATTTCTTTACTGATTTTGCAGGTGGAAATAACATGATGTATATTAATTTAATCTGGGTTTGGGGCCACCCTGAGGTATATATTCTCATTTTGCCAGTATTTGGTATTTTTTCAGAAGTGGTAGCAACTTTTAGTCAAAAAAAATTATTTGGTTATACCACAATGGTATGGGCAATAGCTATGATAACTTTTCTTTCATTTGTCGTCTGGCTCCATCATTTTTTCACAATGGGTGCCGGGGCTGACGTTAATGCCTTTTTTGGAATCGCGACTATGATTATTTCAATTCCTACTGGAGTAAAAGTATTTAATTGGCTGTTTACCATGTTTAAGGGTAGGATTATCATGGCAACACCCATGCTTTGGGTTACTGCATTTTTTACTACTTTTGCAATCGGTGGAATGACTGGTGTGATGATGGCAGTTCCTCCAGTTGATTTTCAAGTTCATAATAGTTTATTTCTTGTCGCGCATTTTCATAATGTGATTATTGGTGGTGTATTATTTGGATCTTTTGCTGGGGTAATTTATTGGTTTCCAAAAGTATTTGGTTTTCGTTTAGATGAAGCCTGGGGTAAAAGAGCTTTTTATTTTTGGGTGGCAGGATTTTATTGCGCTTTTATGCCTTTGTATATTTTAGGGTTGGATGGATTTGTGCGTCGAACAGCTCATTATTCGAATACTCTATATCAACCCTATTTAATTTTTGCAGCAATGGGAGCTTCATTGATTTTGGTTGGTATTTTGTGCCAGGTTATCCAGTTATATGTATCTATAAAAAATCGCCATGCTCTTCATGATAGAACAGGAGATCCTTGGAATGGTCGAACTTTAGAATGGTCGATTTCATCTCCTGCTCCAATATATAACTTTGCCAATTTACCAACAGTTAAAGAACTTGATCAATTTTGGGTGGATAAGGAAAAGCATAGAAGTGAAGGGTATGTTCATCCTAAAGATATGCATTATCATGCCATTCATATGCCTAAAAATACATCGGCTGGATTTATTATCGCTATTTTTTCTGGAATCACAGGATTTGCCCTAGTTTGGCATATGCTTATTCCAGGAGTTGTAGGTTTATTAGGTGTTATTGCAACAGCTATTGCGCGAACATTTTCTAATAATGTTGATTACTATATCGATGCTGAAACAGTTAAAAAAACTGAGTTAGCTCATTTAAAGGAGCTTGTCTAATGCATAATGACGCGGTACTTATAGAAGAGCATCATAATAGTGATTCAACCGATGTGTTTGGTTTTTGGTTGTACATACTTACCGATTGCATTTTATTTGGAAGTTTATTTGCAACGTTTTTAGTATTGAATAATCCTGGGTTTCCAGGACCTGTATTAAAAAATTATGTGAACTTACCAGATGTACTTATTGAGACATTTCTCTTATTAATCTCAAATTTTACTTTTTGCTTAGCTACTTTAAATTTATATAAGGATAAATTAGTTAAAGTTCAGCTATGGCTTGGCCTTACCTTTTTACTGGGGGTAGGTTTTATCTATTTGGAAGTTACTGAATTTATACATCTTGCTAATGAAGGTTTTCGTTGGGATGTAAGCGGTGCTATATCTTCCTTTTTTGCCTTAGTTGGTACTCATGGATTGCATGTTGGTTTTGGCTTACTCTGGATTTTAATATTGATGATTCAGCTACCGCTAATTAAATTAAATCATGTTCGGCGACGTCGGATGACTTATTTAGGATTATTCTGGAATTTTTTAGATATCGTCTGGATTTTTGTCTTTACTATAGTATACCTGATGGGGGCTATTTAGAATGGAACATAATGGAATGAACGAAGCTGATTATGGAACTGGCCAAAAAAAATTAGGCATGTATTTAATTGGTTTTATCAGTTGCTCTTTACTTACGTTGCTATCTTTTTGGTCGGTAATGTCTCAAAGATTTTCTAAATTGGAAGTATTGGCAGTGATTTTTTCATCAGCTTTAATTCAATTTTTGGTGCAGGTTATTTGTTTTCTTCGTTTGACTGCAGCTACTGAGCAAGGGAAAACGAATATAATGACATTTTTATTTACAGTGGTTATTTTGATATCGATTATTGTAGGATCGTTATGGATTATGTGGAATTTAAATTACTATATGATGCATTAATTTAAGGCCATTTAGAACGGCCTAAAGTTATGAACGTATGGTGGGCAAATCGATAGCGTGCCTACCAACAGCTTTCGGACTATGGTGGGCACGCTATCGATTTGCCCACCCTACTAAGCAAAAAGGAAATAAAATGGCTCGTTATTTAGTAATTGCTGCGAGTAGTTCAATAGGGCAGGCATTAACAAGCGCTTTAAAGTTGCAAGGCGATAGCGTTTTTACTACAGCTAGAGATAAAAGCAAGTTAAATCCTGATATGATTTTAGATGCGACTGATTTTGATGCAGTTAATGAAGCGTTCAAACAAGCAGGAACCATCGATGGAGTGGTTAATTGTAGTGGTTCTTTATTCTTAAAGCCGGCGCACATCACCACTAAAGAGCAATACCAAAATGTTATTGATGCCTCTTTAACAACATCATTTGCAACTGTAAATGCGGCAGGTAATTACATGAAAGAAGGTGGATCGGTAGTTTTGATTGCCTCTGCCGCTGCATTGGTGGGGATATCTAATCACGAGGCAATCTCCGCTGCAAAGGCCGGTATTATTGGCTTAGCTCAGTCGGCGGCTGCAACTTATGCAAAGAATAACTTACGGTTTAATGTAGTCGCCCCAGGTATGGTTGCCTCGCCATTAACCGCTGAATTAATAAAAAGTGAAGCTATGTTAGATGCATCAAAGGCCATGCATGCATTAGGGCGTATTGGTAAACCTGAAGATATTGCACAAGCGATATTATTTCTTTTAAGCCCACAAAATAACTGGATAACCGGACAAGTTTTAGCTGTTGATGGGGGATTAAGCCGCGTTCGACCTAAGGTGAAAATGTAGTATTTCAATTTAAATATAATTATTTCCGGATTACATGGTCTTAGTTTTTCGTAAGACCTGTGTTTAATGCTTATATTTTGAGTGAATGGGAATATAATCAAAATGTTGTGCAGTACTCGAAGAGCTACATTCGTCATAAGTATTATCAGCGCAAAGGAAAAATTCTTCGGCTCCTAATTTGATAGCTTTAGAAATAGCTTCTTCAACAGACTTAAAGTGAGATAACTCATCACCATGACGCACAAATTGTTCTGAATCATTAGAAATAATCTCAACAAGATACTCATTAAGCTCCATTGGGGAGTAAATAATGGCTATTGATTGAGACATTAACTTTGCTTTATTGATTAAATCTTCACGCGTTAGGTTTGCCATATACATTCCTTATATATCTTTATGTTATTATAGACCATATTTCAATGAGTAACAGTTGCCATGATTATTTCTACAGCACCTATGTTTTGAGCTAAGCTTATTATAATCAAAATTTCGTGCTGATCTTGGAGGACTGGGTTTGTCTTATTAACGTTGCGATCACGATAGATTTATCGGGTTCGTGGTGGCAGGGCGGTATTTTCTTCGCTCCCTTTTTCTTGCGCTGGCTTTTGCGCCGTTAGTTTAATCTCCTTTAATTTAGATTTAATTTCTTGCATTGAT
>Ga0247837_1006652_pt1 | contig 16068 bp, 14 predicted proteins | sample LaCtaG_2_FD_187115 | JGI IMG/M metagenome (GOLD analysis project Ga0247837, IMG submission 187115) | Freshwater microbial communities from meromictic Lake La Cruz, Castile-La Mancha, Spain - LaCruzMarch2015_14.5m | ecosystem: Environmental > Aquatic > Freshwater > Lake | place: Spain: Castile-La...
TCCCTAGGCCTTTCTTACAAAAGTTGGCTTTAAACAGCGGTAAATTCTAGGAAATTGTCTGAAATCATATATAGAAATCTGCCAAAAATCACAAAATCTGCCTATTCGAGGAGTGACTTTGCAAGAACTCTCTGCCAACCAGCCAATTTTCGACTTCCTCACACTTCACGAATTTTCTCTATAGTCTTTCCCTGTGCACTAAAATGCTCACAAAAGCGCAACTATAAGGCAAATCGCAGTTTTGTCTGTCAAAGCAGCAACAAGCGCAGTTCCCTGCACTTTCTAGTCCCCCAATTCTAAAAAGTATGCACCTCCACCTGTTTATTGCCTTTCTCACGCTTCAAAGAGTCCTTTCCCTGCCTGAGCGCCCCTGTCCTCCCGCCCCCCTAGCCGCCCTAACCTCTACTCATACAGACTTGCCCCTTCTTGAGTCCTTACAAGAACTAGCAGCCAAGTGCCCTGTCAGTCGAGTCTCTGTCCTCAGTCCAAAGGACCTCGCCTCCCTGCAGCTGCCTGCAACTGATATAGTTCTGGACCTATCCGGCGGCCCCTTACTGTACGAGTCTGTTTTGGACCTGCAGAATGAACTGGTTATCAGCGAAAAAGGCAAGACACAGTCTTTGTACTCTCCATGGGTAGAGGAACTGATAGCACTGTTTGCCCTTGCAAAGGTGAGGGAGGTTTCCCGCCTGTGTCTCTTCCTACCCGCTAATGCCCACTTCCACCAGAAGCTGATAGAGACTAGTCCTGAGTTGGAGGTCAGTGTGGAGCTGGTCGGGGAGGGTGTGCGGGCGGAAGTGGTGGTGAGAAGGAAGGTGCAGACGTATGGATTTACCGCTTTTCTGCTGCTATTAGCGGAGGCAGAGACTGAAGCCGTTTTGCAGGCTTTGAATAAAGAAGCCTTTCGGGACAAGAAAATCGACGTTTTTGCGTCCACAAGGAGTGCAAATTGCTTCTTTGAAGCAAGAAAACTCGAATGGGGGGTGAAAAGACTGTTGTTTTTGCTGCCAAGTGGCTGCCAGGACTCCGACTCCCGCTCCGATTTGCTTCTGTGCAGAATTACGCGAGTGATAACTGGCGAGTCACATTCCGATTTCGCTGTTATGCATCTTATTTCTCACACTTTCCCCATATACATAGGCCGGGTAGGCCAGGGAGTTGTGACTCTTTCTGTCCCTGTAGCCGACCAAAACGACCCTAAAACTGTATACCAAGAAGTAGGCTATTCCTTCAATAACGACGTCAAGCCTTCTGCGGGGGAAGGGCTGGAAACCAGCCAATTGATCTACTTCGGAGTAGATCTCGCCCAGGCCAATATCGCGAAAACCCGCGATTTACTCCCCTACCACAGTCTCAAGCAGGCCAATCTCTCCCTGGGGTACCGAGAATTCAACGAGACTTGGGCAAATCTGCAACTGGCGAACACTAGCAGAAAGGACCTAGGCGTGGGTATGCTTGCAGGCGCCCATTCAGCTATTTCTATGCGCGTTTACTCCCTTTTGGCACTTTGGGGCCTGGAAATTCCGCAAATCGGCGCTTCGAACACTGCCATAGCGCTGTCCTCGAAAGCTGTATATCCACTCTACACCCGCGTAGTCATGTCTGATGCCTATTTATCAGTCCTATATGGGAAAATGATAAGCCGCTTCGGCTGGTCCCACATAGCCCTCGTCTACTCCAACAACACCTACGGATCCGGGCTCTATTCCCTGCTTTTGAAGGAAACCGCCAGCCTCAAAATCACCATTCTGAACTCAGAGGACTACCGAGCGATCCCGGAAAACCCCAGTGAAGTGGTGTTGAAGCAGGCTGCGAGTGCACTGGTGGCCTGCAAAGCTCGGGTGTTGATACTGATTATGAACGAAACGGACCTGTTCCGCTGCATTGCAGCCCTCTATGACCTGGGAATGAGACGCGGAGATGTGGTTTTCCTGGCCATAGAGTGGTTGACTGCGGATATTTTCGTGCTCAAAGATGCGGAAATGAGGAGGAAGACTATGGAACTGTGTATTGGAGCGGTGCAGTTCTACCCAGTTTCGAACATTGGATCGATTGGACAGGCTTTTCTATCGCAATATGAGGCCAAATACAGCCAAGAGCCTCCCTTTTACGCTTGCTTTTACTATGACGCGGCCTACCTCCTCGCCTACGCCCTGGACTACGCCCTTTCCGCAGGTCTGAACTACTCCCAGCCCTCCGTCTTCTCAAGCATCCTGCGAAGCACCAAGTTTCGAGGGTGTTCCGGAGTCGTGACCATTGCAGAGGGGGGAAACGACAGGTCTCCAATGATGTATTCGATATCGAATAGTCAACTGGATGGGAAGGGCTCTGTGAGAATAGTGACTGTAGGGACTTTTAACCCTGCTGGTTTGGTCCTGTTCAACTTCACTAGTGAAATCATGTGGCCGGATGGGACTACCGACATCCCTTCTGACCTGCGAATCAGCGAAATTGACTGTCCGTTTGAAATAAGTGATGTTGTGAATGTGTATCCCGCAGCGGTTATTATGATTTCAGCAGTGAGCGGAGTAGTGGGAGTCGCCATTCTCCTATCCCTCCTTGTGTGGAAATGCTGCTGGGGGCAATCGACCACAGTGCAGACTTCTCGAGCGGAAATATCCTTCGACGACTATTGCCTGTATGCGACAATCGGCATAAAGGCAGGAATATACAGTGCAATGGGCGCTCGAAAGCCAGCGTGGGCAGACCTTGCCACCCTTCTAAGTCTGTTCTTTTCTATCGATTTCTCCCAAGTTCTGACTTTGCAGCGTGGAGTGTACTGGTTTGCGCTCTCTGTGACTTGCGGGTTGGTGGTACTTTGGACCTGCTTACTAGCACTTTTGCGGTTTCGAGTCTGCAGAAGACTGCATTGCTGTGAAAAGCGGCTTGCAAGTCTCGGAGAACTGTTCTTCCCTCTAATCGGAGACCTGAGCTTTGTGCCTATTTGCAGCCTGTTCCTGAGCGTTTTCCACTGCACACAAGCAGTGGGCAGTGCGGAAATCAGCCAGACCTTCCTGCAGGAAGACTGCTACCAGCGCTGTTGGAGGTCTACACATGTAGGCTTCGTGGTCTTTGGAGTGGTGCTAATGGAGGGGTATGTGGCGCTGGCGGTGGCTTTTATGCCTGCTTGGCAGAACATGAAGGCGAGCCTGCATATATTTGCTTATCCTGTGTACTACTTGATGGCGGCAGTGTATCAATTGCTGATAATTGCCGTCAACTCGATAGCGCCGAGTGTACCACAACCCGCCCATTCGGTACTGTTTCTTTTGCTTACAGCAGTGTTCTTCCTGGGCACCTTGGTGAAGCGTCCCTATGGCTACAGTCGTGCGAACTTGTGGCACAGTGTGAGTCTACTGTGTGTGTTCTGGCTGGAACTGCTGGCCCTAATTAGCGCCTACGTCTCAGGCCTACCGTCCCTAGTGTGGGCAGGCAGCTGGCTGTTGGGAGTGCTGCTGGTCTGTGCAGCGGCCCTACTAGTGCAGTGGCTCTGGCTGCCTGCCTTGCTCTACTCCAAGCCGGGAATCCGCGTGGTGGACTTGTTCCGATTCATGTTTTCCAGAGGAAGGGCGCTGCTTTACCTCTTTAACAGGCCCAGTAGGGAGGAGGAACTGGCCTACGAACACCAAGTCATGCCCGTTACTGTTTCTACCTAAGTAGACCTCTCCTTTTTAGGCTCTTTGCTGGGGAATTCATGTGAAATTATGCATTTCGCGTACTGAAAAGTCCTATTTTCGCATAAATAACCATGATATTGTTAGCTTTTTCCTACTTTCTACTCCGTTTTCAGCTCAAACTCAAGTCTACATAACTCAATATACACATTAAGATCCGAACTGCCTACTTCCAGTGTTAATTTCTCTTCTACACATCTATTGAACTGCTACAGTTGGGGTTTATAGGGTTAGTATGGCAAGAAAGGCGGATCCCGAAGCCACCAAGGCCAATTTCGTCATGCACGGGTCCTCTTGGACTGTTGCGCACTTGGACCGCTTCCTACGAAGTGAGTGGGGCCAACGTCTCTTCAAGCCTGCCGAAACTCCCTCTCAGTTTTCCCCCCTTCGCAGAACGACAGAAGCGAAAATCCGGCCAAGTCCAGCTTTCCTGGCTGTGCCCAGAGACACTCCACTGATGCAAGACTCTTCACCGCCTCGACGACCTGCAAGTGCCACCGCCACTAGACGATATGCGCCTGATCTAGACCTGGTCGAGACGTTGGCTAGAGGCATGACTGCTGCCAGTGGCCGCAGACAAGAACTAGCAGGCGAGGCGCGGACCTTGATGAGTGCCAAAGCCAGACTCAAACTCGCAGAAGCGGAGAAGAAGCAGGAAAAAGACTTCGCAGCGTTGAAATCGCAGCGAGCGATGATCACCAAACAGCAGCGACTGCTAGTGAATCTGCCCAAAAGCGATATTTCCGGTCTTCAATCCGCTCCAAATCGGCCTTTTTCCGCTCGACCGGTAAATCCTCAGCTGAAAAGCAGTATTGCATTTGGCCTGTCTCCGTCCAGTCCCGTAACCCGTCCCCAACTCAAGCGCTTCCCGGACCGAGAGCACAACACCTTCCAGACTATCTTCCGTCCCTCTTCACAGCCAGGAACAGACCCACAGCAACTGAGGGGCGGTCGGCCCTTCAATATAGTGACCGGGACCAGCTATTAGCTTTTTAAATGTCAGTGGGTGACCTTGCAAACAACCTCAAGAAGCTGGGCACGGACCTGAGGACCATCAAGTACCCTGGCGACTTCGACACATCTGAAGCTGCCAAGGGCGAGCCAGCAGTGTTTTTACCAGTGATCCACCATATCTTACTCGGCAATTCAGAGCTGCTTCAAAGGCATTTGGCTGAAAGCGGCATTGACCTGTATGTCAAAAGCGACCGGCAGTTCATTGGAGCAGTTTACAAGCTGCTGATATTGGTGTTTCGGTACAAACCTGTCCTGTCCCAAGCGCAGTTCTTCGACTTAGGCTTTGCGGAGCATAAGGTGCTTCTATGCTTGCAGCTGATTAAACTGTGTGAAAAGAAGACTAATGACCTGCTGAGGCTGGATGCTGCCAAGCGCAGTAAAAAGCAGGGGCAGAGAGTGACGACGCCTACGAAAAGGCTGGAGTATGTGGAGCCTGCGGAGTCGTGGAATAGGGAAGCCAGGACTAATACCTCTGGTGCATCTGTGCGGGTCTTTGAATCGCCTGAAGTGCCTCCACGTCTCAACAGCGCTCACCCCTTCTATGCCCATGTGGCTGACCTGCCCCGGCAAGAGGAAAACCCCCCTAGCAGCGAGGCTGCCAGTCCCTCCCTAGGCCTTCTCCTGCGACAACTTTCTCTGAATCAAAGCGAACTCAAGCAGGACTTCCTGCAGCTCAGAGCCGAGTTCGAGGCTTTCCGCGAAAATGTGATGGCTCATCTAACTCTACTGGATAATCAAATCCGAATGCTAGGGAAGCAGAAGAGTGAGGAGTTGCTCGAATATGCACTTAGTCGTGCAAGTCCTAGTTAACACCCTTTGGTAGTTACCCAAGTAAGTATGTAATGCTGTCTACGAATCCACATTTACTCCTATATCGAACAGAGCTCGGAGACCTGCTAGCCAGGCTATGAGAAGGACTGCTGCACTAGTGTAAGTGCTCTACTAGTGCTAGACGCGTGGGTCGCCTTTTTCCCACATGTTGACTCTCGGCTTGGTCTGCTGCGCAGCCTGCTGGTCCGCTGCTTTCCAAGTGTCAACTGCAGGAGGGGCAGTTTCGTCAGGCTTTTTCTTAGTGTTGATGAACTTGCGAGGGGGGAGTATGGCTCCTTCCTTGGCTTGCACCTCAGCAGTGGGCGGAGAAGATGCTGGGTTGGACCTCCAGGCTTCGGGCTCAAGCTTAGCTTCTAGGGTTTCCACTCTTCTCATAGGGCCTACTGCGTCTTCGCCTCTGTGGAAGGGCTCTTCAGACCGCCGAACTGGCTTAAAGGCCGCAGGAGCCGTGGGCTCACTTCCTGCCTTTCGCCAGATGTTGTCAGACTCGGAAACTGGGAAGTCAGACCGCCGCTCCGACCTCTCCGCATAGCCCCTGACAATCTTGGGCTTGTACATTTCCTCCGATTCCTTAACAGTGACCAACTCCTGCTGAGCCTGGGTCGTAGCGACTACAGCCTGCACCTCCACAGTCTTCCAGTCCTTCTTCTTCTTCTTTTTGGTCTTCTTTTCCTCTGACTGAGGAGGGGAGATCACAGGCTCGGGCTCATCGGTCTGCAGCTCTGTAAAGCGGTTGGTGCTGGGCTCTGCTGGAGCTTTGCGCTCAGGCTCTGAGGTTTGGGTGCCGAGGGCTGGGAAGTAGCCGTCGTGCTGCTTTTTGGACTGGTGCCCGCCTGGTCGGTATGGCTCGGACTTCTTGGCTTCAGGTGCTGCTGCGGCTGTGAGCGGTGCCCAGACTTGGGTGAGTTTAGGGGCTGCTGCAGGCTTGGCGGCTTCTCCGGTTTCATCAACCAGTTCCATGCCGTCCCCCACAAAGCCTTCAGGTTCAGCCTCCTCGTTCCAGTCACCCTGCGCCAGGCCACCCACTCGCGCCATAATTTTAACTATCACTCACAGGCGCACATTCACCAAATCCCCCAGCGAACTCCTCAGCAGCAACGGCATCACCACTGAGTCCAACAGTCCCTTCTTCTCTGCTGGCGCCAGTGCCAACTCTCTCACCAGTTCCTTCAACTTCAGTACTTCCCGGCCTTCCACCAGCATATTCACGTACCGCATCAGCAAGTACTGGTACTCCGCTGCGTAGTGCAGCTTCTCTGCTCGCACTAACTGCGCCTCCAGGTCTGACAGGTTGAGCCGCATGAAGTCGTCTGCGGATGCACGGTCGCCCACATTCATCAAGTTCCAGAGCTGCGAACGCACTAAGTCTTTCTCCTCTGCAGACACTACAGATTCACACAAAGCCTGCCGAGACTTGGTAGCGACCTTCATCCACAGGTCCATCGCTCGATCATAAGCATGCACTTCGCCTGTCGACAGGTACAAGATCGGCTGGCCAAGACTTGTGAGTTCTGTCTGGGTAATCGGCTTAGGCGAGGAAGGCAGCAGGTGAGCGACGTTAGTAGTGTACTCAACCTTGTGGTCTTCCAGGTTCCAGCAGGTCAGCAGTCCACTGCGAGATATCACCATTGCGTGCTTTAAGGGCGAGGTTTCCAAGTAGGCAATGGGTCCGATCATTACCTCAGGGAACATCTTCCTGCCTGCGGCTGTGTAAAAGCTCAGGTAGCCTTCTTCGAAGTACACCACTGAAAACTGCTGGTTGCCGGACACTAGTACGGGAGTGTACGGCACTGTGTCCTCCCACACTACCTGTTTCCCCAAAGAACACCGAATCTTCCCTTTCGCTGCTGTCTAGGAATTACGGTAGTGGGCTGGGTAGTGCTGTACTCCAATGGTCAAGTTGGCCTCTGTATCGATCAGTCCACAGGCGGTTAGTACACTCTGCATAGCCAGGCCTGAGGTGAAATCCTTAGGGTTCGCTTTATGCAATATCGTCGTGAACTTCGCTTCAAACGGCAAATCCACAGGCGCAACTAACTCCGGCACACTCGGCGCAGCAGCCGAATGCATGATTCTGGGAAAGGGAAACGTAGAAGGTATGGTTGAAAGAGGCTGGGAAGGGACTGGAGCAGGACTAGCGGCCTGGAAAGACGCTACAGGAACTGGAACAGCAGCGGGACTAGCCTGATGCGCACTCACCAACTGCGGCTGAATACGTCGTTTTCCGGACTCTGTGCGGACTTCTTGCTGAACAATGGGCGGAGAAAGGGGAGTAGTGGGCTTGGGCTCGATGAAGGGAGTGAAGACGCTGGGGAGAGCGGTGGGGGCGGCCATTGGGAAGGAACCGTAGTGGCTGACCATGTAGTGCATGTATTCGCTCCGGTTGTAAGGAACGCCCAAAGCTCCTTCCAAGTTAATAGTGGCGACAGTGCCGTCACTGGAACATGCGACCAGCAGACTTCCATCCGCACTCCAAGCAATATCCGCCACTGCAGCCTCAAACAGATCTCTCAGTACCAGCGGCTTCTGCTCCCCATACTTCCACACTGAAACTCCGCAGTCATAACTCCCCAGCGCCACACACCAATTCGGACCGTGTTCTCCTTTGTACAGCACAGGACTGCAGCGGGCTACTGATAACGCTTGCAGATGCCCCACTAGGTAGAGGTCCACTTCCCACTTGTCTCGCTGGAAGGAGGAGGCCATGAACTTGAAAGCGGACTTCTTGGGTCCGGGAGTGACTATGTAGAAGCCGTCTGGAGATATGGAAATTCGCTTCAGGGGTTGTGAAGTGCTCTGGCGGAACACGTCTCCGTGTCGGTGCAGCACCCTCCAATCCTGCATGCTCCACATGATCAGAGCACTGTCTTCTCCCAGACTGACTAGGAACTTAGACACAGGGTCGAAGGCCAAGCCACTGACTTGCCCCGTATGTCCCTCCAACACCTTTACTGGAGTGGTCTGCTTCCCCGCTATGCTCCAAATCAGCACCTTGTTGTCCACACTGCCAGAAGCCAGGAGCGTCCCATCCGCACTCCACGCCACTTCTCTCACATCCGCCCCATGTCCTCTCAGCAGCAACACAGCTCTCCAGTCCTCCGCATACTCCACATCCCCCAGTGTCTTCTTCCCCCTGCCTTTAAACTCCCACACCAGCACTAAATGGTCATCCGCTGCCGAGGCAAACAGCAAGGCAGTCGGACTCCACCTCAGACTGTTAATGGGGCCTTGGTGTTCCGAAAGCACAGACAGCAGTGCAGGGTCCACGGTGCTGTCTAACAGACTTGCGTAGCTCCAAACGCACACAGAGTTGTCTATTGACCCAGTCACGAAGCGCTGCTGGGTGGGGTCGATGTCGATGCACAGGATGGGCAGTTCGTCTCCGTCTTCTGAGGAGTGGGAGATCCAGTTAGGCTTTTGAAGCCACATTATCAGGCGGGATTAGGCCCTAACTAGGCAGCGGGATTTTGCGATACACTTCAACCAACTTCAAGTGGTCAGCCAGGTCCACCTCTCCCCGCGCCACTGTGAACCCTGAGGCTTCCAGTACTCCCGTCGCCTTGCACACGCCCCTGACTTCCACCATCCCCACTGTATCAATTGGCACGTTTTTCACCTTTATTGCCCCGCTGGTGTCGTTTAGCACGATGTAGTCACTGCCGTGGGTGTCGATCAGCCCTACGATTGTGACTTTGTCTCCGATACTTACACGCTGGATGGCTTCGAGACGGTAGCAGTCCTCCATATCCTTTATAGTCAAGATATCACTGAAAGACCGGCTTTTGGGACGATAGGGAGGGAATAAGTGGCTGAAATAGCTTTAGAGGAAGAACGCGTGGGCAGGAAAATGTGGTGAATTTAGGGATGTTATTTTCTTACAGTGGTTGGAAATCGGATTTTCTGATAATCCATCAAATTTAATCGATGCTATCGTAATTTTCCCATAAACAGTCTTATCAATTGGCAATTCTCACTCTGTATATATTGTGAAGGAAGCATTTTAGCCTATATCGCTCACTTTCTAGTCCTCATTACGAACTAAGCGGGAACTCTGCTAATATCTCTCGCAATTTCCTGCCACACAGTGGAAAAACGACCTCATTTAGCGTTTCTCTTTCCTCAGCAGAAAAGGCAGTGAGTACATACTCCGCGACATCTGTCTTGTCCTGCGGCCTGCCCACACCCACTTTAATGCGTATAAACTGGTCCGTTCTCAGCTTCTCTATAATGGATATGACTCCGTTGTGTCCACTAGCACTGCCTCCTCGCTTCACCTTCACCTTCCCAAACACTTGGTCGATATCGTCCTGAATCACTACCAATTGGGTCGCTGGCAGTTCGAATTTGCGCAGGGCGGCTCGCACTGGAGCGCCTATGAGGTTCATATAGCCTTCCGGCTTGACCACAATGTGGCCTTCGTAGACTGCGTGGTACCCGAAGGGAGCCTTGGAGTAGGCCTGCACCAGTGAGTCCAGCACTGCCTTGCCTACGTTGTGCCGACTGGAGGAGTAGGAGGCGGGGTTGCCTAGACCCACAATCAGCGCCGGACCTGCCTTTTTTAGCATTAGACTGAGGACAGCGGGTCTACTACACCTTGGATTTGCTCCGAGGTAGTACTTCCCGCTGCTTTGTCCTTCTCACCCAGGTGCTCTCTGCCCCGCTGCCCCTGTCTTCCTCCCCTCTTTGCTCTCTCAGTCTCACCATCTCCGAAAACGTGGCCTTCAGTTCCTGCCTAGAGAAGCTCAAAGTGCTGTTGCCCCGGACTGGCCGAGTCCACTGGCCGTCCAGGCTTTTGGCGAAAGGGTGCAGGGAGAAGTTGGCCTGAATGGTGGATTTGAGGATGTAGCCGAGGCTGCTGCTATGAGGTTTGTCGGCTTTCGGCACAGGGACAGGTTTGGATTGGGTAGGAAGCAGCTTCAAAGTCCGCTTTTGAGGGAGAACTACCTTTCCGACTGAAGCACTTCGGGTCAAGACCACGCTTTTGGACTTGGTGGGAGCCACTGGGGACTTTAGTTCCGAGTCTTCGAACTGAACGAGAGAGGAATTCGCCTCTGCACGACGTTTAGCGAGGCTTAGGAGCTGCTGGATGGACGTTGGCTGCTGCTTTTTTGTCCTTTCCACTTCTCTCCGTTCATAGTCCGCCACTGCCTCCCTGACAAGGAGGGAAGAGCGCCGTCCGAATTTCCTTGAAAACCGACTTGCATTGAAATTCACGTGAATCGGAGATTGCGGCTTTTCCACAGGCTCACTAGTGTCGATAACCGGGGAAACGAGGCCTTTGCGAGGGGCAGGCAGGTCCTTGCCTGTGCCTGTTTCCAACCTGCCCTGTACAAAGGAGTCCTTCATATGCTTGCGAGTGACTTCGAAGTGAATAGTTTGCGGCTTATTCCCCATCCTAGCTATTAACTACGCCAAATATTGAGTATCCGGTCTCTCCCTCCTGAGGCTACTTTGAGACCGTCGGGACTCCAGTCCACTGCGTAGACCTGGTCTGCGTGGCCCGGCAAGTCCTTCACTACCTTCTTGGCCCGCATTCCCCACACCTTCAGAGTGCTGTCTTTCGACCCGCTCACCAGCATGCGACCGTCGGGGGACCAACTCACTTGGTACACTTCGCCTACGTGGGACCGCAGAGTTGAGATGAAGTTGCCGTTGAAGCCGTCCCAAAGCCGCAGGGACTTGTCGAAGGAAGCACTAATGACGAAGTGGCCATCCGGGGAAAAAGCGACTGCCGTGACTTGCTGTTGGTGGCCTGTCATGCGAGCGACGGGCTGAGTACTGGTCGCTGGAGTCCATAGAAACAGGGTAAAGTCATCTGAACAAGACACCAAGCGTTCAGTGTGTCCCAAAGCCTTATCGAATTTAGCCTGGGCCGCGAGTCGCTGGTCTGCGAGGAGTTCCGGCTGTGGGGTCAAGGGGTCGTAGCAGCCAGTCCTTAGTGCGAAGTCAGTGCTGCAGGCGAGTTGGTTGACCCAGTGGGCGTGTCCTTTCAAGTCTCGCACAGGTCTGAAGTCTGAGCAGTGCCATACTTTCACGAGTCTGTCCTGGGAGGCTGTGTAGGCCAGGCCCAGTCCTCCCCAGATCACTCTAGTCACTGCGGCTTGGTGTCCGTTGAGAATCGCCACGCAAGTGCAAGTGCGGATATCCCAGACTCTCACAGAGTGGTCTTTCGAGGCTGAAATGAGCCGATTGCACTCAGGGTTGCTGTGGAAGGGCTCCCAGGCCAGGGAACTCACCCACTTCGAGTGGCCGCGCAGACCCTTCCGACTGCCCTTCGCCTTGCCTGTCTCAGGATCCCACAGAAGAATCACTGCGTCCATACCAGCGGTGGCCAGTGTCTTGGAGTCAGGGGCCCAGGACACCACTAACACCCAATTCTTATGTCCGTTCAGAGTGAACTGCGGAGTCTCCGTGTCCAAATCCCATATCCTGGCTGTGGCGTCCCCAGCCCCAGTGGCCAGCTTCTTCCCATCGTGGCTAAACTGCACGGCTAGGATGGACTCGGTGTGGCCTTCCAAGTTGCTAGTGGCGCGACTGACAGCTGCCACTCGGAAGAGACTCATAGGGTGGTAGGTGAGTCGGAGCAGAGACTCGGCGGTGGTGCTGGTTTGGGACAGGGCGGTCTGCAGGTCTTCTTTGACTTCCACGGGGCCGAGGTAGATGGAGTAGTTCTCTTCGGAGTCCAGCAGCTTGTTGAGGAGCAGCTGCAGTTGGGGAGCCGTAGTGGCTGAGGACATATCCAGCTCCGGCCCCACCAGCTCCCCCTCAGCAGACTGAAACTGAACTTGGACCTGCGCTGGAGGCGCTGGCTTGGTCTCTACCAGCTTCCGTCGCTTGTAGGGGCGGCTGGCCATTATATCTACCATAGTACTCTGACATAATAGCTTTATTATGTGCCTTTCTTGGCTGGTGCACAGAGTTTGCCGCTGTCTGCCTTCAAAACGACCTGCCAAAGTCTACGAAGACACAGACAAGTCCACCACTTTCACACAGTCCAGATTGATCCTTCCACTGAATGAGGAACATTTGTTTGCGAAGCAAATAGAAGCACTCAAAGCCTCGAAACTACTGCAGAAGGCGATAATTACGAAGAAATGCGAGGGAATTAGCAAAGTCGGGAGAGGCTTTTTCCACCGACTGATGATAAAAAGAAGGTGCAAGGATGTACTGAGTCCTGAGGAAGTGCGGCACTTCGCTGACATAGCAGGCGTGCTCATATACGCCAAATCGGTGTGGACAGTACGCACCAAGTCAAGTCAGCTCGCTGGGTAAGTAGGCTATATGGAGCTCTGCAGCCATTCCTTACACCATATAGGCTAGTCCCGTAGCCGATGCTTTCTGCATGCTCCGGCCTCTATATCTGTCCAGCAGTTCTAAAGGAAGCGCAAGGGTTAATACCTCTGCAGGACCTAATGGTGTAATTGAGTCTCTAGTACCTTTATGACCAGGGGGTTTCGAGCCGTCAGCTTGGTAAAAAAGAACCCTAGCTGGAATATGTCTAAAAACAATGAAATCGAGAACTGTTTGAAAACCCAACTACCCTAGGCTAGAAACTTGTCCTTTCCTCCCTCCTGAGAGTGCCTCTGAGTGTGCCTATTCAATTAAATCCCGCTTCCTTTCTGTAGAAAAATGCTAAGTGTGGCAATAGTGACCGACATAGGGGAGACCTTTACTTTGGAAGTGGACCCAAATAGCACGGTTGGCAACCTCAAAACCGAACTAGTAGCACGGGCCAGATGCAGCACTGAAAGCATGATCTTGACCCACGACAGCCAAACCCTGCGAGACATAGACTCGATCCAGGCCTACAACATTCCGCAAGGAGCGAGAATTCAGCTGTTTGTCCGCATGCCGACTGAGTTCGAAGTGTTCGTCTGTCCGCCCACTGGGGAACTACTGCGCTTCACCCTATCTCCCAAGGATACAACTGAAGATCTATGGGCGAAAGTGAGAGATGCAATTGAAGTAGGACCCTCTATGCAGTTGCTTTATAACGAAGAGAAGCTTCAACCTGGGAAGTTGATACAATCGCTACAACTGGGGCCTTCGCCTCAGTTCATTCTCTGGCCTGTGCCTCCATTTGATTAGAAACCTAAAGCAACCACTTCTCCTAGTTTCTTGCCCAACTTCGTCCAGGGATGCTTGCGCTGGTACGCCCTCGCTGCCTTGGAGAGACTTCGGCTGCTGTGAACCCTGCCCACTGTCAAGTTCTCCCTAGATACATAGTACCTGGTGATAGGGTCTATGTAGCCGTGCAGGCGGAATGCCTGTTGCAAGGCTTCGCGCTCGTAGGTGTGGCCAATGCTAGTGCAAACAGGGTCGCGAAATACGTCCAGAGTGATAGGACACAGTATGGACTCCTCAGGCTCATCAGAGTGCATAGTGGGCTGCAAAAACTCACCCAGCACTGCAAGGAGCCGGGCGTCCCTGAGCACCCCTGCATAGTAGTGCGCCAAACGCGCTTTCTCCCTGTCCTCAACAAGCCGCTGCTGATACACTCCAAAGGACTGGATTTTCCACCTGAGTTCCTTGCAGTAACTCACAAACTCCGCATTGCCCTCACGCTTGGCCTGCCTTTTGGCATAGTCCGCCTGGTCCTCCGCCTCTTGCAGCAGTTCCAGTGCACCTGTGTCCCTGCCCAGACTCGCCTTCGCCCTGGCAAGCAAAATCGCCGCTTTCACGTTCTGAATTGTTATTTGGATTGCAGATTCGCAGTCCTTGATAGTGTCTTTCCAGCGTTTTTGGTGGAAAAAGACCCGGGCGCGGTTGGAAAAGTAGACAGATTGCGAAGGGTTGAGGGCCTGGGGAGTGCTTACGATGGCTTGGCTGTAGTAGGACAGGGCGGAAGTGCAGTCCCCGTTCAGGAAGCTGCTATTGCCTTGGCATTTCAGCTTTTCGGCTCGGGCACATGGGTCCATTTATAGAACAGTGAAGGGAATGCTATGGTTAGGTGGGACTGAGGGCACTATTCACAGGCTAATATAGGGTGAATTCTCAATTCACCTATTGATTTCTCAACAATAACGCGCGAATGGCTTGGGCGAATGACCACCGTTCAGTCTCAGCTCGGTTCTGCGAAGCGTACCACCTGCTTTTCGAAGGGCGCAACTACGTATTTGCACAGGACATCAACTCACTGACCACAGTCTACGACGCTGTAAGGCCTAGGCAGAGCCTAGTGCTGGGCACCTACCTAGTGCACCGGTACCGCACCAAGGTAGTCCACAAGACCTTCCTGGAACTAGGCGCGGGCACAGGCCTCCCCTCTGTCCTGCTAGCCACAGCAGGGGCTGCCAAAGTAGTAGTCACTGACCTGGGGCCAGTCCTGTCGCCACTGTCCCAAAGCGTAGGGCAGAATTGCGCTTCCAGTATCAACATTGAAGTTAAGGAATACGCCTGGGGAGATGATCCACAGGCTTTAGCAGGTCCCTTCGATGTGATTATGGCCTCTGATGTCGTGTATGACTTTGACTACTTCCCTCACTTCGTTAGGAGTTTGAAGGCTTTGGCGGGGCCGGAAACAGAGGTTTTTGTGGGGTTTAGGCAGAGATACAGGGATGTGGAGGAGTGGTTTTTCCAGGAAGTCAGGAAGGACTTTGAGGCGTGGGAGGTTTATGAGCGGTATGAGCCGTATTCTCTGCCCAATATACGTCTATTTGAGCTACGCAGACTACCTATTTAGCTTACTTCTGCTTTCTGTAGCTACAAATCGGCTAAATATAGTACACAAATTGATAAATGTCACCTATTTTGTGAGTTTCAAATGTCGCTTTTTGCTCAAATTTGTTTGATTATTGCTTTTTCAAAATATCAAATCAGCACTTAGCGAAATCTTCATACTTAGGGAAAGAATCGAAGTCACTGAAGTGCCTAAATAGCTATCTAAAGCTTGGAAGCGAGTTTAGTGCTGCAGACCATTTCATCATACTCCCAGGCTGCCTTCGCACACAGAGCCGCCTCCGTCCCATACATCTGTCTCTTCAACAGACCATACGCCTCCCTCTTCTCCCCCAAACTCGCCAGACTCTGCGCCCACTCCATTGCCTTGGCCAGCACTTCTTCCTTAGGAGCCAATACATCCACTACCTGGGTCGCCAGTGCCTCCTGAGGCCCTACTTCTCTCCCAGTGAGTAGCATGTCCTTCACTATCTTGGGGGACAGCTTGGCTACGAGGACTCTGGTGGCTCCTGCGGGAAGTGCAGAGGGCATGTTGACCTCGTTGAGACACAAGTTAGTGTTTGTGTCGCTCATTACTCGATGGTCGCAGGCAGTTATGAACATGAAGCCTCCAGCGTAGCAATGTCCTGCAACAGCCGCTACTGTGGGGATAGAGAAACTCACCAGTCTTCCCATCAGCTTCATCAACTGGCAAAAGTTGAACACCATTGAGAGTTGTCTGTGCTCCGCAGGCTGCTGAATTGCCATGCGCAGGTCCAGTCCTCCACTAAATATCTTCTTCGCTGAGGCGAAAACCACAGCTGAAGCGCCCTCCGTGGCCTCAATTTGGTCCAAAGCTTTGTGGATTTCAGCCAAGAACTGAGGACTGATG
>Ga0247837_1006654_pt1 | contig 16063 bp, 12 predicted proteins | sample LaCtaG_2_FD_187115 | JGI IMG/M metagenome (GOLD analysis project Ga0247837, IMG submission 187115) | Freshwater microbial communities from meromictic Lake La Cruz, Castile-La Mancha, Spain - LaCruzMarch2015_14.5m | ecosystem: Environmental > Aquatic > Freshwater > Lake | place: Spain: Castile-La...
GATGGAAATGCTGAGTGTGGACTTTTGTAGTCGACCTGATTTTATGAGATTAGCTGAAATACTACAAATTGAGGCACTCCCTCCAACTCAATACCAAGACATAGCCCTTTCTAATTCGGCTCCAGAGACTTATGAGGAAGCATATTCCGACTCGTCCTACACTTATACAGACAGCCTGGCTTCTACTGTCACTCAGGACTATATTGATGTAGAAGTGCTGCCCAGATTAAACAGTGGGGACTTGAGTCAGGTGGAGTATGCACTGCAGTGGGCTTTGGAAGTTGGGTTGTCCTTTACTTGTCTGTGCTGGCGGCCCTGCCAGTGCTGTGTCTGCAGCACTCAGTATTCTCTCTCCTTCCCAAACTCCTATTCAGAAAACCTACTCTGGCTTTGTTCTGAAGCGTGCCAGGCCCAATACTATTCCTTTACTAGTCAGTCACTTTCAGCGCCTACACCTCAGATAAGTAACTGCAGTGTCTGTGGACAGTGCTTCATTCCCACTGCGTCCAGCCAAGACAGCATTTGCTCCCTAACCTGCAAACAGCAAATAGCCCTCCAGACAACTCACACTCCCCAAGTCCTACTTAGACCGCCGAGGCAAACTCAGGGAACTCGTCCCATTCAACAGAGACCCCTCGTGCAGCCTGTTGAAGAAGAGAAAAAGCAGGCTACGAGACCCAAAACAGCCTTAAAGCGAACACCCAATCATATTCCAACTCAGCCATCAGTCAAATTGGGGAATGACAAACTCGAAGCACTGCCCAAAGACTTCTCTGCGAAGTGTTTCAAATGTCATGAGGTGAAGGTAATTAAAAGACGCTGTCAAGGCAGCACTTTGCAGTGTAAGGGTTTTGTTATTCACGTATACTGCGAACTCTGCGCCATCGAACTAAAGGGGAAATGCAGAGCTTGCTCTTACAAAAGTTCTGACAAGATACCTTGCTTTACTTGTCATAAGCTAAGCACAGAGGTGGCTAGATGTACGGGAATAGTGATCAAAAACGAATATGTGGTTCACACATATTGTTTGGAGTGTGTTAAACCTACCTGTGGAGAGTGCAAACCCCTCCCCAATAAGAAACCAAGACCATCAACAGGCCGATTTAAATAAGCTTACTATAGACCTATTAGTTGGAAGCCACCATGTATTATTTCTCTTTATTTCCCCTTCTATCAACTAGATCTGAATCGCAACTCTCTGCCTTGTATTTCCTAATATATTAATCGCATATCGCATTCAAATACCCACCCACTCCTTTTCCCTAATTACAACGAAGTTTGTTACATCTAGAGATGCTTAAACAACATTTGAACTGAGTGAAGCAAGCGCTCAGGATGAGCTTTGGCCTCCGCCAGTATCTCTTGGTTGAGAAACCCAATATTCGCCGCAATCATTCCTTCCTTCCGATACCTCTCAAACCACCTCACCACCAAAGCCACATACATCAAATCCACCTACCTAGTCCTTACAGTGCGGTAGGCCTCCCCTCTCTTCTCTATTTCTTTGTCCAGTTTGCCTGTGCGCAGAGTCTTTACTGCCACCTCGGAGAGATGGAGGGAGATAGCTGCGAAGGGGAAGGATGTGATAGGCTTCCGGGAGTAGATCAGAATTGCTTCGGCGTCATCCGGCATATTACAGGCCAAAAACAGTAATTGTAGCAGGCCAAACACCCCCACATTACCCAATTCCTTCCCAGGGTCGGTTCCCTGAAAGCCCACCATCTCCCAGTGTTTCCCATGCCTTTTATAGTCCCTCATTGACCTGACCAAGAACCTCCACACGTTCTCCAGCAGCTGTGTATGCAGTGCACTGTCATCCAGTTCTATGTGTGTTAGAGCATAGATTCGGCCTATTTGGTCCTTTAGACGGCCTTCCAACTCTATAGGCGCAGCTCGAAAGCAGCGACTAAAGCAGGAGACTTTCTGGGGGGTGGGCGCGTCTACAGACTCGAGGTAGTTCTGGATGTCTATATGTTCGAATAGAGGCCAGAGTTCATTATGAGTGATAGGAAGCTCTTGAGTGGGTCTGGGACGCTCTTCCGGCCTGAAAGCCTGGGGTCTTGGCTGAGCGCGGGGTGCGGAAGGCTCTGAGAAGTAGGCAGGGGCTCTGGCCGGAGGTCCGCTATCTAACATAGGGGAAAAACTGGTGTCCAGATCCTGCTTCTTATCTTCTTCCTGTGACCATTTCACCTCTCTTTTCCTCTCCCAGGCCTCCGCCTTTTCCTCGACTTGCGCTTCTGCAGTTTTGTCTTCAACTCTCAATTCCTGTATATCTTCCTCTGGATTTGCGCCTTCCTCCCTTATCCGCTCGCCTTCGAAAGCTGCGCTTTGGCCCTGAAATGGCTTCAGGGAGGAGACTTTTGAGAGGACATTTCCAGGTGTACAGATGGAGAAGTCATCATCCCCTTCATTGTCAGAGTGAGTTTTCAGCAAAGGGTTAGCGCCCAAAGCCGGACTTCCGCTCCTACCGCTAATAGCGTCAGGCAATTCCCTGCTAACCGGCTTGGGACGAGACCTAACAGCCGGGGAAGCAGGAAGGACGGGTTGGTCTGTATCAGGCGTAAAGCTAGAAACAGGTCGAAAAGGTGCCTCTTCTATGTAAGTTTCCTGCAGAATAAATGGCTTCTGGGCTGGGTCCTGTGCGAAACTCGGATTTTCCTGGATCATCCTTGCAGCTGAGGAATTTCCATCTATCTGACTAGCCAAGTCCACCACTTCTCTCCTTTCCTTCAGTTTCACCTTACGACTAGGCCGAATTGGCACTTGTCCAGTTTTCACTTCCTCTCCACTTTCGTGTAATTCACCTGTGGGGCGTTCTTCTCGCTTCTTAATAAATCTCTGTCTTTTGACACTGCGGGTTTTAGAGGGAAAAGAAGGAGGGGCCGGCCTTACTGCCCGCACCATTTGGTCCACTAGAGGACTCGTAGAGTCAGGCAAATGAGTTAATTTCAACTCAGGAACTCTAGTGGACGATTGAGCTGGGGAGTCTGGCTGGTCAATTTGAGGCTTGTCTGGCTGAGATTGGCTTTGGAACGCTTCTTTAGTAGCCGTAAAGCTGAATTCAGCCTTAGGGTTCCCTGCCCTTTCTTCACTTTTTGATGCGAAGCTGAAGAATTCCTGCGGTTCCTCGCAGACCGACGATTTCATTACTGAGTCTTTGGACTGATTTGTAGTTTTCAGGGCGAAATAGTCCTTTTCAGCTTCAACACTACGGAAATCAGTCCTTTTCCTCTCAGAGAAAGTGGGCGTTTCCGCAGCCTTGCTGGACGGCTGGTAGAGAGGGATGTCCACAGAGTCACTGTCTTCCTCTTGTGCGTGACTATCTTCCAACAGAGCAGATATCTGCACCTCGAATTCAGACTGTGGCTCGGAGGAAGCGCAGGGCTTATCTCCGATTTTCGCTTTGTCCAGCAAAATCGGCCTGTCGGAGTCTGTAGTTGGGAGGAGTGGGACTTTGGCCAGGGCGGAAGTGCCGAATTGCTGAGACGAGGGAGTGGGACTTGGAGGCTTCAGAAGAGCGGAGGAGTCTAGAGTGACATCCAATAAAGGGTCCAAACTGGCTGGAACCAGACTAGGAACAGCGCCTCTTTCAGCCCAATTGCCAGCCTCTTTGTCCCTTTCTACGAGTTCCATTTACTACTCTCTCTGGCCTATCAGTCCTTCCAGTTTCTCCAGGCCTGACTGCAGCTTCTCCAGCATTTCCTTGGCCTCACCCTCACTTCCGTCCCACACCACTAAGGCGAGTTCTTCCATTAACGGTTGTATGCAGTCCCACCGCAGCTTGTATAAGTCCGCAGACTCGAGGTAGGAAACTGCGGGAAAGAGGGAAACCGCAGTAGAGATAGTGCAGGGGAAGTCGAGAGTAGGCTGTTTGCCTATTGCTGTGGAAAGTAAATCCAAGAAATACCCACTTTTGCAGAAAGTATGGCTGGCAGGCATTTCCTTCCCGTAGCACTCTACGACTAAGGCCACTTCCTTGTCGTAGAAGTACTCACCCACGAGTCTTCTCAGCAGTACGCACTTGTGCTCAGGTCTGAACCTCTCCATTAGCTCTAGGAATGCTCGCTCGACCACTGTCTCCTGCACCCTTGCATCCCTTCTCAAGTCCAGCACTTCCTTCAAGAACTGCAAAGTCCACTGTCGATACTCCGGCACCCACTTCAAAGGACTCTGTATAGTGGGGAAGTCCTCCCTGGGAAGTCCGGATATGGACTCGACTAGGAGGGAAAGACAGGTTTCGGGGCGAGCTTGCAGTCCCAGCGCAATCAAAGGTAGACCGTATTGAAAAATCGCCCTGCGTGACAGAACGCAAGGGAAATAAAGCCCTGAATAAGGACTATTTGATGTGGAAAAGTGGTACAACCGGACCAAACCTATAGCGTTAAATCCACCCGCATTAGGCGTTTCCACGTCGTTATATATGCTTATATACCAGTCTCTCCACACCTCCAATACATTATACCAGTCCTCACCCAGGGCCAGCAGCGTCTCTATTAAGAGTTCTTCCGCAGGGCCTGAAGGCTCCAACGTAGGGAAAGCAGCTAGGAAGTGAGTGATCAGCTTCAACTGTGCCAAAGTCCACTTTTCAGACCTTTGCGCCGACACCCGGCTTTGAAGCTCTGAAATCACCTCTATGAATTCCGCAGAAAACAGGAACGTCTCCTTGGCTGGGTACAATGGACAGGTCAGAACTGAGAGGAAAGCACTGATTTCCTCCTCTAACAAGGCTTCGTATTCACTCTCTGTCGCTCTTTCCAGCAGAGTCGTTAGGACTTTACATGCGAAAAGTCTGATTCGGTCCCAAATCTCCGCTGTTATCGACTCCTTGCCTAGTCTCTGCACTAGCTGGTCCTCTGTCTGAGGGTCTGAGATTGTCTCTGGACTGAGAGATGTGAGGGCTGTGGTCCAGGCTCTCATGAGGTCGGGGACAGGGGAGTTCTCGGTGATGAGGGAGAGAAAGCGGTCGAGGAGGGCGCAGGGGTGGAGGCAGTAGAGAACTAGAGCGGATTCGAGGAGATCTGATCCAGATTTGGAGTAGAAGAGGGAGTCCAGGGAAAGGAGCTGGGGCAAAGGACCACTAAGGAAAGAAACTGCAGACACGGAAAAGAGGACAGCTTCGTGGCAAGTCTGCACCAAGGCGAGCCTGTGAAAGAGCTCTTCCGAGCTGCCGATGGCTCTCTGGTAGACTGCCAGCTGGTAGTCCACCTGCGCTGTGCTCTCTTCCGGCCTCTCCATTTCTACCTCTGTCTAGTGCAGGACTGGTGGACTGGAGGGATATCGAGGGAGTGGAGTTACACTTTGACAGTAAATGTGGCACGTGTATAAGTTCGGAGGCACCTCAGTGGCCAATTCCCAGTCCATGCGCAGCGTGGTAGAAATCCTGAAAGCCGCTCCTCAGCCTCTAGCCGTAGTGGTATCCGCCCTGGCAGGCGTCACGGACTCTCTATCTGAAGTTTGCTGTTTAGCCGCCAAACACGATTCCTCCTACACCAGTCGACTTGAAGCCATCGAAGCCCAGCACATGACTGTGGCTCGAGACCTGGCCTGCACAGAGAACGGCTTCCCTGCGCTGTTTGCAGGGCTGAGGGATGTGCTGAGGGCGGTATTCGTCACTTCCTGCATCTCGGTGGATCAATTGAACTTCGTGATGGGGCATGGAGAGCTCATATCGGCGCAGTTGCTGGCGCATGCATATGGCTCTGAAGCGGAGTATGTGGATGCAAGAGACTTTATAGTGATAAAGAACTCAGAAGACCGCGTACCGAAAATCAAATGGAAGCAGTCCCAACACCTCTGGGACTCCCTGCACCCCGCCCACTCCGTCCTCGTGATCACAGGCTTTATCTGTCGTACAGTGGACGGCAGAATGGCCACTTTGAAGCGCAACGGGTCTGACTTGAGTGCGGCTATCGTGGCGAAGCTGGCGAAGGCGGAGGAGCTGGTGATTTGGAAGGAAGTGGATGGGGTGTTCACAGCGGACCCCAGGATTGTACCCGGAGCACATCTCCTCCGCGACATGAGTTTCCAAGAGCTAGCGGAGCTAAGTTACTTCGGTGCTAAAGTGATCTACCCCCAAGCCATGCTGCCCGCCATTTCCGCCAACATCCCCATCGTCCTGCGCAACACCTTCAACCCCTCCGACCCCGGCACCCACATCACCGCCCAGTCCAGCAGCAGCGGACCCTACGCCAAGGCCATCACTGTAATCAAGGGAATTGCACTCATTAATGTGGAGGGCTGTGGCATGATGGGAGTACCGGGAGTCGCGAAAAGAGTGTTTGAAGCGTGTTCTCAGTGTGATATTAATGTGATGTTGATATCGCAGGCCAGCAGTGAGCACTCTATCTGTCTGGCAATTCAGGGAGACCAGGCGGAAGTAGCTCGGAAAGCACTGAAAGAGGCCTTTTTCAGGGAGTTGAAGAGACACCAAATAGAGGAGGTCGAGGCTGTCCTGGGACTTTCCATTGTGGCAGTCGTAGGGGATGGGATGAAGCGTAAAAAGGGAGTTGCGGCGACTTTCTTCAGAGCGCTTAGCGACGCAGATGTGAACATCATCGCAATCGCCCAAGGCAGCAGCGAACGCAACATATCAGTAGTGATCCAAGAAGCAGACGTCCCTAAAGCTCTCAACTCCGCCCACAGCCTGCTCTTCCCAGCCTCGCAGACTTAGACTACCTATAGAACTCAATTTAGTGCGGAGAGATGGGGAAAAGCGGCTTTGACATTGCTTCAAAGCCCAAATATCTGCGCAGAGGCTTCGAGAGAGTCTTTCGCGGCTCCAGCATTGGGGAAAAGTCAAATTATCTGGGACTTGCTGCCACGCGACTTGCTTTTATATATCAAATGTCCCTTTCCGGACCTCGTATCGGTCACAAAGTCGTTTAAACTAGCGATTCTCTCGTTTAGCGCACAGAAATCCTCCGCCTTCATTCCCTCCCCCTTTTCAACTCAACAAACTCCCTTTCCCCAGCCTACCGAAGTGCCCCCAGCCTAACCTCTCCACATAGTCCCTAGAAATTCTGTAGCTCTCCACTGCCTCCCTCCAGTCCTTCCAACCCTCTTCCCTACCCACATCCCCGAAAGTCCCTTTTCAGTGCTTATCTACAGCCGCCTAGACTCAGCGAAGACTCTGCAAGGCAGGGAAACACTGGGGCTGGGAAGCTGGTGAAGCCCAGTACTGCAGCGATATACGTGCCTTGATGGCAATCTAAGATGGAAAAAGGGAGAGAAACTCTATCATTTGACTTGGTGTGCCGAGGCGAGGCAGCATCTGCAGGGGAAAATAAGGCTTTAGCTAATATATGCCTGCTTAGTGTTGGTTTAATCTAGATGGTGGCTGGGGTGATATAATGAAAATAGATCAATCGCTCCAGCGAGAAGAGTGGGCAAAGTATATGATACGCCTGGGCAGCGAAGAGCTGGTAGCTCAGGGATTACGTTTGCCTACTATTGCCTTCACCCCGGCTCCTTTGGGCAGTCCCGACTGTACCTTCAATTTTGACTTCGCTTCGATGCTCGATGACTCTCCGTGCAAAAAACTGAAGGCAAACACTGCCTGTCCGCATGCCGACCGCAAGCACTACGCCAAGAACATGTGCAGCGCCTGCTACCATAAGACTTCTCGGCCCACCAGAGCTTGGAAGTGCCCTCATTCCTTCCTGCCGCACTACGCAAAAGGCCGCTGTCACGACTGCTACTTGAACAAGTACTACAAAAGGAAGATTCCTTTGCTGCACGCCTCACACCTGCTTCAACCAACGCCCACACCACTCACCTAAGTCTAAACTAGCTTATCAATTTGCCCTATGATGGAAGTCTAGGCAGCTATATCACGCTCGCCAACAGATGCAGATTATTTCCACAGCTGCACTATAGCAAAGGACTGCAATTTTAGGGGAAAAGGCGAAGTAAGGGAAAGGCGCTGGGCGCTGGAATGTCTGTTTGCCCCATTATTATCTTGTGGCTAGTATAGGCTGTTTGGGCAGACACAGCGGCCTGTGTCCTAGTAGGATAAGTGCGTTTACGACCAGGAAGCCAGGGATTTATTAGCCTAAGGATGGGGCCGACTCAAACCGCTAGAAGTCCCTCAGTCCCCGCAGTATTATCTATCTAAGGAGGCTATAATCAGTCGGCGCAGCACTTCCGCTGCCACTTCTAGGCAAAGTCCCACTTTCGCGGTGCGAATTCCCTTGTTTTCGCCTCTCCAGGGCAGTTTCAGCCTTTGGCACCGGTACTGCCTACCCTAACACCCTGACAGTCAGTCATTAGTCCTAGATCTCCCTGTGTATGCGCCTCTCCAGGCTTCCATTTCCCCTATTTCGCTCGCCTTCCCCATATCTCTAACGCCCAACTCACTGTCTTTTAGTCGGCTTCCAAACTTCGGGGAGATGGGAAAAGCGGAGTTCGCTGGCTTTGGAGAGAGTAGGGCTGGACTTCTCAGGCTGATTTAGGGGCAATTTAGAGGCTTTAGATGAGACTTTTGGGATTTAAAGTCGTCAGACCACATAAAAGCGGTTTAGACGAAATGCTTCGATCAGTGAATTTGCTATTGAAATTCGAGTTGTATTGCACTGAAAGTCTGCGATTCTTGCAGTTCCCATCACTACGTCATCACTGCCATTACTCGCATATGTAGGAAATGGTACAAACAGCAGCGAAGGAATTGCCTATTTGGACATGTCGAAGAGGTCTATAGGGCGGGGAAGACCTAGCTCATAGTAAGGAAATGGGACTGGGAGGCCCTAGGCAGACTATTTGGGACTTTAAATAAACTTTGCAGGCTGTAATAATGAGAAACAGGCTATATCGGTGTCCCTATCACCTCTGCAGTAAGGCCTACAGCGCCCAGGTGAATTTAAATCGGCATATCGACTGCTACCACCTTCAAGTGAAAAGCTTCACCTGCAACTTCTGCAGCAAACAGCTGTCTTCCCAGCAGAACTTCAGAGAGCACCTCTACATTCACACAGGGGAAAAGCCGTTCAGCTGCAAAGTCTGCGGGGCGTTCTTTCGCCAGGGCAGTCAGTTTTCCCAGCACAAGAAACTGCACAAGCAGCGGAAGCCGGATTCAAGGTCTGTCCCGGACCTGAACGTCTTCGTCAAACTCACTCTGTTGACTGCTTTCAGTCCTGACCGCTTCTTCAACCCTGCGGCTTTACCTGCCCTGCGCGAGTCTCCGCTACTAGTTTGTCCAGTCCTGCTTCCGGATATCAATCTCAAGCAGAGCGCTCCTCACCCGGTCTCTAAGGCCCGTAAACTAATTCTTTAGAGAGGGAGAAGGTTGGAACTAGTGGTACTTTGCTCCTTTTTGGCCGGATGTTTGTATATATTCTCCTCTTTTCGCTTGCTCGAGGTCCAACCCATTGTCTATGAACTAAAGCTGCAAACACCTATCAACCTATAGACAGTCAGTAGATATGCTAAATTCATAGAAATATACCAACTAACTCTGTCCTTAAGTATATGAAATTAGACAATATAGGACTTTTATACGGATTTGAGTGCTTGAAGGCGTAAGTCTAGGAAAGGTTTCTATGCCTAGCTCTAGAAGTCTGCCTAGAGCAGGGAAATTGGGTCTTCCAGTGCTTCCCAGGCCTGAAAAGACGCTTTTCTCTCATAAATCTGAGTTTCCCAGCAATATTCAGCACTCCGAGACTTATATCAGTTATTTAATGGATTACTCATAGCTACCCAGGCCTATGCAGCCTTGAAACCGCCTTAATCCCTCTCATTTCCCTCTTCGAAGCCTTTGCCATATTGGCATGTAGTCTGTTGCTAACTTATACTGACTTCCATTTCCTCCACAGACTCAAACCTCAGCGCAAAACCTCCTACCAGCGCAGCTTAGGTCTAAATCCTTTAAAAGACACAGACCTATAGCTTCATGCCGAGGCTAGTGATTGGGCTGCTTCTGCTCTTCCTGTTGAGTCGGGCCGACTTGAGTCCAGATGTACCGGGATGGGGCTGCACCCTGTACTGGCGCTCCCGCTAGGAAGTCAAAGTTGTACTTGACTTCTGCCTCTTGGAGACGGCGCTGAATGTCTGCTTGGCTCCGCGTTAGCAGTAGTGCCAGCCCGAAAACGCTCTCCGTGGATTCCGCTCTGTTAGCCATTTGTTTGTTTTTTCTGCTAGATTGGACCTCTCGACCTACGATTTACTTGAAGAAGGCGAAATTATACCTAAAACAGCACTCCGCCTACACACGTAACCGGAGTTGGAAATGATTAAATAACGCAATTGGAATAAGACTGCTGTATTAGCATATACAGTGGAAGACTTCAAGGGGCTCTACGCGTCTATGCAGTCTGGAGAGGCTTTGACTAGCAAGGACCTCCCGATATCAATGGACCCGCCAAAACAACTGGTCAAAAGGCTGAAAAAGACATCCTGGAGGACAAACGCTGCATAGAACTGCCTATTCAGAGCCCTTTCAGGTCTTGCAGTGCTCAGTCCCTTTTCCACGACTTGAATGAAAACCAGCATTTCGCCTTTTGTTCTCTACCGCAGTTGTGTTAGCGGGGTTGACAAGGAGTGTGCAGAGCTGTGTGAGGCAATTCGGGCTGCTGATATGAGGAAACTTGGGGAATTTGGGCTGGGTGTTAGCGAACTGTCTGAATAATGCCTATTTGTTGCAGAGCGCTCAGCTACCCTTGGATAGGCTTTCTCGCAATCCTTACAAGCATGTCTAGGAACTAGTTAGCTCTCCTGCCCCTCCACACACTCATAAAACAGCAAGTACGCCTCCATCTGCAGCACGTCTTCTTCGCTGACTTCCGTCACTTTGCTGTCGTCCAGCAGCATCCAGCGACTGCCCACCCTGCTCACCGCGCAGAAATGGCCTGACTCCAAGGAGGCGCCTTGGTGGATTATCACACTGCATAGACTGTAGGTCTTTTTGGTAGACATTTCGGCTTGGTCGGGCTTGAGGTTGAGGACGAGGTCGATAGGGAAGTCGACTTTGTCCACTAGTTTCCGTAGGGTGATTCCACTCGCATTGAACCGTTTGATGTGGAGAATGAGTGCATTGGGTGCGTGGACGATGGAAAGGTGCAGACAGGCTTCCACCTGCTTGGCACAGGCCGGGCACTTCCAGCAATTTTTCGCATCCAGCTTCTCCTCCGCCAGCATCGTATCCAGACAAGTACTGAGTGACACGCAGTTCATCACTTTCCTCACATGCACCTGCTTCTCCTCGTCCACCCGATTCAAATCCACTCTGTGTTGCTGCGGGTTCCACCTCACATCCAGCTTCACTACTGGTCCGAACTGCCACAGGAAGCCCTTGGCTTCGGCTCCGGTGTAGGGCAGTGGACAGCCCTTTTCTGTATTGCTGCCACAGAGCTGACAGAGGACTTTGGGGTCGGAGTGTTGGTAGTACAGGTCGTAGCTGTTGTCTCTTTTGGGAGATGTGAAGTCTTCTCGTTTGGAGTAGTACACTTGCAAAGATCGGAACACTGCTTTGTGCACGTCTGCGAGCGTCATTCGCTCTTGCACAAACCCCACTCTCGGCAGCGCCACTTCCTTGTCATTTACTGTAAAGCGCACCTCGTAGAGCTGCGCTGTGGAGTCCTTCGGCCTGGCATAGGCCAACAAAGGCACCTTCGCAGCTATATAGTTGACCAGCACAGTTTCAGGGGACAGAATTACCAGGTCAGTGCCTCGCTGATAGGCTAAAGCCACGCTTTCAGCCTGGCCTGTGTCTGATATGCTGGCCGCTAGGTCTGAAACTCGGATTTCTCGCTGAGTCGCGATTTGCACGAGAATTGGCTGTGAGTCGGTAGGGAAATACCGGATTTCCACCTTTTCCGTAGGGATGTAGTCGGACAAAGGCAGTTCCAAGGTGCTGAATTCCTGATAAGTCGACTCACGATTGCCACAGGAGCAGATGACTGTGGTCTGGAGCATTCCATAGAGCGCCTTCCCTATGTCGCTTTCTTGCTCCGCTGTGAACTGAATCCAGTGCTTTTGCCACGATTTCAGCTCTTCGGGGAGGTTTAAAGGCTGCGGGCCGGCCTTTTTGAGTGTTTCGTGGAGCGCAGCCAGTAGACAGGTGAGGAACTCATGCGAATCGTGCAACTCACGTGGTCGGAACTGCGGGTAGCTGCCTTCGAGCGTGGAAATGAGCGCTTTGGCAGTAGTGGAGGCTGGCGAAGCAGAGCGCAGGCGCACAATCAGCTGGGAAAAGAGCCGTACCAGTTGCAGTCCCTCCGCACTGCCCTCTCTCTCCCAAGTCCTCTGCCGAATCACCCTCCTCGCCAGCTGCTTCACCGCAGTGAAGGACGCCAAGCCCTGCAGCACTGCATTGGCGTAACACACTGCGCCGTAGTTGTTTAGTCCACTGCACCTGGCTGCAGTCTCCCTAGCCTGGCTGGACTGAAACAGGCCTCGCCAGCAGCTGCGCCGCTCACAGAAAGGCGCATGGAGCAGTCTGTCTGCCTGGGCGCAGGCGAAACTGCAGTACTTGGCCCTGGAACAGTGGGTGAAGGGGAAGGAGTTGGTGTTTGGACTTTGGAGGCAGTGGGCACAGCGTGGGTCTTGGGAAGTCTCGGTTAGGTAGTAGTACTTGAAGTTCTTTTGGTACTCGATGTATAGAGAGTTGCCGTTGAAGCCTAAGCGCAGACTGCCCACAGTGTCTGTGTCTCTGGCGACTGTGCCTGGAAAGTACGCAAGTGACTGCGCCTGTCCCAGCTTCGAGAGATAAGCAGGAGACAGACTGAAGTGGCTAAACACCCATACGCGGCACTCAGTACCCTTCAACAGGAAAGGCTTAATGCTGCGGGTGATGTCTGCTATAGTATCAAAACTCGAGACTTGCAGCTTGCGCCGACTATCATCCGGCCAATAGATGGAAATCACAGGGAGGTTGATTTCGGCAGGAGAGCGGAGGATGGCGTAGGGACAGCCATGCAGCTTTGCGAGAGGCAGGAATTTGGATACTCTGAGAAGGCGGTAGTGGAGATAGGGAAGCAGGCCTGATTTCAGGCAAAGGCGACGGTCGTGGGTGTAGATGTACTTCTCGGGCTTGAAACGCTTGATGAGTGTCTCGTTTTTGATGTAGTCCTGCGGCTTTTGGAGCCACTCCTCAGACACTACCAGCACCTCTTCTCCCTCTAAACACAGCCCCACCTCACTCACATCCAGCCCAGCCTTCTCCACTCCTTCCCCCTGCAGGCTTAATGCAGCCTCCACAACTCTACGCACTGAGTCCTCCTGCAGCCACAGCTCATCATTCCGCCCCCACTGGGTCTGCCTTTCTTCCTCCTGCCCTCTTTCCCACTTCTCAGCCTGCCGTACTTTCTGTATCTCTTCTGGCTTCAGGAATGTGTCGATTTGTTGGACTCCATAGTCCGGGTACTCGAAGTTCAAAAGCGCTAAGTACTCCTGGGCAATACGTAGGGCCAGTGGCGGCTGCTTGAAAGCAAGTTCCTGGTCCAATGCGCCTCCTTGCTTCACCCTCTCCAGATCCTGGAAGGCCTTGGCAGAGCAGCAGCCATTGAGGAGCGACTGCAGAGCGGCGAGGAGGAGCTTAGGCCGTTCCGGGCAGGAAAAGGACTTGCGCAAGGTGAGTACACAGAAGTCGTAGACTGTCTTGTAGCGGCGGGAGGTCAGGTAAAGGTCGAAATTGCTAGCGGAGATTCCGCTAGAGCGGGTGGTAGGAACCACACTAGCAGGTGCAGAAGTCGGGATTCGGAAAGGGTCCGAGCTCGAGGACTCCAGTATCCTCTGGGTGTCAGAAACACTGAGCAAGCTGCAGTTATCCTGCTCCCCGCTGTCCATCACTATATGTAGAATTAATCAGACCAACAGTCTGCTAGAGAGGCGCATTCAAAGGGCTGCTTTGAGGCGCTGTAGGCCCGGAGAGGTCGAGCTGGCGGCTGTTCTGGACTCTTACTATTGGCTGTTCGATGGTACTTTTGGGGAATATGGAGAGGACGCGATGAAGACGCAGGCGGCGGCCCTGGCAAAGGCGCTATGAAATCCCCTACAGTCCCTCAGCCCCTGCAGTGGCCTGCCTCTGTCCCGCCTCCTCCTCCTGCTCCGACCCACGACTCTGTCCGTGCGCTGCCTTCTCCCTGGCGCAATCCGCGTGCTTCTATGCAGGACTCTCCAAAGCGCTATTCCCCCTATCTACCTCCCTGGAAGCTAGGGTGTATGAGTGTGGACTAGAGTGCCATTGTAATCGGGCGCAATGTCGCTTGACGCTGCTCAGTGATGGCAGCTTTCGACTGATAAACAGACGGTTTGGACTGGTGTGTGAGGAAAGCCTATGGTACTTAGTGACGCTGGAGGAGATTGCTGCAGGTGCATTCATACTGGAACTTGCAGGAGAGGTGCGAAGCAGTAGAAATGCTGTATCCGAGGTGCGGCTAGGGTCCAGTACAGACAGTTACTCCCTGGATATGAGTGGAGTGGGGAACTTGGGAGCCTTTGTGCGGGGGGAAGGGGGAGGGAACTGCAGGGTAGTGAGGGTGTGGACGGAGCATAGGGACCCGAGAATGAGCAGAGTCGCAGTCTTTGCAAAAGGGGAAATTAGGGCGGGAGAGAAACTCACTGTAAAGGCAGAGGAGTGCAACTTCGCTAAATTCAACTTTGATAGTGGGCGTTGCTGCGCTCCCGCGATAATTGGAAACGGCGTCTGTAATAATGTGTGCGACAATGAGGCCAATTCATATGATGGAGGCGACTGCTGTCTTCAGTCTTCGGTTGGGAATCACAACTGTGACGAGAGCTGTAACAAAGCGTTCTTTTCCTTTGATGGAGGAGACTGCTGTCCCCTCACTTGGAGAGGCGATAGGGAGTACGACATAGTCTGTAACAATGTCATGTCCAACTACGACAACGGGGACTGCTGCACCACCACCCTGCTCAATAACAATGCCTGCGACCCAGAATGCAACGTATCAGAGATGGGCTACGACAACGGCCACTGCAAAGGAGTAACTCCAGTATCTCCACTGCCATGTCTGTCTTCAATGCAGGGAAATAAGCTTTGCAATGGAGCTTGTAATAATGCAGCCAATGGGTTTGATGGAGGGGAATGCTGTTACCCTAGTTAGGTTAAAAATCTTAAGTGCAATGAAGCTTGCAACTTCGCGAAGTGGAACTGGGACGGAGGAGATTGTCCTAATAAATAGAGTAAATTTCCCAATTTCTCAGTCATTTGGAATACTGTATTGTCGGAAATAACTCAGCTACTCGTAATTCTTTAAGGATTGCTGGAAGCTTCCCTCGATACGAGTTTCTATTTACCTAGTTAGAACACCTCGCATTTCTTTCTAGGAAGAACCGGAGCCCTGCATTCAGGACAAAATTGCGGTCTCCCATGTCTTCTCCAGCAGTCTCTGCAGTAGCGATGACAGCACTCAAACCGCTTGCGCACGTAGTTTTCCGAGCCACAGCCACAAATTGCTCTTAGCCTCCCCCGCTCCAGCTCGAAGTCGCTTTGGCTGCCATACGCCTGGTATATAAGATCAGGAGGAACAGGTGATTTGCAGACCGGGCAAATCACTGCCTCGATTTCCAGGGCGTAGAATTGAGTGGAGGTGAAGACAAACTCCCTGAAACACTGTGTGGAACAGATGACGTGAGCAGGATTGCAGGTCAGGACTACTGATGGGTTTGCGAGGTCAATGGAGCAATGATGCCAGGGGTGGATAATGCAGGAGGGAAGGGGGTTGTCAGGGCCATGAACAGCTGAAAGAAAGTAAGGACGGAAGAAAGTGCGGAGCTGCAGGAAGTCGGGTCGATGTGCCTCTTCAATTGCCATCATCCAGTATATCGTCTCTTTGAAGCTATCCGAGTAGTTCAATTTCCGCACTACCTCCCATATACCTTGCTGCCCGTTTTCCTGCAATCCCCGCAGAACCGGGTATTCGAGCAAAGAAACTACAAGAAAGGTATACCCCAGCGAGTATACGTCACTCTTATAGGGGTTGTGGTTCACTTTGGGGAGATGTTGGGTGTCAAGGAACTCTTGGAGAGCTACGCGCTGTTTGGGACTGAGAAACTGAGGAGTACCCTGGAGAGTGAATAACTGAGGGGGGCCCTGGGGAGCGTAGGAATT
>Ga0247837_1006658_pt1 | contig 16057 bp, 17 predicted proteins | sample LaCtaG_2_FD_187115 | JGI IMG/M metagenome (GOLD analysis project Ga0247837, IMG submission 187115) | Freshwater microbial communities from meromictic Lake La Cruz, Castile-La Mancha, Spain - LaCruzMarch2015_14.5m | ecosystem: Environmental > Aquatic > Freshwater > Lake | place: Spain: Castile-La...
TTGACTATCCTGCACACGACAATTAGCTTCACACAATAAAAAAACTCATCCTCAAAACCAATTAGTCATTCCACATAAAAGACTTCTCTTATATCACCCTTCTAGCAATCCTTCAATTACGCAGAGGTCTTTGCTATTTAACAAAGGAGGAACGGTGGTCTCTGCCATCCACGCCGGATGGAGAGGGGCTTTTAGCGGTATCATAGAGGAATCTCTGCTCAATATACAGAAACTGGGTATAGACCCCAAAGATCTAGTCGCATTGATAGGCCCAACCATCTATCAAAAAGATTATATTGTTCAAAGGGATTTTTATGATATGTTTTTAGCGCAAAATGAGAATAACGAAAAATTTTTCTTAAAACATAATGGAATTATTAGCTTCGACCTCCCCGGCTATTGCAAGAATTATTTAAAAAAACACGGTGTTGCCGACATTCACGAGACATTGATCTCTACCTATCAGCACCCAGAAATTTTATCAAGCCACCGATACCACCAACATAACCAGGCTGATATCGGAACAACACGCAGATCTCAATTTTCGATCATTGGTATAGCGCCATCCTAGATTCGGCCACCACATAACAACAGATCCAAGGTTACAAAATTTACACTGTAAAATCACCATATGATCGTATTGCCTGACGAATAATATCACGAGCCTCCAGCTCACCTTCCCAACCTACAGTCTTTACCCACTTATCTTTTTCTAGATCTTTGTAATGTTCAAAAAAATGGGCAACCTGCTTCAGAAATAACTCTGGAAGATCTTTGTATGTTTTTATCTCTTTTAGGAACGGATCTACCTTTGTTGTCGGGATACACAGAATTTTAGCATCTTTTCCTTTTTCGTCTTCGGTGATAAACACCCCTATTGGTCTACATCTTACCAAGGCGCCCGGCACCACTGGATACGTACTATAAAGCAACACATCTACTGGATCTTCATCCCCACTTAAAGTATCTGGTATAAAGCCGTAATTACAGGGATACACCATGCTTGTGTGAAGGAACCTATCAACCCTTAATAAACCAGCCTGTTTATCAAACTCATACTTCACAGGCCCGTGGCTTGCACTCACCTCAATAATAACATCAACCTCTAGCTGGTCCCTATCATCAGGAGATAAAATCGCCATAATGTCCACACCATATATTCATTATTCATAGAATGGTACAGCCAAACCTAAGTCAATTCGCTGTGCTGCTTACTTTCGTACCTGACTTGGTCAGCAAAAAGACCCACCTTGGTGTACCACAGTAGTGTGTAGCCCATAAATCGACCTTGGGCAATTTATTTCGGCTTCCTATGATCCAAAATATTTATGTTCCGATACCTACTATTTCCCAAATCTTCCACTAAATCAATCACCACCTTGCGATTCCTAGGCCAATATTCTCTGATCAATTCCGGCCACTCCACAATACTGATACCATCACTAGCAGCATCTTCTATCCCTAGCTCGACAAGCTCGTTGGAATCACGGATTCTGTATAAGTCAAAATGAAATATTGTCAGCCCCCTTCCCCTATACTGTTGTAACACATTAAATGTCGGGCTCGTAACATAGCAATCTGGCCCAATTAACCACCGAATAACGTACGATGCAAACGTGGTTTTCCCAACACCAAGATCCCCATTTAAGTAGATAACGTCGCCAATATTAAGGGAGGAAGCAAGCTCAATCGCAACCGCTTTCAGGCCCTTTTTATCTACCCTAATCATATACCCAAAATTTTAAGAGAGCATCCCTAACGTATCCCATATTCATGCTAAGAGACCCCTTTATCAGCACAAGATCTCCTGGTTCCAAAAATTGTAAGACCTGGTTCGTAAGAAATTTTTCGTCTTCTGCAGTATACACCCTTAAGTTATTTGGCAGCTGCCTAGACAACTCCCTCATGAATTCTCCGGTAAAGAAGATAGCGTCTATTTCTGCATCCAATATACTTGGTATAAGGGAAGAGTGAACGTTCGAACTATCTTTTCCAAGACCCTTCATGTCTCCCAAAATTGCCACAAGTCTTCTAATGTAAATTTCTCCACCTTGATCGGTATGCCTAAGCTCATGCCTATAATCTTTTAACCTCTTTATTGCCGACCTCATCGACAATATGTTTGCGTTGTATGACTCATCAATTAATACAATGCCATTTTTTAAGGCGTAAATCTTACCACGCCCCTCCAAGGCCCTAAATTTACCTAGCCCAACAAGGCTCTCTCTAATATCCCCCCCTAAAATTCCCACTGCACCCAACACAGCTAAACTATTGTAAACAAAGTGCTCTCCTACAACACCAAGTTTATAAGCTACCCTTTGTCCGAAACAGTCCGCAACAACCTCCGTACTCATTCCTAACCCGTCACACTCACCATCTACACCCATCACTTCCCGAGAGGATATCAGGGCCACATCTAGTCTTGAGCTTGGAATCAGTGAATCGCCCACCCTACCAAAAAACACCGGTCGTAAATTTCTTTCCTCAGCATGTTTTGTCAAAATATCCGTATACTCGTTCCCCGCATTAAGTATTATATTCGAATCCCTCGTCATTCCTTCGCAAATTTCAGCTTTTGCCATCGCTATATCTTCCACGGACCCAAACTTCTCGGTATGTGCGGCGCCTACATTTGTTATAACCCCTACGTGAGGTCTTGTTAACTGACTTAAGGCGGCAATCTCACCTTTAGCACTCATACCAAGCTCTAATACCGCATAGTCAAAGTCTTTTTGTAGTGCGCATAAGGAGATTGGAACCCCGAACATATTGTTCTTATTGCCGGGAGTTGCGTGGACCAATACATTAGAGGAACTTAGGGCCATTTTCAGCATTTCTTTGGCTGTAGTCTTTCCAGCACTACCCGTAATAGCACAAACACGCCCCTGAAAGCGATCCCTAGAAAACATAGCTAATTCAGTTAACGCCCTGTACGCATCCTCAACAACAATCACTCGATCCCATTGATTTTCTAACAACTCAGGCAAAGGATACTCAACAAGACAGAGTGACGCCCCCTTATCCAAAGCCTCCATCATGAAATTCGATCCCTGAAAATTCTGCCCCGTTATACCAATAAAGATCTCGCCAGGCAGAATTGTTCTAGTATCAATTGCGACAGAACATGCCCCCCTGACGTTATCGGGTATTTTTGTTTTTAATACAGAAGAAATGTCCGCCGGACTCCACAACACAATAATTTCCAAAAAAACCTTTGATCGTCTCAGTATTTTTAGCCGTCTTTAGACATAGCGGTCCACAGAAATTTCACACGATTCTGTACACCAGTCAACATACTCCACCTGCTTCCCGAGAAACACTCGGCCACATGCTCAATTGGCAGTCCCTCTCCCCAAAGCGTTACCGAGTCTCCAACTCTAACATCTCCAAAACATGGCCTTAAGTCAATCGTAAGCATGTCCATTGATACACGGCCCACAATTGGACACCTTTTTCCATTCACAAGAACTGGAGCGCCATCCTCTATTGTAGCCGGATATCCGTCGCCATAGCCGAAGGCAACAACCCCAACCAACATATCTTCTCTACAACAATATCTGGCCCCATAACCTATGCTCGATCCCGCTAACATATTATGCGCAGCTATTATACTTGTTTGTAAGGTCATCACAGGCTTTAGACCCAGCTCTTCTCCAGTTTTATGTTTCAGTGGTGATACACCATAAATTGCAATACCAGGCCTTACATAGTCGTAATAGCTATCCGAAAAATTGAAAATACCAGCAGAATTACAAAGGCTGAATTCCCCCTCTTTACTACTAACAAAGGTCTTAAAAGCCAACCGTTGTTTCTCATTTAGTTCGTGATCAAAATCCTCGGCACAAGCAAAGTGCGATATGATTCTTAACGGCTTTACAACCCGTGAATGTCTAGAAAGGGCTAGGTGGAAACGGTCGGCATCTTGCAAAGAAAAGCCCAATCGCCCCATCCCTGTGTTCAACTTAACCCACGCTTTCAACGGCAGTGGACAGGAAAATTTCTCTAACCATCCAATTTGCTCTTCATTATGGAAAACAACATGAAACCCCTCAACAGACGCAGTGATTAATTCACTGGGCTCAAATACCCCCTCTAAAAGCAATATATCCGCCTTTACTCCAACCTTTCGCAAAGAAATAGCCTCATCTATCGACGCAACACCCAACATACTAATGTGTCTGTCCAATCTTAAAGAAACAGAGCGTAAACCATGCCCATAGGCATTTGCCTTAACCATTGCAATAATTTTAGCTTGTCCTACCAGCTCCTTAATACGTCTCACATTATGGAGTAAATTTTCTGTAGATAAAATAGCAACTGCGGTACGACTCATTACTTTCTGATTACCTAATTACACCGCCCCCAAAGAATCCATGAGAACGCACATCCTCTATTAGAAATTTTTTGTTCTTTTCAAGCCTTTTCAAGAATGAGGGGCCGTATATTTTTTCCACAAAACCCCTCAGTTCTTGATTGTTTTTTGCATACATACAAGCAGTTTTCATCCCACGAATTGCAACGTTGCTAATGAAATTTTCCACCTCCGTTTCCCCAGCCAATCTATTGGGATTTAAAACCTTATACGCCTCATAAATAATAAATCTCATTAACGTCCTTTTCTCCTCTTGAGACACCTCAAGATCTCTCTTTTCCCTAAACATAAATTGGCGAACCTTTCTGATATCAATCCGAAATATCCTTGCCATTACCATGAGCAACCTATGATCAACATTTGGCTCTTCTAAATTCGCAATCAAATACCCCAACAAAGCCTCTAGGCTGGCAGAGTTCTCGTCCACATCATGGATAGATATTCCAGCTAAAACCTGCTCATACAAATGTTTAGCAAGTTGCTTGGCCGCAGACTCCTCAATCGGGCCCTCGTCCGCATTGCTTGTGCCAATCGGCATAAAATTTTTGGTAAGGAACACACCCTTTTTTAATATACAAAGCTATCGTTACATTGTATATTCTTCTTTTCAGTGTTCTCGTAGCTCAGCAGGATAGAGCGTTGGATTCCTAATCCGAAGGTCACAGGTTCAAATCCTGTCGAGAACACCACGCCTCGACCTTTCGAAAAAGCATACGTCCCCATAACTAAAAAATCTATACCTCTGCGCAATCGCATGTAAATATGCCTTCATTGCAACGTCATATCCCAAAAAAGCACACACCAGCACAAAGAGTGTGGATTTTGGTAGGTGAAAATTTGTAATCAATCCATCAACAAACTCAAATTTGTGACCAGGTTTTATAAATATGTTTGTTTCCCCCTCAACAAAACCGTCACCCTTTTTTAGGATAAGTCCACGATCTTTTGATACAATGGACTCTAATACACGCATTGATGTGGTTCCCACACAAATTATTCTGCGCCCCTCCCTCTTTGCACCCAGAAGCTTATTAAAAACATTTTGTTGTATAAAAAACTTTTCACCATGCATGACGTGGGCTTCTAATGTTTCTGTCTTTATTGGTAAAAACGTTCCCCCACCAACATGGAGCGTAATATTTAGGATCTCGGCCCCCACAGATTGGACTTCCTTCAAAACATCCTCTGTAAAATGTAATCCGGCTGTAGGAGCTGCAACAGAACCCTCGTGTTTTGCATACACCGTCTGATACCACTCAATGTCCTCATCTGTCGCATCGCGAGACATGTATGGGGGTATTGGAATTTTTCCCACATTCTCTATGACTCGTAGTAAGTCGTCACCCCCCTCGTTAAATTCCAGCGTGATAAAGGGCCCGTCTTTTGAAAGAATCTCCCCAACTAATACTGGATTTCCACCGATATCGTAGAACTCAACTCTAGATCCGACATATAACTTTCTACCGGGCTTAGCAAGGACTTGCCATGTATTCTCGTTTAGTTTTTTTGTTAAGTTTATGCTTACAGATATCCCTGAAGATTTATGATCTTTGGTTTCTGTTTTTCCGTACAGATGTGATCGCATTACCTTTGTATCATTACAAACCAGAATGTCTCCCGGACAAAGAAGGTCCGGAATATCTCGGAAAACCATGTCGTTAAACCAAGATTTAGAGTTAACATACAACATTCTAGAAGAATCCCTGGGAATGGCTGGGCTTTTTGCAATTAGATCTGTGGGTAGAGCAAATTGGTAAGTTTCTGTGATATCTTCTGCGTGGGGGTTAAAATTCTTGCTACTTGCTTCCATTGTTACGCTTCGCTTTTGCTTTTTTTCTACACCAAAGAGAGATCAGAAGTTCTGTGGCCAGTACAAACCCCAGATTATCAACCCCTCACATTACTCTGGAGGATTACTCCAAAGATATAATGTAATTTCTTTTTTTCCCCAACGAAACTACCACCTCGTCAGAAAGGTTGTTTGTTTGAATAGATTCTAGGGGATCACTTAACAAAACACCATTAAATTTTGCTCCACCATCCTTTATTAGGCTTTTTGCGGCATTTCCAGAAGAGCACAAACCGGACAAGACAAATATTTTGTATACCTGAAAGTTCACCCCTAGAGCCTCCCTATTTAGCTGTATTCTTGGCAATCCACTAGATGTCGTATGTTCTTCGAAAATCTTTTTCGCCGTCTCTTTTGCCTTGTTTGCAGCATCGACTCCATGGCATAATTTAGTTGCCTCATCGGCTAAGGCCGTTTTTAGATCATTTATGCTTGTTGTTTCACCCATCTCTCGAATCTCGTTTGTGGGTATTTCTGTATACAACATTAAAAACTTTATTACATCTGCGTCTGCTGTATTTCGCCAGAACTGCCAATATTCGTACGGTGACAACATTTCTTCGTTGAGCCATATAGCGCCTTGTTCGGTTTTTCCCATTTTTGTACCAGAGCTAGTCATGATAAGTGGGGTTGTTATTCCAAGGACAGTATCTCCGGTTACCCTATGAATCAAGTCCACTCCATTCAAGATATTTCCCCACTGATCAGATCCTCCAAACTGTATTGTACAGGCATGGCGCCTTTTTAGCTCTAAAAAATCATAGGCCTGAAAAACCATATAGTTTAGTTCTAAAAGAGATAGTGGGTGATTGTTTTCCAAGCGCGTTTTTACAAAGTCCAAACCGACCATTCTGTTTATAGAAAAAAACCCACCATAATCCTTTAAGAAATTCAAATAGCCCACACCCTCAAGCCAATCCAGATTATCCAGTACAATTGGGTTATCATGGTCAGCTTGAGAAAAATTCAAAAATCTTGAGAACACTCGCTGAAGAGAAGCTTTGTTATGTCTAACCTCTTCTATAGGCGGGGTCTTTCTCATCGTGTTTTTCCCCGACGGATCCCCTATCTGGGTCGTGGCTCCACCAAGAACAACTTTTGGGATGTGACCAAAACTTTGAAAGGTTCTTAACAACATAATTTGGAGCAGATTTCCAACATGAAGAGATGGGGCGGTACAATCAAAACCGACATATCCACAAAATGGGCCAGAACCCAACTCCGTTATGTTATGGGTTTGTTGATAAACATATCCTCTTTCGACGATATAGCGAAAAAAAGCATCCATAGAAAAACAAAACGATTTATGTCCCACAAGCGTGAGAGAACAACCAACTTGGGGGGATTCTAACACAAAAAACGCTTGTTTTCAACATTCAACACCTGGGATATAATAATAACTCTAGAAAAAGAAACATCTATAGAAGTGTTACTTGTGTTGAAAGAGTTTTGTGCAAAGCGGCGGGGGATTTATTTTCATAAAATGCACAGCTTAGGGAACGACTTTATCATTATAGACGAAAAAGAACAGGAAAGGGTTTCTATAAGTGAGCGCCTAACGACCCAAAACATAAAATTGTTTTGTACAGAAAAATACGGGGTTGGGTGTGATCAATTAGTCATATTAAACTCCTCCAAAGACACCCCTGAGGTGCAAATATTTAATAAAACTGGTCTTAAGGCAAGTATGTGTGGGAACGTCCTCAGGTGTTTAATGTGGTTGCTACATGATCCAGACAAAGAGGGGGGGGTGACCCTCCGTGTAGGGAAAAGACTTTGTGCTGGTGGGTATAACCAGAACGATGGGGTTGCTTTTGTTGGTCTCGGCCCGCCAATGCGGTTAGGCGGTGGGGTAGAGGTGGCGTATTGTGTTGATCGTTTTCCAATTGGGATGTTAAACGAGACAATTTCTTCAATCGACGGTGCGGCCTACGGTGTTAATGTTGGGAACGACCACATCGTCATTTTTGTGGATTCTGTAGACTCAAACGCAATTTCTGAGGCAGCAAGAATAGAGTCCCACCCAAGGTTCCCCAATAGAGTGAATGTTAGTTTTGTTGAAGTTTGTGGTGGTGGTTGCTTTCGGGTCAAAGTTTGGGAACGATGGGTTGGGCCAACGCGTGCATGTGGAAGTTCTGCTTGCGCCGTTTACGCCGTTGCTAGAGCTCTTGGTTTTGTCTCTGAAACTGCTGTCATGGAATATGATGGAGGAAGTATGTGTGTCTGGTCTGGGAAGGATGACGAAATCGTCTTAAGTGGCCCCGTAACATACGTGTTTAACGGAGTATATTACATTTGAAGTTGACTGGAGGTGAGAAGTATTATACCATCTGCAGAGATGATTTTTTAGGTAGCAGATATGTTTGCTGTGATAGAAGAGGGTTCAAAACAATACCTTGTAAAAAAGGGAGACGTTGTTTTTGTAGAAAAAGTAGAGGCCCAAGTCAACGAAGTTATAAAGCTTTCTAAGACATTACTTGTTGAGGGGGGATGTGGAGATGTGATGGCAACGGTTTTAGAACACAAGAAAACTGACAAGGTGATAATTTTTAAAAAAAAGCGTCGCCATAACTACAGAAGGAAAAACGGACATAGACAGCAAATTACTGTTTTGAGAATCACAGACATACTACGTAGTTAGTTGATTCCGATTTATTTATATGAGGCACAAAGATGGCAACTAAAAAGGGGGGAGGTTCGACAAAAAATGGAAGAGATTCGGCGGGAAGGCGTCTAGGAGTAAAGAAATTTGGTGGTGAGATGATTTTGGCTGGTGGAATTATTGTTCGGCAACGGGGGACAAAATATCACTCTGGAACAAATACCGGTATGGGAAAAGACCACACAATATATGCTATGTGTGATGGAAGTGTACGATTTAAAAGAGGGGGATACAGAGATAGAATGTATATTGTCGTCGAGCCAAATGTTAGCTAGGTTGTTTTTATATGGCTGTTTTTGCTAAAAAAACGTCAAAGAAAATGCAAAAATTTTTTTTCCTTCTGTCTTTGACACTATTTTTGTTTCAATGTAAGGGGGTTTTTGCTGAGCAAAACTCGATTATGGTAAAGGTCGGAGATAACCTTGTGACCCTTTACGATGTGGAGAAGCGGATTGCTCTACTTGCAGCTTTTGGTGAAATTCATATTACAAATAAAGAAGAGAAAAGGATGGTGGAAGATTTTGTGATAAAGGACCTTATAGACGAGAAGATCTTTTCCATTGAAGGAGATGAGAGAGGAGTTTTTGTCGAAGAAAGCGAAGTAACTGGAACCATTACAACTTTATTGGCTGCGAATAAAATTACAAAACAAAACCTTGTTGATATGTTAGAAAAGCGGGGGCTTGCATATAGCGATCTTGAAAACAGGATTGCAAAGAAACTTTTATGGAACAAGTTATTACAGAATGTTGTGTTCAAAAATATCTACATAAGTGATCAAGATATCCAAGAAAATGCAGCATACAAACAATGGCTTATGCAAAGGAACATAGAGGTAGAGAAAAAAGCTGCTATGGAAGAGGCTGCAAACAGCCCTGGTCCAGAAGACGGGGTCAATTTTGTTGAGATAAGTATGCCTATAGAGAAGGCGGATAAGTTGGTTATAAGCCGTATATTGCAGGGAGCAAAGGATGGCGAAGATTTGGACGTTGTTATTGATAAAAACTTTGGTGAAGCTACGTGGATAAAAAAGAAAGATGTTGGTTGGATAACGGTAAAAGACCTAAATCCTACTTATGTAAGAATTATAACAAGGATGAAGCGCGGAGACATTACGGAGCCAATTCAGGTCGATGGGGATGTTGTGATGTTGCAACTAGTTGATTTTCGAGAATCCTTAACTACAGCAAAAATGAGAAGAAAAATAGCTCGACAAAAATTAGATGAGCTTCGATTAAAACAAGGACACACGTTAGCTGATGAGGAGGTGAAGAAGCAGTTGTTTGGTAATATAGCAAGCACCTATGCCGCAAACTACCTCTCTAATCTACGGGGAAAGTACCTAATACAATTTCAAGAGTAATTTCTTGTCTTGGTTTTTGGAGACCAGTTGATGATTGTAGACACTTTATTCAAGGTTCGTGTAATAACCGGAGCATCTCGCAACTATCTTGAGATCAAAAACGTGGTCGAGGGAGAAGAAATTTTTCATGTTTATGTAAAAAGCCCACCCAAAGGAGGGGAAGCCAATGTAAGTGTTCTGAACGTGTTGGCAACTCACTTCGATGTAGCTCCATCTACTTTGAAGATTGTTCGTGGGACAAAGAGCCGCAATAAAATTGTTAGTATTCGCCGGATATCCAACAAATGTAACTAAGTACAGTTAAGTTTTTTATTTACGATTATGGCTTTTACAGTCATGTCAGTTTGCGCAACATTACGCGAACAGAAGTGGTCTGGAAGTTATGACAAAGGCGAGCACAAATGAATGTCGAAAAGAAAGGATGGGTTATGTAAGTGAGAGAGGGCGCGGAGTTAAGAGAGGGTGAGTGCGTTTTGATATTAGTGAGAGCGGTGTATATTTATAGTCATACCAGTTGACGCAAGGAATGAGAAAGCTCTATAGACCAGTTTGTACGCATAACTCAAATTCTCAAACGTCGCTACACCGTCCTTATGTCAACTGGCATGACTATAACACGTGCGGAGGTTATCGGTAGTGGTTTGAATGAAGGAGTAGATCATCAATAGCTTATGCGATGCATCGCTCGGGGGATAACGCAAATTTTTACAAATCAAAAAAGGAAGGGGGGCTCAAGAGCTCAGTTCAGGATTAAGAAGGGTTGCAAGATCCGATGAATAAGGATATAGAGGACTTATTTGCTGACAACGGAGGTAAGCTCTCTATATGGAAAAAGGATGCTAAAGAAGCGATCTATCTCCATCTTCTGAAGGATCACTTCGAAATTGAGCTTACGGGATCCGATCGGTCGCCAGCGCTTGCGTCTCCCTGATCGAAACACTCGTCGCTTATTGCATAAAAAAGTCCAAACTACAAATCAGATATAGTCATGCCAGTTGACATAAGGACGGTGTGGCGACGTTTGAGAATTTGAGTTATACGTACAAACTGGTCTATAGAGTTTTCTCATTCCTTGCGTCAACTGGCATGGCTATACACAAATCTAATCCCTAATCCTGAACTGACCTTAGGAAGTTATGGTGTCTGGGAAAAGTGGCTAGATCACTTTGAACTAAGTCTCTTGATTCGGGAGTAAGTCACGGACCAATTGCTAGTGCAGCTAAGTTACCTTTCCTGAGAGAAGAAGGCTCGTTCATGGTCTGCTTTAAATCAGGTATTAGAGTCCTTACATCCGTGCAGAATTTATCTGAAAGGCTCTTTATAGTTTTGTAGATAGTTGTAGATAGAGTTAAGGACCTCGCTTCTTACGCTTTGTTTGAGAAGGTTACCTAGCGTTTGATTAATTTTAGCGACATATTCTACCAGCGCACTAAATGGATCGTCAGTCAAATGATTTTAAGAAAGTCCGTTATGCAATTTGAGCCACTAAATATATACGCGCCAGCTTCGAGACTACAAACGCAATCAATTCATATAGAAAGGGCCACCCGACTCAGTCCATATAAACTTATATCTTATATAAGGTAAAGGGTTACAGAGAAGAGGGGGTGCACTTGTACTTGTACGAATATAGTTGTCCTATCATTAGGGGGGGATTTTTGGAACATTTGACGTCTCCGTAAAGCCAAATCTGCCAGAGAACCTCTCTTTTTAACCTTCTCCAAGGGAGAAACGAACGAAATCAACAATACGTATTGGGTTGGCAGGGGAGGATGCTTTAGATGCCAGCACCTCCTTAACCTTTGTCTTTGCATCTAAAACAAAAGGCTGTTCTAACAAGGCCATCTCTTCATAAAAATTTTTTAGGTCTTCTTCGGAAGGGGTTCCGCTATTTTCTCTATGGACTAAAACCGATTTTTTTTCTGCGTCTGTTATCTGGGCAACGTCAATGACTTTCGGGTTAGATGCGGCTATATGCATGGCAATCTGCTTACCTAGCTCTTTGAGTTCTGACTGATCTTGCTTTGATTCAAGGGACACTAGCACCCCTATCTTTCCAATATTAGGCGCGCTCGCATTATGGACATAGCTAGCTATAATGCCATCGGCACTAAGGTTTAATCTGTGGCCGCGCTTAGGGCTCAAATTCTCTCCTATCACAGCAATATTTTGCGCTATAAGATCCTTTATCGGTATTTCCCCAATCTTACCGTTTTCAATAAATTGGTTAAAATCCTCGGTATCATCAGCCTCATGGAAGGCTTTTGTGATTTTGCCTAACAAAGTCTGAAATTGTTGATTTTTTCCGACGAAATCCGTTTCTGAGTTAAGTTCGACGATTGTACCAAGCTTCCCATCCTCACTTAGATAGACGCCAACCGCTCCATGTTGCGTTTCTCTTCCAGCCTTGCCTTGAGCTCGTATAAGTCCGCTTTGCTTTAATGCCTCGAGGGCCTTTTCCATATCACCGTTTGACTCCACCAAAGACTTCTTACACTCCATTATGCCGGCCCCAGTCCTTTCCCTTAACTCCCTTACAAGCTTAGCGTCCATACAAAACCATCTAATAAAAAATCAATTATATTTATTCCGAAGCTAGATTAACAGAGGTATATTCCCGAACGCCTCATCTATGCGCTATTTTCTCTATCTCCAGCGCGTTGTTTTCTATTAAGCTTCTCCACAACCACGGGTCTTCTTTTTAACGGAAGATCGGCGTCACGAGATTCGGTTGCTTCAGTCTCTACGAAAGTGCTCTCGTCTATCTTGCCTGCTTTACCGGATTTTTTCATCGCATCCTCCATACCCATCAAGATGGCGCTGGAGGCAAGCTCGCAGTACAGCTCTATCGCCTTCCTACTATCGTCATTACCAGGAATAACATGTGTAATACCCCTTGGATCACAATTGGTATCAACGATACTAATCACCTCTTTCTTTAGTTTAGTGGCCTCTCTGATAGCATTAACGCTCTCCCGCGCACCAATAACAAAGATCACATCAGGAATGGCCCCCATATTCCGTATCCCGCCTAAGACGCGGTTCAGTTTATTGAACTTGCGCTGAATCATCAGCTTCTCTTTCTTTGTGAAGGTCGAATCCTTATCCGCCAAAATATTCTCATACCGACGTAAAGTCTTTATTGAGGCGGAAACCGTCGACCAATTCGTCATCATTCCGCCAAGCCAACGAGAATTGACGTAGTATTGACCGCACTTCAGTGCGCTACTAGCTATTGCATCAGATGCTTGATCTTTTGCCGAAACAAACAATATGCGTTCGTTTTGTGCTGCTGCTTGGCGTAAGGCAGTCAGGGCTTCGTCCATCAGTCGAACTGTCTGGCGCAAATCTATGATATGGGTTCCATTCTTGACTCCATATATGTATTCGGCCATTTGTGGGTTCCACAAACTGCGTTTGTGTCCATAATGCACTCCTGCATCAAGCAACATCTTTATATTGTAACTTTCTCCGTAAAACACTATTTTCTAAAATCTATATCAAAAACAACCGATTCAAAGGCTATCAGGCGGCCGGGAACTTGTCTAGTGGAATTTTCGTGAAAAATTTTTATACAAGTTTATCTTGGCAAAATTTCTTATGCATTTTATAAATTGAACTCACTTCTCCTTGAAGAATCTATCTTAATCATTACAGGACATGAGGAAGAGCTCCCCTTTAGCCTCAACAAAATATATCGCCAAGACTGATACTAGTAGAGACAGACTACTAACTTCTTTTGGAAAAGCTACGCTAAAAGATCGGTATCTGCTAGAAGGAGAGACCTTCCAAGATCTTTTTGGTAGGGTGTCCTCAGCATATGCCGATGACAGGGAGCACGCCCAGAGACTTTATGATTACATGAGTCTCATGTGGTTTATGCCAGCAACCCCAATCCTTAGCAACGGCGGTACAAAGAGAGGTTTACCAATTTCGTGCTTCTTAAATGAAGTTGATGATACCATGGAGGACATAGTTAGTACGTGGGATGAAAATATATGGCTGGCTTCGTGCGGTGGTGGCATAGGAACTTATTGGGGGAATGTTCGCTCTATGGGCGAAAAAATCCATAACAAAGGAGGGTCTACCGGAATTATACCTTTTATTGGCGTCCAAGATAAGCTGACATTGGCAATATCTCAAGGAAGCTTACGCCGGGGAAGCGCTGCAGTCTATCTCCCAGTGTCACATCCAGAAATTGAGGAATTTATTGAATTACGGAAACCAACTGGTGGAGATCCAAATAGAAAAGCCCTCAATATACATCATGGAGTCTTTGTGACGGATGATTTTATGCGCGCAGTAGAACAGGATCTACCATGGGAGCTAAAGAGCCCCAAGACTGGAGTCACAAGGTCTATCATCAAGGCCAGAGACCTTTGGATACGATTACTTTTAGCAAGAGTTGAGACGGGAGAGCCATACATAGTCTTTAGTGGTAACGTGATATTGCCAGAGGTCTATAAGAAATTAGGTCTACAGATAAAAACATCCAATCTATGTAGCGAGATATTACTAACAACTGGCTTAGACCATCTATCTAAGAAACGAACGGCCGTCTGCTGTTTATCTTCCCTCAATTTGGAAATGTTCGAAGAGTGGCATTCAAATGAGGTCTTTATACTAGATGTGATGAAGTTTCTTGACAATGTCCTGCAAGATTTTATAGACAGAGCGTCCGATACCCATGCTCGAGCAAAATATTCTGCAAATAGAGAACGCAGCGTAGGTCTCGGTGTTATGGGGTTACATTCGTTTCTGCAATCTAAATCCGTTCCGTTTGAGTCTGTAGTAGCAAAAACTTGGAATAAGAAGATATTCAAACATATCAAGCAGTCCGTTGATAAAGCATCTTCCATTTTGGCCAAGACTAAAGGCCCGTGTCCAGATGCTTTGGACGCTAACCTGAACGAGCGATTTACGAATAAAACCGCCATAGCGCCAACCGCTTCAATTTCAATCATAGCTGGAAACACCTCCCCAGGAATAGAGCCGTATAGCGCAAACACTTATATGCAAAAAACATTAAGCGGCTCATTCAATAATCGAAATAAACACCTAGAAGCTTTGTTGCAAGCAAAAAACAAGAATGACGATGAAACATGGCTTTCGATCATGATGCATGAAGGATCTGTTCAGCACTTAGATTTCCTAACAAAGAATGAAAAACTTGTGTTTAAGACTGCATTCGAGATAGACCAGAGATGGATAATTCAACTTGCATCAGATCGAACTCCGTATATTGATCAGGGGCAATCCATCAATATATTCCTACCGTCTAACGTCTATAAGAGAGATTTACACAAAATACACTTTTTAGCGTGGAAACTAGGGGTAAAGACCTTATATTACCTTCGTTCCAAATCTCTTCAACGACCAGATAAGATTTCTGCAAACAACGAAGGTGCCAATGCCGTACAGCTGGAAATCGTACTTCCTCCTGCGGCAATCGGGCCATCTGATTCTTCGGTCAATATGCAAGATAGCCGATATGATGAGTGTATAGCGTGCCAGTAACCGCACTTTTTTTCAAGATGATATAGTTATGCCAGTTGACGCAAGGAATGAGAAAGCTCTATAGATCAGTTTGTACGCATAACTCAAATTCTCAAACGTCGCTACACCGTCCTTATGTCAACTGGCATAAGACTTCTGAATAATAACGTTTTAAGATGATTTGCTGTATATTTTCACGTCTAAGGCAGTTAACGTGTTTGTTCTGCCCTAAAAAATCATTATTTGTTTCGTTTTATATTTGTATTTTGCTTTATTTTGTCACCATTTTTCATTATTTCGATTACACCTCCA
>Ga0247837_1006659_pt1 | contig 16057 bp, 10 predicted proteins | sample LaCtaG_2_FD_187115 | JGI IMG/M metagenome (GOLD analysis project Ga0247837, IMG submission 187115) | Freshwater microbial communities from meromictic Lake La Cruz, Castile-La Mancha, Spain - LaCruzMarch2015_14.5m | ecosystem: Environmental > Aquatic > Freshwater > Lake | place: Spain: Castile-La...
CAATATTTGTAAAAGAGGTAGGGATAGAGATGTTGTACAAAAGCTGAATACTAGTGAAGTCGCCAACCGTTACAATATCTAACTTACCATCGCTATTTATATCGCCTGATGTCAAGGCTTCGGGCTGTGGATGTTGCGCTACTGACACTTGATAAATATCGTAGTTCGTATAATAGCCGGAAGAATCTGACCAGACCGTTACAGCATTCCATCCACCGTGATTAATAAAGATTTCTGGTTTGCCATCGCAATTAAAATCAGCAACTTCAATGGCTGAAGGAATTTCATAGGCTGCTGTGCTTACGATCGGTTTAAGCAAATGGGTAAGCGTGTCCTGATACCAGATTACCAGGCTGGCATCGGGCCTGTTTCCGCCTTTTGAAGCTAATAAATCATTAGCACCATCCTGATTGAGGTCGCCAATGGCTATACTGTTAAGGGCTTGGAAGCCCCCGCCGCCCGGGAAATAGGAGATATAATTATTCAATGTGCCGCCGCTGTTTTGTTTAAACACATGAATCCCTCCGATACCTTGACCTGCCATATACACTACATCGTTTAACCCGTCAGAGTCCATATCCCCTATTTCTATTTCATCATAGCCACCTTGAGGTTTCGCGTATATATTGGTTGTAAATGCAGTCGGCGTTTGATAGAATACACGGATAAAGTTGTCATTCCAGTGGCATACAACTATATCTTCACGGCCATCATTGTTCACATCTGCTACCTTAATATCGTCTACGCTGGTTCCACTATAGTAACTGACCATTGGATTTAAGGCGCCTGATGTATTCTGAAAAAATATACCAATACTATCTCCGTAACCTATAATTACATCGTTCAAAGCGTCGTTATTTGCGTCATTAACAGCAATTGCTTTTATTCCTGGATAAACATTCGAATAGGGGTAGTATAGTGTTGTCGGAAAAGTTCCCGATTCGGACTGACTATAAACCAACAGCTGATAATCGAACTGAGGGCTAAAGTAAAACCCGGTTGCGGTAACAATATCTTCACGCCCGTTATTGTCTATATCGCCCACGGCGACTACCTCGAATACAGAACCGGGGGCGCCCAGGGATTGTCCAGTTTCAAATAGAACTTGAGCATGGGCCGTCAAAGGCAGCACAAGAATCATTAGCTGGAGAATGAACCAGATGTAGTTGTTCTTTTTCATAGTTATTATTTGTGTCATTGTGTTGAATTTAGATTTTTGTCCGTCCATCTATACTTGCAATCAACGCACTCAACGCGCTCCAACCGTAAGCAATTTCACTTAATCTCTGTCCACAAATTTCAATTTCTTTCTCGTCAAAAAGTTCTCCGCCAAGTCGCTCATAAAAAGTCGTGGCGTTGTTGTCAGCAAGCACCCAAACGTACAGTGAACGGTGTCCGCACAGTTGTAAATACGCTGCCAATGCTGTCAGTAAAAGGCTGCCGATGTTTTGTTGTTGATGTTGTTGTAAAACGTAAATCGCATACAACTCGCTGTCAAAATCGTTTTTATCTCTACTATATCCACCGGTTGCGAAGCCTACAATTTTTCCGTCACGCTCCGCAACAAAAACGTTTTCCGATTTTGTGGTCAAAACGCTGTGCCAATAATTTGTTCTTGTCTGAACGTTTAAGCTGTCTAAAAAGTCTTCACTCACGATATTTCGATAAGTCGTTCTCCAACTGTCAATATGCACAAACGCAATTTGCGCTGCATCGCTCGGTGTTGCTGTTCTGATATTGATTGTTGGATTTGTCATGCTACTATTTATTTATTGAATGATTGGTCAAAATCAATAAATAATTCGTCTGCACAATTGTCCCAATCGTCAGAGGCGTTCGCGACAAATTCTTTTCCATTTAAACTTTTTACAGGGTTGAAAAAATATACTTCCTTTACCCAGGAATATACCAATACTTTTCTTTTGTTAAAATAAAAGTGAACTTCTGAAAGAAAACAATCGGATGCGTGATTAAGTAGGCTTGAAACTTCTGGTTCGGAACACCATTCAAGCAAACCGAATACCCGAGGGAGATCATATTTTTGAATCGGATCAATTATTTCACCTTTTCCAAACTGGCCATTGTCACTTTGGTAACAGCCGCTTATATGACATTTATAATCTGCAGTGCCAATTAAATTCCAGGAAAGATTAGAATGATCAGTTAGACCGGGGCAATTATAAACGCGTATTTCATCAAACCTATATTTGCAAAGACGTTGTGAAAATTCAGAAATTGGTTTCAAGCGATGGTGTAGCCTTTCAATAAAATCGTGATCAGATCCCGCATCATTCATTCGGTGCCAGATTGTATACGTTTCTGAATTATCATCCATGAAATCATACAGATGGCCGAGACCTTTTCCGCTGCCATATTGAATGTCAAGGAAGTGTTTATCTGGTCTTTTCTCAATAACGATTGGAACATTATAAGAACGAAAGTCATTGTTCACTCGGACAATTGATTTTGAAATGAACTCTATCTCTTCAGGATTCATTTCCTTTTTATCATTTCTATAAATTCTAACGTAAGATGTATATATATTACTCATTTGATTCTTGATTGTTTACTACCAAAGCATCTTGTTTTATATATCTAAAAAGCCCTGCCATTACAATAATGCAAACAGAGATCATTGCAAGCGCAAGAGAAATAAGTAGAAATGAAATGAATCCTTCCACGCCAGAAGCGGCTTCTTTTCCCCCTGCTATTGGCATCATTTTCCCGGCTCCGGTTATGGCTGCAATCGTTACAGCTACAAAGTTTGCGAAAGATCCATAGGTTGTCAACCAAAATGCAGCGCTTAACCATCTGTCATTTAGTACAAGTTTGTGCCAAATAAGTCCCAAAACCACCAGAAAAACTCCGTTCATAACGCCTTCGAGGTGGGCCGCTAGTCCCATGCGTGGGTTTATCATCATTGGAATAAACAATCCAATGAGTAACCCAAATAAAAACAAAAGAACCCCAAGAAAGAGCAGTCTGTCTGAATGCCATTTTTTATGCCTTGAAATTTCCATATTTTTTGACTTTTAGTATAGAGCACAAAATTAAAAAAATTTTGCATTGTATGGGTGCTCAGATACCGTGGAGAGCCTTAACAGCCAGCTCAGCCCACCATACCGCCCCAGACAAAATCGCGAAATTCGTCGCCCGGCGGATAACGGCCAATGAGTTGAGATTCTAACAAGCCAAGCGCGTTAGCGCGGTTATGCAGCACCGCCAAGTCGCGCGCATGAGGGTTTTCTTTTACCTCGACTGCTGTTTTTTGGTCCAGGACAAAATCAATCTCCGCCCCCGTTTTAGTTTGGTAATAACGAATGTCAGGAATACCGGCGCGTACGAACTGAAGGAAAATGGCGTTTTCAAAAACCTGTCCGCTGCTCACCTGCGCCAATTGGTTCAGGATGCCCGTGTCGGCGAGGAACACTTTTTTTCGATACGCGATTTCTTTGTCGGTGTTCTTTGTAAATGGCGAAACCAGATGGATAAAATAGGTGCGCTCCAACAATTCAAGGTAAGCATTGACCTTCCGGCGGTCAGCACCCAATACGCCCGTTACACCCGAAATTTCGATCAAAGTGCCCGAACGGGCTGCAAGCAATCGGATAAGCCGATAGAGCGTTGCACTGGCATCAAAGTCCGACAAAAGTCTGATATCCAGTTCGATATAAGCGTTAATGATGTCTTGCAAAAAATCCTTTTTGTCTTTCTCTGTCTGAGCCAACACCACTTGGGGAAACCCTCCAAAACGGACAAATTCCTCGTACCAAGATTTTAAGCGGTTGTAAAGTGGAAGGCTATAAGGCTGTAAGGCGTATTTGATCAAATCGTTCGCCTCTACTTCTTTGAATTGCAAAAATTCATAAAAGTCGAGCGGGTACATTTCAAATATTCGCTTCCGCCCCGCAAGGCTCTCCGAAAAACGGTTTCGCAGATAAAAAGAACTTGATCCTGTAACGATGAATTTAAGGGGAAAATGATCGTGGTAGTATTTAATAAAGTTTGTGATTTCGGGTACCAACTGAATTTCGTCCAATGCCAGGATGCCCGGCTGATCGAACATAAGTCCCAATTGCTCTAGCTCACGCTGAACGTCGCCAAAGAGTTTTTGCTGAAATACAAACCGGTGATCTGGTCGCTCCAAGTCGAGGTATAATTTGTTAGACAAAGGCGAAACCTCCATTAGATGCCGCAATGTGGTTGACTTTCCAACTCGGCGCATCCCTGTGATTACCGTAACTTCTTGAGCAGAAAGGTGCGACTCTAAGGCTGAAAATATTTTCCTTTTGTACATAAAGATATACTTTTTGTACAAAGGTATGTAAAAAAAGTATTGCTAGATTCTCTTTTATTGCACAAAAAGTCGTTGATTGCTCAAAAAACTACAGGTTGAAGAGCGCTATTGGATAGGTTGAAATAGAAAACGGGCATTCCGCTTCACGCGAAATGCCCGTTTTAAAAACTCGGCACTTGCAAACTTGCCACTTGCAAACTTGCCACTTACTTACCCTTCAAATACTCCTCCACCAATTGCTTGTAATAAGGCTTCAATGCCGGGCTTACTGTGCGGAACTGCTCGACCTCAGCGCGGCGTTTTTTCAAATATTCTTCCAGCGCAGGCGGCATTTTCGGTTGCTGCTGGCGGGCCACTTCAGCTTCGCGCTGTTCGTCTTGCTCGCGCTCACGTTCGGCTTTTTCATGTTCGAGCAGGCGGGTCAGGATTTGCTCCTGGCGCTTGAGCATATCGTTGTTGAGTTTTTTATTGACAAGGTCTATCTCGATCTTGTTCATCTCGTCCATGATATCGTCCAGGGCTTTTTCACCTTTGCCTTGCTCCTGTTTTTCCTTTTGAAGTTTGCGAAGTGCATCGCGCAGCGCTGCTTGTTTGGCGGCAAGCTGGGCGAATTCTTTGCTGTTGCTTGGATCGGTGCCGCCACCGCCGCCGGCCCCTGGATTGTCTTTGCCACCTTTTTCTTTGCCCTTGCCGTCTTTGCCTTTGCCTTCTTTTTCTTTCTCGAGCCGCTCTTTGAGGTCTTTCATTATTTTATTGATGTCCTCCTGACCTTTGCTCATTTTATCCTTAGGCTCGCCCTCGCCTTTGCCCTTCCCCTTTCCTTTGCCTTTCCCCTTGCCGGGTTTATCGCAACTTTGGCTGCCAGGCATGTCGGCTGCCATCTGTTCCTGCATCTGCTGCATGGACTCGGCAAGCAACAACGCGAGGTCGTTCAGCCCTTTCATGGTGCGGTGCTGGTATTCGCTGGCGGTATTGGTGCGGCGCTCTTCGAGTTCGTCGAGACTGTTTTTGAGGTTGGATTTTATTTCGGTTACTTTCTCGGTGATGATGCCCTCCAACTGGAATTGGCGCGTGGCGAGTGCTTGAAGGCTGTCTTCCACGAGTTTGAAATCGTCTTTGATTTTGTACTGCTGCTGGGCAAGTTCAACGTAACGCGGGGTATTGGGCGTGGTGGTTTCCACATCTTTTTTATTCTGCTCCTGCGCGAACGAGAGGCCGACCAGGTTCTCCAACAATTGGCGGATGGTTTTGAGGTCTTCCTCCATTTGTTCTTGCTCGCCGCTTTCCTTGCCCTGCTTCATCTTGTTGGCCATTTCCTTCATCTTGTTGGCCGCCGACTTTTGCTTTTTACCCGCCTTTTTGTTGTCCTTTTTGTTGATATTTTCCTTCGCCTCTTTCTGTTCTTGCTTCGCATCGTTCATCTCTTGTTTGTTGTCCTCAATTTTCTCCGGGCGTTTCAAATCCTCATTCTTCTTCAAAAGTTCTTCCATCTTTTTGTCCAGTTCTTCCAATTTCTCGTTGAGGCTCTGCTGTTCTTTTTCCAGTTCTTCCGTGCCTTTTTTCTCCTCTTCGGTCTCTTTGGCGAGTTCTTCTTGTTCTTTGGCCAGTTCTTCCAGTTTCTCTATTTGCTGATCGAGCAATTGCTCCACTTCGAGTTGTTTATAGAGTTCTTCCAGGCGCTCCAGTTCTTTATTGAGCTCCTCATTGCTCAATTGCATGTCTTCCATCTTCTCCAGCATTTCGTCTTTGTTCTGCTCTTCGAGGAGTTTTTGGATGTCTTCGAGGAGTTTTTTCATCTCGTCGTTCATGGTTTCTTCAAACAACTTCTCCAGCTTCTCCTGCTTTTCCTGCAACTCTTCGTTTTGCTGGTTGAATTCTTTTTGCTGCTGTTTGTTTTCGTCAAAAGTCTGTTTGGCCTGCTCCATCTGCTTTTGGAGTTGCTTTTGGCGTTCCATCAGTTTTTCCATCTCCTTGCGGGTCTGCCAATCCATCTCTTTCTTTTGTAGCACCTTTTCGCGCAGTTTTTTCAGATCTTCCTGAATTTTCAGGCTTTCTTTCAGCGCTTTTTCCAGATCTTTTTTGATTTCCTCAGAATTGTCGGCCTGTTGCTGGCGGAACTCATCGAGTGTGGGCATTTTATAGGTCATAAGACCGGTGCGGGCACTTTTGGAGCCGTTTACGCCGTCGTTGTCGAAGACTTCAAAGTAGTATTGCACCTCATCCCCTGGTTCAAGATTAAGCGTGCTAATGTCCCAGGAGTAGTCGTACTGTGTTTGTTTACCCGTTTTACCCGCCGAAGCTTTAGCGGAGGCGGGCGCATTCCCGGACTGACCAACTTTAGTCGTATTCATCGGCAATTGCCCACCCTTCGCTTTTTTGATCTGGTAATTGAACGTCAGGTTTTGAATGCCGTAATCATCCGAGGCGTCGCCGGCAAAAAAGGCGAGGCGAAGGTTGGTGCTGTCCTTGAACTCGTCCACCGTGATCTGCGGGTGCAGGTCAGGGATGACGGTAATGGTGTAGGCTACTGAATCGGCGCCTTGCAGGATCGAATTGCTCAGGTAAAGTTTGTAGGTCTCGTCTTTGAGTGCGCGGCGGCGGAACTGAAACAGTTCGTCGTCGAAACGTTTGGCCTCTTCCCCGGCGTTGGCGCCAAAGCGAAGTTGCAGATTGTCCGTGTTCTGCGCGTTGAACACCCAACCGATGTCCGTGCCTTGTGGTACTACAAGGTCGCCCACGTTGGAAAGTTCCTCATTGGCACGACCGATGTAGGCGGGGAAATTGAGTTTGGTGTTGAATGACAGGATGTTCGGCTTGCGCAACACGTTGAGGGTGTAGTCGCGGCTTTCCACGCCAGCGGAGAATAATTTAAATTCGGTGTCTTTCTGAACGTTCGAAAACTTATAAGAAAACTCATTGGCGGCGTTCTTTTCCAGGCGATATTGCACATTGCCGAGCGAGATGAACACCTCGTTGGGCAGCACCGACCCATCCACTTTCACGTTTAGCACAAAGTCGGAAAACTGGACCGCGCGCAGCGAATCTGGATTGATCAAAAACTTGAAAGGGGCGGGTTTTTCAAATTTGGTGCTGCTGTTCCAAAGCCGCATGGTGCCTTCGCGAAGGATGTTTGGCGCACCGAGGAGCAGAAACAGGAGCAACATGACGGGCGGCAGGGCATAGCGCAGGTATTTGCGGTTTTTGCCGAGGTCTATGGCTGCCTGGAAGGGTACAATGCGAATCTCCTCACTTTTCTGGTTGATGCTCGCATTGATGAGTTCGGCGTAAATAGCGTTGTTGCTCTGTTGTTTCAACTGCAAGATATTCAACAACTTATCCTTCACGTTGGTGAAGTGTTCACCGATAATGCTGGCCGCTTTTTCGTGGCTGATGACTTTCCCTAAGTTGAAATAGTGCATGAGCGGCAGGGCTACCCATTGCCACACGGTCACGGCGCTCAGCCCCAGAAATCCCCACAGGAGTGTGGTGCGAACGCCTGTACTGAAGTAGAAATAGTACTCCGCCACGTTGAGCAGGATGAACAGACCCAGCACCACGCCCACGGTGTATAGTGCGCCGCGCAGGAGCTGGTTGATGTAGAATTTTCGGATGAAGCTGTCGAGCTTCTCGATGAGGAGGGAGTAGTTGTCGCGTTGCATATTATTTGTCATTTTACCCGCCGTAGTCCCGAGTCCTCGGGACGAAGGAGGGTCGTCATTTGAGGTCATTGGGTCATTTGAGGTCATCGGAACTTTCCGAAAGTTTCAAACTTTCGGAAAGTTTGTTCAACTTTTCAAAAGAGCACTCTGGACCTCAAAGGTTGTTTACTGGCGGCAAATTAAACTCATTTTTGGACAAAAAGTTGGAGCGACTGAGGATTTAACGAGAAGGTGACAGATTTTGGCAGACAGGTGATATTTGCTTGCCGGGTAAGTTTACGAAAAAGTGTCCTTTTTTCTACAACGCGTTGGGATGATCTTTGTGCGGGTTCAAAATGAAAGATAATTCTTTAAGCCTTGCCATTTTTTTATTTGCTGTAAGACTTTTATTAGTTTTGTATCTGGCAATTTCGCCAAATTAAACCTTTTTTCACATGAAAAACAAAATTACAATCTTCCTCCTTTTCAGCCTCTTGGCTGCATCACCTGCTTTTGGGCAAACTAAGCTGCTTACGGGCAGAATAAACGGCTGGTTTGACCTTGCAACCGGACAACCCTCCAGTGGCGATTCGATTGCCATTTTTTACAACAGCAACCTGCAAACGGAACTGATTAATTTTTGGAAACTCAAATCTGGAGACTATGTTTTGATTCAGCGTGAAGTAGATTATGCCTTTGATGCCAACGGCAATCTGCTTACTTTTACAATTCAGGAGGGGAACGATGTAGATGGTTGGGTCACTGATCAGCGTACCACTTATACTTACAACGCGAACAACCAGGTACTGTCTTGGTTGATAGAAGATTGGGATGGGGTTGGCTGGACTATTAACTACGGGAAAGACTATACCTATGATACAAACGGAAACCTTTTGACCGAGGGCGGAGATGTGTGTGGGTATCTGATTACCTATACCTACAATACTCAAAACTTACTCGAGGTAAAACTCGAGCAAACCGGGGGAACCAGTAATTGGGTAGACAAGACACGCACCCTGTACACTCACCTTCCCAATGGTAAAGTTGATACCGAAACGAGTTACTATTGGATAAATAGCGCATGGGGAGAACTCTCACGAATTTCGTATATTTACGACGCAAGTGGAGACCTGAAGCAGCTCCGCACTGAATTGTGGGACAATGGTGCATGGACCAACAATCAGCTGGAAACACGTACTTATGACGCAAATAAAAATATTACCAATTTGTTATTTCAAAACTGGGGAAATGGCTCATGGGAGAATTCTATCCAATATACGCTCGCCTATACCCCAGAGGCGGAAAGGCTGGCTTCCGACGGGCAGTTTTGGTTAGGCACAGACTGGGCCAAATGGAATTTGTCCCGGTATTACTACAGCGAATTTGTGGATGCACAGACCCCCTTGCTCGCTGAATTTCAGGTTTACCCCAACCCAACCAGCAGTGCTGTCACGATAAAAGGAGAAGGATTGAGCCAGGCGATAGTTTTCGACCAGCAGGGCCGCCCGGTTCGTTCACAAAGGCTGCATGGCCAGTGGGATGAAACCCTCCATCTGGGCAATTTGCCTGCTGGGAATTATCTCCTTCAAGTCCTGGGCAACGATGGAAAAATGGGCGCTAAACCTTTGCAAATCAGGCGTTGATTACTTGGCTTCCAACTTTCCGAAAGTTCCAAGCTTTCGGAAAGTTTGTACTTTTCTCCTGAGCAATTTTGTCAAAGTATTTTAATAAATCACCTTGCGTAACTTAGTGGTCTGTTTTACAATGGCCCAACCCAAACCGCAACCTACCCGACACAAGCCCACTTTGCGGGAAAATTTAACACCTACAGAACACTACACTTCCCCCAGAAGGGCCTACTTTTGCTAAGCATAAGACACCAAAGTTTTTTAATCTCTCGCCTTTTTCAATCCTTGCCTCCCGCTTGCGCACAAAATGTCAGGCCACTTATTCAAGTGGTCCGTCTTTTGTTACGTTTAATCCTTGAGTGTCAAAAATATCCGATTACAGTTTAAAAATGTTGTTTCCCATGGGACAAAAGTCTACCACAAGTTATCTCAAAAACCAATTTAATTCTCTTGCCTTCTTGCTGGCTTTTTTGCTGCCAGCTTTTTCACAAGCCCAACAAGTTCAAGTCACCGTCACAGGTACCAACGTGACCTGCAACGGCTTCAACAACGGCACCGCCACAGCCAATCCTTCAGGCGGCTGGTTTCCGTACACCTATCTTTGGAGCAACGGTGCGACTACCCAAACCATCACCAATCTTGGCCCTGGCAATTATTGCGTAACGGTCACGGACATTGATCTTGGAACAGGTTCTGGTTGCATCACCATTTCGCAGTCACCCACCTTAGGCGTGGATGTTTACTGCCAAAGCCAAATTTGCGGCCTTGCGCCAGATGGCACGGCTTCTGCAGTTCCAAATGGAGGTGTTCCGCCGTACACTTATCTATGGAACAATGGTGCTGTGACGGCTGGAATCTCCGGTCTAGCGGCGGGTACCTACACCGTGACGGTCAAAGATGCCAATGGTTGCACAGGCACCGATTCCTGTGAAGTTGGTTTCTGGAATGAAGGTATCTGGCTGATGATTTCTGGTACAGACATACCATGCTTTGGCCAAAATAACGGTACAGCACATATCAGTGTCATGTCTGGAGTGGGTCCTTATGCGTATATCTGGAGCAATGGTGGCACTTCGGCCGACATCACCAACCTTGCACCGGGTTCTTACTCCGTGACAGTAACTGATCTGGGAACAGGTTGTTTCAACTTTACCTCGATTACCATCAGCCAGCCTGCCCAGTTGGTTTGCGCGCCTTCTTCCATCCCTGCCAATTGCGGCCTGAATGGCACGGCGACGATCACCGCTACTGGTGGCACACAACCTTATGTGTACAACTGGAGCAACGGACAATCCAGCCCAAGCATTTCAGCCCCTGCCGGAACGTATTCTGTTACAGTGGTAGATGCGAAAGCTTGTTCTTGTACCAATGTTGTGGTGGTCACGAACAACAGCAGCGCATTGACGGTCAACGTAATACCGACCGTGTTTGCAGGGTGCGCCCTAGGAGGCAGCGCTTTGGCTACAGTTACGAATGGTTCTGGCAATTATGCCTATTCCTGGGACAATGGCCAAACAACCAATCCAGCCACCAACCTTTCGGCAGGGGTACATAAAGTGACGGTGGTTGACATCACCACAGGTTGCCAGGGCATTGGAACAGTGACGATTGTAGCTGCACCGCCACTCGTTCCAACGGCTACCGCCACTGCACCTGCTACCTGTCTAACAGGCGGCAGCGCCTCTGCGAATGCCACTGGTGGAATTTCTCCTTATACTTTTCAATGGGATAACGGCCAGTTGACCGCCAATGCAACAGGACTCCTCGCAGGTCAACACAGCGTAACCATCACAGACGCTTCCGGCTGTGTGGGCATCGCTTTGGTAGCCATCGTCCAATCGCAAGGCCCAACGGTAACCGTTACGGTCAACGCACAGGCCAACTGTATCTCAGGCGGCACCGCTACTGCTACTGCAGTGAGTGGCACAGGCCCTTACACCTATCTCTGGTCGGCCTCTGCAAACAACCAAGTGACGGCAGTTGCTACCAACCTCCCTCCGGGCACCCACAGCGTGACCGTGACCGATGTCAATGGTTGCGCCGCAGTCGGCATGGCGACCATAACGCAGCCTGGAGCACCCACTGCAACCATTACGAGCAGCAGTCCTTCAGCTTGCCAACAATACAGGTTCGGCAACTGTGGCAGCCATTGGCGGCACGAGTCCTTATACTTACAAGTGGAATAACCCAGGCATGAGCACCACCGCAGTGGTGAGCAATCTGGGTGCAGGCACTTATACGGTTACAGTTACCGATGCCGCTGGATGCACGGCTACGGCTGTAGTCAGCATCGCTGCTTCCCTGGCCCCCAATGTGGTTATTGTCGCTTCTACCAATGCAAACTGTTCCACACCTGGCAGCGCAACGGCCAGCGTTTCAGGCGGCACCCCAGGTTTTACCTACAAGTGGAGCAACCTTGAAACTACCGCTACCGCAGTCAACCTTCCAGCAGGTACCTATACCGTTACCGTCACAGATGCAAACAACTGTACGGCAACGGCTTCTGTCACCATCGGTTCTACCAACAACGGCATCAAAATCGGCGACTACGTTTGGTACGACGACGATCAAAACGGATTCCAGCACCCATCGTTGGAACTGGGTGTTCCAAACATCAAGGTCAAGCTGGTTAAGCCAGGTCCCGACGGCATCTTTGGAAATGCTGACGACGTGACTGTGGGTACTACTACGACCAATGGTGCTGGCAATTACTTCTTCGAGTGTGTTACTCCAGGTACTTATATCCTGGTATTCAGTGACAAACCAGCCGGTTATCAATGGACTAAAAAAGACTGGGTCAACAACGACTGCAAAGACAGCGATGTAAAAGCCAATGGCCAAACAGAGGCATTCACCATCGTGGCTGGTCAGGCGGACGATCTTTGCTTCGACGCTGGTATCCATACCATTTGCGACAACGTCACCAATGCCGGTGTTATCTGCTGCAGCCAGACTATTTGCGAAGGCGAAACCCCTGCACCTATTGTCGGTACCGTAGCCCCCGTGGGTGGTAGTGGTCCGCTTCTTTTCCAATGGTTGCAATTTATCCAAATTGGTCAATCTCCTCCAAACTGGATACCTATTCCAGGTGCTACTGCTTCCAGCTACAGCCCAGGTCCATTGTTTGAGACGGCCAAATTTATGCGCTGCGCACGCCGTGAAGGCTGCCCATTCCTGGAGTCTAACATCGTTATCATCACGGTATTGCCTGCTGGAACTCCCGGTTGCGATGGCTTCAATTTGGGCTTTACGGTAAACCAAACAGGCGCTACTGCAGTGTCCGTAAATTGGACTACACTTCCTGAAGCTACCGAGTACTCGTACACTGTACAGCACTCTGCCAATATGCAATCATGGCGTAATTTGGAGACGCTCATGGGCAAACAAGACGCTGTTAGCCCCAATGATTATCTCTACTTGCATGAAACTCCATTGATTGGCAAAAACTTCTACCGCATCCGCCGCTTGAGCAGCATGGGTCAAGAGGCTTATTCTGAAATTCTCGCCATTGAGGTTTCGTTTGCGGCTTCTGAAGGTGTGCTCATCGCACCGAACCCGGTTGCGAAAACGCTGATTATCATGAATGCCATCCAATATGACACGGACGTGAATATTGACATTACAGCTACCAATGGCAGCGTTCTGCACCGTGTGAATATCCCTGCTGGGGTAATGCACTCGGAAGATCTTCAGGTGGTGGATTTGCCTACGGGTATCTACTTCGCTCGCATCCGTTTTGGCAACGGTGATGTCAAAACATTGAAGATTGTGAAGATTTAAAGCATAAATAGTGCCTTTAGTGGCAATCACATACAAGGCGGCAATCCCGGATAACGGGGTTGCCGCTTTTTTTGTGGGGAGAGGCATTGTTGCTCTAGTAGTAACCGAACATGGTGGCAGGGTTTAAGTGCTTTCATAACAAATTAACGATTGCAAGGTCCTTGGTTAAAAAGTTCAAACTATCTTTGTTACAGAAAACCTTTCTATTTATAGTTCAACCTTCACTGTAAAAGCTACATCAAATGATTGATAAAAATACGGTTGCTCAAGCAGTCAAACGCGAACTAATAACGCTTTATGGAGACCGGCTCGCCAAACTTATTCTCTACGGCTCCTATGCCAGAGGGGATTATCGCGAAGACTCAGATATAGACTTTTTGGTTGTACTGAATGATGACAATATTCAGACAGGCACAGAAATCCTTGCTATGAGCAAGTATCTTTCAAAATTGGATACAGAATTCAATACCTACATCTCTGCGCATCCCACGACACTAAAAAAGTTGCAACAGTCAGACTTTATTTACTATAAAAACGTGCGACGGGAGGGGATCGAAATATGAAAGCCGAAACAGTCAAATTTTTGCAACGTGCTGAGGACTGTCTGTCTGACGCAGAGGCAAATTTCCAACTTGACCGGCTCATTGTGGTCGTCAATCGCTCTTACTATTGTATGTTCGATTGCGCGCGAGGGCTTTTGGCTGAAATAGACTTACAACCCAAAACCCCTCAAGGTGTGTACGTCAAGTTCAACGAAATTTTTGTGAAGGAAGGAATATTCTCTCTGGAGTTTCGTGACAACTTTCGGGCTGTCTTTGAACTTCGCCAATCGGGTGATTATGACCTTGATTTTGAACCTACCGAAGAAAATGCCCAGTTTGCTTTGGAATCGGCAAGTAAGTTTCTGGGCGCGACAATTCTTTATTTGGACAAATAAGGGCAAAACTTCCATATCCTTGCAGCCTAAAATTAGCCTGCACCATGATGCGATTAAGTCTTATTTTTCTCTGTGTTTCCCTCCAATCCCTGCTTTTTTCTCAGAAAAACAGACCCGTAAAGCCAGATATTACTCAAGGACAGATCGTCCAAGAATCCCTCCTCGGTTCACTCCAATGGCGTAACATCGGCCCCTTTCGCGGTGGCCGTTCAGCTGCCGTGACGGGAGTAGCAGGCAAACCCAATCTCTTCTATTTCGGTGCTACCGGCGGTGGCGTGTGGCGGACTCAAGACGGGGGCCGCACTTGGGAAAACATTTCCGACGGCTTCTTCGGCGGCAGTATTGGCGCCATCGAAGTCGCACCGAGCGACCACAATGTAATCTATGTCGGCGGAGGGGAATGCACCGTGCGGGGCAACGTAAGCAGTGGCTCCGGGATGTGGAAAAGTGAAGATGCCGGACGGACCTGGAAATCTGCGGGACTGACGCAGAGCCGCCATATTCCCCGCATTCGGGTCCACCCCAACAATTCAGACATCGCCTATGCAGCCGTTTTGGGCGACCTGTATAAAGCCTCGGAGGAACGCGGCCTCTACCGCACCCGCGATGGCGGAAAAACCTGGCAGCGCATCCATTTTGTCAATGAGAACGTAGGAGCTGTGGATATCTGTCTCGATCCCAGCAACCCGCGCATCCTTTACGCATCGTTTTGGAGAATTCGACGCACACCCTACGATTTGTCCAGCGGCGGTGCAGGCAGTAGTTTGTGGAAAAGCACCGATAGCGGCGACACCTGGACCGAACTCTCCCAAAATGAAGGACTTCCCAAAGACACCCTGGGCATCATCGGTGTAACCGTCAGCCCGGTGCGTCCAGATCGGGTATGGGCCATCATCGAGAGCCAAACAGGCGGGGTATTCCGCTCCGACGACGGGGGCAAAAAGTGGACAAAAGTCAACGAGGATCGCAACCTCCGCCAGCGCGCCTGGTACTATACGCGAATTTATGCCGACTCCAAGGATGAGGACGTGGTGTATGTAATGAACGTAGCCTACCATAAAAGCAAAGACGGGGGCAAAACATTCCAATCTAAATACGCTCCACATGGAGACCACCACGACTTTTGGGTTGCGCCTGAAGACCCGAAACGATTGATTATCGGCGATGACGGCGGCGCACAAATCAGTTACGACGGCGGCGATACCTGGAGCACCTACCACAACCAGCCCACGGCACAGTTCTACCGCGTCACAACCGACAATGCCTTCCCTTTCCGAATTTACGGAGCGCAGCAGGACAACAGCAGTGTCCGAATTGCCCACAGAACGGAGGGCGGATCCATCGGTGATCGCGATTTTGAGTCCACTGCCGGAGGAGAAAGTGGGCACCTTGCCGTAGACCCCACGAACAACGACATTGTGTACGGAGGAGAATACCATGGTTTCTTGAGCCGGGTAGACCACCAAAATCGCACCTACCGCCCCATCAACGTGTGGCCGGAAGACAACATGGGGCATGGCGCCGAAGACGCCAAGTATCGTTTTCAGTGGAATTACCCCGTTTTCTTCAGCCCCCACGACCCGAAAAAACTCTATGTCGCTTCCAACCATTTGCATGTCACAACGAACGAAGGACAAAGCTGGCAAACCATCTCTCCCGATCTGACCACGAACGACAAGCGTCGCCAAAAATCGAGTGGTGGCCCGATCACGCAGGACAATACCAGCGTAGAATATTACTGCACCATTTTTGCAGCCGCCGAAAGCCCGCGGGTCAA
>Ga0247837_1006665_pt1 | contig 16047 bp, 9 predicted proteins | sample LaCtaG_2_FD_187115 | JGI IMG/M metagenome (GOLD analysis project Ga0247837, IMG submission 187115) | Freshwater microbial communities from meromictic Lake La Cruz, Castile-La Mancha, Spain - LaCruzMarch2015_14.5m | ecosystem: Environmental > Aquatic > Freshwater > Lake | place: Spain: Castile-La...
CCGCGTTACCGACGCCGAGGCTGACCGTCTCAACGAGCTTCTCCTCGCAGATCCGGCAGCCCGCGAGACCTATGTGCAGCTCGCCGACATGCACTCCTGCCTGGCCGTCGACGAGCAGTTGTGGGTGCGGCCCGCGGTCCATTCCGGCAACGAGAGCCACACCCGCGAGCCCGTGCGGTCGAAGGGATCGATGCTCGGCCGGCCCCTGCCGGCAGCGGTCGTGGGCCTGGCAGTGGGCCTTCTCGGCGCGAGCCTCGCCTTCGGCTACGTCGTACCATTATTTCTGCACGTGGCCACGCTGGTGAACGACAGCTTCGAGAGCGGACCGGCGCCGGTGTCGATCGGCATGCCGTCCAAGCCTGGCGTCTGGAGTGGCGACCTGTCCGAGGTCGTCGGGCTCTCGCAGGGTGTGACGCCGTTCAGCGGCGACCGGATGCTGCGGCTCCTCCGGGCTGATTACCCCGGGAAGTCGCGGCAGGAGGTCGATCGGGCAAGTCGGGTGAGCTACGTGGCCGACCAGTGGCGGCTCATCGATCTCCGTCCTTTCAAGGCCGACCTGGCGGCAGGGGGTGTGATGGCACGGCTCTCTGCGGCCGTGAATGCCGCGGAATTTCCCGAGTCCGAGACGTATCTTTGCTCGTTTTCAATTCATGCCCTCGATGCGGAGACCGTGAGGAATCTGACGCCCGACGACCCATTCGGCCTGACTGACGCGTCGCTGTCGGTGGTGCATGCAACCAACGCATCCCTGGATCGCGATCCGAGAACCTGGCAGATCGAAGGCTGCGAACTCCACGTGCCGGCGGATGCCAGCCACCTGATGGTACGAGTGGGCGTGACCCACAACTTCGAGCAGAGGCGGGTGGATTTCCCTGGCCACTACATCGACGACGTAAAGCTGACGCTCGACTCCCCGGGGCGTGCTCGGCCATGAAACACTTGTGCCTCTTCATGCTGATGCTGCTCGTGTCTTCCGTGGCTCTCGCGGCTCCCGCGGCTGCCGCTGCGGCGGACGCTCGGGCACACATGCCCGAGCAGCACCGCGGGCTACTGAAGGAGCACTGCCAGAAGTGCCACGGGCCCGACGCTCAGGAGGGCAGGGTGCGGGTGGACGACCTGCCGCTGTCCATCGACTCCGTGGAAACGGCCGAGCGGTGGCAGAAGGTGCTTGCTGTCCTCAACGCCGGCGAGATGCCGCCCAAGGACGAGCCGCAGCCCGATTCGAAGATCAAGACCGACTTCCTGGCTGACCTGTCGCATGCCATGGTCGTGGCCCGCAAGAGCCTCTCCGACCAGCACGGCGCGATCACGATGCGGCGGCTCAACCGGCGCGAGTATGTCAACACGCTCAAAGACCTGCTGGGAGTGGAAATCAACGTCACCGAACTGCCGAGCGACACTGGCCCCGGCAGCTTCGACACGGTGGGCTCGAACCTCTTCATGTCGGCCAACCAGTTCGATCAATACCGCGGCCTGGGCCGTGAGGCGCTCGAGGAGGCCTTTGCCAAGCAGGCCGGAGTGGGCGGCACGGAGAACGTGCGGATCGAGGGGGAGGAGCTTTCGGCGCAGTTGAAAAAGGAAGAATCCGACGCGGTCGACGCCGAGCGGCGAGCCAAGGAGTGGATCGCGAAGGTGGACGAGGCAGCAGCGCGGCCAGAAAACGCGGAGATCGTCGCGACCCTCAAAAAAGAATCGAAGAACGACGCCGAGTTTCGGCGGAGCTGGCCCAAGATCGCCGGTGCCCCGCCGCCTGAGGACTTCGGATTCAAAACCGTCGAGAACAACGCCGACAAGGCGAATGCTGCTGTCACACGATCGACCGACTATTTCTCTGCCTATCGGGAACGTTACTTCGCGATGCCTGCCCTCGACACCGGCACGTATCTCACGACCCACACGCTCAGCGAGCAGCTCACGTACATGGCGCCCTGGCACTGGCCTCCGGGTGAGTTCATCGTGCGGGTGCGGGCGGCGGCGCTGCCCGACAGTCCGACGGACCGCCGGTTTATTGAGTTCGGAGTTGATCCGCGGAACGGCAAGGGGCTCCACACCAGCGAGGTGACCGGCACCATGGAGGCCCCGCAGGTGATCGAGTTTCCCCTGACCCTCAGCCGCGCCACCGACAACCACGACACCCGAGCCAAGCGGACGCTCTTCGTGCGGGAGAAGGGCACCCGCGACCACTACCTGCAGACGCGCCGGAAATTCGACACCGGCAAGGCCCGCAACAAGGTCGGCCCCGAGCTCGTGCTCTGGGTCGACTGGATGGAGATCGAGCGGGCGCCCGCTGCCAACCGTCAGACTCCACCAGGCATCGCCGCCCTCGGCGTGCCGCTCGACGACAAGTCTCCGGAGCCGTCCGCGAGCGACCTGCGGACGAGCATCGAGCGGTTCGCTGCTGAGGCCTTCCGCGGCGGGCCGGTGCCGCCGGCCTTTGTCGACAAACTGCTCAGCATCTACGACCTCCGTCGGAAGGCCGGCAACAAGCATGCGGCGGCATTAAAAGAGACACTGTCGCTCGTGCTCGCCTCGCCGGGATTTCTCTACCACGCGGAGCCCTCCGACGACGCGACGCGACGGCCGCTCACCGGACCCGAACTCGCGATGCGGCTCTCCTATTTCCTCTGGGGCGGCCCGCCCGACGAGACGCTCCGCGAACTGGCCCGAACGGGTGAACTCTCGAAACCCGCGGTGTTGGCGGCTCAGACCGACAGGTTGCTCGACGACCCGCGGTCGGCAGGCTTTATCCGGCCATTCATCCACCAGTGGCTCGTCCTCGATCGGCTCGACTTCTTCGAGTTCAACCGCGACCGCTACCCGCGGTTTGACCACGCCACGAAGCAGTCCGCCCGGAACGAAATCTACGAGACCTTCGCCCATCTCGTCCGCGGGAACGGCAGCCTCTCCGACCTGCTCCAGTCCGACTACGTGATCGTCGATGATGTGCTGGCCGACTACTACGGCCTGCCGCATCCAGCAGAGCCGGGCTTCCAGAAGGTGTCGCTGCCGAAGGACTCGCCGCGGGGCGGCATGCTTGGGATGGCGGCCGTCTTGGCGATGGGGAGCAACGGCGACGCCACGAGTCCGGTGGAACGTGGCGCCTGGGTGCTCCGCAAGATGCTCGACGATCCGCCCCCCCCGCCGCCGGCGAACGTGCCGAGCAGCACGCGGCTGGCGGGCAAGTCGCTCACGCCCCGCGAACGATTGAAGATGCACCAGGAGGAGCCGCAGTGTGCCAGCTGCCATCGCTCGATCGACCCACTCGGCTTCGGCCTTGAGAATTTCGACGCCGTCGGTCAGTGGCGCACTGAGGACAGCTATCAGGCGATCGACGCCGAGGGAAAGCCCGATTCCAAGCAGCCGAAGAAGACCTGGGCCGTCGACCCCTCGGCAGAGTTTTACGGTGGCCCGGCGTTCAAGAGTTTCACCGAGATGCGGGTGATCATCGCCTCGAAGCGAGAGGCCTTCTCCCGTGGCTTTACCAAGTCGCTCATCGAATACGCCCTGGGCCGGCCCTGCGGCTTCAGCGACGAGCCGCTCATCGACGGCCTTGTGAAACAATCGGCGGCAAACGGTTATGGAGCACGTGAATCCATTCAGGCTCTCGTCGCGAGCAGAGAGTTTTCAACCAAGTAAGTTTTCGGCCCTGCCAGATAGACACAGATTTCCACCGAGCAGCAGCTCCAGCAGCGTCACCAGAACCTCCCGAGAAGAACCATCATGAGCATGCCCATCACTCGCCGCCGCGTTCTCGAGTCCGCCACGGCGGTCATCGCCCTGCCGGCGCTTGAATCGCTCGGCTTCCGGAAGTTTGCCTCGGCGGCCGCCGTCGCAGCGCCGCCGAAGCGGCTCATCTTCCTCGGCTTCGGCTGGGGGGTGACGGAGGAGAGCTGGTATCCCGACATCAAGACGCCGGGGGCCGACTACACGCTGTCGCCGGGGCTTGCGCCGCTGGCCCGCCATAAAGCCGACTTCAGCGTCGTGCAGAACATGTGGAACAAGTATTCGGTGGAGGGGCACGAGGGGAGCACGATGTGGCTCACCGGGGCCAACCGGTTCGCCCAGCCCGGGCAGACGTTTCACAACTCGATCTCTGCCGATCAGGTAGCGGCGGCCCAGTTCGGCATGCAGACGCGGTTTGCGTCGCTCGAACTCGATGCGAATGCGTCGACCACGAAGGAAGTGATCGGGCTTTCAGGGCATGGGCCGGGCCTGTCGCTGGCCTGGGACGCCCGCGGCAAGCCGGTGGCGGGGCTGAAAGGTCCCGTCGAGGCCTTTCATCGGCTCTTCTCGCAGGACAAAACGCCAATCGAGCAGCAGAAGGCGATGCTGGCCGAGCAGCGGAGCGTGCTCGACACGGTGCTGGAGAGCGGCCGCGATCTGAAACGCCGCCTCGGCCAGCGCGACACCGCCAAGCTCGAGGAGTATTTCGACGGCATTCGCGACATCGAAACACGGCTATCGAAGGACGAGCAGTGGATCGGCGTGGCGAAGGCGTCAACCACACTTCGCGAGCCGGAGGCCAGCCTGGAGGGGCGAGAGGAGATCAAGCTCATGTACGACCTCCTGGTGGCGGCGCTGCAGACCGATAGCACGCGGGTGGTCACCTACCGGCAGCCCGTCAGCACGCTGCTGACCAGCCTGGGCATCAAGGTGTTTCCGCACGATATGAGCCACTACCACAACACGCGGGCCGAGAAGCTCGACTGCTCGCAGAAGCGCGACCTCGCCCAGAGCGAGCTTCTGGCGGGGCTGCTCGACAGGCTGAAGGCCACGAAAGAGGCCGACGGCAGCCGGCTCTTCGACAGCGTCACGCTGGCCTATGGGAGCAACCTCCGCACGGGCCACGAGCTTTCCAACAGCCCGACGGTTCTCTCTGGCGGCGGGTCGGGGCTGAAGCTGGGCCACAACATCGTGATGCCGAAGAACACGCCGCTGTGCAATGCCTGGCTGACAATCCTCAATCGATCGGGCGTCGACGTCGAGCAGCACGGCGACTCGACCGGCATCTCCGAGGAGCTCCTCGCATGACCATTCACCTCCCCCGTGGCGGCAAGTGTTTAACTTGCCGAATCCGGCCACGAACCAGACACGATGGAATCTTGTCAACACGTTCACTCTACGAATTGAGCTGCGTCCCCTTTTTCAGCCTTGGCTGGCTCTGCTGCATGTTGGCGATATCCGCCGCCACGGCCGTGGCCCAGCCGGTCTCGGCGCCCGCCACGAAGACAGACGCCATCAACGCGGCGGCCAAACCACCGGCCGTCACGACGCGGCCATTCGGCGTCGCCCCGGCGGGCATCACATCGCCCGAGCTGGGCGAGGCCGTCAAGGCGATGGACGACGCCAGCATTCTCCCGGGCCAGAAGAACACGATCACCCGCTTGCGGTGGAGCGACGAGACGGTGCCGAAGCTCTGGTTCGCCGGCCTCTGGGGGCCGAAGGTCGATGATGCCTTGATGGCGATGACCAGCCACACGCCCGACCTCTGGTCGGTCGAACTCCACGAGCCGCACATCGACGACGAAGGGATGCGGTCGCTCGCGAAGCTGCCGAAGCTCCGCTACCTCGTCGTCTCTCCGATCGAGCGGTACGTGAAGCCGGGCTATTCGCCTGTGATGTACTGCTTTCCAAACTTCACATCAGCCCCCGACCGTCCCCGCGTGACGGGCAAGAGTCTCGAGGCCTTCGCCGGCTCCGCCACGCTCGAGAGCCTGGAGCTTTTCGACGCAGTCATAGCGTCGACCGACCTGCAGTTCCTGGCATCGATCCCCAAGCTCTCCTCGGTCGGCCTACCAAACGCCATCGACGACGAGGCGGTGAAGCACCTGCAGTCGTGCAAGCGGCTCAGTAACCTCTCGCTCGGCTACCGCGAGATCACAGCCGACGAAATCGAGCGGCTTGCCGGCTGGAAGACGCTCCGACGGCTCGCGATCACCCATGCCACGCTCTCCGATGCCGCGCTCGAGGCGCTCGCCAAGCTTCCGAGCGTGGACACCCTGGAGCTGATCGACTGCGGACTCACTGACGAGCGGCTCGCGCATCTGCGGCTGCCGCCGAAGACCGTCACGCTGCTTCTGGGTCGGAACGAGATCGCCGGCCCGGGACTCGTGCACCTGGCCGGCGGCAATCTCAAGACGCTCGGCCTCGAATACAACAACCTCGACGACGACACGATCCGTCACCTGCCGCAGTTGCGCACGCTCAAAAAGCTGTTCCTGGAATACTGCGAGAAGCTGACCGACGCCGGCATCCGCACGGGTGTGCTGCAGGGGATGACCCATCTGGAGGAACTCCGCCTGCGTGGCATGAAGAAGGTCACCGACGCCTCGCTCGACGATCTCGTGAAGTTCGGGCATCTCAAGACGATCTCCGTCAGAAGCGTCGGGATCACGAATGACGGCGTGGAACGGATGAAGAAGGGAATGCCGGAGACGCATGTCTTCCGCTGATACTCACATAGAGTCCTGCCATCCGAACCCTGGAATCCATCTCCTGGAATCAACCATCATGTCCCATCGATTCACCATGCGCGCCCGTAGCCTGCTGGCCGGCCTCTTGGTAACGCAGGCGCTCACGCACACGGTCGCGCTGGCCGACGAGAAGCCCGACCTCAAGCCGCTGCTCGGCGAACGGGGTGACGTGATTTTTTCGGAGGATTTCAATGGCCCGGATGCCAAGCCGTTTCCGGTCGCCGCCGCCGCGGAGCCCACGGTCGTCGATGGCCACCTTTCGCTCAAGCAGGTGAAGGATGCCAAGCACATCGGGGTCGTCAACCTCTGGGCCAAGGACCGTCCGCCGGTCACCGACATGATCATGCAGGCCGACTTCCAGTGGGACGGCGGCTATGGGTTTAACGTGGAGTTCAAGAAGCCGGGGCCCGTGAAGCATGGCGAGCCGCCGGAATTCTTCGTGCTCTTCAACAAGGCCGCCGACCCGAAGCGGCCCATGAGCTGGTCAGTGTCCGACAACGCCCCGAAGGCGGTGCTCGGCAAGGAGTCGACCCCGATCGAGCCGGGCGTATGGAGCCGGTTCCTGATCGAGATCAGAAACGGTGAAGTGGCCGTGCAGCTCGACAACGGCCAGACGATCCGCGGGAAGTGCAATCTGGCCAGCAGCCCAAAGACGTCGCCATCGCTCAGCTTCGGCGGGGTGGATAGCAAGGGTGTGAACGTCGACAACGTCCGAGTCTGGAGTTTTCGCTGAACACCGGGCGTGACAGCGTTACCGCACTCGGTTATTCTAGATATAAGTTTTCGGGGTATAAGTCCGCGGGGTTCTTAGGTTTTTGAGGGGAGCATCATCATGTCGGTCACAAAGGCCCGCAGCATGTCGGTCACACGGTCCCGAAATGTTTTGGTCACGAAGTCCCGAAGCGGGTTTACCTTGGTTGAGTTGCTTGTGGTCATCGCGATCATCGGCACGCTCGTGGGTCTCCTGCTGCCAGCCGTCCAAGTGGCCCGCGAGTCTGCCCGCCGGTCCGCGTGCGGTAATAGCCTTCGCCAACTCGCCCTGGCGGTCAGCAATTACGAAAACGGGAGGCAATGCTTTCCATCGGCGGCGATCAACAAGCCGTCGTCAGGTACAGGTGGTGCCTACAACGCGCCGGGGGGGGGCTTTTCGGGTGGTCCGCCATGGTCGGTGATGATTCTGCCGTACATGGAAGACCAATCGCGGTATGACAAGTTCAATTTCACTCTCGCGTTTGGCGGCTGCTTCAACTCCGACAACTACCGCACGACCAATAACATCCAGCAGCGGAAGAGGAATCCCAACTTCATCTGCCCGAGTAGCCCATATGGCCAGCTCGTTTCCGGCGCGGCTGGTGTAGACGGACCCTACGCGGGCACAAGCTTTTTTCCGGTGATCGGCGGTGGCTCGACGACAGGAACACCCACCTGCGTGACCCCCGGTCCTACTGTCCCGACGAACGAAGTGCCCTGCACGGGCTGGGGGTATCGCCGCATGGCCGCCAGTGGCCCGATGTTCATGAATTCCAAGACCCGGGTCGCACACATCACCGACGGCACAAGTAAGTCACTCCTGCTCGGAGAGTCCCGCTACGGGCAACTCGCTTCTGGAATGAGCTGGAACTCAGGCGCCTCGGCCTGCGAATACAGCTGGGCCTCGGGTGTCTACGTGGGCTCAAATGGTTTTCTGATCAGCGGGGTGGTCGCCGCAAATATGCTCAATCCGTCGTGCGACCCGGCTAAGGTCGACTGCGAGCAGTCGACGTCGCATAATAACTTCGGCAGTTTTCACGTCGGTGGGGCCTATTTCGCAATGAGTGACGCCGCCGTCATCTGGCTGGATGACAGCGTGTCGGTGACCGTGCTCCGAGCCCTGGGAAATGCCTGCGATGGAGACGGCAGACTGCCATAATACTTATGGTCAACGCACCACTTTTCACAGACGGCACGCGGTCCATCCGCTTCTTCACTGCGGCTGTTGTTCTGGCGACCTGTGTCGGATGCTGGAACTCGGCCCCGCCTGGCCGCGTCACGGCGTACGGCGAAGTGAAGGTGGGCGGCGCGTCGATTCCCGACGGCCAGATCGAGTTCGAGTCTGTGGAAGACGGTATCGGTGGAGGCGTGGCACGAATCGAGCCCGGCGGAAAGTTTCAGCTGTTTCTCCGCCCCAGCACGTATCGGATTGGAATCGTCTCGGTTGAGGGGGGCCTCAGTCCTGCCGGCTTCGATGCCGTCGAGAAGTCGAAGATTCGCGTGCCCGCGAAGTACGCCTATCCGTCTTCGTCAGGCATCGAGGTGAAGGTCGACGCCAAGAACCGTAACGTGTCACTCGACCTGAAACCCTAAGTTCGTACTGAACTCGCGATGGACGGTGGCGTGCCGAGCATGTTTTCCGTTTTCACCCGGAAAGGCATTGTCAGCATGAAATCCGTCGACTCCCTATTCACGATCGGCTGCTGGTTCCTCGCTTGCTGCCTGCTGGCAGGCCCGGCACGTCCCGCTTCTGCCGAGATCACCCCGGCGCGGGTGTTCTCTGACAACGTCGTCCTGCAGCGGGATACCCCGCTGGCAGTCTGGGGGACCTCAACGTCTGAAGCGAAGGTGACCGTCGAGTTCGCCAACCAGGTGAAGTCGTGCACGCCCGAGACGGATGGCTCCTGGCTCGTGCGGCTCGACCCAGTGGCTGCAAGCAGCGAACCCCGGGACCTTGTCATTCGCGGCGGCGCGGAGACTACGATCAAAAACGTGCTCGTCGGTGACGTCTGGATCTATGCCGGCGGGGCCGAGGCCAGCCGTCCAGCCACGCCCGACATCAAGCTCCCTGAGGCCGGCCTGCCACAGGTGAGGGTCTTCGCGATCGGTGAGGCCACGTCGAGGCAAGTGGAGCCTGACACGAAGGCGACCTGGACCGTCGTAGGCAGCCAGAATCTGAGTCGACTGCCGGGGCTGGCTGTCAGTCTCGGCCAAGAGCTGCACCGCGATCTGGCAGTGCCGATCGGCATCGTCACGATATTCGCCGGGCTGCCTATTGAATCATGGATGAGCCGCGAGATCCTTGCAGCGACGCCCGCTGCCGCTCCGATCCTCGACTACTACGCAAGCGATGCCTGGAAACTCCAGACGGCCGCGACCTACGAAGAGCGGCTCAAGGCCTGGATGGATCACAGCCAAAAGCTGCCGCTCAATCCACCCCCCAAGCCGCTGCCAGACGACAAGCCGGAAAAACTCTCCCGACAGGAGCCGTCGGGCGTCTGGAACGCCGCCGTCGCGCCGCTGGCGCGGCTCGCGATTCGCGGTGTCGTCTGGGATGGCGGGGACGACCGGGCCAGCCTCGGACGAGCGATTCAACAGGGCACGCTGCTGCCGACGCTGATTGCAGCGTGGCGCAAGGCGTTCAACAGCCCAAAGCTGCCGTTCGTGATCGTCCAGCTGCGGCCCCATCGCTTCAACCTGCCGGGTGGCGTAGATGGCAGACTCGTGGCCGAGATGCGCGACGCCCAGGGCAGGCCCGCGGCCGCGACCGGTGCCCCACTCGTCACCACGATCGATCTCGGCGCCGACCCGCAGTCGGCAGTGGTTGCGCCGCGGATCGCGAGCACGATGCTCTCGGCGGTCTACAAGAACACTCCCGATGCAACCGTCGGCCCGGAGTTGGCCGGCGTGGAGACCGTTGGCGACACGATTCGCCTGCGGATGAAATGTCGTAATGGCGGCTTGGCAACAAAGGGGGCATCACCGGCGGGCTTCGCCATCGCCGCATCGCCGTTCCGCTGGGTGTGGGCCAATGCGGAGGTGAAGGGAGACACGGTCGTGCTGTCGGCCCCCGGCATCAAGTCGCCGCAGGCCGCGCGGTATGCCTACGAAGACCTCCCCTCGCACGGCGCAACGCTCGTCGACTCGGCCGGCAATCCCGCTGCGCCATTCCGCACCGACCGGTTCTACGAACTCTCGAGCGAGGTGGTGAGCCCGGGCGACAAGCCGCAGGCGTATGACGTTCGCACCGTCATGATCGAAGACCCACTCCTGCCCCGGATCCTCATGCTCGGCGACTCGATTTCGGGTGGGTATTTTCCGGGAGTCAGGCAGCGGCTCGACGGCCAGGCCACCATCCTCGGCGAAACGGCGTTTACCGGTCAGGGGAAGGCGCAGTACCGGTTCTACACGTCGCCCGCAGCCCTCAGAGAGGGCGGCCTCGCCACGTTCCTGGCCGAGCGAGGCCCCTTCGACATCGTGCACTTCAACATGGGTATCCACGAGTTCGCCTGGGTGAACGCGCCCAACTACCTCAAGGGAAAGAAGCTTACCGAAGCCGATCCGGCAAACGTGAAGACCGACGCTGATGCCTATGCCGCTCGGCTTCGGGACGTGGTAGCCCTCATCCGCAAGGCCGGTGCGGTGCCGGTGTTTGCCACCTCCACCGCAACAAAGGCCGACAGGGTGATTGATCACATGCCCTATTACCTCAGCAATTGCCAGGCGTTCAACGCGGCGGCCGAACGCACGATGCGAGAACTCGACGTGCAGGTCGTCGACATCTATGGCCTGATCCAGCCTCGGATCGAGGAATTTCTCTCGGGCGACCTGATTCACTTCAAGCCGGAGGCCTCGGCAGAGATGGCCACAGTGATCGCCGCGCAGCTCACGAGCCAACTCGGCACGCTGCCACGGCGGGAGGGCGCTGCTCCGGGCAAGCGGTACGATCTATCCGCACGTGCCAGCCAGATCGATCCGCTCGCCCGCGAGCATGCCGAGATCGGCTTCGTCTTCACCGATGACAAGGGCAAGCCGATGGATTTGCAGCACGCCGTGGTCGACACGAGCGTGCCACCACAGGGAAAGCTTGTGATCTGGCTGATGGACCACAGTCAGCCGCTCTTCGAGCGGATCTCCTCCTACGGCCTGCACGGCATCCAGGTCCACTATGCCAACCGCTGGTTCGGCGGCCTCAAACCGGAGGTCCGCGATTCCGGCGACGTGCTCGGCCGCATCCGACTGGAGGCGTCGACCGGCGAGGATGCGAGCCCGCTCGTCGAGATCCCGAAGCCCGACAGCATGGCGGAGCGGGCGCGACAGTTCCTCCTTTGGCTCGACCGCGAGCATCCAGAGGGCCGGTGGGGACAGTTCCTCACCGACGATCGAAAGGAAGTCCGCTGGGAGAAGGTCACCATGGCCGGCATCTCGCACGGCGCCACCACGGCCGCGAGGTTCGCCGTCCACAAGCCGGTCGATCGCGTCGTGATGCTCTCTGGCCCCCGCGACAACACGGAGACCTGGCAAGGCATGCCGTCGGCCACGCCGGCAAACCGGTTCTTCGGCTTTAGCCACGTGCTCGACGGCGGCTGGACCGCTGACCACTACTGCCGCTCGTGGCAACTGCTCCGCTTGAACGAGTTTGGGCCGGTCGTGAACGTGGACGAGGTGCCCTCTCCCTACGGCAACACGCGTCGGCTCATCACCACCGCCGACGTCGACAACAACGCGGGCCGCGCCCACACGGCGGTGGTGCCCGGGGGCTCGTCCGTGAAGAACGCCGCCGGGGCGATGATCCACGAGCCCGTCTGGCGGTATCTCTTCACGCATCCCGTCGATCAGACCGGCACAGTCGTGCCGCCCGATGCCGACTGCGCGATGGAACGCCAGACCGCGCACGGCGTGCCACCAACGGCCCCGCCCCGGCCGTAGTGAAACCGGGCAGACCGGTATGGCGATCGCAGGAAAGGAATCCCGCCCCAATACAAGCCCCCGGCGTGAGCCGGGGGATCGGATGCACACGCATGACGTCGCGTCGATCCCGTCGCTTACGCTCAGGGCTTGTATGACCGCTCCCAATAAAAGCCCCCGGCGTAAGCCGGGGGATCGGATGCCACGCATGACGTCGCGTCGATCCCGTCGCTTACGCTCAGGGCTTGTATGACCGCTCCCAATAAAAGCCCCCGGCGTAAGCCGGGGGATCGGATGCCACGCATGACGTCGCGTCGATCGTCGTGCCGATCCCGTCGCTTACGCTCAGGGCTTGTATGAGGGCTTCTATAAACCACGCCATACACCCGCCCGCGGCAGACGTAATCAGGCCAGGATGCCCTTCACGATCTTGCCGTGCACGTCGGTGAGCCGGTAGCGGCGGCCCTGGAACTTGTACGTGAGCCGTTCGTGGTCGATGCCGAGCAGGTGCAGGAGCGTCGCGTGAAAATCGTGCACATGCACGCCATCCTTGACGACGTTGTAACCGTATTCGCAGGTCTCGCCGTAGGTCGTTCCGGGCTTGGTGCCGCCGCCAGCCATCCACGTCGTGAAGCACCGCGGATGGTGGTCGCGGCCGAAGTCATTGCCCGGCTTGTAGAGTCCCTGGCAATAGTTCGTGCGGCCAAACTCCCCCCCCCAGATCACGAGCGTGTCTTCGAGCATGCCGCGGGCGGCGAGATCCGCCACGAGTGCGGCCGCAGGCTGGTCGGTCTGCTGGCACTCCCGTTTGATGCCGCCCTTCAACCCACCGTGGTGGTCCCAGTCTTGATGGTAGAGCTGAATGAAGCGGACTCCACGTTCCGCCAGTCGCCGGGCCAGCACGCAGTTGGCCGCGAACGTGCCCGGATCCTTTGCGTCGGGGCCGTATTGCTCAAGCACGTGCGCCGGTTCGTCGGAGAAGTCGGTCACCTCCGGCACGCTCGACTGCATCCGGAAGGCCATCTCATAGTTGGCGATCCGTGCCGTGATCTCGGCGTCGGGCGTGCCCGCGAACTGGTGCTCGTGCAGCTGCCGCAGACCGTCGAGGAGCTGGCGGCGGTTTTCGGGCGACACGCCCGCCGGGTTGTTGACGTAGAGCACGGGGTCGCCACCGGAGCGAAACCTGACAGCCTGATGCTTTGTCGGCAGGAAGCCCGCTCCCCAGAGGTGCGACATCAGCGGCTGGCCACCCTTGTTCTTCGTGATCAGCACCACGAACGATGGCAGGTCGTCGTGGGCGTTGCCGAGCCCGTAGTCGAGCCAGGCGCCGATGCTCGGCCGCCCGGGAATCTGCGAGCCGCTCTGCATGAAGGTCACACCCGGGCCATGATTGATGCTCTCGGTGTGCATCGTGCGGATGAAGCAGAGCCTGTCGGCGATCTTCGCGGTGTGCGGGAGCAGTTCGCTGAGCCAGGCACCTGAGTCGCCGTATTGGGCAAACTTGAATGGAGAGCCGACCAGCGGGATCGAGCTCTGGTTCCCCGACATGCCGGTGAGCCGCTGACCGCCGCGGATGCTATCGGGAAGCTGTTCGCCGCTCTTCTGGACGAGCAACGGCTTGTGGTCGTAGAGGTCGAGCTGCGAAGGTCCGCCCGACTGAAACAGATAGATGACCCGCTTGGCCTTCGGCGGAAAGTGAAATCCGCCCAGCACGCCGCCAATGCCCTCTTGGGCTCCTGGCGCGGCAGTTTCCTCGGCTGCCTCATTGGCCACAGCTGCCCGGCCGAGCATGTCGGCCAGCGCCATGCCACCGAGCCCCATGCCGAACGAATTCAGCCAGTCGCGGCGCGAAAGATGATGGATTGGGGAGTCGTGCATCAGATCACCTCTTCACGACGCAGCCGTCGTAGTTCAGCAGGGCATTGATCACTCCCGCCAGTGCGGCGGTGTCGGTGGCCGGCAGGGTGGCATCGGGCTTGGTATCGCCGATCACGACGAGCTTGCCGGCATCGTCGGGATGGGCCCGGTACCAGGCCAGTTGCTCGGCATGCATCCGCCGCATGATCGCCAGCTCTTCATCGTCCGGGCGACGGCTCACCAGCAGTTCAAAGCCGCGTGCCAGGACGTCGTCTGTCTGACCGGCGTATTCTACCAGCAACTTTTCGGCAAGCACCCGCGCGGCTTCGACAAACTGTGGGCCGTTCATCAGCACAAAGGCGTGCAACGGGGAGTTTGTGGCATCGCGTTTCGCCACGCAGACCACCCGCTTGGGCACATCGAAGCTCTCGAGCACCGGGGCGGGGCCGGTTCGCCGCCAAAAGGTATAGAGGCTGCGACGGTAGAGGGCCTCGCCCTTGCCGGCCGCGGCCGGCTTGAACGATTCCGGCAGGTCGTAGGTATTCACCGGCGGGCCGCCCGTCTTCTCTACGAGGAGTCCGCACGATGCCAGGATGCCGTCGCGGATCATCTCCGCAGGAAGCCTGTGCCGGGGCCCGCGGGCCAGCCAGAGATTGAGCGGGTCGTCGGCCATGATCTGAGCGTCTGCAAGGCTTCGCTGCCGATAGGTCTGCGACAGCATGATCGTCTTGAGGAGTCGCTTCATGTCCCAGGCAGCGCCGGCCGGGCCAGCGTCATGGAGGCCGCTCGCATGAAAACCCACCGAATCAAAGCCATGCGAAAACTCCCAGGCCAGCCAGTCGAGCAGTTCGGGATACTCGGGCCGCGTCGACTGGCTGCCCAGGTCGTCCGGGCTCTTCACGAGGCCGAGGCCGAAGAGCGACTGCCAGATCCGATTGACCGTCACCCGCGCCAGGAGCGGGTGATCCGGATCGGTCAGCCACCGGGCCAGCCCCAGCCTGTTTTTCGGCTGCTCGGCGGGGAAGGGGGGCAGCGAATCCGGCGTGCCAGGCTCCACCGGTTCGCCCCGCTTGTCATAGTCGCCACGGTTGAGCACGTAGGCCGGCTTCGGCTGCGGGAGTTCCCGCATCACCATCACCTCCTGCGGCTTCTCGGCGAGGTCGTCGCGAGCCCTCCGGTTGTCTTCGAGAAGGGCTCGCAGCGCGGAAGGGGCCTCGGCGAAGGCGGTGGCAAAATACCCACCGATCAACTCACCATCCTGCTTCGCGGCGACGACGTCCTTGATGGTGTCAGGCTGAAAGAGGTCACGAATCTCCAGGTTCGAGAGGCGGCGGTCGAACACGCGGAAGTCGTCCACCAGTCCGTCCTTGAAGCCATGGTCCCGCATCCGCTCGCCAATCCGAATGTGGTTGCCACCGCCACCGGTGATCTCCCGCGTGAGACTGTCGCGGACAACGTCGGTCGCCACCGGATGCCCGTTGACAAACAGCTTCAGGCCGGCAGCCCGGCTGGATCCGTCATTCGACACGGTCACGTGCACCCATTCACCGACAGGCAGCGGCTCGACGGCCCGCACTGAGATCGCATCTCCGGGCCAGAAGTGGATCAGCGACCACTGCAGATGGCCGTCGAGAACCAGCAGCTCGTAACCGCGGCTGGCCGCATCGGTCCAGGCCTGCGAGCGATGGAAGACCACTGCCCGCTCGTATCGAGTCGCCGGCTTGAGCCAAAGCGACACGGTGAAGGGCTCGCTCCGCCGGAAGTTGCCCACCGGCGTCTGCACGGGGTGGTCGCCCGTCAGTTTCAGGGAGTTGCCGGCGTGCCCCTCGACGAGCGTGTTTTCCTGTGGCGACGTGGCAGCCTTGTCGGCCGCGAGCAGGCTGGCAAACGTGCCGTCTTTGGACCGCTCATCGAAGGAATATCTCGCGATCTCCCCCGGAATCGTGCCGGACGCGAGCGTTGCCGGCATCGCTGCCTTGCCTGCGATCCAATCGGCCACCTTTGTACGGGCCTCCGCCTCGCTCCGCTCGAGATCGGCGGCCGCCTCTGCCGCCGCCTA
>Ga0247837_1006673_pt1 | contig 16035 bp, 15 predicted proteins | sample LaCtaG_2_FD_187115 | JGI IMG/M metagenome (GOLD analysis project Ga0247837, IMG submission 187115) | Freshwater microbial communities from meromictic Lake La Cruz, Castile-La Mancha, Spain - LaCruzMarch2015_14.5m | ecosystem: Environmental > Aquatic > Freshwater > Lake | place: Spain: Castile-La...
TAGTAATAGGATCCATGCAAGTGACCTGAATCTGGGCCTGCAGCTAGTCTCATATTAGAAATGCTGGCTAATTATACTAGCAAGAGGAATGTTGTAACTACCTCCTAGCCCTCTGGATGCTTCTACACAGGCTCTACTAGAAATAACACTTTTAAGCAAAGAATGTAGCTCATGTCTGTTTATAATCTCTAGTGATAGAACAATGAGCAGGCAATGGGCGCAGTAGTGTGATTACAGGGAGGCCAGTGGCTCCACTATATCGCCCTGAATCACTTGCATTCGGAAGTCTAGGTCAGCTGCGTTGAGACGTGTGCACTTGACTGAATCCGCATGGTTGTTCAAAGCTGTGACACTGAGGCCTTTCTGGGCGAGTAGGAAGGCAGCACGTCTGTGCCACACCCGATATCGAACGCTTGGTCTTTACGATTTCCCTGATACTGGGGCAGACTCAACTGCCTATCTGCATTCCGCAATTCTATATTGCCCTGGAAGAACTTAGTACGACTACTTGGCTATCTTTAGACAGTATAGTGGGCAGATGACCACTACTGAAAGTAGGAACAGCAGAGCTGTCCAGTTCATGTAGTCGAAGAAGTGGCTTATCGTTTCTCCCAGCATCTCTGTAATGATACTCAGCGAATAAACTTTAGTCTGTATCATACACAGTTCCCACTCTCTGCAGTCCTGCTCCACAAACGGCACACGAGTGGAGATATCGCACTTATTCCGGTCATAGTCTAAAGCGCAATTAGCGCCTTTCAGTTGTATTTCCTGTACCCTTTGATCCATTCGTAGCTTGAAGTCTGGGTAGAGTATCAAACCGAGTACTAGTGCAAGCACTGCCCCTTTCTGTATAACTCCTACCAAAACCCAGCTGAATAGACCTCCACGAGGCCGTCCACTGCTTCGAAGCAGCCACAGGGAAGTCTGAGAAGTCTGATCCGTCCTCGGTCTGACCTGGTTGTGTGTGGATAGAGGGCGCTGGGGATTGTGGACTAGCAGAGAGTGGGCTGGAAGGTTTCGTGCTGCTCTGGCTCTGAAGGAGGGCGCTAGACAAGATAAGTAGCCTTGCGCATTCAATACGTATTCCAGGGGAGTAAGCCGGATGCCACAAATAGAATAGTGTCTCTGCACTTCCATTAATTAATTTATAGACCTTGTCATTGTGGAGACACATAGTTTACTCATAGGCGGGAAGTAGGATTTCTATCATTCGATTTCTGCCTTTTGACTTCTTCCTCAGGACGTTGCTTTGGGGATTTCCCATTTCCGCCGAATTTCCCTTGTATCGAACTCTACTTGTATTCAAAAAGATATGGAAGATCGCTGTCAAAGCGAAGCTGCTCACAGTCCCTTCGCTCTCTACTCCCGCCACGTGCTGATTCCCTCCCCAGCAGCCTCCTCACTGCCTGTAGTGCTTCCTGCCTGCGTGGTTATCGCTGCGGGACGCATTTTGCAGGTACTAAAATGCGAGTCAAAATCAGGTCTAACGGAGCGACTATCCGAAGAATTCGGCCCTCTAGAGGTAGAAGACCTCGGGGATGTGTACATCTGCCCAGGCCTGGTGGATATCAACTGTTGCTTCAACAGTGACACCGGCCTGGGAGACGACGACTCTGCGGGGTCTGATTCGGCCTATCTCAGCCTGTCGGCTGCTGGGGGGAATGAGGAGTACTGGGAGGACTACGCCACTGGCACGAAAGCTGCGGCTGCAGGTGGCGTCACAACTGTGATAGAAAGCCCAACTCTCCGCTACTCAAATCTGCTAACAGCCGAAGCGGTCGTTAAGAAGGTGAGACAAGTAGCCGAGCAGGCTCTATATTGTGACGTAGGACTCCTGGGCTACGCAGGCTCAGGGAACCTGAGCGAGATCCCAGCCATGGCAGAGGCCGGAGTGATGGGCTTTACCGGCTACATGGTCCCGCCCTGCGCCCATTTAGGCTACTTCGAAAGCGAAAACGACCTAAAACTGGGCATGGAGCAGGTCCAAACGACCCAAAAAGTGCTAATTATCCACCCGGAAAGGACCACTTCGCGCTTCCTTTTTATGGCCTCGCCGTTTCGGCAGCAGTCGCGAGAGGGCTCGATGGACTCGAAGTCCCCGGAAATGACCTGCTATGCGGCTGCTTTTCCGGAGGATAGAGAATGCGCTTCCAGCGATTCGTCGCCTTTTGTTGGGACGCCGCAGCGGCTATCTCCGCAGCAAAGCGAAGAATTGGAGCGATCCATACTGAAGCACAAGGAAAACCTGGAGAATCTAGTGGACGTGGAGATGAGAAGCTATGGCAACAGTGGAGATACATATTTCACCGGTTCTCCGCTCAAACGGCGCAGCCCAATATCGAATCGTCCCGACTTCGGGGTGTTGACCCAGTCCAACTGGCTCGCCCCGCCCCTCCAAAGCTTCCGCCCGCCCCCCATTTCCTGCCGCGCAGAGAAAAGACTGAGCGAAGCCTCTGACTACAGCGCTTTACTGGCCAACTCCCCGCCACATTGGGAGGCCAATGGGGTGGCGGCAGTACTGAAGTGTATGGAAGAGACCAAGTGCAGAGTGCATATTGCGGCTTTGAGCTCTGCCAGTGCGGTTTGTCAGGTGAAAAAGGCGAAAGCGGACAGTGTTGGGGGAAACTTGACTTGTGAAGTCAGTATTCCGCATCTTTACTTTTCGTCGATGAATATAAGGAATGGGGATACGCGCTTTAAGGCCAATCCAGTGATAAGGGACCCTACCAACCGCTGCCACTTGCTAGAGCTCCTAAGGCGGGGAGCCGTGGACTGCGTCTGTTCCGCCCACCGCCCTATCAAGCCAGCCCTCAAATACCTGCAAAGCGGCAACTTCCAGCGCGCTCTGAGCGGCATTTCCGACATGGGGACCAGTTTAAGTGCCCTTTGGACCCTCTTAAAGTCCGAAAACCCCTCGAATGTCCTACCTCTAATCAGCCTTTTAACCAGTACCCGCCCTGCGCAGATCCTGGGACTGCAGTCGAAGGGGGAAATTGCAGTGGGGAAAGATGCGGATTTGGTGCTTTTCGACCCTTTTGCGAGTTGCGAGTTTTCTTTGTCTCACTTGCATGTGAAGCACCCGGAACTGTCGCCGTTCCTGGGGGAAAAGATAAGTGGAGCAGTGCTGCGCACCTACTTGAGAGGGGAAGTGGTGTACAATGGCAAGGACTTCCACTCCGTTGGTCGACTTCTAATGCCTAGTTGCTAGGGTAAATCTAGTCTTCTCTACGAGACCCGTGAACTGCCTTTGCTCTTAATTAGCAGTTAATGCTGATATTGCCGAAATCGGCAGTTTTCCTTATATATTAATTCCCAGGATTGGTTTATTTCCTGCTTGGGAATTGCTGGAAACAGCCAAACTCCGCATATTTTGATATTAACTAATTAGCAGTTTGCACTACTCCCAAATAACCAGTCCTCCGACCGTATCCACACTCGCAAACTGCTGCTTCGCAGGCGACCACGCCACACAAGTGACCGGATTACTATGTCCGCCCTCATAAATCTCCTCTATCCCCATAGTTTCCAGGCTCCACAGGAACACCCGGCCATCACTGCCGCCCGCCAGCACATACTCCCCGTCCGAAGACCAACAGATCTTCGCGAAAGTCTGTTGACAGCGGTACTCCACATGCTGCAAATAGCCTAAAACTGCGAAAGTGCGTAGATCGATGACTGATATTTTGTTGTCGTTGCCACTGGTTATGATGTGGAGGCCGTCACTGCTGATGCTGATGGAGGTGATGGAGGCTTGGTCGTGGGCGGATACCTCAGCGATGGACTCGCCGTTGCTGGGACTCCAGAAGCGCACAGTGCCGTCGTAGTGGCCGGATGCGAGTAGACTGTCTTCGTGGCTAAGAGCAACTGAGTGGCAGCCGCTATAGGTCATCATCGTCCTCACCGCAAACCCCTTCTCCACGTCCCACAGCTTCACAGTGCGGTCCTGACTCCCAGTGGCCGCCATCTTCTTAGTGCTCAGGAACTTCCCAGCCGTGACTTGCCCAGTATGTCCAGTCAACGTGTGCACTAGTCGGCCTGTAGCCACTTTCCACACCAAAGCCGTCTTATCCGCACTTCCCACTAGCACAAACTCTGTCCCTACACTGATATCCACTGACAAAGCGGGCTGCACCAGGCCTCTGAATACCTTTCTTTCCAGACCTTGCGTGGGATCCCATACCTTTAGGAGCGTGTCGCCGCCTGCAGTGAATAGGCAGTTGCCACTGTCGTTATAAGCGCAGGCTGTAATGTCCTGGGAGTGGCCTACTAATTTGAAGGTGTGAGTCTTAGGCAAAGGCTGCTTTTGCACTGGGCGGAAGGAGGGAAATTGGCCGTTTTCGCTGGTGGCGGGGTCAGAAAACTGGGAAGATTCGAGAAGTTGCTGTTTTTTTCGGACGCTTTCGTAGCATTCGTTGATTTCGACCATTTGCTGAGCCTGAGAAAGGCGGATTTGGTCCAATCGATTCATTAAATCGCAATTTTCCTTGCTAAAAGTCTCATTTTGACTATAAATTTTGGTAAATTTGTCGCTCACACTCTGAATTTCACTGCGAAGTACCGCCCTTTTCTCCTCCAATTCCCTTATTTCCGCCGCCTTTTCCCTATTTTCCCTATCCACCCTCTCCAGCCTCCCCGCCAACTCCTTCAAATCCCTCGTCATTTCCTCTATCTGCGCATTCGTGCGGTCTTTCGCCTCCCTCAACGCCAACACCGCAGTCACATTCTCCGACTTATCCCTATAGATCCCTCCCAAGCGTCCCTCCAACTCCCTCACTTTCTGCTCGATGGCCTGCACTTGGGAGGGGTCGCTGCCGGACTTGCCCAGGACGAGGTTTTCGCGTTCGTACATGGAGTTGCGGGAGTGGGCGGATTTGAAGGTGGTGAGGAGTTGGGAGTCTAGGTGGAGGGTACAGTTGGCGATCAGGGACTCGTAGGGGCGGGATTGACTGTGATTTCGAGCGAGAATTCGGGCGCTGATGACGCTTTTGAGGTCTGCCATATATAGGAATGCAGCTTTCTGCCTACAACCTGCAAAAGTGCTAGAAAGCCTCTGTTTCGCCTACAGTGGAGTCCACGCGTCCAGTCTCAGTCCTCCAAGCTGCCATTTCCCCGGCCCATGGGTCGATTTGAGTCCCTTGACCCAAATATAGTGGTCAAAAATGGGCAAGAACTACCGCAACTGTACCCTCTAGACAGACTCCCGCACAGCGAAGACGCCCCGTAGACCCTGGGAAAGGGAGCGTATGGACTCGGAGTTGAAGATATTGGGGCAGTACGGGCTTAAGAACAAGCGGGAGGTGTGGAGGGTGCAGCTCACGCTCGCGAAGATCAGGAAGGCGGCCAGAGAGCTGCTGAAGCTGGAGCCGCATGACCCGAGACGTATCTTCGAGGGCAATGCTCTGCTGCGCAGAATGGGGAAGCTCGGTCTCCTGGCCGAAAATGAGCAAAAGCTGGACTTCGTCCTAGGACTCACCCTGTCCAAGTTCCTAGAACGCCGCTTGCAGACCAAGGTGTTCAAGCTCAACCTCGCCAAGAGCATCCACCACGCTCGCGTACTGATCCGTCACCGTCACATCCGTGTGGGCAGACAAATCGTCAACGTGCCGTCCTTCCTCGTGCGTGTAGACAGCGAAAAGCACATCGACCTGGCCACCAACTCCCCTCTGGGCGGCGGTAGAGTGGGCCGCTGCAAGAGGAAGAACCTCAAGAAGAAGGCGACCAAGAAGGAAGTCGAGGGCGCGGAGGAGGACTAAGAATAGACTAGGCAAAGGCTGGAGAGGGAATTTGGGCCTGTTTGGAGTCGGGAAACAGGGGAAATCGCTATTTTCAGCCACATAATTGCTGCCATCAAGGGAAAACATGGTCCTTGGGACTGGAATTCCCTGGTCTAGGGTGTCCTCCCGGCTCCTTCCATTCCATAATGAAGCGTGCCAACGAGCTAGAGACGCCCGCTCCCAAGAAGCGAGCTGTGCGCAAGCAAGCCGACGACCCTCGCAAAGAATTCACCCGGCTCAAGCTAAACGGCATCGACTTTGCTATTGGAGACGTAGCCGTAGTGAAGGAATGGCGCGACGAACGCTGCTTCGGCACTATTTTGAAGATATGGAGTGTGCCGGAAGGCAAGGGCCAAGCGTTTCTAAGACTGCGCTGGTACTACAAGCCCGCAGACGTGTTTCCCTCAGTGCCGGCCTTCATCGGCCGGGACGAATTGTTCGACTCTGACCACGAGCAGGACATATACGTGCAGGCGGTGTATGACAAAGTGAGGGTCGTATCCTTCGAGGAGTACTGCAACCGAGCAGATACAGAGGAAGAGGTGTTCTTCACCAGGGCGAGATATGTATCAGTGGCCTGTAGGGTCGACCCTGCTATAGAGGACTGGCCTACTGTGTGTGTTTGCAGGGCGGTGAGGAGCCCGGATGACGTCTATTTGGTGTGTGAGCGGTGTGCAGGACTGTTCCATTTCAAGTGTGTGGGGGTGAAGGAGGAGGATTTGGATGAGGGCTGGGAGTGCGCGGCTTGCAGAAAGCGTTAGCTAGAGTAGATGTGCTTCGTATGCCTCTACGTCTCCAGTAGCAACTCCAGCCTTCAACAGCATTCCCCGCTGCGTGTACTCCTTCAGTCCCTGCCACTTCAGCTGGCACTCCGAGGTGTGGCTCGACTCCACACAGCACCCAATGTGCATCTTTGCACACAGCTCTTGCGGACTCGCCTGGAAGACTAGGTCGCAGAAGAGGAGGTGGTAAATACGCACGGAGGGAGATGCGAAGAACTGCTGCACAAACGAATCATTATGCGTCTTCGGCATGTCCTCCTCCCCATCCTCCTCCCTCTTATTCCTCCCATCAGTAAGCGGCCCCGCAGTAGTGCGACTCACATCTCTCAGAGAGTCTGCATGGGTGAGGTAGACCTCCCGCAGCTTCTGCCACAGACAGGCCTGCTGGGTGTTGGTGATTTTGTGGATGTTGGCTGTGGGGAACTTGTTCACTTCGAGCTGGCGGAGGGATTTCTTCAGGGCGCGGATGTGCTGGCTTCGATAGAAATCCTTCCTGAATTTCGCCACTCCCCCATTTCTCTTCCTCCTCACAAAGCCCTCCACTCCCCAGCCCCTCTCCACCGAGGGCAAATCAAAGCTCCCCTTCTCAACGTCTTCCATCGCTTCCACTCCCGTGGTACTGGTCAACACCACACTGGAAGGGTCTGTGTCTGCCTGCAAGGCTGGGAGAGAGGCGGAGAAGTCGGTGGATTCGCCTTGGAGGACTTCGTATATGAAGGAGTAGTCGTCTTGGAAGCTATCGGCCATTGATTATTAGTAGACATTGCGAGTTGGTGGCGGAAATAGAGACAAATGGGGGGACTTAGCGGCGGAATTGGAGATTTCTTCGGTTTCGGCATCGATATATTGCTAGACTTGAGCATAGTTCCGAATCACTGTAACTCCCATAAATCCCGACCGTTGTTCCTTCCTTATATCGAAAACGGCAGTTTCCTGCTTCTCCCTCCTTTCCCATTCATTCCCACTGCCTACTATTAGCGGAAACCCCAAAGCCTAACTGCCATCTCTCCTACTTCTCTAGCTTTACTACCCCGACTTGAAGAGCAGTATAGCCACTTGTCCTAGGTAGAAGTAGATGAAGTGCCGGGTTTCATGCGTGACGTAGGATCCGAAGTTGCGCCCCACAATGCAATGCCACGTAGGGTTGTACTTCTTGTCGAACTCCTTTTTAATGTACGCCGCAATGTCCTTCTCGATGTTGAACTTCTCCAGCGCCTGGTTGGCGCAGTCAATTGCGTCCTGCTGCATTTCCTCTGACATGTCAGCGTTCTTCACCACTGCAGACCGGCTTGCCATTACGATTATATGGCTAGCGCTTGCTGTCTAGCGGGGCGGGCACTATTGGACTTGGCGGTTTCTGTGCTGGTAAACCCCTTGAGAACTGATTGGGAAGGCTATTGCTGGGACTTGCGGGTGCAAAGGAGGGGATTTTTGGGTATGTGTTTATGCAATTCCGCCTGCTAGTCTACCTAGGCAACACCCTCCAAGTCCATTCCCAGCCCTCTCTCTATCCCATTAGTGCTTATATTTAAATGGTCACAAGCAAGAAGGCGGGAACTCTTGTCGGCTCAGACAATCTCAAGCCCAAGAAGGAAAAGAAGGCCAAAGAAGGACCCAAGCGGCCCCTCTCTGCCTACATCCTCTTCTGCAACGACAAACGCGAAGAGGCCAAAGGCGACGGCTTCAAGGGTAAAGAGCTGATGAAGGAGCTGGGGAAGCGCTGGAAAGCCCTGGACGAGGAGGCGAAACAGCCCTATGTGACTGCCAATGAGGAGGCCAAGGTGCAGGCTGAGGAACTAGCGAAGGGGGAGACGAAGACTAGGGCGAGGACCAAGTCTCCGGGGAAGGGGAAGGTTGCGGCCAGCAGGTCCCTGTCCCCGCCCAAAGGCAAGGCGAAGGCGGTAGACGAGACTATGGCGGATGAGGATAAGCCGAAGCGCGGACGGAAGAAGGGAGGGTGCTAGGCCTAATTTACATCTCACGCGACTCTAGAACTCCAGGTTTATGCAAAATTGCAGAGGAAATCAGTGGAAATGTATATAATCCCTGCAAAATAGTGATTTCCCGGATATTGGGGAAGCATGTTTCTGCGAATATAGGAAAGTATCGAAGTGGGAAGAATTGGTAGTGGAAATTAGCCAATTTATCGTCCTTTTAGGGAATAAAAGACTTCCTACTGTCGAGTTCTCTGGTAAAATTAGACTTTTCTTGGCGAATTGGGAATTCCACAGGTCTCTGAGTGTCCTTTAGCGGCCTAAAATCCACTATTTCAATCATCGGTCTGCCCGCCATTCCCACTGAATTCCCGCTTCTCTTATCAATGCGCCAATTTCAAAGTCTGCAGTGCAACTCTCCGATTCCTGCGATTTCCTACTGACTAGTAGTCGTCTGTGAGCTTTTCGTGGCTGAGAAGAGACAATTTTGTCTTTAAAAGGTTTTTCATGCAGGCGATACACAAAGTCTAGTGTAGGAATTGAGCTGCTAGTAGGCAAATAAGCTGCTTTTTGCCTCCAAACCAGGCTAAATCCGTGCAAGTTATCCCTTTCTACCCCACAGCTCCCTCTTTCCTCTCCACAGCTTCCTTCCTCCTAAGCCTAGCACTAGTCTGTTCTCGAGGCATGAAACAACCCTGAGAGAACTCAGGACTGGGATTAATTCGAGGTTACTCTGCCTTTGGATGAAAGAAGTGCGTAAAGACGCATCCGCTGAGTCCAAAGGCCATTATTCATTATTAGCCAGGGTATATGGCAGTGCCTTGGGTATATGGCGGCTTCCAGCCTTTATTGGCCTGTTGAGGGGGAGTAGGCGCTGTGGACGTATGGAAACTAGCTAGAAGTTAATGGGCTTGCTATACGCAGCCAAGCAAGCTTCCTTAATCGCCTCGGAAAAACCAGGGTGGGCATGCACAGTCCTCGCAATGTCCTCCGCCCCAGCCCCGTACTCCATCCCTAGCACCGCCTCCATTATGATTTCCCCAGCGTCCGGCCCCACAATATGCACTCCCAGCAGTTTATTGGTCTCCTTGTGGGCTAACACCTTCACCAGGCCGTCGGTCTCGGAGTTCGCCTTCGCACGGGAGTTGGCGAGGAAGGGGAAAGTGCCTTTGCTGTAGGGAACTGCCTGCTGCTTTAGTTCTTCCTCGGTCTGCCCTACTCCTGCGAGTTCTGGGTGGGTGTAGATCACTGAGGGGATGGCTGCGTAGTTGATGTGTCCAGGCTTACTGGCCAGTCTTTCCGCCACATAGATGCCCTCGTCTTCGGCCTTGTGGGCCAGCATCGGCCCTCTGATGCAGTCGCCAATAGCATAAATATGGGCGTGCTTGGGGGTTTGCAGGTTGAAGCCTACGGTGATCTTCCCTTGGCGGTCTGTGGTGATGTCGATGTGGTCCAAGCCGAGGCTTTGGGTGTAGGCTCGTCTCCCTACAGCTACCAAGACATAGTCCGCCTCCAGACTAGCAGGCACCTCAGGTGAGTCCGGCGCTACCTTTTCCACACTTACCTGCACTCCACTGCTGTTCACCTGTCCCCCCACCACTTTCGCTCCTAGATGGAACTGAATTCCCTGCTTCGTCAGCAGTTTCTGCAGTGTACTCGCTATTTCTAAGTCACACCCAGGCGCAATCCTAGGCAGAAACTCGACAATGTGGACTTCTGTGCCGAGTCTAGCCCAGACACTGCCTAATTCCAAGCCAATCACGCCTGCTCCCACGACTACTAGCTTCTTTGGGATAGTTTGCAAGGCCATTGCGCCTGTTGAGGACAGGATTCTCTGTTCGTCTATAGGCAGAATCCCTCCTGGGAGGTTGGAAGGCTCGGAGCCGGTGGCGATGATGAACTTTTGGGCGGAAATGGGGTCTTTGCCGTTGATAAGCAGCGTGTTTGCGTCTTTGAACTCTGCGGTGCCTTTGATCCAGGTGACTGCGTTCTTCTTGAACAGCATTTCCACGCCCTTGGTCAGTCCGGTCACTGCCTTTTCCTTGGTTTTCATCATTTGCACTACGTCCGCTCTCACATTATCCATCATCACTCCATACTCATGATGCGAGTGCTTGGCTTCGTAGTATTTGAGCGAGCTGTTGAGCAGGGCTTTGGCAGGGATACAGCCCACATTGAGACAGGTGCCACCAAGAGTAGGGCGCTTTTCAATGCAAGCGGTCTTCATGCCCAGTTGAGACGCTTTGATAGCGGCTACGTAGCCTCCGGGGCCTGCTCCTATCACTGCCACGTCGTAGTCGAAGCTAGCGAAGCTGCGGACTAGTCGTCTGCCGAACGCTAGCATATTAGATGGCAAAGAAGGACTGTGGAGGACTTAGAGATTTGCACTGTATACGTTAGGGAATTGGGAAGGGGAACAGGTAACTGTCTCAGTCCTCTCACAGGCTAAATAGATGCTGAAAGGGGGAGATTGGGCTGTGAGTGACATAGTTCTAGAGACTAAAGCCGTCTGCGCACTTGAAACTAGTCGTAGGCTTCCACTCGCCACTTACCAGCTTGAAGAAGGCTGGAACTTGCTTGTGAAAGACCAGATCTGGCATTGCGCTGGTGCTATGTAGACGACGCAGCTGGGTAGATTCACAGACAAATATGCCTGATATGACTCCAGTGCGTAGGTATAGAAGCAGTCTCTGTGCGTAGTTGTCCTTGATGACTCTTCGAAAGGCTCTTCTGAGCACTTTATCCTCCACTCTGCTTTCCACAGCTACCAGCAGTCGGGCAGCGTTTTCCCCCACATCCCCTGGCTTTTCAGTTTCACTCCCACTACTCACCGACTTGTCCCCACTGAGCGACAGACTGCAGGACTTGTCTCCACTCAGCTGCGCAATGACCTGCATGAACACCTGCTTGCGGTCTTGCTGCTTCTGAACCCGCGCCTGCACTTCCTTCTCCTGCAGTCGCTGCATGGACTCCTGCAGTTCAGGGGCATGCGTAGAGTCATCACTGCGAGAGGCTTCCCGCGAGGGCGAAGCCTCGTCTACTCGCTGGCAGTTGGAACTCTGTCGCTGCAGGATGATTTTCCGAATGGACTCCTCTGTGTCTGAGTCGTCGCTAGAGGAGTGAGAGCCGCCGGATACCACCTTGGCGACCTTCCCTGTGGACAGCTGTCGGTGGCTGCAGCGTTTAGGCACAGCCGCTCCTTGGCTCTTGAGGAAGCGAGTGGTCTGCGACTTGAACTCCTCGAAACTCAGCTTCGTCCTGCGGGGGCGTGCTTCGATGCTCATTTTGATTAGTTATACGAAGCGAGGGAAATCGGGAGACCTGTGAGAAAGTGGGAAGTGCTAGGCATGCGAAGCCAGGGATGAAAAAGTGTATGCTAATGGAGCAGTATATACAGTGCCTCCGAATTCCCGTCTTTCAGACAGCAGACCACAGTCGTTATCAGCCTTTCGCTCGCATATGCAGTCCAATGCACACCCCCTTCGCCAGCAGCGATAGTGACAATGATCTGAAAGTAGGGCAGTTAACTGAGTACAGTAGACTCTGTGAGGATTGAAATGATGGGTGCAGTTTGCCCATTCTTCACACTGCAACCCTTTCCCCTCCTATTTCTCTCCCACTGCTAACTACCGCCTCTTCCTTCTGCTTCCTACGTCGTCTGCACCATAGCCCCTGAGTCCCCATTCAGCCTATACCAGATTCAACAGAGTCCGTGAGCCACCCATTTGACTAGCCCTACCTACCCTCGACTGACTTCAAAGAGAAATTAATCCCAAGTCACTGTAGTAGCGCAGCTGCGTGGAGAGTTGGGCTTGCGGCGTTGATACAAATTGCTGGTCTCCATGTATAGAATCGGTACTGCTGCGAGCTTCGATTGAAATAGTCGATTTATGCGGTGTTCTTTGATTGGATCAGTGATATCTGGGGTCGGAGGGATAGGCGTGGCTGCGGTTCGCTCCTGTGGCTTGGCTTTACGCAAGCAGTTTCCCATTTATCGCCTAACTAACGTACTAGTGTAGCTCTGGGCTGGGACTCCTCTACAGCCCTGTTGCAGGCAATTTCGAGCCGCGGGCTTACACTCCAGACAGTAGGGATGTCTACAATTCAAAGGAGCAAAGCGATTCGAGCGCTTCCCACAGCGCAGACAGGTGAGAGCAGCTGCCAAGCCAGACTCTCCGTACACCTGTCCACACTCGCACAGCACTTCCGAGGTTCCCAACTGGAAGTCGTTCCATGCATTGCAAGTAGGGCATTTCCTGGCTGGCACTTACAGCTTGCGGATCGATTCGTCGGGTAGTTCCCCAGGGTCAAAGCTCGCATACTGCCCCGCCACTAAGCCCAGTCCCTTCCTTATAGCGTCCACTAGCCTGCTGTTCGCCGGGTCCGAGAAGTCGATATCCCCCTCGTCATCCTTCAACAGGTTCGATATGGGCGGTGAAGGCGCAAATTGGTACTGCGCAAAGGGGGTCCCCGCAGCCTGCGAAGCCCTTCGAGGATCTGCCTCAGTCCTGGGAGGGACGAAAGCAGGCTGCAGCCTAGGGTCTTGCGCCTGCGGGAAGTCCTCACTCAGTCTGCTCACTTCCACTGAGGACATTTCCGACACCACGGAGCTGTCGAGGGACTGCTGGGCGTGCTGCGGCACAGCTCTGAGTGACTCCAGCTCTTGCAGCTGAACAGAGATGTCTGCGAAGCTTTTCTGGCCTTGCAGCAACAGCTCCAGAATGGCCTTCAGCTCCTCACTCCATTTCAACTGCTTCAGGTACGCTTTCGCCTTGCTGGTGACTGTGGAATACGCGTACTCTGGGTATAGCCCTGCGTAAATGACCACACTTCCCAGCGCTTTCATGTCCTCTTCCCTTGCTAGCTCCTCTCTGTAGAGGGAAAACTGACCCAGTACAGCCCCTCTGTCCGTCCAATACAGCGAATTAGGGTCGATTGCGCTGTGGTGGAGGTTCTAAGTGGACTTTACGTAGCGATTTGCTAGGTGGAGAGCCGAATTCACCTGAATTAGCAGGTCTCGGGCCTGGTCTTCCCCAATTTTCCCACCTCGTCTGAGCATTTCCTCGTAGTTGGTGGGGTAGTAGGGCTGGGAACACTGCAAAAACAGTCCTTCCGGGGTCCTTTGAGGACTGATGTTGGAGACTGGGCTGAGACAGGGGTGGGTCACTGCGCTGCACACCCTGAGGTGCAGGACTTGGGTTTCTAGGTCGGCTTCGTCTGGAGTTCGCCTCCACTTGAGCACCGACACCTGTGAACCTTCGGTGACTTTCCACACAATGGACCGCTGGCTACGGTGCAACTCCACTCGTTCCTTCATCTATTTTCTATAAACCTTGCTATTTTATGGGATTATGGAGGGAAAACTAGGGAATTAGGACGGAAATGTCTTTAAGTCTTGCAACTGTGTGATCTTTATATGTAGCCAAGATAGCAACTCTCCTTGGTGGCTATTCGGGTGCTCATCTTGCGCGATTTCCACCAACTTTAAAGCGATTTCATAGCAACTGGACATGTAGTCCTGTAAAAGCCCCTCTGTAGTCCATGTGTAATTAGCGATGCGGTGGGCTTCTTTATACAGCAATTCCTCATTGCCTTGCCTATTCACTGGTAAAGGCAGGAGTCGGGTCTGTAACATTGCGGCTTTTACAGTGCTTAGAAGTCGGCTTAGGTGGGAGTCTGTATGTTGTTGTAGCAGGGAAATCAGTTCCAGTTCGCAGTGCTTTGACCGTTTGAGGTAGATTTGAAGGAGACTGGAAGACGTATCTTGCGATTCCAGCTGATAGGCCAAATCGCGAATTGCAACAGCTTTGTTGTATTTATCGCTGATTCGGTGGAAATCAGGTGTAGGGCCCACGGCGTCGGAGTCACCGTCTGAGATATGAGAGAGGTGGAAAAGCCTGGGAGGCGCAAGGTCGATTCTGACACAGGAAGGCTGAAAGTAGGGCATTTTGCGAAGCTCTGCGAAGGAAGGTCGCTTCTTAGGCTCAAAAGTAAGCGCAGCCCGGATCACAGCAGCAGCGTCTTCCGGCAGGTCCAGCCTAACACTCTGAATAGTCTTGTACTCGAGTATTTTATCTCTCGTGATGTTAGAGAACAGTGGAGTGCCGAGTAGTTTGCTGGCCAGCACTCCGAAACTCCACACGTCTACTTTGCTGTTGTAGGGCCTACATCTCAGTATTTCAGGAGCTTGGTAGGGGTTGCTGCCCACGTTGGACTGCTCCATTAGCGTTTCCGGGTCGCTCACGTATTTAGCCAGGCCGAAGTCCGCCACTTTGGCATTAGCCAGCGTCGTGTCGGAATGAGTGAGCAACACATTTGCAAGTTTCAAGTCTCGGTGCATGACGTGATTCGCCTCCAAAACAAGGAAGGCGTCCACTACATTAGTCAGCCAGCGCCTCACTAGGTTGGTATCCACTGTCTCCCCTGCTTCCAGTACTTCTTTCAGGTCCCGTCCTTCGCAGTACTCCATGACTATGTATATGTGGGTGAGGCTTTGAAATACATCGAGTAGCCGGACTACGTGTGGACTGTTGATTTGCAGTAAAGCCGATATTTCCCTCTCTATGCACTTCGCTTTCGAACGACTCATGTTAGATTTGGGGATGCTTTTGATTGCGTAGACGTCTCCATTCTCACTAACACCTTTGAAGACCTCCCCAAAGCTGCCAGCGCCAATCTTTTCCTTCAGCGTGTAGTTCCTGACTACCCGTGGCAGCGCCATTATATGCTTATCTACAATTTCCCGCCTATCTATGAAGTGATTAGGAGTTGCTCCGTCTCTTCAATAGACTTGCACAGCCAGTCCACAAACACCTGCTGGTTCTCCTGTTGGTTCTCATCCTTGGCCATTAGCAGCAGGCCTAAGGCTTCGTTGTAGTGCTTTAGTTTCTCCTCAAGAGTATCCTGGCTGTAGTAAGTTCTGTTCGCCAGCTGTTCTGCTTCCTCAGAGAAGAGTCTGGGAGCGATTTGGCAGCCTTCGTCGCCGAACTGCACAACAGAGCGGGACAAGTCTGGGTCCGTGAGGTTCATTTCGGCAGTAAAAGCCGCTGTTTCCGCTTCTTCAAGGAGCCGCTCCATGTCCGGATCCCGACATTTCGCCAAATATTGCTGAATTTCCTCCATATACCGCTTTTTCCACTTCAGGCAGATTTGGAAAATGCCAAAGGCCAGCAAAGTCTTTTTCTCTTGAGACTTGACTAAGCCCAATTCCCAAACTGCCTTAATCCCTCTATGCAGACAGTAACTCATCTGCAGTTTTTGGTTGTTCAAAATGCTCATGTCTGCCGCTTCCTGTGGAGAGGGCAAAGCAATTGGCAGACTGGGACTAGCGGAGGCAGGCTGGAAGAAGGGCAGGGCACGGAGCTGTTCGAAGGAAAGGCGGGACTGAGAGTCGTAGTTCAGTGCGCCTCGCAGCATCTGAGTCGCGTCTTCTGGTAGATTTAACATCTGCAGCTGCCAATCTCTCTGCCGCTCATGCAGCATTTGCAAATTCCCTATGCCTGCAAAAACCCCTGTTCCCAGGAGATTGCTGGCCAAGACTCC